>Ga0185299_10005827_pt1 | contig 13522 bp, 15 predicted proteins | sample PaiPotPPA55metaG_FD_128002 | JGI IMG/M metagenome (GOLD analysis project Ga0185299, IMG submission 128002) | Iron sulfur acid spring bacterial and archeal communities from Banff, Canada, to study Microbial Dark Matter (Phase II) - Paint Pots PPA... ...
CGTTTGCGACCTGTTGCTGCGCCTTGATAAGGCCGGACGGTCATTTGCGGATCGCGAATGCGGGCCATCTTTCTCCGTACTGCCATGGACACGAACTGGAGACCCCGGGTGCATTACCCTTGGGTATAGCTCCCGACACCACCTACGACCAGGTTGACTTTAGTCTCGGGCCCGGTGATCGCGTGATATTCCTCTCCGACGGTGTCGTCGAAGCGCGTAGCAAGTCCGGCGAACTCTATGGTTTCAAGCGCTTTGGCGCCATCAGCATCGAACCTGCCGGCCTGATTGCTATGGCGGCGCAACGTTTCGGGCAGGAAGACGACATTACTGTGCTAAGCGTGGAATTACAACCGCTGCCAACTTTGATTTAGAAAGTAGGCATTGGGTGCGGTCTCGCTGGATTGTCCGCTACCATGCAACAGCACGGATTTCCTCTATCGATTTGCGGTGAAAGTCATGGACGTTAACGAGACGCTTGATCTTCAACAGAAAGTCGCACGCCTGCAAGCACTGCTCGAAGTGAGCCGGCGCATCCACGCAACCATACAACTGGACGAGGTGTTGCGTGTTGCTCTGGAGATCGTAGTGCGCGAACTAGAGATGGATGGCGCATATTTCACGTCCTTTCCGTTTTCTGAAGGCCGCATTCCGCCGCATAGTCTCCTGAATCCGAACGGGTCCGAACTGGGCGGCGGAAGTTTTCGTTTTGCACTTCGGGGCAAAGCTGGTGAGCTGTTAACGGAGTTCGTCGTAATCCCGCGCGAAGGTACGCCACTGACGCTTGAAGAGTCAGATTTCCTTGAGCAGCTCACTCTGCAAATCGCAATTGCCATTGAGAATGCTCGAAATCACGAGCGGATCATACATTTGCAACGGGTTGAGCAGGACTTGGCCAGTGCAAGAGACATTCAACGTAGTCTGCTGCCGTCGTCGGTGCATGCAGTAGCCGGCTATGAGACAGCGATCCGTTCGATTTCATCCTACGAGGTCGGTGGAGATTATCTTGATTCGTTGCTTGCTCCGTCAGGAGAGCAGATTATGATTGTGGCCGATGTGGCTGGCAAAGGGCTGACGTCCGCGATGGTTGCGAGCTCATTCCGGGCGGCCTTTCGCGCGATGATTATGGCAGGTGTACCGCTCGTCGAAGTCGCCCAGCAGTTGAACGCGTTGTCTTATGCGGAAGGACCGGAAGCACGGAGCCGGTATGTGACGGCGGTACTTTTTCGTCTGGATCCAGAAGCCAACTCACTGGAAGTTGTGAATGCTGGTCACAATCCAGCCTTGCTATGGACTACACCGGCGCGCGGTCCGGCATTGCTAGGAGCCAGCGGGACTCCAATCGGTGTACAGCCTTCGGCTCAGTATGCGAGCGAAAAATATGAACTAGAAGAGGGAGCCCGGCTGCTTGCCTACACAGACGGGCTGACGGAGGTGTTCAGGGGTGACGAGGAGTTTGGTTTAGACCGCTTGATCGATACATTTCGTGCTGGTCCGTTGGACGCAGAAGCCGCACTCGACCACATCTGGACTACACTTGAAGCATTCACGACAGAGCCCGAGCAGAGAGACGATATGACTGCGCTGGTGCTTCTGCGGAATGGATGAGACGAACATATGGATAAAGACGTGCTCGAGGTTTTCGTGTTGAGCCTGCCGTCGAAGCTCGGTCACGAAAAGGTGGCTATGAGCACGGCAGCGAGCGTAGCCAAGCTAATGGGATTCTCTGAGGACCGCATTGAGGATTTGAAGACCGCGGTCGCGGAAGCCTGCATTAACTCGATAGAGCACGGTAACCGGATGGATGAGTCTCTGAAAGTGGGAATAATCCTTTCGATGACTGCTACGACGCTTGAAATCAAGGTCTGCGATCAGGGGAGCGGTCTAGGTGCGAAGACTCCGCCCCCGGATATTGATTCAAAGATGGGTGGTGAGGAGAACCCTCGCGGCATGGGAAAGTTTCTGATCCAGGCGTTGATGGATGAAGTGGAGTGGATCAACTCTCAGCCGACTGGCGGTTGCGCGCGCTTGGTGATCCATTTGAGGAAGCCGGACGGGGAGTAAATGCAGAATAGGACAACCAGCGTCAGAGTGAGCGAGACAGCAGGACCTTCCGGAAAGCCCATAACGGTTTTGCGCTTCTCGGGAGATATTACCAGCACGTCGAAAGAGACTGTGCTTGGCACCTATCAGGGTCTGCCACCCGAGGTGAAGCGTATCCTGTTGGATCTCTCGAAGGTGGAGTACATTAATTCGAGTGGGATCGCGCTGATCATTCAGGTGCTGATGGAAGCACGCAACACCGGGCAGTCGGTCCAGACTTTCGGTCTATCCGATCATTTTAGGAAGGTTTTTACCATGGTCGGCATGACGAAATATACAGATCTTCACGCTGACGAGTTATCGGCATGCGCTGCGTTCACGGAATAGTTTGTGAGGCAAACAGCCCTGCAGCTGACCGTTTCTTCGTAGTGCAAGACCCAATAATGAACGTTTGGTCTGGTTGAAGGGGTGGCCACACTCTTGACCTCTGGGTTTCGGCGAACTAACGTCTATTTCTCTGACGGCCCGGCTTGACCAGATGCCATGGAGAGTTCGAGGTGTTGCTGAAAAACGGCTGCGATCCCGCGTGAGCAGGAGCTATCGCGCCTCACCATAGTGATTTCCAAATGCTTGCGTGCTCGCCATCGATGTAAAGCCCTCAGAGCGGGGCTCGCTCTAGTCCCCAGACTATGTTCATCCCCTCACGGCGATTCACCCCCGGGCCTGGCTCAATGGCGCCTCCGCGAAGTTCAAAGCACTTCAGGGCCAATCCTCTATGGAATCTGCTCCCGTACCCGACGACTGGCCAGATTACACAATACTCGATCTGATGCGAACGCCGAGAGCAAAGTTACTAGCCACTTAGCTCGTATCATATTTCTGTTTTCCCAAGCGCCGAGGCGCTAAGCACGGGATGAATACGCGTGGGCGCGGCGCCGGATTTCTTAGTGTGTACCACATGCGTTTCGGAACGTGCTCGCGGTTGTGAGACATGATTCGCAATGAGAGTTGTAACATCTATAGCGTGCCTGAATCTGAGTGTGTTGCAGTGGAGTGGGGTTAAGCGAAATGAATTCGCAGTTCAACGTTACCTCGTTATCCAGTGAGCCACGCTTAGCGGGTCCGAGTGCGGCCTTGTCGATCACTATGCGAAGCGAAATCAATGCGATCTCAGGCGCTGTAGATTGGCTGATGAGCATGATCCAGGAATGCGATTGTGTAACTGGAGACGAGTGCGACGTTGAAATTGCACTTCGATGAACTCCGGGCGCTAGCGGATGGACGTTGCGCAAAAAGAACCTGCCATCCAACAAGGATGGCAGGGCCATTCAATTACAAGAAAACAGTTATGGTGCGTAGAAGAAATCGGCAAACGCCTGCGCGTTCGGCGTTCCCACGCCAGTCATGTTATCCCAGCCCGTAGCCGTGTTCAGGCCAGGATCCGTACCGAAGGAGACGACGGCCGTCGTTTCTACATCGGTAAAGATGTCCCACAAAGCGCTGACAAACTCGCGCTCCGACGGGGTCGCCTCAGCCAGTCGCGCAGCCGAGTATTTTTTGGTGCCGTGCGAGTCCTGAACCGATCCAGTCACGTTTGTCGCAGACGTCACGGGCACGATATCGGAGATGGCTCCCGCCGGCATGGTATAGAGATAGGGCGCAGCCTGACCGAGTTCCGTTCCTCCTCCAGCCAGCGCTTCCTGATTGGCGATGGCCCACAGTGCGGAGAACATCGGAGTCGCCAGGCTCGTCCCGCCCACGACCTGATACACCTGTTCCGGCAACTGACCGGGAATGCTGATCAGGATCACGGCTCCAGTGAAAGGGTCTGCCAGCCAGGAGACGTCGGGAAGTTGGCGATACGCACCTGGCACAGATCCTTTCTGGTACGACGGTTTGGGGAAGCCGCCAGTACAGATCGGACGCCTGAATTCAGTGTGTTTGGTGACGCAATTGCTCGGCCCACCGCCAGAGCCCGCATAGAATTCGCCAACCGGTGGATCAGCCACGATCCCCTCCGCAGCCAGCACATTTACATTGTTTCCCCAACCCGCCTGCCATGCGATCGAGTTGTCGGAATTCAACGCTAGAGTGACGCCGCCCACAGCCGTGGACCAGGGAGAGTCCGCCGGCGCGTTAACCGTGGGGAGGAAAATATCGTCAGTGAGCGCATAGGTGCCTTCGTCTCCCGTCGCGAAGTTGAAGGAAATCCCCGCGGCGGCGCCAATCTCTGAAATCAGGCTCTCCGTGTCCAATTCCGTGGCCGCGGTGAGCGCCTCCGGCGAACCATAGCTGCCCGAAAGCACGTTGCCCATTCCATAATTTGCGACATCAAACTCGGCTTCGTCTACATCCTGGAAGGATGACGACGGCGGAACGACCAGATTGATATTGGCGCCCGGAGCGATGGCATGCGCCCACTCCACGTCGAGGTTGATTTCCACCTGGTCGTAGGCAATGCACTCGCTGGGCGCAGTATAGGTGATCGCGAAGTTCGATGACGTTAGCTTGGGCAGCCCAAACTTCGTCGAAAATTTATTGGCATCGCTCTGAACCGAAAACGAGCCGCACCAGTCGACAATGGCAATCGTCTGACCGGTACCGTCATATCCCTCGTTATATAAGCCGGTGAGGTTGTACGCAGTTTGGATCGCGGCTGGCGTATAACCACAGCCCGGGCTGGTCGCGCTCTGCAGATTCAGCTTGTTGCCCGAGTAGGTGCCGATTGGCAACGCACCGTCACCGTTCGTGGAAAATGACTCCGTCTCCGTGCCCGTGAAACATTGCTGCGAAAAGAAGTCGGAATTGCTTGCCGCCGCGGCTTGCGCCGCAGCAGACTTAAAACCACCGATGCTCGTCGGCTTGCCCATCAACGGATGCTCGAACGCGCTCGTATCCAGCCCCGACACGGCTCTTACCAAGGTCCCCGTCCGCGCCCTCTATATAAGGATCGCCAGAATTGGCGCGGATGACTTTATTGCCAACCTGATAGTTGTTGAGCTGCACCTGGAAGGCTTTCTCCACATCGCCAACCCTGCCTCGCGCCCTAACGTACAAGTTATCGGGACCCGTCTTCAGCACCGTAAGATTGTGCGCCGCAAAAAATTGCTGCACTGTCTTCGCTTCTTCCGCCGTTGGCGCAAAACGGGCGGCGATGTCGTTCGGCTTCAGCCAATGATGGTAGTTGGAGGAATTGCGATCATAGAGCGACTGGGTTAGCGCATCGAATTCGCTGCGATTGTGCAACTGCAACCAAATGCTCACTTCGATAACTTTTGCCGAATTCTCCGATCCGAGATTCTTCGCGGTCGCTACGTAGCTCGGTGTGTTGTTCGCAATGAGGTTGCCGCCTGCCGTACTGGCCGATAGGGGCGCGCAACTCATCGCGACCACAACTGCGACGCATGACAGCCATTGAGAAATGACATCCGCACTTGCTGGCCTGGTATTTCTGTTCATTACTTCCTCCCTGGGAGATTACATGAAGCCTTAACGTCGCTCGCTAGCGAAGCGTTAGGCCTGCGGAAATTCGAGCAACAGTAACATGGGAAGTCAGTAGCGCGTCTTCTCGATAGGGGGTATTTTTACCTACCCGTTCGGGTAGTTCTTTCAGGCCTCCAGGAGACCCTGCTGGATCGCAATCACTACCGCCTGAGTGCGGTCATTGGCGTGCAGCTTTCGGAAGATGTGTTTCAGGTGCATCTTCACCGTGTCCTCCGAAACAACCAGAAGGTCAGCGATCTCTTTGTTGCTCTTTCCCTGTGAGACCAGGCCCAACACCTCGATCTCGCGCTCACTCAGCTTTTCCGCTGCGATGTACCGGGTCAGCTTGCCGACCGATTCTTCCGACAGCGAGCGACCGCCTGCGGCGACGTGGCGCACCTGTGCTGCCAGCGTGGCACCATCGATGCCCTTGAGTAGATATCCGCGGGCGCCGAGATGGATCGCCGTATAGATTGAGGCATCGCCTTGGGCAGAGGTCAATATCAGTATGCGGGCTTCCGGATCGGTCTTCAGAACGGCGCGTAGAACCTCGAAGCCGCTTTGGTCAGGTAGTCGAAGGTCCAGCAACATCACTGCTGGCCGAAGTTCCATGTACATCTCCAGCGCCTGCCGTCCGGTTGCTGCTAAACCGACAACGCTGATTTGATGTCGAGTCAAAACGCCGGCGACGCCTTCATGGACCATCGGGTGATCGTCCGCAATCAGCACAGTCACCATCCCCTCGCGCTCGTCTTTGGTAGGATCCAACGATTTTCTCCTCATCAGGTGCGCTTGCGCCACCAGCAGCTCCAGGCGATCTTTCGGATCGGCACCCGCAGCATCACCGTTGTGCCCGCCTCCGGAGCGCTCGTGATCCTCAGAGTGGCGCCGATGCGTTGCGCGTGGGTCGCCATGCCTCGCAGGCCAAAATGGCCGGGGCGTCCATGCAGCCGTACATCTTCGCTGATCCCTCGGCCATTGTCGGCCACCCGCACATAAACGGCGTTCTCCTTAAAATGGACCCGAACAGCAAGCTGCGGTTACATCTGTCACAGACGGTTTTCATCGCGCAGACCTCAGCCGTGTCAGACAATACTTTAAGCCACAACCGGGAAGAAACCCCACTCCTCGCCAAGGACGCGAGAAATGGGGGCTCAGATCAAATGGACCGAAAACCGAAGCAACCGGAGTGTCACCCTGTACTGTTAGAAAGCTGCCATTCCGTCCAGGCCAGCATCTTCGGAGAGCCCGCCTGCATCGCCCAGGCTGGTAAGGGTTCCGTCCTGATTGACAGCAAAAATGCTGACGGTGCCGGTACCTGAATCCAGCGTGTAAAGATACTTGCCTTCTGAACTAATGACGATCTCCAGGTTGATGCTTCCGCTCGGATTCGTTCCCACCAAGGTTCCGGAGACGGGCGTCAACGCCCCGCTTGCGCTAAGAGCGAAACCCGAGATGGTGGAAGACGCGGAATTCGAGGTATACACGAACTGGCCGTTGGGAGTGACCGCCAGCCAGCACGTTGCCGCCCCCAGAGTTGGAACGTTGGCGCCGACGGGAGTGATTGTTCCGTTGGTGACAACCGCGTAGGAGGAGATCGCGGATGCATTCGTTCCGCCGGTTGGTCCGGTCTCGACCACCAGAGCTGTTCCGTTGGGTGCGAATGAGACCGCAAATGCACCTGGACCGGCATTCGGATTCACCACGATTGGACCCAGCGTGCCGTTGCTTTGAATGTGGAAGGCATCGATGTTGTTGGTTAGCTTTTCCGTGACCAATAGGAACTCTCCGTCTGGACTAAAGGATAACGACCCGGGTCCGGAGGTCCCGGTGCTCAGATAAGTGGTTGATCCCGCGATTTGCTTCAGGTGCCCATCCGGGGTGAGACGGAAACCCACAAGGTCGCTCGCGCCACCGGCATTTACCACGTAGACCAAACTTCCGTGCTGGGCAACCGCCACTGGTTCGCTGCCGCCACAGGGAACAGTCTCCAGCAGACTCAGGCTCGCACCCCTGACTTGAAATACGGAGATATTCCCGCTACCCGCATTCACCGCGAATAGTAGTGTGTGCTTTTCGTTCAGCGTTAAAGCACCTTGCGATCCCAACGGGTCGGTAACGCCACCGCTGCCCCGGCCTCCAGTTGGAAATGTTTGTCCTTCCTCGAGCGAACCATCCGAATTGCGCTTGTAGGCGACGACCTGATTGTTGTTGGCTGCATTGGTCATGACGAATACTGCTCCGCCGGCGGCGCTGCTTGTTTGAGCTTTACTGCGGGCTGGCAACACTGCGCTCATTGCCAAAACTGTGGTCAACAGGACATGGGACATCTTCAACATGGAATGCTCCTTGGAGTTCGACAGATTATGCGGGCCTCGGATTTTGGAACCACACTTCCGGGTATAGCAGTCCCTGGATAACGGGCCGCGCTTTCCTGAGAGTATTGAGAATGACGGAAGTTACAACTTCTCAAGAGATCGTTAATGATGGTTGTGGATTCTGGAACTGAAATGAAACATGGAGAATGCGAATTTGTTTTCGTCCGATCTCTATGGTTCCTGCCTTCTCAACTCACTAGAGCCTGAAGAATTGCAATCTAAGTAATTATTGGACTAAGACTCCCGGCCTGTAACTTTTCCTCAGAAGCGGCATCAAGGAGAAGAACAAAGGACCATGGTGCAAGGGGAGGGGTCTGTGAATTCGAGCGCCGTCGGCAGCGAGGCTCTGGCAGCAGTCTTGAGGGAACGCACCAACTCCCTTCCAGTACTTACGGGCGCTCCGAAATCTCGAAATGATATCAGTCTTCGATCAGGAAACTATCTTGCATGCATGTCTTGATCTCACCGAGATAGAGCGTGAGTGTATGACGCTCGACGTCTCTGGACACTACTCGCGACTTGACCTTTTTCGCTTCAGCGTTGCCGAGGAAAAGAGAGAATAGAAGATGTCAGTGCCTTATTTGCGCGAAGCTGTAAAAGACGGCGACTCGGAAAAGCTCATTCGCTTCGTACGCCTGCACCTTGGCGACGGCAACGAAAATGTTGGCCGGAAAGAGATCGACAAGTCCTGGATCGAAGCCCTGAAGACTCTTCTGCATGATCAGGAGCAAGATCGCGACTTCATTGAGCAAACCATGCAGAAGGATTCGTCCACACTGGCGTTGCTTTACTTTCATCTGCACTTTTATTTCATTCGCAATTCGGGAGAATGGATTCACGATGGCAGCCGCTAATTTGCACTCCTCGAAGACAACGGAGTCGCCGGTCGACCCCCGGGAGAGCGGAACTCAACTCCGCCCCGGCCTCTGGCAGACCATCAACGAGCGTTACCCCGGCTCGATGATCACCAAGAGCGAGTTTATACCTCTGGCGCGACTCGCCAAGCCGCTGAAGGACAGCACCGTCTGCCTCATCAGTTCTTGCGGTGTACACCTCAAGCGGGACCGTCCGATGGAGGTTGCGCATCCTTTGGGCGACTTCAGCTTCCGTCGCGTGCCCTCCGACGCCCGGCAGCCTGATCTAGTCATTCATCAACTCAAGTATCCGCATGACGATGCCGACGTGGACATTAATGTCATCTTCCCTATCGAACGATTACAGGATTTAGCGGCTGAAGGAGTCATCGGCGGGCTCACAAACAATTGCTTCAGCTTCATCGGCTACAACATGGATCCGGAGCGGTTCGAGGCTACGGTAGCCGAGGGCATTGCCCGCGCAGTCGATGAAGAAGAGCGGGCGGACGTTGCGCTGCTCGCTCCGGCATGACCAATTTGTCATCAGTCGGTCGGACTGATTCAGAGAAAGATCGAAGAACGCGGAATTCCGACTGTCTCGATCACGGTGGCCAAAGACGTGACTGCCGCCATCAAAGCTCCGCGGGCGGTTTTCGTTCCCTGGCCAATGGGCCATCACTTTGGTGCGCCTTTCTGTACCCGTGTCCAGCGACAGGTGATTCTCACTGCCTTCGAAGCTGTTCAGACGATTGAGCAAAGCGGGACGGTCGTCGATCTCCCCATCCCCTGGGCACAAGTGCGGCAGGAATCAAGATCTCTCACCGAGCAAGGGAGAAAATTATAGGCTTTTCATTTCTTCGCGAGTCGAAGGTTTTGTGGCACTCAGGTAGATGTGCTCCCAAAAGTCCGCGTCTGCTGCCTCGACTGTTCGGAACGATCCGAATCTCCAAGAGAAAGAGGTTTTCGTGAACGCCGCACCGTACTTTCACCCGCAAGCTGCAAGGCTCGCAAGAAACCGCTACGCTCTCTTAAGCACAGCCCCGCTTGCTTTGCCTTACAAATACTTGCTCAAGCACCTCGTACAGGGACTAAGTCCCTGCTCGAGGGCTGCGCTCGCTGTCATGTGCCGAATTGTTTCCCGGTTAATAATGAAAGGACATGCCGCTAGATGAAAAAGCTTTCCTTTGTCTGAGACTACTACCTGCAGATCCGGAGGGATTGGTTTCGCCAAATGTTGAGATAGTTTAGAGCTCGAGTTAGGGAGTTCGAGCGAAGCGCGGCTTAACTCGATTCCTCCCACAGCAAGCACGGATCCCGCCAACGCGACCGCCCAGCCGAAGAAATTGCGCCGCGTGGTGGGCATGTTTGCCTCGAGTCGGCGATGCAGTCGTCGGGAAAATCCGGATGGGAGTTCGGCCATGCGTTCGTCGCCGTAGAGCGTGACGATGTTTTGCAAACCGGCAAGCACCGACGCACAAGCATGGCAGGTTTTGATGTGCTCATCGATCGACTGCTGCAAATCGGGGCTTAGAGTTCCATCTATGTAGTTGGAACTCTCGCGCCATATTGTTTCGCAGGTTATTCCCATGGCTTGTTCCCTTTCGCAAAAGCCGGCGTCGGAGTCCATTGTCCGTTCAGACCTGGACTCAGGAAATCGCGCAACATCAGTCGCGCTCTCAGCAGCCGCGTTTTTACCGAGCCGGGGGAAATTTCGAGGACCCTGGCTGTTTCCTCGATGCTCAAATGTTGAATGTCGCGCAGCACAAATACTGAACGATACTTTTCACCGAGCGACGACAACGCTTCGACTAATGCGGTGCGGATTTCCTTTCGCTCAAGGCTCTCCGATGGAATCTCGCGCCAGTCGGCGAATTCGCGGGGCATGTAGTCTCCCTCGTCGTTTTGCTGATCGTTGATGGAATCCATGGCACGGAGCGTCATGCGGCGCTTTCTCATACGCGCCTCATTGATGGTGATCTGAAGAAGCCAGGTGCTGAACCTGGCCTCGCCACGAAACTGCGAGAGGTGGCGGAAGGCCTTGAGGATCGAGTCCTGTGCGATATCTTCGGCATCGGCTTCATTTCTCACAATCGCGAGCGCGGACGCATACACGCGTCTCTCGTAAGGTTGAATCAGGCGATAGAACAAATCATGTTCGCCGCTCTTGATGCGCTGTATCAGCTCCGCTTCGTAGGCGGTTTCGGCTGGATTCTCCGGCAAGAGCGTCATCCCCTCACTAAAGTTGCGGCTGCAGCTGCTTTACTCGGAAAGATATTCCGGATCTTTCTTCCACCCGGTAAGCATGGAAACGAAATTCTGCCAGCCGTGTAGCGCGACCATCACCAGGTGGCCGAGGATGAACAGGGCTATCGCAATCATGATTAAGAAGTGCCACAGCCTCGCCCAAGGGAAACCGCCCATCACCCATGCCAGCCCGGAGAGTTGCACCGGTTTCCAGACCGCGAAACCGGTGAGCACGGAAAGCACTCCTAGAATCACGACTGTGGTGTATGCCTGTTTCTGTAAGGCGTTATAGGCTTCACGCTGCTGCGGCTTCGGACCGAAGAAAAAATACCGGCGCAACATCGGCCACACGCCCGCGAAGTCGCGGTGAGTGAACAGTACCTGGCGGTAGTGGCCGGAGAACAACTGGTATCCGAGATAAATAACGCCGGTGGCAAGATAGATCCACATAAAGGTCAGGTGCCATTGCAGAGCACCGCCGAGCCAGCCGCCTATGGCGAGTGACCTGGGCCAGTCGATCAGATTTGTCTGCGGCACCTTGCTGCCAAAGCTGGGGAAGGCACGAAGGATCTGCAAACCACTGCCGATTAATACAAAGAGCGAGATCGTGTTGGCCCAATGACAGAGACGCACGATGTATGGGTGTTCATAAACAGCAGTCGTCGTGCCACTTTTTTCGTCTTCGATTCGAATGGTTTTGGTTTTCAATGCGGCCTCATCTTCAAATCGAATAGAACTCGGAGTATCCCTGATCTTCCCAGTAGCCTACTTTCGACAAAACATTGGTGACTGTGAGCGTCGTGAGATATTTCGCTTGCTTGTAGCCAATTTTGGTCGGCATGCGCAGCCGTAAGGGTGCGCCATGCTCCCGCGTTAACGGCTGGTCATACATCTCGTAGCACATGAGCGACTGCGGATGCAGCGCGGTCGCCATGTCCACCGATTCGTAGTAGGTGTCGGCACACTCAACCGTGATGAAGCGGGTGTGCGGATCAGCGCCCACCATGGCCAGAAAATCTGCGAGCCTGGCGCCGCCGAAACGGCCGATGACATCCCAGCCTTCCACGCAGATGTGCCGCGTATTCTGAACAAATTTCGGCAGGGCCTTTATGGCTGCCAGGTTGTAAGTACCTGGCTTCTGGACTTCTCCGCTGACCGCAAGGGACCAGCGGTCGAGGTCCACTTCGGGGTCGTCCACGTCAAATGTGTTGACGTAAAACTTGTCCAGGGGTGTGAGGTCACTCGCCTTAAACGTGGGCGCAAGGTGATGCGAACGGAAACACTTGTCCGACATCCAGTCGCTAAACGCCAGTCCTTTTTTCAGCAGCGGCTCTTGAAACTTAGGCACGGCAAAAGCGCCGAGAGCCGCCAACGGCAGCAGCTTGAGCAATTCACGGCGGCTGGCGGCTTTAAACTCTCCCTTGTCAGCAGGCAATGCCATTCGATTTATCGAAATGCTTGGTGAATTTTAATAGCGGATCACTCGCAGGCGATCCGCTTCCATCTTAATCGCTATATGCTACTTCTTCATCATCGCGTCCGGCACGGCGCATTGCTCGGACACCATCTTCATGCTCGTGACCTTGAATCCTGACGCGATGCCGTCGTTTCTTGATACGAATGGCCTGATGCTACCAAACCACAGTAGAGGTGACTATCGAGGTGGAAAGAAGTTTCAACAAAGGACTAGAGACTTAAACCTCGCGAGATTCCGCTGATGGCAGTTGTCGCCGCTTATTTCGTTAATTCCGGGCATGCTGACGTCCATCACCCGGGATGCCGTACACCATGCTCGATTGTCATCCTGCGCGATGGTGACAGACCCAGCGTGCTCTGCCCCAAGAAAACCGGCCGCGCGTTTCTTCCCATTCCCTGTTAGCAAAACAAATGTTAGTTCTAGCTGAGACCCATGCCGGGCAACCCGAGCGACTCAGTCACAGGGCGGACAATCGGCGCAAATCTGCAAAGAGTTCTTGTCCCAGGATTCTTGCATTTTGGCCGCGGCGGCCCCCACAACCGCTAATCGTCAGCTGAACTCGCTTAAGCTCTCCCCGTCTCCGCCATTCACTCTTTAGCCATTCCACCGGAACTTCGCGCAAACCACGCTCGACATTTGCCGCACACCAGCCTAGACAGATCCTGATCTGTCCGACCACGAGGTGCTTCGTTTTCAATGGAGAATCTCGATTCTGGTTCACGGTGTGACCGTTCCCATTTCTTGAAGCCAATTAATCCAATTGATTATGGTCCATTAACAGTCCACGAATTATTTTCCGAGAATCATTAAAACGTTTTCTGTAGCGCCGTCCGTGCTGCGTGTTTTCAATTAGTGGCTCTGGGCGAGAAACTGTAACACCCCCTGCTGAAATGGGCGTTTTGATTTTGGGAGTTTCTGTATACACTCGGCGAGATGAGAGAGGCGGACTGGAGCAAAGTACTGGGTTGGCCGGGGTATCGGGTCTACCGACACGAAATCGACGAGCCGGGCAAAAGGCTGAAGCTGTGGGTTCGGCGGAAGCGAGG
>Ga0185299_10005829_pt1 | contig 13519 bp, 16 predicted proteins | sample PaiPotPPA55metaG_FD_128002 | JGI IMG/M metagenome (GOLD analysis project Ga0185299, IMG submission 128002) | Iron sulfur acid spring bacterial and archeal communities from Banff, Canada, to study Microbial Dark Matter (Phase II) - Paint Pots PPA... ...
GAAATCTCGCCGATGTACACGTTTGGACTGACGCCGCGCAAACCGGCTGAGTTTCCCGGGATGCGCACCCCGGAGCCGATCATCGACATCAAACAACTCGGCCGCATTGTAACGGTCGGCCGCTTCTACGACGTGACCCTGCTTGGCATCGAGGCGTATCATTCGCGCTTTACCTACCATTTGAAGCTCGTGCCGCTCGACAGGCCGGATTACTATCGCTTGCGCGAGGTATGGGTCGACACCCAAGCTTTTGTCATCTGGAAGCTTCGCTCTCAAGGAATCTTCGACTCGGGACCGGCGACGACCGTGCCGTGGGATGCGGAGTACACCGTTGTCGACGGTCATTGGTTCATGGCGTCCGAATCCACTCCATCCATGATCAGGACGGGTGGGTTTCTTGCCAACACTCCGCCTGTCAATTACCAAGGCGTGACATTCACGTTCTCCGACTTCACGTACCCTGAGGACACGCTCGACGTGGATTTCTTCAGCGAAGCAAAAACAGAAGCAATTCAGTACTGAACTGCAATGTCGCACGCGTGGATGTGGCCGGCGCTTTTTGCACTCGGTTGTTATCACGGTATTAATCCCGGCATGGGCTGGCTGTTCGCGGTTGCACTCGGGCTTCAAGAAAAGAGCGCGCGCGCCGTGTTCGCGGCATTGCCGCCGATTGCGCTTGGGCATGTCGTGTCCGTCGGTTTGATTGTTGGTCTGGCTGCGGTTGCGCAGCATGCGCTGCCTCCCGATACGTTGCGCTATGGCGCCGCCGCGCTGCTCGTGTCATTTGGCATCTATCGTCTGGTGCGGGCGCGCCATGTTCGTTGGGTTGGGATGCGCGTGGGATTTTGGGGGCTTTCAGTGTGGTCGTTTCTCATGGCGACGGGACATGGCGCCGGTCTTATGCTGCTCCCCTTTCTCTCCGCTGCGGCCAAGCCGTCTTCATCCATCTCCATGCGCGGCATGGATGCACTGCATGGCGTGGGGACCACGATAGCTGCATCACCCGTTGTCTGGGTCAGCGCAGTTGGCGTACACACGTTTGGATATCTACTGACGATGATTTTGGTGGCGTGGGTCGTTTTCACAAGACTTGGTGTCAGGATTTTACGAACTGCCTGGTTCAATTTTGATCTTGCGTGGGCAATTGCGCTCGTCCTGAGCGGCGCGCTCATGCTTCTGTTATAGCGGACCTTAAGCTCCGCTGCTACAATGGCGCGCGTGAAGCGGACCTAAAGGTCCGCTGCTACAGCCGAGCCAACTTGACTGACTCCCGCGACGCCAAAGGATGTTATCATGCAGCTCAAGCCAGATCCAACTTTCTACCCTTCCGCAAAAATGGCAATGCAAGCACCCAGCGAGAAGTTGGCCTACGTTGCGATGCTCAGCATCACGGCCAACGGCAATCGCGATGCGCTCGCCGTGGTCGACGTCGACCCGAGCTCGAAGACATACGGAACGCGTGTCGGTCAGGTCGAGATGACGAAAACCGGTGACGAACTCCATCACTTCGGTTGGAATGCTTGCAGCGCGGCACTGTGCCCATACGCGCCGCATCCGCACGTTGAGCGCCGCTATCTCATCGTCACCGGCCTGCGTTCGTCGCGCATCTACGTCATCGACACGAAGCCGGACCCGCGCAATCCGAAGATCGTCCGGGTGATCGAGCCGGAAGAGGTCATCTCGCGCACGGGTTATTCACGTCTCCACACAACGCACTGCGGACCGGACGGCATCTACATCAGTGCGCTGGGTTCTGCTGACGGCAAGGGTCCAGGCGGTATCCTCAAGCTCGATCACTACGACTTCAAAGTTTCAGGTCCGTGGGAAGCTGATCGCGGGCCTCAATATTTGGCCTATGATTTTTTCTGGCACCTCGGACACGACGTGATGGTGACGAGCGAGTGGGGCACGCCCGACATGATCGAAGATGGCGTGAACCCCGAGCTGCTGCTGGGCGGTAAGTACGGTCATCAGCTGCACTTCTGGGATTTGCGGAAGCGCACGCACCTGCAAACGGTGGATCTTGGGGCCGAGTATCAAGCGGTGCTTGAGCTGCGTCCTTCGCACGATCCGACCAAGACATACGGCTTCACCAATACCGTTATATCACTGAAAGATCTGTCGAGCTCGATCTGGGTTTGGCATCGCGACAACGGCAAGTGGGCCGTTACGAAAGTGATCGATATCCCGCCCGAGCCTGCCGACGAAGCGGATCTGCCGCCGCTGCTCAAAGGCTTCAAAGCGGTGCCGCCGCTTGTCTCCGACATAGATCTCTCGCTGGACGATCGTTTTCTGTACGTCTCGTGCTGGGGCACGGGAGAGCTGCGTCAGTACGATGTTTCGGATCCGTTTAAGCCAAAGCAAACAGGTTCGGTTCACATTGGGGGCATCGTTCGGCGCACGCCGCATCCGGCGAAGCCGAATGAAAAACGAAACGGCGGCCCACAAATGGTGGAGATCAGCCGCGACGGCAAGCGCGTCTATTTCACAAACTCGCTGTACCGGTCGTGGGATGAGCAATTTTATCCCGACGGCGTCAACGGGTGGATGGTAAAGCTCGATGTCGGCAACAACGGTGGAATCGCGTTCGACGAAAAGCTGTTCCTCGAGTTCAACGATCGCCGACCGCATCAAGTGCGCTTGGAAGGCGGTGACGCCTCATCTGACTCGTACTGCTTCCCGCCGTAAGAAGAACGGACCTAAAGGTCCGTTGCTACACATGAACGGACCTAAAGGTCCGTTGCTACACGTAAAACGGACCTAAAGGTCCGTTGCTACACGATTGGGATTAAGATTGCGCTTGCTTGCAACGTGTAGACCGGCTGGAATTTAGGAATAACCATTAGACGAAATCTTTTCGGAGGGCTTCGTCATGTCGAAGAAACTCCTCGTATTCGCCGCTCTGGTGGGCGCCACGGTGTTGATGGCCGGACCGGCTGCAAGCAAACCGACGCAACCTGATCCGCCGGTCATTGTGGCAACGAACCTTTCGGGCTCCGTGTTCGTGCAGAGCCCAAGCGGGAGCCAGCGCGATCTCGTCTCCACGCAAGTGTTGCATTCAGGTGACGTCGTCACAACGGGCGACGACTCTCTCGCAGTCATCATGCTCGCGGACGTGGGCAAAGTGACGCTTGGGCCGACGACGACCGTGACCACCTTCACTAAAGGAATGGATCTCTCAATGGAGCTTGGCGCAGGGACATTGTGCGTGCAGACTGATAAGCCGGGCGTGAGCGTCAACGCCGGTTCGATAACGCTGGATGCCGTCGACAGGTCGACAGCCTTCAATCTCGAGCAGAATACCGGAGACACGAAGCTTGCCGTCTACAAAGGAACGGTTCGTGCGGTGACACCGGACGACAGCCCAATAATACTCCGTGCGGGAGCTGCAGCAGCTAGTTCATCCGGCGTGGCGGTGCATGAGATTCCTTTAGCGTCCATCGCAGTCGACTTTGCGGCGCTGAACTGCCCGGACGTTCAACCGTAGACATTCCGTCACTCAACAACGAGGGGGTATCATCATGCCACAGCGTACAGCGGAAGCCCAGTGGAACGGAGATTTGCGCAGCGGCTCAGGTCAGATTAAGCTTGGCAGCGGAGCATTCGAGGGCGAATTTTCGTATGCTTCGCGGTTTGAACAAAGCCCGGGGACCAATCCCGAGGAGCTTATTGCCGGCGCGCATGCGGGATGCTTTACGATGGCGACAGCTTCCGGACTAGGGAAAGCCGGCTTTAAGCCCGAGAACATTACGACCAAAGCGACCGTGCATCTCGACTCAGTACCGCAAGGCTTTAAAATCGCGCGCATCGAGCTTGACATGGAAGCCGACGTTCCAGGCATCGACGAAGCCAAGTTCCTCGAGATCGCTGAGGCTGCGAAAAAGAATTGCCCGGTTTCGCAAGCGTTGGCAGCCGTTCCTGAGATAACGCTGCGCGCGAGGCTACGCCAGAAAGCGAGCTAGCACGAGTTTCCTGAGAGGGCGAATCTAGGCGGGTAGCCGCCGTATCTGCGACGTCGGCGCGGCGGCTTTGCGTCCAGTGCTGCTCGATAGACCTGCGTGAACTTTGTTCAACATCGCGCTGAGCATGTAGCGCTCGCGCGCACTCATTCGCGAGAGCTCGTCGTGGATAGCGGTTTTCCTAAAGCGAGCCTCCATGAGTTCGGCGATCTTGCGTCCCTTGGCAGTCAGCTGCAGTAAGCGGACCCTGCGATCTGCGCCACTCTGCGCCCGTTCAACCAGACCGGTCGACTCGAGGCGGTCGATCGATCCTGACAAATTGCCCATGTCGCATGACATGCTGCGCGCAAGCTCACTTGCCTTGATTGGGCCGAACCGGTGTACGTGCCACACTGTCCCGGCAAGACAGTCGGACAGATTGTTATCGGCTGCGATCTTGCGAAATTCGGCTGACAGAAGCTTACCCATGCTCACAATTGCTGAAACAATGGCCTCTTCTTCTAGTCCTACCTTTGCTTGCCGACCGAGGCTTGACATTGTTGTACTTTGCAAGTATAGTACTCCTAACGCTAATGTTGTTAAGTACAACTATAGCACAAAAGATATAGAGGACGCAACTATCTTCTCAGGGGCTGAATAACTCAATGGATACTTACCAACTTCCCGGCGTGACCATCACTCGCGTTTCCGAAGCTCTGCATGACGTTGCTGCTGAACGCTTGCGCAGAACGATTGGTAAATACGTCAAGGAAGGCCGATATACTCATCTCGTCGACCTGCGCTCACTGGCCGAGCTCGACTCCCACTCGCTGGCCGCACTCATACGCGCGCTTCGTGTTGCGCGTGACGTCGGTGGATCGGTCGGGTTGATTGTCGATCAACCCGGGTTCGTGCGCATCTTGTCGATCACAGGATTGGACCGCGTCTTTCCGGTGTACAAAAACGAAGCCGACGCGACAGCCGCGCTTGCGCGGCACGACGTTGTCCCGGCTTAGTTAGGAGTTCGGGTATGCAGGGTATTCAAGTATTTTCTTCGCTCGCAGAAGCCGAGGCCTCGGGGTTCGCCTTCTTCATGCGAGCCGCAGATACGATCCTCGTCCAGAGAGCTAACGGCCGATCGCGGTCACTCGCGATCGTGGACCCCGCGGCACTAGCGCAGGCACGAAGGCTTCTCGAATTGCGCTGAGCGTTGCGGAGCTTTGGCTAGCTGCGTTTTGGAAAGTGCTGCGCGAGTTCTTTACCGGCCTCTTCGATGCCGTGCACAATGCCGTCCGTGAGGTCCCCAGCCCGTATCTTATCGCGCATCGCTGCGACAACGCGATCCCAAAATTCCTGACCTACTTTTTCGTGTATGGCAGCATCGCCGAGGACCGTAAACTCGCGTCGAGCCGGCGCAACGAAGAACAGTACGCCGTTTCGGTCCGGGGTGTCTCTCAAATGAAGCCGGTTAAAGATCCGTTCGGCCTTTGTTCGCGTGCTGCCCCATAGCTGGTGCGACACCGTAACGTGTATTTTGCCGGTGGTCCGGGCTTCCGCGATTACAATTGCCGAGCGGATCCGGCTTTCGTCAACGTGTAATTTCACCATCCGCCGGATGCCCCGCCGCCGCCGCCACCGCCGCCTCCGCCGGAGAAGCCGCCAAAGTCGCCACCACCGCCTCCGGAAGAACCGCCGGATGAGAACCAGCCGGACGAACCCCAGCCTCCGAATATGATGGGGCCGGAACCAATCGTGTGGTGCCGGCCGGATCGGAACACGGCGGAAAGTACGAGAGCAAAAATTATGAAGAGAAACGCAAGAGTTAGGTAACCAGCGATATCCCCGCCACCTCCGCCGCCGTAAGGCTTGGGTGATGCGCCTTCCTCACCGCCGATCGTCGCCAGCAAGGCATTCACACCTGCGGTCACCGCGCCATCGGCGTCGCCGGCGCGCATGCGCGGCACGATTTCATTGCGGATGATTTGCGATGCGATTGCATCGGTGACGATACCCTCGAGACCATAGCCGACCTCGATGCGAACTTTGCGGTCTTGCGTAAACATGAACAGCGCCAGACCATCGTCGAGCTTCTTGCGGCCCACTTTCCATTGCGTGAAGGCTCGAATGGTCCAGTCTTCGAGTGGGGCGTCGCCGGTCGTCGCACCGATCCAGACAATGACTTGGTGACCGGTTGCCGCGTTGTAAGCGGAGAGCCGCCGCTCGAGCGCATCTCGTGTCGCCGGGCTGAGTAAACCGGCGGTGTCAGTGACCCACGTCGTCGGCGAGGGCGGTATGGGAGTCTCGGCAGCCCAACTGGGAGCCACAAGCGCAATAACCCAGACGCCGGCCAGAGCCGCGAGGAGCCGGCGCATTACCTAAAATTGAACGCTTGGCGCGGTCTGAGCGCCTGGCTGCGCCTGGAAGTAGGCCTTAGATTTGAAGCGATCGCCGAAAAAACCGGCAAACACGACGGTTGGGAACGATTGACGCACGGTGTTGAATTCTTGCGCGCGTTCATTGTAACGCATGCGCTCCACCGCAATGCGATTTTCAGTGCCTTCGAGCTGCGACTGCAACGTGAGGAAGTTCTCGTTCGCTTTGAGCTCCGGATAGCGTTCGACGACCACGAGCAGCCGGGAGAGCGCTGATGTCAAACCATCTTGAGCGGCTTGAAAGCGCGACAGCGCCTGTTGGTCTGTCGTCATCGCTTGGGCATTGGGAACTTGCACCTGGCCGACTTTTGATCTGGCCTCAGCGACGGCAATGTAGGTGCTCTTTTCGAAGTTGGCAACGCCTTTGACCGTTGCGACGAGATTCGGTACAAGATCTGCTCGCCGCTGGTACACGTTTTCCACTTGACCCCATTGGGCCTGAACAGCCTGGTCGAGCCGAACGAGGTTATTGTACGACGCGATTGCGGGGAGGACCACAACCAAGACGACAAGTGCGATCGCAACAAGGCAGCCGAGTATACTACGGTTTCCCATGCGGGCTCGTTCGTCACGATGGGCGCCGCTACATTGTCTGGGGGCGAACGGCTATCCCGAAGCCATCGGTGTGTCGCTGCATGCTTGCGATGAATGCGCGCCGGCCTCCACACTCGCTCTAATGTACGCGTTGGCGGCTGTTCGGCCCGCTGTCAATGGGGGCAGTCGAACCGACAGCGCATGCGCGGTATCCCGCAAAGCTGACAGCGCATTTTGGAAAAGCGGTGTGCGCACGAGCCTCGCTTGTACTTGCACGAGCTCAAGCCAAGACAGCGCTAACCCCTCGCGCGCTTCGGCCAAGTGAACGAATTTGCATGATGGCTGGGTAGTGGGTGGTGATTGGGCCGCAGCATCGCGAGCCGCAAAGCTGCCAAGCCATGACTCTACGACGGCCCACCGGTCGCCTTGCGCTTGACGCGCGCACTTCTGGGCTTGGGCTTTAGCGAGACTGGCATAGGCTGATGTGATCGAGTCGCCGCGTGTTTCCGGCCGGGACGTAAGGTTAAGCCGCCCAATCATCGCAAGAGCCGCGTTCGTGTAATAGTCTTTGGTGGTGCACGTGGCTGACACCGGTTGGGCGACCGTGAAGGTTAAGGCGACCGCGAAGCCGATAATTATCGCTAGGCGGTGCACCCTATGAATCGTTGTCATGCGGTCGAACCTAGTCCAGCACTCCTCGCACGCCATGAACAAACCCGCCAAGTACAGACTGTTGCTCACCTTACGACAGAGCTCGCATACCTGCACGCGCTCAATCGCCCTCAGCATGCGAGGGTGCTTAAAGACTTTACCCATCGAGAAAACTGGCCGTCCTTATTTTGGATTATTCGGGGTGTCGTCTTGGATTGTGCGGTGCACCGATTGCTGCTGCTGCGGCTGCGGTAACATTGAATTGGCAGTTCCGCAGGCAGTCAAAGCAAGCAGCACAACTGCGAAAAGCGGCAGTAAGAACTTCCGTGAATGCGTCATATGCGTACCTCACGTGACATAAAGTGCGGCGCGTTAGCGCCAGACAACAGCGTACGCCACAATGAGCCGGCACTCACTAGGGAAACCCCTAGTCGTAAGGGTTCTGTAGGGTGGGTGTCTTCGGGTCCACTCGTCGGGCGAGACGCCGTCCTTGCGGCTCTGCGGGATGAGGCGCGGAATTGCACGCTTATCTTCGGCGAACCCGGGATTGGCAAAACGCGATTGCTCGCCGAGGCGCGCCGCGGGCGCGAGCGGGAGACATTTAACGTCGCGTGCGTGGCAGTAGCTGCAAACATTCCTCACGACCCGTTCATCGCGCTGGTGCGAATGCTCAAGAGGCGCGGCCGCCTCAGCGACGCGACGCTCGCAAATCTCCTGGGTGCCGCCGAAGGCGATCGCCTCGTATCATTTCATGATGCGCTCGCCGGGATCGCAGCGGGCGGACCGCTTGTCATTCAAATCGACGACCTTCATCTCGCCGATTCAAAGAGTATGGAAGTAGTGGAGTACTGCGTCTCGAGACTCCAAGATCTTCCCGTGCTGTGGCACATTGCCGCACGGAGATCGAATCACAACGTCTTGGCGCTGGCATCATCCTTGGAACGCGCGGGGCTCGCTCGCGTGATCGGCTTGGGCGGGCTCAGCATTGCGGACCTCAAGATGCTCGCAACGCGACTTCGGCCAGAAGTGGCGTTCGATGATGCTCAAGTTGCGCGATTGCACGAACGGACTGGCGGCAATCCCTTATATGCCGAGCTTCTTCTCGTCGCAAAGGCGCTCGATGAGGCGCCCGTACCAAGCGATCTGCGAGAGGCGCTCCACCGGCGTCTATCAGCTCTCAGTCCCGGCGCGATGCACATCGCCGGGTGGCTTGCGGTGCACGGTGGTCCAGTCGCGGAATCGCTGCTGCCTGCGCTGGCTGATAGGTCACCGGGCCAAGTACGCAGTGCGCTTGCTGAGTTGACCGATGAGTGGATCGTTGTGGAAGGCCACGATGGATTCGTCTTTCGGCACGATCTCGTGCGCGAAGCGTGTTATCTCGCGCTAGATGAAGATGCCCGCGCGCAGCGGCATGCGGCCCTCGCCAACCGTACCGCCGACAATTGGCAGCGCGCCACACACCTCGAGGGTGCGCGACAGTTCGTTGAAGCCGGCCGCCTCTACAACGTCATCGGGTGGGCCTGCCTCGATCGTCATGCACCTCAAGAGGCTCTCAATGCCTTCAACCGAGCCATCGCACGCAGCGATCCCGGCAATGTGATTGCGCTTGAGGCGGGCGCCGGCCAGGCCGCCGCTTTGTACCGGTTACACTGTGTCGACGAAGCCAAAGCGGCAATCGCCATGTTCGAGGAACGCGCCGGCCAGTTGCCTTCGGATATCCGCATACGGGCGCGAACCTACTACGTCGAGGCCGCGTGGGATGAGAGCGACGAACGCGTTGCAATCAGGCCGCTTCTCGACGCCGCGATCGACGAAGCTCGAAATGCCGCGCCGGCATTCATGCCGCGTCTTTTGAATGTACTCGGTTCTATGCAGGAACGGGGCGAACCGAGCCAAGCCAAGGCAACCTTGGAGGAGGGGATTGCGCTCTGCACGCCTCAGCAGCGGCGCGAACGAATTCGGCTCTGCAGCTGGCTGGGTGTTGTGCTTGCGCGCATGGGCGACGTGCAAAAGGGCATCGCGGTACTCGAGTCAGCCGCGGGCAACGCATCTGACTGGGGGTTGTCAAACGAACTCGTGCAGTGCTGCACGAAGCTCTGTTATGTTAGCCAGATTGCGGGCGACAACGAGGCCTACGAGCGTTGGTGCCGTGTCGGGCTTGAAGTGAGCGGTCCAAAATCGAAGGCTGCCGAGGCGCTGCTGCGATCGAATCTCGCGAGCGTTGCCGTCGACCATGGCCATATGCGAGAAGCTCTGGGACTGGCACTCACGGCCGATGCGGCAGCTAAGACCAGCAACACTCCTCTCCGCTGCAGGATTTCCTGCGTACAGGCTCAGCTTTATGCGATGCTGGGTGATTTTGAATCTGCACAGCGCGCTCTCGACGATGTAATGCGGCTCGATCTTTCGCCGTCCGGCCGCCACGCGGTCGCCTTCACCGCGGGGTTTGTCGCGGAACTACGCGACGATACCGAGCAGGCACTCAGCTGGTATGCAGCTACAGTGTCGTCGCTTGGACCTGAGGACTTCAGCGAAGTGTACGAAGTTCGGGCGCTGGGCGGCATTGTCCGGCTTGCAGCGCTCTACGGAAACTCTGAGCGAGCGCGCATCGCTCTCGACAAACTGCGCGTGGTAAGTTCTAAAATGAGCGGTTGGCCAATTGCCCAGCGCGCCATACGTGAGGCCGAGGGATGCTTCTTGCTCGTTTCGGGCGACTCGGGCGGAGCCGAGGAGCTCGTAGAAGTGGCCAACGACAGCTACCCATTTTGGAAAGCGCACTTGCAGCTCATTGCTGCGCACGCCAAAGCTGACCGGCACCTCTTTTTGAGTGCAATTGAAACCTTTGATGCGCTAGGGGCTGAACACGCTTCAGACCGTGCTCGCGCGCTCGCGCGAAGCCACGGACTGCGGCCGGGTCGCAAACGAGAAGCCAAAGGCGCGCTGTCTGCGCGCGAGACCTCGGTCGCGTTCTTGGTTGCGAGCGGTAAGACCAATGCGGAGATCGGCGAGCTCTTGCACATCAGCGGCAGGACGGTCGAGTACCACATCGGCAACATTCTTAGCAAATGCGGACTGCGCTCTCGCGTCGACATCGCGACGCAAATTGCTGCGGGCCGGCCGCTCGGAGCCGCGGTCTAAGCGAAGATCGGTTCTCCTACGCGAAGCTTGGCGGCCGCTTTTGGTGAAACGACGTTCGCCCTTGGTATGCGGCAGATATCTTCGCGAGGTTGAGTTCGGAGAACGGGCGGCCAACAAACATGAGACTCGTGGGCAAACCATGTTGGCCAAACCCGTTGGGCACCGCAAGTGCCGGATAGCCGACTAAGTTGCAGGCGGTGATCAGATCGCCGTCGTTTGTTCCAGGATATACTTTGTCAAAGGGTGTGGTGATTGGGGGAGCTACTGTACTGAACGTTGGCGCCGCCAAGAAATCGACCTTTTCGAAAACCTTTTTGAACGCACTACGAAGCGCAGCACGCTCCCGCATGGCGTCGACGTAATCTACCGCATTGACCACCATGTACGAATAGCCGCCCCGCCGGCCGTCGGGATCGACGAGCTGCTGAACACGGCCGTCTTCAATGATGTCGCGGAATGCCGAAGCCGCTTCGGCGTCAAGAATCGCACCGATCAGAGCACCGTACGGGAATTGAGGCAGTTTGACATGCGAAACGTCGGCCATGTCCCCGAGCACGCTGAGCGAGCTATGAAAGTTGTGTTTGACTTCGGGTTGCAGCTTTTCACCAGCACCTTCGACGGTTGCGATGCGCCAGCGTGCCGGAGCTTGCTCCGCCGCGAGCATCACCCGCGACGACGTGAAGTCGTGTGAGTCGTGCCCCGCGATCGCTTGTAGCACGACCGCCGCATCAGCAGCGTTGCGGCACAAGGGTCCAATCTTGTCGAGCGTCCAGCACAACGTCATTGCGCCATAGCGGCTGACAAGACCGTAGGTCGGTCGAAGTCCGGTAACGCCGCAGTACGACGATGGATTGGTGATCGAGCCATCGGTCTCGGATCCGATAGCGAACGGCACGAGCCCGGCCGCAACGCTTGCACCCGAACCACTTGAGGATCCGCCGCTCCAATAGTCGGTATTCCACGGCGTTTTGCACGGGCCGGTAAACGCTGCGTTCGCGTGATTGTACCCCATACCGCCAGCAAGCTCGATCATCGCAAGTTTCGCGACGAGCACGGCGCCTGCATCGCTCAGCCGCTCGATAACGGTGGCATCGTGGTCAAACATCTGATGCCGATAGATCGTCGTGCCCCACGTTGTCGGTGCGTTCTTCGTGGCCAACAGGTCCTTGGCACCATAGGGTATGCCATGCAGCGGCCCGCGATCTTTTCCGGCGGCGAACTCCTTATCCGCCGCGGCTGCTTGAGCTAGCGCGTGATCGGCCATGATCGTGACGACCGAATTGAGCCGTGGTCCGAATGTTTGCAGCCGCTTCAGGTATAGCGTCGTCAGCTCGACCGATGAGAATTGCTTAGCACGCAGCATCCGTCCGAGAGTGTCAATTGGAGCGAAGGCGATCTTCTCGCTCATGGCCGGTTCTCGTCATCGGCTGCGAACACGAAGTCCGGCGGCGGAAGATTTCGATCCTTGCGATTGCGAAAGGCTTTGCCTATCGCGAAGTTATCTTCGATGTCAGAGGCGATCCTATCCGTCATTGCGTCCGATAAGCGAGCCGAGGGTAAGTCGTGTTGAAGAGATCGCGCGAGTTCGCGAGCGAGTGCCGAAGGTTTGGTTGGGCCCGATGGGGCCGGCGTCGGTGTTGGTGCCGGACTTGGAGCTGCGTTCGCTGCGGCGTGCGAAAGCGACCCGGATGCTGCGGTTGCCGCAGCTATAGCAGCTGCAAGAAAGACCTTGCGCGTTGGCATGACTATCGGCTCCTCCACTGTGACGGCGAGTACATGTCGACCTGCGCGTCAGTCGTTGTTCACAAGTAGTTTGAGCCCCTGGTGTTGAATTACCAGAGCATGAAGCCATACCGTTTTTCACCCGTATTGATCGCTGCCGTAGGCGTCCTCGCGATGTCGACGGTCGGAGCCGCGTATTCGATGCCGGTTCCAGCGGGAACAACCCTGAGCGTTCATCTCGTTAATTCGCTATCTTCGTCGTCGGCAAGCGCGGGCCAGACTTTTGCGATCACCGCCGCCCAGCCAATGCTGGTGCAGGGTCGCGTCGTCGTGTTCACGGGTCAGACAGGTGAAGGTCACGTCGTCGCGGTGACGCAGCCGTCGAAGAAATCAAAAGCAAGCATTGTCGTGCAGTTCGATTGGATCATTGGCGCCGACGGCAAACATCTCACGCTTGCGGCAGCCAAGACCGACAAGGGCTATGGCCCGCTCACGATTGGAGACGGCGGCATCATGGCCGACACCTTCGCCAAGGCGAACAGCATCGAGCTTGGCCCGGATATGGTCTTTACGGCGTACGTTAACCCAGATCAACAAGTCACGGTTATCTCAAGCTCGTAGGTGTATATAATCTACCGCTAAGTCCGTACGCGCTCTGCCAAGTGGGCGCTCCAGCGATACAGCAGAACGATCGCAAGAATAAATGCGGCAGCGCTGAGCGGGAGCGCGACGGTTTGAAATGAATCGCCGACTACTGCAAACGGGTTGTCGTTTTTTGTCGCGACGATCGTGCCAGCTTGGAGCACCGTAAAAAGGCTTTCGCCGACGATCAAGCCGGATGCGACGAGCACGCCCAGACGTTTGGCGATATCCGGATTCGGTCGTTTTTCTACCCAACGATTGTATTGCCATCCGACCACGGATCCAACGACCGCTGCGGCAGTCGTGGCAGCGGGCAGATAGATGCCCAGACCGACTGCGAGCGGCGGCAGCTGGTAACGTGTTTTCGCGCGCAGCATTTCATCGGCGACGATCACGGCGACGCCGATTAGGGCGCCGTAGCCGATGAGGTCCCATCTGACTTGCCCAATGATGACGCCCTTC
>Ga0185299_10005830_pt1 | contig 13517 bp, 14 predicted proteins | sample PaiPotPPA55metaG_FD_128002 | JGI IMG/M metagenome (GOLD analysis project Ga0185299, IMG submission 128002) | Iron sulfur acid spring bacterial and archeal communities from Banff, Canada, to study Microbial Dark Matter (Phase II) - Paint Pots PPA... ...
AGTTCGCCGTCTGCGTCAAGAATAAAAGCTATGGCGCCTCGCTCGAATTGCGGAAGCTCTACCAGGTTGTTCCGGACGAAACTGCCCACAAGCTTCACCAGATTCGCGTGATCGACGAATCGGGTGACGACTATCTTTATCCCGAAGAATACTTCGTCCCCGTACAACTGCCCCAGTCAGCCGAGAGGGCGCTCCGGCGCGCCGCTAGCCTCAGGAGTTAAGGCTTCAACCCCGTGGTTTAGAATATCCTTATGTCTCCCGAACTGAATTTCGGCCCTTACGTCGACAGCGAGAACGGCAAGAGGGTAGTCAAGGTCCTGACCTTCGGCAATCCCACGCCGGAGGGCGTTGTGCTCTCCACGCTCGATTCGGCGGTGAACTGGATGCGCAAGGGCTCCATCTGGCCGATGACGTTTGGGCTGGCCTGCTGCGCGATCGAGATGATGTCGATGGGCGCCTCGCGTTTTGATATCGCGCGCTTTGGCGCGGAAGTATTTCGCCCGTCGCCGCGGCAAAGCGATCTCATGATCATCGCCGGGCGCGTGTCGAACAAGATGGCGCCCGTGATCCGGCAATTGTGGGAGCAGATGCCCGAGCCGAAGTGGGTGATTTCCATGGGAGCCTGTGCCACCTCTGGCGGCGTCTTCCAGAACTACGCGCTGGTGCAGAGCGTCAACCAGGTCATCCCGGTCGACATTTACGTTCCCGGATGCCCTCCCCGCCCCGAGCAACTTATCTACGCCATTACCCTCCTGCAGGAAAAAATCCAGAACGAGCGCGGAACCATCAAGAAGGCTCTGAATCTGTCGTAGCAGTGGTCAGTGGTAAGTGGCCAGTGGTCGGTGGCCAGTGGTCGGTGAGATCGCGCTTGGGATATAGGATGTTCTTCTTGCTGGCCACTTCCACCGACGTTGCTGGTTTTTCCCCAGACGACGGCTGTGAATTCTTTTCACTTTTCTAGTGATGGTTGTCACAGTCCCTTTTACCTCAATCATCGGAAGTCTTTCACCGGCAAACAAGAGTTCGCCTCGCTGCCTGTTAAACACCTTCCAGAGAATAACTTGGAACGGCGGGGCCTTACGAGCTTGATGTTGCGCCGAGGGAATTGCGAAACCATTTTCTGCCGGATGAATCTAAGCAGGTGAGTGGTTGCGTATTGAAAGTAGTGAGTGCAAAGGGGCCGAACACTCAGAAAAACCCAGGGGGAAACGGCCCAAGGTGTGGAAGGTGCCAATGGTAGCAAAACTTATAGACGCAGTTTTTGGTTGCTGGCACTCCCGATACAGCTTTCCGGTGACCATTCGAGGCAAGGCACGACGTCCGCAGGCCGCAGCCTTGACGGGAACCTACGTAGTCTGCCTGGATTGCGGACGAGAATTTCCTTACGACTGGCAGGAGATGAAGGTCATCACCTCACCCGCCGAGAGGCGTGAGTACGTGGCAGCACTCACCACCAAGCAGGTCGCGTAAGGCAAGTCCACGCAAGAAACGAGCCGCTTAGAGTGTGGCTTACTCCACGCCTGATCTAAACCTAGCGAGCGGAAACGCTGGCCGCCGCCCTCTTTTCCATCGGTATGAACTCCCGCTCTCCGTATCCCGTGTAGATCTGGCGCGGGCGCGCGATCTTCTGCTCTGGATCGTTCACCAGTTCCTGCCATTGCGCCAGCCAGCCCGCGGTGCGGGCGATGGCAAACAGCACGGTAAACATCTCCGGCGGAAAACCCATGGCCTGGTACATAATGCCGGAATAGAAGTCGACATTGGGATAGAGCTTGCGCTTCACGAAATAATCGTCTTCCAGCGCGATGCGCTCCAACTCCAGAGCGATGTCCAGTTTCGGGTTGCGCCCCGTGACCTGGAAAACCTGCTCGGACGACCATTTGATAACCTTGGCCCGCGGATCGTAGTTCTTGTAAATACGGTGGCCGAATCCCATCAGTTTGCCGTGGCCATCCTTCACTTTCTTGATGAAGGCCGCCACGTTGTCTTTGGAGCCAATCTCATCGAGCATCTTCAGGACTTCTTCATTGGCCCCGCCATGCAGCGGGCCCGCCAGCGCCGACGCTGCCGAAGCTAACGACAAATAAGGATCGGTTTGGGCGCTGCCCACCGAGCGCATAGCGTTGGTGCCGCAGTTCTGCTCATGATCGGCATGCAGGATGAATAAGATGTCGAGGGCGCGTGAGAGGACCGGATTTGCCACATACTTCGGCTCCACCATCCGCCACAGCATGTTCATGAAATTCTCGGTGTAGCTCAAATCATTATCGGGATACACGTAAGGGAAGCCCACATTGTGGCGGTAGGACAGGGCAGCAATAGAAGGAACCTTCCCGATCAGACGAATGATCTGGTGCATACGGTTCTTCGGATCGTGGATTTCACGGGCCTCCGGGTAAACGCTGGAGAGCGCAGCCACCGTACTCACGAACATGCCCATGGGATGAGAGTCGTAGCGGAATCCCTCCATGAACTTCTTGATGCTCTCGTGCAGCATGGTGTGGTGGGTGATGTCGTGCATCCAGTTTTTAAGTTCGGTCTGCGTGGGCAATTCGCCAAACAGCAGAAGGTAGGCGACTTCCAGGAAGGTGCAGCGTTCGGCCAGCACTTCGATGGGATAGCCACGATAGCGGAGGATTCCCAGGTCACCATCGATATAGGTGATACTGCTGCGGCACGATGCAGTGTTCATGAAGGCCGGATCGTAGGTCATCAGCCCAAAGTCGTCGGGGCCCGTTTTGATCTGCCGCAGGCTCATCGCCCGGATGGTTCCGTTCTCTACGGGAACGGTGTACGTCTGACCGGTGCGGTTGTCGGTGATGGTGAGTGTGTTCTCGGGCATGGGAAGGATGGCTCCTTAAAGTACTACCGTAGCGTAGCTCAGACTATTTGGCTTCGGCAACAACCTGCTATGACCTGGGTCACAAATTTGCGGTGAGGATGCTGTTTCTGAGGTCGAGATTCCCCTCCAAACGCCAAACCGGCAGCCAAAGGCCGCCGGTTCGCTTTTCTTGCTCGCTGCACGCTACTTCGACGAATCGTCCCGCCGCTTTAGGGTTGGACGGTCGTCATCGCTCTTGCTGTCCTTGCTGTCGCTGCCGTCACCGCCGGCGGAAGTCCGCCGCAGGCTGGGCTTGTTGGCGTCTTTCTGGTCCAGGACCTTGTGCCGATTTTCGATCGACGCCAGCCGGGCTTTGACGTCGTCGAACTCCGAAGTGGTCACAATATATTGCTGCTTCGAGGGCAATATCTTGCGGATTTCGTCCTGCGACTTCTCAATGCGATCCGCGGTCTGCGGGTGCGTGTCAAATGCCTTGGAGATCGTCCCCGGTTTCTTCTTCTCCATGGCCTGCAACTTTTCGAAGAAGGAGACAAACGCCGACGGATCATAGCCGGCGCGGTACATGTACTGCACTCCGAGGTAGTCGGCCTGGGCCTCGAAGTTGCGGGAGAACTTCAGGAAGGTCATGGGAATCGCGAGCCCTGACGCTTCATAGGCTCCGTAGCCGATCGCGCCGCCTACGAAGATCAATGGAATGGACGCCATCTGCATCAACTGCGCGCGCGTCATTTCGCGAGCGTAGTGGCAGGCGGCCACGTGGGCAATTTCGTGAGCCATCACGCCGGCCATTTCCGCTTCTTCGTCGGCCGCCAGGATGAGGCCTGAGTTCACGTAGAAGAATCCGCCGGGAAGCGCCATGGCATTCACCACGTCGGAGTCAATCACCTTGATCGTGAACGGCACTTGCGCATCCGAGTTCCGCACCAGGTTCTGGCCGATCCGGTTCACGTACTCGGTGACTACGGGATCGTTGACCAGCTTGATCTGCGACTCGATTTGCTGGGCGAAGACGCGACCCCGCGCCACCTGCCCTTCCACCGTGTACCAGTTGCCGACGCCGCGACCGCAACCCACGTTGCGGTTCCCCACCGCATCCACGTCGGTCTTGGTGCCGTCGTGCTTGATCTGGTCCTCATCCTTGGTCGGCAGGGAGGCTGGCGCCTGCTTTGGCGCATTCTGCACGTCGCCCGACTTAGGCTGATCTTTGTCCTGGTCTGAAACCTGCGCCAACGTCCAGGATCCTGCGCTGAACGCCGCTAATGCCACAGAGATTGCCAACCAACGCAACTTCATGGGAACTCCTTTACGGCCACCCGCTCTTACCGCCATTATACGCCCGGTCTGGAAGACACCACTGCTAAACTTTTCCTTTCAGTTAGACGCATGCCTGCCGGGCGGGGTTATCCGGGACCGCCCGGCCAGGCGGAGAGCCCGGCCTGAAAAGGTATAATCTGACCGCGTAAAACTGGGCAGGCCGCGAACACTAACCATCCTGCCAGGCGGCCGTCTTTAACCCTTAAGACAGGGAGGCCTTTATGTCTGCGATTCGACTGGGTTACAGGAATAGTCGTTTGTGGCTCGTGCTTCTAATGCTGGTCGTCCCGGCTTTCGCCGCGGAGCAGCGGCCCGCAGACAAGGCAACCGCCGGCCTTTCGCGCGACTCCATCATCGGCCTTGTGCAGCAGATTCAGCGGGCGGACTACGAAGGCGACCGCCCGGCGCTGAAGCGCCTGCACGACCAACTCACGGCCATCCCCGAAGATGGCAAGTTGGCATCGCGGGTTCTCTATTGGCGTGGATTTGCCTTGTGGCGCAGAGCGATTAACGGCTTCAACGACACCCCGACGCCAAAAGATCTGGAAGAGGATCTCACGCAGGCAGCCGCCGATTTCAAAGACGCCATTGCCCGGGACCCTGTGTTTGTTGAAGCTAAGATTGGAGCAGGCTCCAGTCTGGGCTACCTGATGTTCTTGCACAGGAACGACCCAAACCTCATGCAGGAACTGCTCCAACAGTCGAGTCCGCTTTTGAAAGAAGCCATGGCCGCAGCCTCAGACAATCCTCGACTGCTGTGGGTGCTCGGCCCCATTCGTTGGTCCTCGCCTCCAGAGCGCGGAGGGGGTCAAGATAAGGCGTTTGAAATCTATAACAAAGGTTTGGAAGCAGTACGCAACCAGAAGCGCGACGTGAGCAATCCGCTGGAGCCCACGTGGGGAGAGCCCGAGTTGCTGATGAGTCTCGCCTGGTCAAACTTGAACCGAACCACGCCCGACTTGAACTCGGCCGACCAATACGCACAAGCGGCGCTCAAACTGGTTCCTTACTGGCACTACCTTCGCGACATCCTGTTTCCGCAAATTCGCGTGGCTCAAACTAAAGCGCATTGATGCACTCTTTGCGAGCAATGGGGCAGAGACCGTCGGTAATGGTACAGTTTGAACCTACGCGGCAGGATCGCAGTGCCCGCTGGCGTGGTCTCTGGAGGCAAGAATGAAAGCATCTACGTTTTATCGAGTCGCTGCCGTTCTTCTGCTGCTTTTTGACGTCGGACACACATCTGGTTTTCCCTGGTCCGATCCCACGTGGGGAGTGGATCTTGGCTCCATGCGGTCGACTCACTTTTACATTATGGGGTTTAGCCGGACTTACTGGGATTTTTATGTTGGGTTCGGACTCTTTGTCAGCGTGTTTCTTCTCCTCGCCATGGTATTGGCGTGGCAGCTAGGCCGCCTGCCGCCAGAATCCTTGGCGCACATGCGCGGCACGGCGTGGGCGTTCGCCCTTTGCTTTGCCGCCATCTCGGTTTTGAGCTGGAAATACTTCTTTGTTATTCCCATCGTTTTCTCAATCGTAACTACATTATGTTTGACTGCGGCGGCATGGCTTGCAACGAAAACAGGTTTCCAAGCCTACACTGCGATAGTAAGGTAAGAGCATTCAAATGCACCACTACCGAAACCGTGGTAGTGCCTCAGTTTGAAATTAGGTAGGCCCGCCGATTTCAGGATGCAGATGGTTTTCGGTTGCCGTTGAAATGATGCGCCTCGAAATTAGCTCGCATACGCAAGAGTACATCATCGGTTCGGTCTTTAGGCTTTGGTATTTCCTCAAACCGCGTGTTACACATGCTGCAAAATGCGACGACGAGATGGTCCAAGTTGGAGAAATGAAGATAGCGCTCTGAGAAGTGTAGGTTCAACACTCGTAGAATGTAATGCAGCAGCGGGTTCGTCTTGTATACAGAAGATACCCTAGGCTGTTCGTTTCCAGTAACGCGCCACGCTTGCCGGGCTTCGGCATGTAACTGTCGGCCATCATCACTATTTCCTCAAGACTCCAAATGTGGTCACTTAAACCAGCGGCCATGCTCGGAGTGATTCGCAGCGTCGTGTGGATTCTGGCGAAATTACAGTGTACTGCGTAGATCGCAACCATTGCCGCGTAGGCACTACCGAAACCGCCGTCCCCTTGAGGATTCCTCGGCCCCGTCGTACTATAGCGCCTTCCGCCGTCTGTCCGCCGGGAGGCACCCTTGCTGGATCGCCGTCACTTTCTCGCCACTGCCACAACTGGACTAGCCGCCTCCCTCGCCTTCCGCGGAAATCTCTTCGCACAGCTCGAAAAGATTCCGCCGCTCCCCGACCACTCCCTGCTCGACAGAAACGAAGACGCCTACTGGGCCGCGATGCGCAAGCAATTCCTTATCCCTGAGGACGAGATCTACATGAACAACGGCACCGTCGGCTCCAGCCCCGCGCCTGTGCTGCGCGCCATTTTTGACGGCTACTCGACCACCGAGAGAATGGATCAGCAGGACCCCGAAGACTACCCCATCTGGGGATATGCCTCATGGAACGAGTTTCGCGATCCGCTGGCAGCTTTCGTGGGCTGCAATCGTGACGAGATTGCACTGCTGCGCAATGCCACGGAGGCGAACAGCTACATTGCCAACGGCATCGACATGAAGCCAGGCGACGAAGTGCTCATGACCGACCAGGAGCATCCCGGAGGCGAGCATCCCTGGAACCTCAAGGCCAAGCGCTATGGCATCGTGGTGAAGAAAGTCACGCTGCCGCGCCCGGTGAAAGACGCCGCTCAGGCGCTCAATCTCTTCAACGACGCCATCACGCGGCGGACCCGCGTCATCTTCTTCAGCCACATCACCACGTTCTCCGGCGTCGTGCTGCCAGCAAAAGAACTTTGCGCGCTCGCTCGGTCGAAGGGAATCCTCTCGGCGGTCGACGGCGCGCACGTGCCCGGGATGATGCGCTTCAACATTCACGAACTGGGCTGTGACATGTACTCAGCGAGCCCGCACAAGTGGCTGCAAGCGCCCAAGGGCTCCGGCTTTCTGTATGTACGCGACGAGGTGATCGACCGACTGTGGAACACCATCGTCACTGAAGGCTGGGATGACACCAAGCTTCGCGCCGAACGCTTCCAGCGCATTGGCAGCTCGAATGTGCCGGCGTTGTGGGGGCTGCAAGCGTCAATCAAGCTGGCCAACGACATCGGCCTGGACCGCATCGAACGCCGCCATCGCGCCCTCGCCGACTACATGCTCGATGAAATGAAGAAACGCGGAGCGGAGTCGTGGACATCGCCCGATCCTGCCCTGCGCTGCGCGATTGTGACAGTGAACATTCCACCGGTCCCGCGGATGGATCTGGAAAATTGGCTGTGGAAGACGCATAAGATCAGAATCCGCGGCGGCGACCCGAACAAGCTGCGGCTGTCGACGCCTTACTATTTGCAAAAGAAAGATATCGATCGGTTTTTGGAGAAGTTTGATGAGTATAAGCGGGAGAAGAAGCCGGGCTGATCCGGCGCTTGGCTTTCCGCTTGCATTTTCCCAATAGGTCCTGTTACTGTATATACAGATTTGTATCCACGAAGGCATTATGGAATTCGCCTGGGATGAGAGTAAGAACCAACTCAATCGGCGCAAGCACGGCATCAGTTTCGAATTGGCGACCCTGGTCTTTCGACGATCCATTTCTTGTCTCGACCCAAGACCGCGAAGTTGAAGGCGAGGCGCGCTGGCAGACTATCGGGATGATCCACGGAGTCCAAGTTCTCGTGGTGGCTCACACGGTGGAAGAAGACAACGATTTGGTCCGCATCTTTTCAGCACGAAAGGCAACTCCACAGGAGAGACGCATCTATGCGCAGGGCCACTAAAACGGTGAGAAGCACGCACACGCGCGGGCACGCTCTAACGCCTCGGCAGAAGAAGGAGTTGGCCGCCCTGGCAGCCCTTCCTGACGACCAGATCGACACCTCGGACATCCCCGAACTCCCGGCGAGCGCCTGGAAGAATGCGATTCGCGGCAGGTTCTATCGTCCTGTGAAGCTGGCTGTCTCGCTACGGCTCGATGCCGACGTAATCGCCTGGCTTCGGAAGGCGGGTAGAGGATATCAAACTCGCGCGAATCGGATATTGAGAGAACGCATGCTGGCCGAGGTCATGCGAACAGAGTCCTGAGAGGGCTTATGAAAACGATCTCCGCCACGGAGTTCAAAACACAGTGACTTGCTGTCGTGGCAGAAGTGCACTCAAGGAGCGAACCGGTACTTATCACCAAGCGCGGCAGACCGGTCGCTCGACTCGTGGCCGCGGGAAACCATCGCAAGTTCATCGGAAGCCTGAAAGGCATCATCAAGATCGTCGGCGACATCTTATCGCCCGTCGTGCCACCTGAGGCCTGGAAATACGACTGAGGGAAATTCTAACCATCCCGACTCAGTCGTAATACTCCAACCCCAAATGCGTAATCAGTTCCTCGCCTTTCAAATGCCGCAGCGTGTTCTTCAGCTTCATCAACTGAATGAACAGATCGTGTTCGGGATAAAGCCCCGGCACCGTCATCGGAGACTTAAAGTAAAAGCTTAACCACTCCTGAATCCCGAGTCCGCGCAGTTCCGAGCAGCGTTTCGCCAGATCGACCAGGAGCACCAGGTCGAGTACGATTGGCGCCGCCAGAATCGAATCGCGGCACAGGAAATCGACCTTGATCTGCATGGGATAGCCCAGCCAGCCGAAGATGTCGATATTATCCCAGCCCTCTTTATTATCGCCACGGGGCGGATAGTAGTTGATGCGAACCTTGTGGTACATGTCGCCATAGAGTTCGGGATAGAGCTCCGGCTGCAGAATATGTTCCAGCACGGAAAGTTTCGATTCTTCTTTGGTTTTGAACGACCCCGGATCGTCGAGCACCTCGCCGTCGCGGTTGCCCAGAATGTTAGTAGAGAACCATCCGCTCAGACCCAGCATGCGCGCCTTAAAGCCGGGCGCCAGGATCGTCTTCATCAGCGTCTGCCCGGTTTTGAAATCTTTGCCGCAAATCGGCGCTTCGTTCCGCCGCGAGAGTTCGAGCATCGCCGGCAGGTCCACAGTCAAGTTCGGCGCGCCGTTGGCGAACGGAACACCCTCCATCAATGACGCGTAGGCATAGATCATCGAGGGCGCGATCATCTCGTCGTTCTCGCGCAGCGCCTTCTCAAACGACTTCACCGACTGGTGGGCCTCAGTCGCCGCGATGTAGGACTCCGTGGAGCCACACCACATGGTGATCAACCGGCTCGCCCCGCTGGTCTTCTTGAAGTCGCGAATGTCGGCGCGCAATTGCTCGGCCAGATCCATCTTGGTTTTGTCCTTCTTCACATTCGGCCCGTCGATCTTCTTTACGTAGTTGTGATCGAAGACCGCCGCGCGCGGCGTTACCGACGAAAGAAATGGCTTCAACTGGTCGAGCAGACGCTGATCGAGCACTCCCGCATTCGAGGCCGCTTCGTACATGTTGTCTTCGAAGATGTCCCAGCCGGTGAAGACCAGATCATCGAGGCCTGCGAGCGGCACAAACTCTTTGATCTTCGGCGAGCGGCCGTCGGTGCGCTTGCCCAGCCGCACAGTGCCCATCTGCGTGAGCGATCCGATGGGTTTTGCCAGACCTTTGCGAATCGCCTCCACGCCTGCCACGAACGTAGTCGCCACCGCGCCCATGCCCGGGATCATTACTCCCAACTTTCCTTTCGCGGGCTGGATCGTGCCGTTGGGCTGCGCGTTATCGCGGGCCTTCACGTAGTTCTTCACTTCTATGCGGAGTGCTTTCGCCGCTTTTTCAATCTTTGCGGACTTGTTCCGTGTCGCCATGTTTTGGCCGCTTCCTCAGTAGGAATCTGGATGGATGTGCAAACCTTGTATGTTCTCGCATGGGGCGGGACTTTGGCAAACGAGCGCGACTGAACGCGCGGAAAATAAAGTTAATTGGGTGCATACACCATCGAGCGGCCGCTCGGCTTCGCCCCTTAAGCAAGCTCAGGGCAGGCTTTCGCGGGTAGCCGAGAGCCCGCCTGAGCAAAGTGGAAGGGCGGCTGTCTCCATATGAACCGCGATACACGAGTTGTGATTGCCCTGCGGCGTTAATGACTTCCATAAATATTTTGCGTTGGACTCTAGCGCTTGCATCCTTCATAGTGGAATCACTTCGCAAACCAGCTGTGCAGCCGGTCCCGCGAAGCTGATGTTTGCCTGCCAGCCTTGCCGCGGTAGGGCAATCTCCTGACCTCGTTGTTTCCCTCTCAAATCTGAACTCACGCCACTCGGTATCGCGCCGGGTGTGCGCTCTTCAGACTACGAATTAAAGAAAAAGAACAGGAGACAACATGAAATTGATTCGCCGATTCGCCTATGCCGCTGTCTTAACCTTGAGTGCCTTGAACTTCGCGCCCAGCTTGGCCCTTGCCCAGGAGGCGTCCGGCACTTTCACGCTCACGCATGAAGTCCACTGGCTGAACGCAAAGGTGCCGGCAGGTAAATACCGTTTCACCGTGGCAGGCCACGGTCCTGCGGAGCTGCTCACGCTGAGCAAGCTCACGGGGAGTGGCGCAGGCTTCATGCTGCTGGTAACCGACACCGAAGCTTCCCAGCCTTCGGATCTGAGCCAACTCCTCTTGGTCTCCGGACCGAGCGGAAGCTTTGTCAGCACGATGCAGCTTCCCGAGTTCGGAATGACACTGCACTTCGCGGTGCCCCCCGAACCTGAGATAGCGGAATCGGTCGCACCCACGACTGCCTCCGCCAGTCGCTAGGTCGTCTCCGTCAGCCCGGGAGTGGGTAACCCAAATCTGCTTCCGGTCCTTCCTTGCGTTTTGTTTTTGGTCCGCTCAGAAAAGCGTCGTAGAGACGTTGCTTGCAACGTCTTTGCCGGCAGCACTGGGAATCGTGGCGAGAAAGACGTTGCAAGCAACGTCTCTACAACACTAACCTAGGTCGGCTTGGGCGAAGGAGAGTTCCCTCTCACTTCGTCACTGAGCACAATGGCTTCGGCGATTTCTTTCATCGGTTTGCGCTTCTGCCGGCTTTGTCGTTGCAATGTCAGGTAGGCTTGCTCCTCGCTTAATCCCAGATCGCGCTGCAGGATACCTTTGGCTCGTTCCACCACTTTGCGAGTCTGCAATTGTTCCGACAGGTTGGAGTTCGCATTCTCCAGGCGCGCCATCTCGATCTCGGCACCCACAAGAAATCCGACAGTCGAGATCAGGCGAATTTCGCGCCGCCGGTGAACATGAGGCTGGCGATGCTGCAGGTTGATCACTCCGACGACGCGGCCGCGGCACATCAAAGGCACCGACAGGAAAGCCTCGTAGCTGTCCTCCGGCAACTCGTGGAAAAACTGAAAACGCGGATCGAGCGCCGCCTTTTCCGCAACCGCCACCGGCTCCTGATGCTCTGCCACCCATCCCGTAATGCCCTGCCCCAGGCGCAGTTTCAAACGGTCAACAACATCCGGATGGGGACTCTTCGAGGCCCGCAGGACGAGGTCCTCGCCTTCCAGCACATAAATCAGACAGGAATCGCACTTCACCAGCGCAGAAGCAAAATCGACCAGGCGAGTGAGCACCTCGTGGAAGCCGTCCGCCGTCGCCAGCCGGACCCCAATCTCGTGGAGCAGATCAACATGTAAGTCCTCAACAGCTAATGAGTTGTCCATAGTTAAGCATAGGACCGGCCTGTAACTCTGTCTAATTCCAAATTTTGATGAGTGTCATAGAGGATTTCCCGCAGGATCCTCACCGCTCTTTAACATCTTTTGTGGAAGTGAAAGGCTTTCTCTACGTGAGTCCTTTTTGTGTTACAACGTTGGCGGAGTCACTTCCATGGTCGAGAAGATCGCTCTCATGACCGGGTCCTCCAGCGGCTTCGGATTGCTTACCTCCATCGAACTGGCCAAGGCTGGATTCCGCGTCGTCGCCACCATGCGCAACCTCGGGCGCCGCGAGCGCCTCGACCAGGCCGCGGCTGCCGCGGGCGTCGCCGCGCAACTCGATATACGCGCGCTCGACGTTACCGACTTTGACGAGCTGCCCGGTTTCGTCGATGCCGTCGTCCGCGATCACGGACGCCTCGACGTGCTGGTCAACAACGCTGGATTCGCTGTCGCCGGGTTCGCCGAAGATATCAAGTTGGAAGAACTCCGCCGCCAGTTCGAGACAAATTTCTTCGGCGCTGTCGCCATGACCAAAGCCATGCTGCCTGTGATGCGCCGCCAGGGCTCCGGGCACATCATCATGATTTCTTCGATCGGCGGCTTGCACGGATCGGTCACGGTCAGCAGCTATTCCTCGTCCAAACACGCTCTCGAAGGCTGGAGCGAATCGCTTCGCCTCGAGGTCAACTCGCTTGGCATCAAGGTGGTGCTGGTCGAGCCCGGAGCTTTTCAAACGGATATCTGGACGCGCGGCGCGGTCATGGGCGCAAACGCCACGAAGGAAACTTCTCCAAACATCCAGCGCAGCCTTCGCATGCGCGAGCGCATCGAAGCCCTGCCGAAGCGCGACCCTATCGAAGTGGCCCGCCTGATCGCATCCGTGGCGCAGGATCCCGACCCGAAGCTGCGTTATCTGGTGGGGCGCGACGCTAAGATGCAGCTCGCTCTCAAGCGGATACTTCCGTGGAAGTGGCACGAGAAGCTGATCGCGAATTTCTTAAAGCTGGACTAAGGCAGTACCGAGTACCTAGTACCTAGTAAAGTCAAACCCGAAGCACACTGATTCTGACTTAACTGGGTACTGGGTACTAGGTACTACTTCTCCAACTCAGCGGTCTTCACCGGCAAATCCCAGTGGCCGTCGAGGATTTCGAAACGCCGCTGCTCTTCCCGCTGGAAGGTCTCCTGATCGGGATACATCTGCTTTTGCAGCGCCGCTTCGTCGAAGGGCTCGATGGCTACGGTCGCGTTCTTGAAGACGATGGTCACGCGGAAATCCCAACGCCCGTCTTCTGTGGTGTGATAGCGCGGCTGATCCATCCAGACTTTCGCAATCCGCCCCATCTCCATTTCTTTCTTGAGAACCGGGTAGTGATTCTTCTTGAACAACTTCAGAAACTCGTCGGCATGTCCCCACTTGGCTTTGTAGTAATACTCAATCACGAAGGGCTTGTCGGATGGCGTTGGCGTGGACTGAGCGCGCGAACCAAGCGGCAGGGTTATTGCGAAGAACAGCAGTAGCGCTAGTGTGCGGGATATCGGAATCACAAAGCCTCCTTCACTGACGCCCGACGGCCGACGCCTGACCGCTAATTCTATTGTGCCAGTGGCTCCAAATAAACCAGGCCGCGCCGGCAACCAGCACAACTCCAATCACCGCGTCGAACTTATGAAAATATTTC
>Ga0185299_10005831_pt1 | contig 13514 bp, 7 predicted proteins | sample PaiPotPPA55metaG_FD_128002 | JGI IMG/M metagenome (GOLD analysis project Ga0185299, IMG submission 128002) | Iron sulfur acid spring bacterial and archeal communities from Banff, Canada, to study Microbial Dark Matter (Phase II) - Paint Pots PPA... ...
AACGGAACCACTGCGTCGAATCAAGGGTCGCTTCGGGTCGGCAACGGCACGGGCGTCTACTCGCTCGGTTCGCCACGGCAACTCGAATTCGGCTTGCGCTTGACGTTCTAAACCGCCGCTGAGTTCGGAAGCCCAGCCACCCGTCCTCGGGACGGGTGGCCTTTTTCTGCGTGGCTGCCCCTTGCTTACCTTGTCTCAAGAGATATCAAGTGTTGAAAGGGATTCCGCAGAAGGACGGCGTGAGTTTATAAGGACTAACGCGTCGGCGCGCAGCTTCTGCTTTGTTGCCGTCGCTTTGCTTCAGAGCTTGAGAAATCCTAAACTACTCCCAACTGAGGTCTCCCGACTTTGCTGATCGATTGAGAATATGTTGTGGGTCGCATCGGAGTAATTGTGAACCGAGAGTCCACTATTGAGATACTGCCTGCCCCAACGAACCGTCCCACTGCGCCAGAAACGCCCTGGCCTCCACGGAACGACGCCGACACGAATCGTATTGAATCGACAATGCCAGAACAATCCCGCAACCAGATAATTGTCGATTACACCAGGATATTTAGGAATGATTCCACCGTGAGGTAGATGGAGTCCTACGATGTTAGGAGTAGACGAGGCGTCTGCTCACCCTGCCTTCGTCAGTGGACTTTGACGCAGTGCCTTTCTCACAGCCGATGGTCGGCGCACTCCGATTGGTTCACGAAGTAAAGAACTCCAATTCACCGGGTCGGATTCTACAGCGCGGCGATGCGCTCCCAGCCACCGGAGTAGGTGGTCTTGCGGGGACTTTTGGAACCAAAGATCACGGTTGTCCCGCGTGTGTTGTCGTTAGTGTTGTGCCCAACCCCGCATAAAGGTAGTGATCGCCGAAGGCCTGTCTTAGGGCTGTGAACGCTGGCTCTCCGGTGCAGTGACCGGAGGCAACATATTCGACTTTGAACCGATCAACCTCGATCTGCTTATCCTCTTTAATTGTTCGCGTTTAATGGTTTCGGCCGACGCTTAGCGAACAGCGGCCGCTACCGCAGCATCGAGGCAGGGCAACTTAGCGAAACGACCGTCCCTTTACAATGCCCTGGCCTTCGCGGATGGTGACTAGCTGATCGGCGGCCAGATCGGCGTGGGTCTCAAACGCGCCGGTCGGCCAGTGGATTTCTACCGTCGCTTTCGAGGCCGTTCCCAGGCCGAAGTGCAGACGTGGATCGTTGGCGGAGAGAAAGCTGGACTGGCTGGTGACGCATTGCGCTTGCACTTTCCCGCCGTAGTGCACGAGCACTCGGGAACCGATCGCGCTGCGATTGCTCTTCGTGCCGGTTCCTGTTGCCGATCCCTCCAGCCGCACTTTGATCCAGTTATTACCCGAGGGAGCGTCATTTCGCAGCAGAGTCGGCGGTTCGTTGCGGTTCATGATGAGAATGTCGAGGTCGCCGTCGTTGTCGAAATCTCCGAAAGCGCAGCCCCGGCTCATGTGTCGCGCGGAAATACCGGGGCCAGCCTCGTCTCCTAACTCCACAAACGTTCCATTTCCTTGGTTGCGGAAAACCAAGCGCGGATTGAGCGCGGGGTATTTGGCGTAGACACGTTCGAGTTCGGGATAGACGGTCCCGGTGACCACCAAGATGTCCGGGTAGCCGTCATTGTCAAAATCGATGAGACCGGTACCCCAGCTGATGAAGCGCCGTTCCTGACTCAGACCTGCCCGTGCGGTGACGTCATCGAACTCTGCTTTGCCGTTGTTGTGGTAAATGCCGGTGGACTGGCCCTGGAAGTGGGTCTTCACCAGGTCGAGGTGACCGTCTAGGTCATAATCACCGACGCCCACGCCCATGCCACCCATTAGTTCGCCACCGGAGCCGAGGGCAACTCCCCGGAGCAGAGCTTCTTCACGAAACGTGCCATCGTGATTATTCATCAGCAGCAGGCTCGGTGTGGAATCACAGGCGACAAAGATGTCCTGCCATCCATCCTCATCGGCATCAAAAGCTACGGCGGTAAATCCGAACGAGCCCCGGACGGCCCCAATCCCAGACTCCTTGGAAATGTCAGTGAACGTTCCGTCTCCGTTGTTGCGATAGAGAAAATGAACTGGCGCAGGCAGCCCCGCTGGCCCGCAGTTCGTTGGCACGCCTTCGTAGTTGCAATTGGGTACGGACAAGGATGGCTTAGGTAGGGTGGCGAGGTCGACCTCGAGATAGTTGGAAACGAACAGATCAAGCAAGCCGTCGCGATTGTAGTCGACAAAAGTGCAACCCGAGCCAAAACGAGTCTGTGGATAGAGCAAGCCCGCCTTGGCCGTGACGTCAGTAAACGTGCCGTCGCCGTTGTTGCGATAGAGGCGATTCTGGCCGTAGTAAGTCAGAAAGATATCCTCGAAGCCGTCGTTGTTATAGTCGCCCACGCAGACGCCACAGGCCCAGCCGGCAGGATCGAGCAATCCTGCTTTCTCGGTGACATCGGTGAAAGTTCCATCGCGATTGTTGTGGTAGAGGCGATTGCTGGAGCCAGTGGGAACTCCTTCCAGGCGTCGTCCGCCAGGCAGGAAGACATCCATCCAGCCGTCGTTGTCGTAGTCGAGGAAGGCGCAACCGGCGCCGTTGACCTCAATGATATAGGTGTTGCGGGTGGAATCTCCGTAGTAGACCGTCTGAGTTAGTCCCGCGCTGGCGGCAACATCCACGAAGCGGGAGAAGGGCGCCGGCTTGGGCGCGAGCATCGCGCGGAGTTTTGCCGGGAGCAGAGCGGGGGTCGCTATCGCGGGAAGGGTGGACAACAGGCGGCGCCGCGTCCATTGGCCAGGTTTCGCGACGCTCATAGCAGGACGCTCATAGCAGGCAAGGGCCCTTTTCGGTAAGTCAATTCGTACGCCTCAACGCTGGGCCTGCGCGGCAGCAAGTTCCTTTCGCAGTCGTTGCGCCTCGGCATTGGTGGGATCAAGCCGCAGAGCGCTAGCGACGGCTTCCTGCGCCTCAGGAAAACGAGATTCCATACCCAGTGTTGCTGCCAGGCTAACCCATGCCTGGGCGTAGCCCGGCGAAGCCCGCACCGCCTGCCGGAAGTGTTCTTCGGCAGAAGCGGTGTCGCCGCCCCGCGACGCGAGGTAACCCAATTGATTCTGGGCCAGAGCGAAATCGGGATCGATTTGAACGGCCTGTTCCAGTACAGTGCGCTCCTGCTCGGTATCTCCCGTGCGGTCCAGAGATATTGCCAGTTTATAGGCGAGGGACGCGTCTCGCGGATAAGCTGCGAGGGCTTCGCGGTAGAGTGCAGCGGCCTTCGCCGGATCCCCACTATCAAGTTCCTTGGCCGCCTGTGCTGATTTACTTGCGGCCAGAGTGCGATTAGCTTTTGCTGTCTCTTCCTCTTGGTAAAGCTTGAGTTGCTCTTGCGCCAGCTGAGTCTCTCCCAGAGTGCGTAAGACCGCCGCCAGCTTGAAGCGAATCTGAGGCTCCGTGGCCCCGAGTGCGAGAGCTTTTTCCAGTTGCTCCCTCGCGCCTTTGGGATCGCCGAGTTCAGCCAATACGACGCCCAGGTTGTAGCGAGAGTTGTAATGCGAGGGATCGAGAGTAATAGCCTCTTCGAGATGCTTACGCGCGGCAGGGTATTGCCCAGCCTCGCGCTCCAGGACGCCGTTCAGGTATAGAACCCCAAAATCGTGGGGAGCGGTAGCCAGAAGTTTGCGAGCGAGAGGCTGTGCGGTCTTGACGTCATCGTTCAGAACCAGAACGTGTAGATATAATTCTTGCGCGGCGAGGTTGTGGGGGTGCGATCGCACTCTTTTCGCAGCTAACTGCGCGGCGTCCTCAAAGTGGGCTTGCCTGGCAAAGATCATTACTAGCGCCTCGCTCAGCCGCAGGGACGATGGATTCGCACGCACCGCTTCGGCTAACGTCTTGGCGGCATCGTCGAGGCTACCCTCCAGATCATAGGCTCGGGCGAGGTCAAGCGTCAGATCCTGGCTGGGTGGAGCGGACTGCAACAGCCCGATCACTGAAGCGTAGTCCCCTTCCGCGATCAAGGACTTGCTGAGACCGTCCAGCGCGATTGTCGAGCGGGGATCGATCTTCAGCGCGGCTTCCCACTCGGATTTGGCCTCTTCCATGCGATGCAGCTGACCGAGCGCTCTGGCCAGGATGAGGTGCGGGTTGGCCACCTCGGGCATCAGTTGGATGGATTGTTGCAGTGCCCTCACGGACTCTTCCGGCTTGCCTGCGTAATAGAGACCCAAACCGAGAAGATACGAAAGGCGCGCGGAGCCCGGTTCCAATTTGAGAGCGGCTCGATAGGCTTCAACCGCACACGCGTATTGGTGGCGGTCGCCGAACCACGTACCCAACTGAACGAAGCTCTCCGTGTCCGGCTGAGTGCGGACTTTGGCTTGGAGCGCAGGCGGTCCGGCGCAGGCTTCACCAAGGCCCAAGGTTGAGCCGAAACAGACTGCTATTGCTAGCACGATTCTGGCGAACACCCGAGGCATTTTGTCTTGGCTCCGCCTTAGTAGCGGATGCCATCTTCCACAAAATGGAGCATAATCGAGCAACTGGGGGACCTGCAAGCGGATCGCAAGCAATAAAGGGGGGCGGCAGACGAGGGGGAGAGTTGCGCCACGGATGTGCCATCGTGCAGCAGAAACAAGCCTGTTGCTTATTGGCCACGCTGTTATGGCTGACGATATTTTCTTCAGACACGATCCCGCTTGGGACAACACAATTGACGAACGCTCCGCGGCAACCCTCCACTTCCGCTCCGCAAACGATGACCCACACGCGCCAAGCCTACGTCGGTGATGCTGCCTGCCGCCCATGCCACGAGCAGGTATCGCGGACATTCGCCGAGACCGCCCATCACCTCACGTCGCGCCTGCCCAGCAAGAATTCGATTGCCGGTAAATTCAGTCCCGGCTCAAATGTTCTTCACACTTCAAATCCATATTTGACCTTTGTGATGAGCACCACAAAGGACGGCTACTTCGAAAGTGCAGTGGAGGAGCTCGCGCCTTCCAAAACTCTGTCGCACACTGAACGTATCGATCTGGTGGTTGGCTCTGGGCGCAAGGGTCAGACGTTTTTGTTTTGGAAGGGCGACAGGCTCTTTGAACTGCCGGTAAGTTACTGGACCGAATTGGACGGCTGGATCAATAGTCCGGGCTATCCAGACGGCTCGCCCCATTTCGATAAGCCAGTCGTTCCCCGATGTCTGGAATGTCATAGCGGTTTCTTCGAGTGGGCGCCTCCGCCCGCAAACCGGTATAAGAAGATGACAGTGACGCCAGGCATCGGGTGCGAGAACTGTCATGGCCCGGGTCGTGAGCATGTCGCGCGGTACAGCTCAAAATCTCCTCCCGATCGCGGAGGATCAACCGCCATTCTCAATCCAGGTGTTTTCCCGCGAGAGAGGCAAATTGACTTGTGCGCCTTGTGCCACGCCGGCGCGGCTGAAACCATAGCGCCTCCATTGTCATTTAAGCCCGGCCAAGCAATTGACGATTATCTTTATATACCTTTCTCCGACAAAGACGTCCCGGTCGACGTTCACGGCAACCAAATACAACTGCTGGCGCGAAGCCGCTGTTTCCGTTCGAGTCGCATGACGTGTACGACGTGTCATGAGGTTCACAAGGTGCAGCGCGACGCGGCGGCGTTCTCGGAGCATTGTCTAAGCTGCCATAAGGTTGAGGCTTGTGGGCGGTATCCCCAACTGGGCAAAGACATCGCCAAGAATTGCGTGGACTGCCACATGCCCTTGCAGGAGTCAGAACTGCTGGTCTCCGATACGAATGGCCGAAAGTTAAAGCCTCGAGTGCGCAACCATCGCATTGCAATTTATCCGGACGAAACTATTCACGGAACTAGTATTCACTGAATCATTTTGATTTTCGTGCGAGAGGCGAAGCGCCGGTAACTGCGGAATGCGATTTCGTTCAGTTCGATTTGTCTGCGTCCTCTTTGCAGACTTACCGTGGAACGCACGGGCAGCAGGTAGTCGCGACCGGAGATCGCGACATAATCGTAGTCCACGGTCATCGCGGCGGCATGCATGGAAAACGTGCGCGGCAAGCCCTCGGCGTCAAGGGTAATGCGCCGGATGCCACTGGTCGCGCTGTCGATGTAAACCAATCCGTGAAAACCAACCCCAATGGAATTGTTCCCTTCGCTAAGGTCAATGGTGGCATTTTCGCGGGCAACGCGATAGCTGAGCACCTGCACGGTTCCGGTTCCGTCGCCCACAGTCGCGGCTTCTTTCCATTCGAAGTGCGTTTTAGATGAAGTTGAAAAGACCAGTTTTAGCAGGCCGCCAAACTCTCCCACAGAAATTGGCCAGGTGGAGTTCATCTCGGCGCGTTTGAGGCTGCTGCGCTTACCGTTGACTTCGAGCGTAGTTCGCGACTCCTGGCCGTCGTGATAGGTCAGGAGTTCGGCCAGGGAGTCGCGGTGTTTCCAGCGGCCATTGCCAGACTGGTCCGCAGAGCGGTTGGTGACTTCGACACAAATGAAATTCGGCAAAGTCGCGGTGTAATCAAGAGCGCGCCTCCTGGCACCCGCGATGATACCCTCCAGTTGGTCCGGCGCAGGGGCGGGAACTGTACCATCGGGCAAGGCAGTAATGACGAGATGTCGTCCATTTTTCCCGTCGGTTCCTGGCATCGGAGGTTGGGAAGCGACATTGGCATCGTCACTTAGCAGATTGCCGGTTGCCTTGTCGGGCACAGTCGCCGATGCCAACTCCGGGCCTTCGATTTTAAAGGGGATCGAGCGTTCGGTGGCTATTCCGTTCTGAGTCAGGCGTTCAATCACCTCGTAATTACCGCTCGACAAAGAGCCTGCCTGAATGGATGCCAGGTATGGGATGGCCGCTGATCCGCTCGTCTTTCGGATCTGCAAGGGAAGTTGCGCGATCTGTTCGTTGTTTTTCAGTACTTCCATTTCCAGTCTCGGCTGCTCGCCTGTGGTGGGGTCGGGATGGACCATAAAGAAGAACGAGATGTTTTTTGCCCCATGCGGCATCTGGCCGGAAAGGCTGGGCACGACCTTGCTGCTTCCATAGCGAAGCGGCTCAGTCGAGTCCGGCACGGCGGGCATGGGTTCCATGTGGTGGACCATCGTCACATCACTCAAGGATGGACCGGTGGATTCATTGGGAATTTCGAGCTGAGTGCGTTGGGCGCCAGTTTTTGAGCTGTAGCGGTCAAGCACGGCCGCTTCCGCGACGTATTCGCCCGGATCGGCGAGGAAATGCCGCTGCATGGTGATCAGTTCTGAGCTTGCACTCCCTTTGGAGTCCAGTGAAGCGTGGCGCGGGATGTCCTCACTGAAATGTTCGATCACCGCGCCCGCTTTATTTTTTATCTGGGCCACGATGCATACATGAAGCGAATAGAGATTGGAATTAGGATCGTCGCGCGTCTCCAGTTCTGAAACCGGAACCTCGATTGCGAGCACGTTTTCATTGCCGGTGGGCAAATCTCCCAGACGCAGGACAGCTGAGCGAAATTTGATATCCGTGGGTAGCTGGGGTTCGTCAAAGATCTTCATTAGAGGCGCTTCGAACGGCCGAATTTCCAGACCGGAGCCCGGCGGCAAAGCAAAATACCCGGCTCTGGCGTGTATTTTGAGCCCCTTTCGCACCGGCCTTACTGCCACCGGGCGAAACTTCCCGTCATATTCCTGGATCGGCGGAACATACGAGGCTTCGTAATAGGTGGTCAGGTCTTCGATCAGCTGTTGCAACGGCTTCTTCAGATTGTCGGTGGCGGTAATATAGGCGCCTCCGGTTTTGGCCGCCAAATCCGCCAGGGGACTCTTGTATCCCGACAGTCCTTCCATTTCAATCGTGTTCAGGGTATCCGCCCCAGCTGCGACCGAGCCTGGAGGCGGCGCAGGGACGGATTGCAGTGCGGTTCCACTTCCGCTTGTCGCGGACGTGGGATTCATGCGACTCGTAGCCGTTACGCCTCCGATGGCAACGGATGCCAGGAGTCCTTCACCGGCCTGTTCATTGATGCCGACGGCATCGACGCTATAAATACTCACACCGGCTCGGTTCGCCTCTCCCGCAATGGAGAGCAGCACGTCTCTTGCATTCAAATCCAGTTGTGGCGCCTGTTCGAAAAAAATCACGACTTTTCGACCAGGGATCTGGCGCTGGGTGCGCGCCAGCGCAAGCAAACCCGCGAGGGAAGCCAGGCAGTGCTGGTCCTGCACAATGCGCTGCGATTCCTGGAGGGAGGCCAGCATCATGCTGGCATTGGTGCGCTCTTTCGTCGTGACCCGTGCTCCGGAAGAATCCCTTCCGGTTTGCGCCGCGACAATCAGATTTTTTTCTGCGACTGCGGCAGCATCGTTGTTGATTGCCTCGCCTCTTGCCGTAGCGGCGTCAATCGCTTTTTCCACGGCCATGCGGTCTGAGGTTATGCCCTGAAAAAACCGCAGACGTCCGCCGATGCCGAACACGGAGAGCGAGAAATCATTAGTGGGAATCATCTTGAGGATCTTGATGGCGATGTCGTGCGCATTTTTTGCCGCTGACGGTTCCAGCCGATCGAACACCAGGGTTACTAAATGGTTTGTGCCGGCTGTGGCAGTCACCAGGCGAAGATCGGAGAGTTTTACCGCAGAACCGTTGTCTGTAACCGCGATGTCTTCCGGTCTCAAATCCAGGATGGGCTTGTTCTTCCGGTCATGAGCTACCAGATCGAGAGTAACTTCATCCACGTTCGAAATGATCGTAGGACTGTCACTCTTAGTTGCCGGAGTGGTTTGAGATGGCGTGATTTGCCCGTAACCGGCGGGAACGAGGAAGAAGAAGGCAAGAAGCGCAACCGTCGCTGACTGATTCATAAGAAATTTCCCTTTTGTACTCGGGAAAAACGCGGACGGCGCTCCAGAGTTGCCTTGCCGAGCCGGCCATCTCCTGTTCAGCTTCACAGTACCGGCCCATTCTACATCGGTTCGGGTTGCGGGCAACGGAAGTGGCGCTATTTTTGTATGGCAGATGCTTACCTACTTTTGTTTTTCGTCAATTGGGAAACGGCATGTCCCGCTTTACGATCCGAATCTGATGATCGGTAAAAGTCAGATGCCCGTTGGGTAGCTTCACTTTCGGCATATGACAGCTTACGCACTCCGACTTGCCAGTCGGGCAGACGGTTGCGTGAGTCAGAGGCGCCGACGACGAGTTTGAGCTACCGGGTAGCGTGGCGGCTGAAGGCGAGTGGCAGGCCAGACACTTTGCATCGTAAGAAGAATCCTGGCGCACGACGTCCACGTGAGGATCGTGGCAGGCAATGCAACTGATGCGCGGATCGGCGCCATCGAAGCACTTACTGTTGGCCAGACGATAAGGCTGAAAGCGAACGGTCAACTCACCTCGCCAATGATTGCGTACGACCGTATCCCAGCTGCGGTGGCATTGACCGCAGAAATTTGAGATGTCTTCCGCCGTCCGCTTGCGGAGATCCGGCGGAGCGGACTCGAAATCTCCATTGATCGAATCGGCAAGATGCGTGGTTGTGCCGGCATGACAATGCTCGCAAGTCACTCCGGGCCGCAAAGTATCAAGAGTTATCTTTCCCTCCCTAACTGCGTTGCTGGCATGACAGCCGAAGCAGACTTTGGTTTCTGGCGTACCGATCTCGCGACCGATCGCGTCCTCCAGCGAATTCGGCTTCAGATCCTCGTCTCCCGTGGTGAAATCGAGACCCGGAATCGAGGGATAATAACTGACCGCACTTTCGTAGCGGCGTCCATTACGCTCGAGAACCCAGGTCTGCGCTCCGGCGCCGAAATTCCAGTGAATGGGAATGGAAATTGTGCGCGTGCCATCGCTCACGCTATAGGTGCTCTCCCCCCCGTGGGTTTCGACCGTGTAGTTGTAGGGCCCTTTGCGAACTGTGAGTTTCGGAATGTCGCGCAGCACCGGATTTGCTCCCGGAAGTGCCAGGGCTCGTCCCATGGGCGTTTGCGGCTGAGTCTCAGACCGGGCGCGATGGCAAGATACACAAGCGGATTCGGTTTTGCCCTGCGCCCCCGACCGCGGAGCGAGCATTGCGATGCCAACCAGAATGGCTGCTAGCGGTCTAAGGATGTGCGCCCGGGGCTGTATCATTTTTCGTCATTTCAAGGCAGAGCAACCTTTCCCGCCGGGCATCTTCTTTGCGTCCGGACTTGGAGTATGCCTTGGCCAGTGCGAGGTGGACTTCGAGATTGTCGGGTTGAAGTTGGGCCGTCTTCTCCAAGTATTCGATACCGGCTTTCGGATCGCCGATCTCGGTGAGTGCCCGACCGAGAACCAGTTGCGAGCTGGGAAGCGTAGGATCCTGGGCCACCGCCTTCCGGGCATAGGGTAGCGCAGTTGAACCGTCATTGGTCAGCAATGGAATCCAGGCGAGCATGACCTCAGCTGCGGAATTGGAAGGATCCAACTGCAACTCGTTTTTGAATGCAACTACGGCCGCGTCGGGATCACTCGCGTAAAGAAGATATCCGTAAAGATAGTGCGCGTTGGGAACCGGCGGAACGTGCTGGAAAAGTTTTTGAAACTCGGCACGCGCAGTTTCTTTGTCTCCCTCCATGAAATCAAACGCCGCCCGGCCGGCGCTGAGGTACACCTCCTGTTGATCGGTTTTCAATTCCTTCGGAAGGAGCGCGGTGCGAAGGCCTGCCAGGCCGATGGCGAGGAGGAGTTCAGGGTTGGAGTCCGCGGCATCGTGAGTGAAGAAAGCGTAGCTGCGCAGGGCATCTTCAAACCTTCCGGTGCGAGTGAGCAGCAAGGCTTCATGGTAGCGGAGGATTTTTTCGTTGCGGGGCTGATTGGCTGCACCGAGAGCCAAGGCCCTTTGAATGTCGCCCAGCGATTTCTCATATTCGGCGATTTCGAATTCGCACAGGCCGCGCATGGCCAGCGCCGGTGCTGCATTAGGAATAATTTCAAGATAGTGCGAAAGCGCGTCCTTACCAGCATCGTATGCGCCGGTTCCATATTGCAATGAACCTAGAAACCACCACCCATCGGACCATTGCGAATTGAGTTTCAGAGCTTGTTGATAAAGTTCGATCGCGCCGGGTACGTTGTTGGCTTCGCGGGCCGCCGTGGCCCGCGAGGAAAAGTCAGAAAAACTGGCGGGATCAGCCTGGGCGGCGCACCGGCATGTCAAAAGCGCGAAGAATAGCGTGAGGAGCAGATGGGGCCCCTTGTGCCTACTAAGGCGGCCCCTAAGAATCGTTCGCATTTCCTTGTTTGCCGCACCCACTGCAGCCATCCACTTCAAGACCATTTTCCCTGGCTGAAACTGATTTCTGAAGGGTCATCGTACCATGCGCAAGCGAGCCATCCTATGCTTGAACTGCGCATTTGTTGGTGGACGGGCGGGTAAAGCTAACGCGGCTTTGGCGTATCTAACCCTTTAGCGCCTGAAGCGCCGGGAAGAATAGAAGCATCCGTTGTCTGGCCCTCGGGAACAAGAGGCAACTTCACTTCCAAGGCGCCCACATTGTCCGTCGCCACGTCCCGCACCGCGACCCGGATTGACACTGCGGTCAGGGGCACGTCGAATTGCTGCTGAACATCATATATGCCATCACGTCTCTGTCCAGGTGGAAATTGCCCGCTGTCGTCCGCGGTCCGGTGGATCACACCATTGAGCATGTTTCCGTCAGCGTCAAAGGCTGCAGCCGCCACCTCCAAAGTTGGGTATCGGGCAGCGGCGGTGTAGTCGATTTCATAGGTTTGCAAGGGGATGGGCCGCAGAGGTTTCACCGGGCGATCTTTGCGGCGCTCACGAAAAAAAGCCGGTTGGTCAGCCAGGTTGGCCATCTGGTGGGCAGTGGCTTTTGCGGGAGGACCCAGCGCGTGGATGTGGGCGCGGAATAATAGTTGGTGGGCCAAGGGCGCGCCGTGCTGCATGTTGGGATAAAGCGAATCTGCCGGCCGGGTCAATCCAAGAGGCTGCAATTCCGAAGCGAAGCGCATTTCGCTGGGGGACTGAGCTGTGGCCGAGGTGGAATTGCCAAAGTAGGAGGGGCGATAGGCCAACTGATAGCCATGTTTGGAAAGTTCAACACGAATGTGTCGCAATCGGCCGTCGTAGTTTTGATTGCTGGGCGAATAGGTGAGGGTGTAGTAGTGGGCTCCGGTTTCGGTTGCGTCTTTGAGCGCGCCGGAGACGTCGTTGGTGCTGAAGAAGGCGCGGCCCCCCGTCGCACGGGCAATTTCTTGTTCGGTCATGTAGCTGGCGTTCAGGGCGGCGCTGTCGCTGGTTGTCTCCATCGCTCCACCTTGAGGACGAGAGCTTACATTGGTTACGACTACTCCGCGAACGTCGACCGGATAGACGGCAATCTGTCCTCGAGCCATCGCATTGGTAGCTTCCTTGATTTCGTCGCTTGCATTCAAGGCCTCAGTGGCTGGATCCGAACTGGGCATGACTGAAGAGGGAAAGGAGGCGGAGAGCCAGATCACATTCTTATGTCCCGGAAGATCAGCCAGAAATTTCGCAATCTGGATCAGGGCTCGTGGCGCCGAAAAATAAGGTTGATAGTTGTCGGCGTACAAGAAAATTCGAGGAATGTGAGAGTGAGGATTCTTAGGGTCCAATACGTCAGCCAGCACATTCCGGTTTTCGGTAAAGCCCTGGGCTAAATAAAGGCCATCGCTCAAGACAAAGATTGCGAAGCGGGTCCCGAGCGGTTTGCTGCGGATGAATTTCAGCAATTGTTCGCGCGCCCGGGGCTGGTCATCGATCCCCATATCGATGAGATCCAGAAGCAACACATAAAGAGGACCTCGCTCCGGCCCGGATGGAACGTTTACGAAAGTGTTCGTGGGTAACGAGCGGGGAAGCTGGGGAAGCGAATCTGAAATTAAATCAAAGTCGTGAACATCGAAGGAACGAATCTTCTGGGGCTTTCCGTCTTCTAAGATCGAGAAGTCGGCGGCTGTGAGCCCCGAAACTGGTTTTCCGTCCGAATCGGAAACGACTACATCCACGATAACTCTCCGCACATTTTGACGGATGATGAGTGCGCTATCGGGTTTTTGCGACGCGGGAATCGCCGCGGTCTGCGAGGAAGCATTGTCTCTCTGCGCGGTGATACTTCCTACAAACAGCAAAGCCACGAACAGAAGACGCGATCGGAGGAAGAGGAGGGTGACCATTCCAGAACATCTCCGGCTGCCGGCGATTGCTTTGGCCGAGCGCCATTCTACATCTTAAACGGTCCCCGAATGTCAAAAGCTGGTAACCAGTCGCTGCCGAATGCCGGCCGATCACCTTATTCGATTCTTACGGAGAGGCTCGATTCCGCCACGGCCGCGCCCTGCTTCGCCGTTACCAGGACGTCGCACTGTCCCGGGCCTGGAGAAACCTGAACCAGCATGGGAATCGAGCCGTCCGATTCGCGGTGCGTCATATCCAACGGCTTGCGCGCTATTTCCCGGCCATCCCGCAGGAGTTTCAATGTGACTTGCGGCTCTTCTGGCCCGGTTTGATTCGAGGGATATACGACGAAATAGAGACTAACTGG
>Ga0185299_10005832_pt1 | contig 13514 bp, 11 predicted proteins | sample PaiPotPPA55metaG_FD_128002 | JGI IMG/M metagenome (GOLD analysis project Ga0185299, IMG submission 128002) | Iron sulfur acid spring bacterial and archeal communities from Banff, Canada, to study Microbial Dark Matter (Phase II) - Paint Pots PPA... ...
CAGCGCGCGGACGGCACGTGGGACGAACTCTATTTTACGGGTACAGGATTTCCGCGCGACTTCTATCTGAACTACCACATGTACCGGCACCTGTTTCCCACGATGGCGCTCGCAATGGATGCGCGCTACCGTGCGCATGCGCAGGCCGGTCAACCCTCTGGAAGAGAGCAGGTTAGCGTTTCATGAGCACCCCGTTCGCACAGAAAATGCAAATTGCCAAGTACATCTTCGGCAAGAAACTCAAGGGCGAGACCAAGTATGCGCTGGTCATGGAGCTCGAGCCGCTGTTTCAATGCAATCTCGCGTGTGCGGGCTGTGGTAAGATTCAGCATCCCACGGAGACGCTGCGCAAGCGTTTATCGGTGGAAGATTGTCTCGCGGCTATCGAGGAGTGCGGCGCGCCGGTCATCTCCATCGCCGGCGGCGAGCCGCTGGTGTATGAAGATCTGCCGCGGCTGGTGGACGAACTCATCAAGCGCAAGAAAGTGGTCATCGTCTGCACGAACGCGCTGCTGCTCGAGAAGAAGATCGACAAATTCAAACCGCATGCTCTTTTCACGTGGATGATCCACCTCGACGGTCTGCGCGAACGTCACGACCAAGTCGTTTGCCGGGACGGCACGTTCGACAAAGCCGTCGCCGCGATCAAGGTCGCGCAAGCCAAAGGTTTCCGCGTTTCGACGAACACGACGTTTTTCGATCCGGACGACGCGACGGCGATTCGCGGCGTGTTGGATTATTTGAACGACGAGCTCAAAGTCGATTCGATGCAAATCTCCCCAGGCTACGCCTACGAAAAAGCGCCGGATCAAGAGCACTTCCTGGGTGTGGAGCGCACGCGCTCCATCTTTCGCGAAGCGTTCGCGGGCGGGAAGCGTAAGAAGTGGCGGCTGAACCACAGCCCAATCTATCTCGATTTCTTGGAAGGCAAGCTCGATATGGAGTGCACGCCGTGGGGCATTCCTTCGTACTCGCTTTTCGGCTGGCAGCGCCCGTGCTACCTGATGTCGGACGAACCGTACGCGCAGACGTACAAAGAGCTGATCGAAGAGACGGATTGGTCCAAGTACGGCCGCGGCAAGCATCCCAAGTGCGCGAATTGCATGGCGCACTGCGGCTACGAACCAACCGCCGTAACGAAGACGACCGGGTCGATCAAGGAGAGCATCCGCGCCGCAATTGCGCACTAACGGTTCTCGCGAAACTGTTTTTTTAACCGGCGCAAGCGGTTTCGTCGGTGCGCACGTACTGCGCGAACTGCTCGCAGCCGGTTATTACGTTCGCGCCCTATCACGGGCCCCTGTCGAAGGGCATTCCGAAGGGCTAACCATCGTAACCGGCGACCTCACAAACCCCGGTGGCTTCGCGAAAGCGCTCGACGGCTGCCGTTACGTGGTGCACTGCGCGGCGCTGTACTCATTTGCACCTTCGGACCGCGCACTCACGCATAACGTCAACGTCGTCGGCACGGCGGGGTTGGTGGAGGCTGCGCGCATGGCGGGCGTCGAGCGCGTCGTTCTCACCTCGAGCTCGGCAACGCTTGGCGCGAGCGAGAATGGGCGGCCGCGCACCGAAGAGGATTGGGCTACGGAAGGCCGCGCGTCAACGTACCATCATTCGAAGCTCGAGCAAGAGCGCGCCGCGTTTGCCGGCCGCGTTCCGGTCGTTGCGCTGCTGCCCACCGCGCCCGTCGGTCCGGGTGATTGGAAGCCCACGCCGACCGGGCAAATGATTCTAGATTTTGCGCGCGGGAAGATTTTCGCGAAACCGCCGCGAGGCGGATTGAATCTGGTTCCCGTCGAGGACGTCGCGCGTGCGCACGTTACGGCGATCGAGCACGGTCGAACGGGTGAGCGTTATATTTTAGGCGGCGAGAATCTGCTGTTGGACGAAGTTTGGGAATTGCTGGCGAGCGTAACCGGAAAGCCGGTGCCCTCGTGGCGCGTACCCGACGCGGTCGCACTCGGGATTGCTTATTTGGACGAAGCACGCTGCAGGTTGAACAAACGCGCGCACCCGTTCGTTCCGCTGGAAGGCGTACGCATGTCGCGCGAGCGCATGTTCGTTGACAGTTCCAAAGCGGCTCGCGAACTCAACTTTCACCCGGGTTCCGTGCGCGATGCGCTCGAACGCGCCGTGCAATGGTACCGCGAACAACAATAGTAACCGCGACTCGATTGGAGTACGCCGCGGCGCGCAAAGCGATGCCGTCAAATGTGCGCGTCGTGCGTGCCGGCATATCGATGCGGGGTGCGCGCGAGCGAATTGCGGACGTTGCAATAAGCTGCGGCCTTGCCGGCGGTTTGCGCGACGATCTTCCCACGGGAACGGTACTCATCCCACGCACCCTGCGCCGTCCCGACGGAACGAATGTCGTCTGCGATCCGCAGCTCGTCGAATCTCTCCTTACGGCCGCTCGCAGACTCGGGCACACGCCGATCGATGCGCCGCTGTTTACAGCAACGGCATTAGTGCACGGGGCGACGCGAAAGGTTTTGGCAGCTGAGGGCTTCGCCGGCGTCGACATGGAGAGCGGACTCGTGGATGCCGATCGCCTCGCCTGCGTTCGCGTTATCCTGGACACCCCGCAACATGAAATATCGCCCGCCTGGGAAAAGCCGGCGAGCGTTGTGTTTCATCCGAGTGCTTTACGCGATTTACCGTTTCTAGCGCGCGAGGGTCCTCGCTGCGCTGCCCTGGCGGCGTCGGTTATTGCGTATGCACTGAGCAGGAGTGAAGCTCGATGAGCGAGCCTGCGATAATCTCCCCGCTGCAGCCGCACGGCCAGTTCCACCGGCACGAATAGAAGAAGGAATCCTCTCCGACCGTACCGCGCTCCACGGTGCTGGCGGGGTTTCCTAAACGTGAGGTTGCCTGTTCGGTATGAACGACCATCGCTTTCACAGTACCCACGCAAGCGGCCGTTCAATCGCAAACGGCGATTTCGTGTCGGGTACCGGCGGTTACTAGAGTCGCTCCGTACCTTCCCCGCTCTCGAATGCTTGTGAGACCATTGAGTGTCATACAAGAAGGAGCCGCATCATAATGAACATGATGACAAGAAGTCGCGACCAAAACACGGCGAGCGCCGAACGTCCCGCGGTGCGGGCACGCAACGTGCTCAGCGCGCAAGATCTGATGAATGCAATAATGCCCGCAGTGGCCGAGACTGCGGCGTTCGTCCCAAGCGTAGAAGTATACGAACAGGGCGGGAACTATGCGATTGACATGGCTGTTCCGGGGTTCAACCGGGACGACATCGACATCGAAGTCTCGGGAAGCGAAGTCACCATCTCTGGGAAGTACGAACGCAAACAGGAAGATCGCAAGACGCATTACAGCGAAATGCAGCAAGCCTCGTTCACTCGGACGATCGTTCTGCCGCACGACATCAACGCCGACAAAGTGACGGCGACGTTAGATAACGGAATTCTGCACATCACCGCCCCGCCTCTCGCCCCGATTTCCGCCAAGAAGATTGCGATCAAGGGAGAGACGCAATGAAGGAAGATGTTCAGCTGCATGCCGACATGGCAGAGGAGTTAGCATCCGATCCGAGTATCGACGCCTCGAGAATCGCGATCGCGATCCGGGACGGCGTCATCACGCTGACGGGAACGGTGCCGAGCTATTGGCAGAAGGTCGAAGCTGAAAACGTAGCAAGGCGAGTCAACGGTGTGCGAGCCGTCGCCAATGAACTGCAAGTAGAACTGCCGGCCGAGCACGTCCGCGATGACACGGACATTGCTGCGGCTGCGGCCGCCGCGCTCGCCTGGCACAGCGATTTGCCGGACACGATAAAAGTAACGGTCAGCAACGGGTGGATCACATTATCGGGGACGGTTGACTGGCAGTTTCAGCGGCAGGAGGCCGAATTGGCGGTCAAATATCTCACGGGCGTCAAAGGCGTGGTCAACAATATCACGCTCAAGCCCGCCCCGAAAGTCTCCGACGTGCGCGATCGAATCAGAAAAGAACTCGAACGCACGGTCGATCAAGATGCGAATCGCATTACGGTTGAGACCAGCAACGGCAAAGTGGTGCTGCGCGGAACGGTCCATTCGTGGTTCGAGGATCAGGTGGCCCGCAAAGCGGCGTGGTCCGTACCGGGCGTAACCACCGTCGAGGACAAGCTTATAGTAGAACCCGTCTAGCGCAGCAAATTGCCGATCAGTTCGGCAGGCATGGCCGCGTGGAAGTATACGCCCTGGGCATACGTGCAGCCCAGGGCGAGCAGGCGTGTTGCCTGCTCGGCGGTCTCGATGCCTTCGGCGGTCACGCGGAACTTGCACGCGTCTCCCAGGCGCACGAGCAACTCGATGATCTGCTCGCTCTTCGCGTCGTTCACCTCGGCGATGAATGTCTGATCGATTTTGAACGCATCGACCGGCAGCGTTTTTATGTACCGCAGCGATGAGTAGCCGGTGCCAAAATCATCGATGCACAGGTCGACGCCCACCGATTTGAGCTGCGCGAGCACACCTGCGGCGCGCTGTTCGCTTTGCAGAATCGACGTCTCCGTGATTTCGAGCGTCAGCTGACCGGGTTTGATGCCATTCTCTTCCAGCAGCGCGGCGATGAACTCCGGGAGTTCGGGTTGCAGCACTTCCTGAACCGAGAGATTGACGTTCATGCGCAGATCGCGATCCGGATAGAGCCTTTGCCACGCGCACAGCTGACTGCACGCGCTCGTGAGCACGAATCGCCCGACAGGAACCATAAGTCCCATCTCTTCGGCCAGCGGAAGAAACGCTGCGGGGGCGAGATAGCCTTGCTCGGGATGATGCCAGCGCAGCAGCGCTTCGACGCCGCAGATCTCACCGTCGGCCAGCGTGACGATCGGCTGGTAGAGCACGACGAACTGATTGTGTTCGATCGCTGAACGTAAGTTCATGCGAAGCGAAAGACGGCGCAGAGCCTCCTCGTGCATGCTCGCGGTAAAGACCGCGCTGCGGTTTCGCCCTTCACCCTTGGCGTGGTACATCGCGGTATCGGCGTCGCGCAGAACCTCTGCGATTGAAGTGTACTGGCGATCGATCGGCGCAACTCCGATGCTCGCAGTCATCACCATTTCGCGTCCGGCGATGTGATAAGGGTGGCGAAGCGCTTCGTGTACGACTTCAAGCACCTGGGTGATGCCGGTCGGGCTCGTGTCGGAGAGCAGCACGGCGAACTCGTCGCCGGCCATGCGCGCTACGATGAAGCGTTCGTCGGTCACCGAGCGAAGCCGCGCGGCAGCTTCTTTGAGGACGTCGTCTCCCGCGAGATGACCCATCGTGTCGTTGATCGATTTGAACTCGTCGAGATCGAGATACACGACGGCGCGTCCGAGCGTATCGCCACGCTGAACCGCTTCGAGCGCGCGCGCCAGTTCGAGTGAAAACACCGTGCGGTTCGGCAAGCCCGTGAGCGAATCGTGCGTAGCTTCATACTGCAGGCGGCTCTGCGAACGCGCGTTGGCCAATGCCAGGCCCATCAGATTGACGAAGACTTGCATTGCGCGCAGGGTCTGCGCGCTTGGAATCTCGCCACTAATCGGAGCGTCGGGCGACATGTAGCCGATCATCAATCCATCACGGTCATGCAATGTCAGTACGAGCGCGTCGCGTTCGCTCCACTGACTCGGATACTTGCGCAGAGCGCCGTTCGGATTTGCTCCGGTATAGATGGAGCGTTCCCAGTGCGCTTCTCTTTCCGCAGGGAAGAAATAACAGTCTTCAAAGAAGCGCACGGCTTGCTGCAGCATGCTATCGAAGGCCTCGCGATCGATATTTTCGTAGAGGCGCTGCGCGACGACGTCTTCCGAGTAGCCGAGCATAACGCGCCGGCGCAACTCGCCGTTCGGCTCTTCCGCGGCGACCATCGTGACGTAGCGCCATCCGAAGATATCCTGCACGCCGCGCGCGAGCGAAGTGAGCGCAGCATCAAGCGACGGTGCACCAAGAACGTCACGCGTGATCTCGAAGAGCCGTTCGAGTTCGGTAACCGAACCTGCCCCGCTCGAGAGCGATCCGACGGGATACATTATTTACTTCTTAATTGAAGGGTGCGGACGCCCCATTCCTGGCGGTCTTGTCAAGCCTGCGCTAAGGTCCGCTGTGATTTAGTTGACAAACTGGCGGATCACTAAGGCGAGTGCGGCAACGACCAGCGCGGCCGCGACCAGAATCATCAGGCGCGTTTGGTCCAGGCGAAGCGAGAGCCGCGCGCCGATGGGGCCGCCCAGGATGCCGCCCAGAACCAGCGGCGCAACGAACGCCCAGTGGATATCATGCTGCCACCAGTGCATTGCTAGACCCACCGGCGAGGTCAGGACGATGCCGAAATGCGAAGTCGCGCTGATCATGTGCGCCGGCAAATCGGAGAAATACAGCAGCGAGGGCACGAGCACCACGCCGCCGCCGACGCCGAATAAACTCGATATGATTCCAACGGCAAAACCGAGCGTCAAACCTCGGTACCATGGCATGTCCAAAACCGAGGATGACTGCTCGTCGCGGCCGGCAAGCCGCTTCTTGCGGTTCAACGTCATGTCGATCGCAACGCCGATCAGCAAGAGTGCAAAGAGCCAATCGAAGAGTTGCGCGGAAATGCGCGCTGCGGCGATCGCGCCTAAGATGCTTCCGGGAAATCCACCCGCTGCAACGAGCAAACCGATGCGCACCTGAACGCGCTTTTGCAGAAGATACGTAAATGCGCCGGCACCGCTATTGGCAACAACGAGCGCCAGCCCTGTTCCCGACGCCTGCGCGGGCGGCAACCCGAAGAAGAGAAGCAAAACGGGGACCGCAATAAAGCCGCCCCCGAGTCCGACCATCGATCCGAAGATGCTCGCGCCCAGGCCGGTCGCGAACAGCCAGAAGTAAATCAGTGTTAGGTGCCGACGCGGCCGATGTAACGGCGGTCGCGGGTATCTATACGGATGACGTCGCCCGGGTTGACGAACAGCGGCACGTTCACAACCGCGCCGGTTTCGAGCGTCGCGGGTTTGGTAGTTCCTGTTGCCGTATCGCCTTTAAAACCGGGATCCGTTTGCTCGACTCTAAGTTCGACGTGTGCGGGAAGATCGACGCCGATCGGATTGGAGTCGTGGAGCTGCACGTCCACGACCATACCGTCCTTCAGAAAGTCGGCCGGATCGCCGATGACGTCGCGCTGCAGCGTTACGTTCTCGAACGTTTCCTGATCCATGAAATGATAGCCGTCGGCGTCGTTGTAGAGCATCTGCATCTGCCGGTTGTCGATGGTGGCTCGCTCGAGTTTTTCACCCGCGCGGAACGTTTTCTCGACGGTGGAGCCCGTTTTAACGTTTTTCAAACGCGTACGCACGAACGCCGAACCCTTGCCGGGTTTGACGTGCAAAAATTCGATAACGGTCCAAAGCTGACCGTTCTCCAAAATGGTGACGCCGTTGCGTAAGTCATTCGATGAAATCATGACCAGCCCCAATACGCACCTGGGGCCGGGGAGCCCTGGTTTTTCGCCGCCGAACGCTTCCTACGACTCATGGTCTCCTTTTAGGCGGCTGCGCCGCAAGAAAGAAATACCGCTCTCTCGCCCGTCACGGATGCGCGCAATGTTTTCACGATGCGTATACATAATGAGAATTGCCGCAAAGACGCCGTAGCCTGTCAACCAGAGATCGCGCGTGAAATACCAGAGCGCAAACGGGGCGACGATATGCGCTAGAATCGATCCCGCCGATGAGTAGGTCGTCGAAAGCGCGCCGATCAGCCAGCCAATGATGCCCACGATTCCGGACGGCCACGAGAGCGCAAAGATCGCCCCGAACGACGTTGCGACGCCCTTACCGCCTTTGAAACCGAGCCACGGGGAGAAGCAGTGCCCGAGCACGGAGCAAGCTGCAACGATTGCTGCAAGATGCGTCGAGTGCAGCACCTGCATCACGAGCAGTGCGGGGATGACGCCTTTGGCTGCATCGAGAACCAGCACCGCGATCGCGCCGCTTTTGCCCAGCGTACGGAGCGCGTTCATCGCGCCGATGTTGCCGCTCCCCGATTGACGGATATCCGTCTTGTAAAACACGCGGCTAATCACGAGACCGAACGGAATCGACCCCAGCAGAAACGATCCAACAACGCAAATCGCAACGAGGGCCCAGGTCACCCTTCGTCCTCCGGACGCGAGCGTTCGCGGAACTGCAGGGTAAGCGGAACGCCTTCAAAATCGAAGTTCTGGCGGATGACGTTTTCCAAAAAGCGCTTGTACGAAGTCTGCACCAATTCGGGATCGTTGCAGTGAAAAACGAACAGCGGCGGATGCGAAGCGGGTTGAGAGCAGTAGTAGATTTTGAAAGGCCTGCCGGCGATCGCCGGAGCCGGATGGGCCATCGTTGCATCGCGAATGACGTTGTTGAGCTGCGCTGTCGGCACGTGCCGATCTAAATTCGTGGCTACCTTCATCACCAGCGGCATGAGGCTGCCCAAACGGCGGCCGGTTTTTGCCGAGAGAAACGTAACCGGCGCAAATCGCGCGAACGGTATCTGCTCGTAAATGACGTTTATCAGTTCGCCTTGGCTGTACTCGCCCTGCTCACGCGCGAGGTCCCACTTGTTCCCGACGATCACCAGGCCCTTACGCTCTTCCAAAATCATGCCGGCAAGCCGCCGTTCTTGCGCGAGGATACCCTGCATCGCATCGAACAGCAGAATTGCAATGTCGCAGTGCGCGATTGCCTTGAGCGAACGCAGGGCGGCGTAGTATTCGATCGCGCCGTGCTGGTTCGGTTTTTTTCGCATGCCGGCCGTATCGATTAACCGGATGCGGTGTTCGTGAAATTGGAAGATCGTGTCGATCGCATCGCGCGTCGTGCCCGGCACGTCCGACACAATCGCGCGTTCTTCACCGAGCATGGTGTTGAGCAGCGAGCTTTTCCCGACGTTGGGACGGCCGACGAGCGCCAGTGAAAGTTCGCCCTGATAATCGGCGGCGGGCGCCTCTTCGGGCAGATGTTCGATAACTCGATCGAGCAGGTCGCCGGTGCCATCGCCGTGGATTGCCGAGACGGCAACCGGCTCGCCGAAGCCGAGCGGTGAGAACTCGCCGTAGACGGCGGCGGCTGCGTTCGGAGATTCGGCTTTGTTTGCGACAAGAATGACGGGCCGGCGCGTGCGCCGCAGAATGCGAGCAACATCGTCATCGAGCGGGTTGCGCCCTGTTGAGGCATCGACGAGAAAGAGCACCGCATCGGCTTCCTGCGCTGCGGCTTCCGCTTGGCGGCGCGTCGAGACGGCGATGTGGTCGGAATCATCCTTGTCTTGGTCGGGATCGATTCCGGCGGTGTCGACCAAACTGAACGCGCGCCCGCGCCACTCGCACAACGCGTAAAGGCGATCGCGGGTCACGCCGGGCGTATCCTCGACGATTGCCAGACGCTGACCGATGAGACGGTTGAAAAGGGCGCTCTTGCCGACGTTAGGCCGCCCGACGATCGCGACGGTGGCCGGCCGCAGCATTGCGCCGTCGTGTTCTTCCACGGATTGCACGGGATGGGGATTGTCGGATAGATTGCGCTATTCCCGCGGATCGCCGCCTGCTCGCTCCGGCGGCCGTCCTTGTCGAGCGGCGACGATGTACTGTATGATGCCCCCGCAGTGGCAAGCATCTATATCGAGACCTTCGGCTGTCAGATGAATGAGGCCGACTCGCAGTTCATCGCCGATCGCGCGGCATCTGCCGGCTATTTCATCGTCGAACGGCCTGAAGAAGCAAACGTGCTCGTGCTCAATACGTGTACCGTCCGCGACAACGCCGAGCGGCGAGCGTATGGGCGCATGAATCACTTCAAAGTTCTCAAGCAGGCCGATCCGGCGCTCAAGCTCGTTGTGATGGGTTGCCTGGCCGAGCAAGACCACGATCGCATGCAGAAGAAAGTTCCGCACGTCGACGCCGTCTTCGGAACATCGGAGCTCGCGCAAATGGCGGACGCGCTTGCGCAGTGGCGGCCCGATTTCGAAGACACGGATTTAACGGAGGATCGCGCGCTGCTCATGCCGTTCGGCGGAGCCGCCGATTGCGTCACCGACGCGTTCTCGCATCTTCGCGGTTTCGTAACGGTGCAGCGCGGCTGCTCGTATTACTGCACGTTCTGCATCGTGCCGCATGTGCGCGGCCGCTTCGATCACCGGCCGGCGGCGGAGATTCTCGCCGAAGTGCGCGAGCGTATCGATGCAGGTGCGCGCGAAGTGATGCTGGTCGGCCAAACAGTCAATGCTTACAAAGATCCCGCCGACGGAACGGACTTCGGCAATCTCTGCAAGCGTGTTGCCGCATTGCCGGGCCTCGAGCGTCTCTCGTTCATCTCGCCGCATCCCAAAGACTTCACCGAGAAAATCGTCCGCGATCTCTCGGAGCTGCCGCAGCTCAATACGCGTTTGCATTTGCCGCTGCAATCGGGCAGCGACCCGATCCTGCGGCGCATGAACCGCAAGTACACGATGGAGCAGTTCAATCACAAGGTCGAGCTCATTCACCGGTACTTGCCGGGATGGGCGATTACGACAGACATCATCGTCGGTTTCCCGGGCGAGAGCGAAACCGACTTTCGCGCGACGCTCGATTACGTCAAAAGCGGCGTCTTTGCAAATGCGTACATGTTCATCTACTCGCCTCGGCGAGGTACGCCGGCCGCGCGCTGGGAACAAGTTGCGCCCGAAGTTGCGAGCGAGCGCTTCACACGGCTGGCCGACGCGCAGAATGCCGCATCACGCGCCTACCACGAGCGACAGATCGGCACGACGGTTCGAGCACTCGTGCAGGGTCCGTCGAAGAAAGACGCGGGCAAACTCGCCGCAAAGGCGCTCGACAACGCGACGATTATTGCCCCGATGCCGCCGGATTATAATGAAGCGCAGTACGCGCGCGAACCTTGGCTGGACATCGAGATCCACGAAGGCTTCACGTGGGGGTGCACCGGCACGATCGCGCGCCGCGCACAACGCTTCACGGACACGGGCGTGTCAGTTGAGCCGGCGACGATCAGTTTAATCTTGTCCCGCTGAGCACGCCTTTCAGGGGCAGCAACGTCCTTCGACACGCTCAGGACGACAATGTTGACAACGTGCTCACATGACGCACACAAGTTATCCACAGGGTGAGCGACGAATCGGGCTTCAGCGTGAGCGCGCAGCAATTCTCACCGATGCTCCAGCAATACTTCGGAATGAAGGCCCGTCATCCGGAAGCGATTTTGCTATCGCGCGTCGGCGATTTTTACGAAGCCTATGGTGAGGACGCCGAAACGATCGCGCCCGCGCTTTCAATTGCGCTCACCTCGAAAGAAGCGGGCAGCGGCCAACGCGTCGCGATGGCCGGCGTTCCACATCACGCGCTCTCCCAGTACCTCGCGCGTCTGGTTCAGCAGCGCTTCATCGTAGCGCTTGCCGAGCAGCTCGAAGTTCCGCAGCCGAACAAGCTCGTGCGGCGTGACGTCGTGCGCATCGTTACGCCAGGAACGCTTATCGAAGACCAGCTGCTCGACGGCAAGCAAAACAACTACTTGGCGGCAGTTAGCGCCGTAGGCGAAACCTTTGCGCTGGCGTACGCCGACGTCTCGACGGGACTTTGCGCCGCGACTGCGCTCATGGGCGAGTCGGCATACGAGGAATTGCAGGCCGAACTTGGGCGCATCGGTCCGGCGGAAGTGGTCGCGGACGTTCCATCCGATCTGCGGGCCGCACTTTCCGCTGCGATGGAAAATGTCGGTGCGCGCGTTACCGCGCCGAGCCTTGCCGTCGTTGACGGCCGTGCGCGTGGTGCCTGCGAGGGATTCTCGCTCGATGAATCACTCGCGATTCACCGCGCGCTTGACGCGCTCATGGGTTTCGTCAAACGCACCGGGGTGGCATCGAACGAGACGCCGCTGAATGCGCCGCAATTTTACAGGCAGCGCACGTTTCTCGCGCTCGATCCCAATACGCGCAAGAACCTGGAACTGACGAAAGCATTGGGCGCCAATGCGAAGGCGACGCTGCTCGCGACGTTGGACAAATGCGCGACCTCGATGGGCTCGCGCATGCTGGCACGTTGGATTCTCGCGCCGCTCGTCGATCGCGATGGGATCGCAGACCGCCAGCATAGCGTTCGAGCGCTGATCGACGAACATGTGCGGCGCGACTCGATGCAAGAGCTGCTGCGCGGCTGCTTCGACCTGGAACGCATCACGCAAAAGGTGCGTTTCAAACGCGCACTTCCGCGCGATTTGGCTTCGTTGCGGCGTACACTGGAGATCGTGCGCCCGCTTAAAGCCGTTTCACCCAAAGCACTGGCTGCACAGGTCGAACGCATCGACGACTTTGACGAGATGCTGGGCGACCTGCAACGCACGCTGGTGGACGATCCGCCGGCGCAGATCGCCGACGGCGGCGTGATTCGTGCCGAAGCCGACGCGGAATTAGCGGAGTGCATCTTGCTTCGTACCGACGCGCGTACCAAACTCTCCGAACTCGAAGAACGCGAACGCGAGCGGACCGGGATCAAATCGCTGAAGGTCAAGTACGCCAGCGCCTTCGGATACGCAATCGAGATTGGAAAGAACTACGCCTCGCAAGTTCCGCCGGACTACTTGCGCAAGCAAACGCTGACGAGCGGCGAGCGGTTCATCACGCCGGAACTCAAAGAGCTCGAAATTGCGATCTCGACCGCGCAGTCGCGTCAGCAGCGCTTAGAGGAGCGGCTCTTCGGTGAAGTCGTCGAACGCGTTGCGGCGCAGATCGACGCGTTACTTGCGGCCGCCGAGGCCATCGCCGAAATAGACGTCTTGTGTTCGCTCGCGCAGTGCGCCGCCGAACGCGGATACGTTCGTCCGCAATTCGACGAGCGAAGCGAGATGGAGATCGTGGACGGTCGCCATCCGGTGATGGAGACCATCCTGCGTACGCGCTTCGTACCGAACGATCTCAATCTGCGCACCGGTGAACACCGCTTCATCTTGCTCACGGGACCGAACATGGGCGGCAAGTCCACGTATCTGCGGCAGACCGCGCTGCTCACGATCATGGCGCAGATCGGCTCGTTCGTTCCGGCGAAATCGGCGAAGCTCGGCGTGGTCGATCGCATCTTCACGCGCATCGGTGCGGGAGACGATCTCGCATCGGGCCAGTCGACGTTCTATTTGGAGATGGCGGAAGCGGCGAACATCCTGCGGCGGTGCACGCACCACAGCCTCTTGCTCATCGATGAAGTCGGCCGCGGCACGGGAACGATTGACGGCCTGGCGATCGCGCAGGCGATCTGCGAGTTCTTGCTCGGGTTGGAAGAACAATCGCCCATGGCACTCTTCGCCACGCATTTCCACGAGTTGGTGTCGCTCGCGGATCACTGGAAGCTGGTTGCAAACTATCACATCACGGCAGTGGAGAATACCGGAGCGGACGGCGGACCGGTTTTCTCGCATCGGGTATTGCCCGGCAGCTCCTCGCGATCGTTCGGCATCGAAGTCGCGCGAATGGCCGGCCTGCCCGACACCGTCGTCGATCGCGCGCAAGAGATTGCCG
>Ga0185299_10005833_pt1 | contig 13512 bp, 14 predicted proteins | sample PaiPotPPA55metaG_FD_128002 | JGI IMG/M metagenome (GOLD analysis project Ga0185299, IMG submission 128002) | Iron sulfur acid spring bacterial and archeal communities from Banff, Canada, to study Microbial Dark Matter (Phase II) - Paint Pots PPA... ...
TTCTTTGCCACCACAATCAATCCGCTGGTCTCTTTATCCAGACGATGGACAATCCCCGGCCGCAACTCCCCGCCCACACCCGACAAACTCCCCAGATGATGCAGCAGGGCGTTCACCAGCGTCCCGCGATTGCGGGCGTCGTCGGTCGCACCCGCTCCCGCGTGAACCATCATTCCCGCAGGTTTGTTGATCACCGCGAGATCGTCGTCTTCATAAACAATGTCGAGAGGAATCTCCTCAGCGACCGCCTTGAGCGACGCCCGCTTTGCCTCGCCCAACACGCTGATGCGCTCCCCGCCGCGCAGCTTCAGAGAAGCCTTGGCCGGAGAATCGTTCACCAGTATTTTGCCTGCAGCGATCATCTCTTGCACCCGCGCCCGGCTGACGCGGTCGAAGACTATAGCGAGGAACTGATCGAGCCGCTTGCCTGCATCTTCAGCCGCCACGGAGATAAGAATGGGGAATGATGCGATCATTCGCTGCGAAGGATACTACAGGCTATCTCCTCACTTCCCATTCAGAGCTTCAATTTGCCGCACCAGCGTGCTGATTTCTTCCGATGTGAGTTTGCCGGCAAACTTGGGCATGCGGCCTTTGCCGTTGAAGATGATGGCTTGCAGATCTTCGTTGGAGGCGTCGCGGGCTTTATCGGAGACGAGCGACGGCCCAGCGAAGTGGCGGCCCTGACCGGTTTTTCCGTGGCACTTCGCGCAGTTGTTCTTGAATACGGAATTCGCGGTCAGGGTAGCGTCAGATGACTGAGCTTGAGCGAAAAATGCGGCCTGGAGTAGCAAACAGCATAGAGCCAGAGCGAATCGGGATGTTTTCAAGTCGGCCTCCGCGAGCTGATGGAGCATACGCTTGGATGCCTGAAGAGTTCGCCAAAGTGTCCGAAGGAGCAACATCGTCTCGGCAGTGGCAACCTGCCCTTCGCATCGCTGCATCCAACCATCAAGAAATCGGCCAAGACGCCCTTTCAACAGGCTGTTTCGGAACCATCCAAAACTTCAGGAAGAGCCAAAGTCTGGCCAAGCCTTTCCTGACTCTATATCAGAATCTATGCCAATCGCACAGCCGCTCGCCACCGACGCTTATGCCGATCACGTGAATCCTCAATGGGTCAAGCTGCTCAGTTTGCTCGAAATGAACGTCAACTACGAACGCTGCGTAGGAGCGGAGCTGTCTACCGACGACGGTCGGCGCATCCTCGATTTTCTATCCGGCTATTGCGTCCACAACACCGGCCATAACCACCCGGCTATTATCAACGCCCTCAAAGAGGAATTAGACCGGTCGGGACCTGTGATGCTGCAAAGCAACGTGCCGGAGTTGGCGGGCGAACTGGCGGGGCGTCTCTGCCAACTGGCGGGCGGCCAATTTAGCAAAGTGTTCTTTGCGAGTTCGGGCAGTGAAGGCGTGGAGACGGCGATCAAGTTCGCGCGAGCGCACACCCGCCGCGTTGGGCTGCTCGCCTGCGACCGCGCTTTCCATGGCCTGACCTGCGGGGCGTTGTCGCTGATGAACGGCGACTATTGGCGCAAGGGCTTCGGACCGCTTCTTCCGGATACAACATTCGTACCAGTCGGCGATCTCACGGCGCTCGAGAAGGAGCTGGCGACCCGGCGCTATGCCGCGTTCTTTGTCGAACCGATTCAAGCGGAGGGCGGTATTCGTGTCCCTGAGCCAGACTATCTGAAAGGTGCGCAGACTCTGTGCCGCCGCTATGGGTCCTTGTTGGTGGCTGACGAAGTGCAGACGGGAATGTTTCGCACCGGACCGTTTCTGGGATCACATCACTTTGGGATTACGCCGGATATTGTCGTGCTGGCAAAAGCTCTGAGCGGGGGCCTTGTGCCGGTAAGTGCGGTGCTTATGACGGAGGACGTCCATAGCTCGGTGTTTAGTTCCTTCAAGCGTTCGATCGTGCACGCGTCCACCTTCAGCGAAAACAGCTTATCCATGCGCGCCGGATTGGCGGCTCTGGATGTTCTTGAAGGCGAAAGGCTGGGCGATCACGCGACCAGGGTGGGTTCCGATCTGCAACAGAGATTAACCGAAACACTCGGCGGTTATGAGATGGTAAAAGAGGTCCGCGGCCGCGGACTCCTGCTGGGCATTGAGTTCGCGGCTCCGCGACGACTCGGCCTGCGAGCGCCGTTCGAAGCGTTCGCTCAGATCCATCCGGCAATGTTCGGGCAGATCCTGGTGATGCGTCTCTTCCGCCATGGCATTCTGACGCAAATTTGTGGGAATGACTTCATGGTGCTGAAGGTCGCACCGCCTCTCGTAGTTACTCCGGCGCAGGTCACTGAGTTTGTCCTGGCTGTCCACGAGCTTGTCGATTTCGCGCACCATCCTGGGGCCTTCTGGTCTGAGGCTCTGGGGCTGGCGCGGAGAGCTGTCGCCGCCTGAGCGCGCACCGGAGGTTGCCTTGTGTCGAGAACAAAGACTCTGGCACGCACGCGGTGGTTGGAACACATTGCATGGAAATTGCGACCGATGTTTTGGTAATTGGCGGCGGTCCGGCCGGCTTGGCGGCGGCCATCGCGGCGCGTCAGCAAGGTCTTGAGGTGGTGGTGGTGGACGGGGCCCGACCGCCGATCGACAAGCCGTGCGGCGAAGGCCTGATGCCCGACGGGCGCGCAGTACTCGCGCAGTTGGGAATCTCCGTTCCCGAGGAAGACTCGCATCCTTTTCGTGGAATCGCCTTTGTCAGCAGCGGCTTGCGCGTGGAAGCGAATTTTCCCAACGGCGCTGGCATCGGCGTGCGCCGGACTGTCTTGCATCGCCTCATGGTGGCCAGGGCTGAGCGCGTTGGAGCCTCTCTGCTTTGGCAGACTCCAGTGACGGGCCTGCATCCGGAAGGCGCCCTGCTCGGCAAGCAGAAAGTGCGCGCCCGCTGGGTGATCGGTGCGGATGGCGGTCACTCGCTGGTCCGGCGCTGGGCCGGCCTTGACCGGTACCGCTACAATCGAGCCCGATTCGCCTTCCGCCGGCATTACCGCGTTTCGCCTTGGAGCGATTGCATGGAACTTCACTGGGGCCCCGGGTGCCAGATTTATATCACTCCGACGGCGGCGGATGAAATCTGCGTTGTGCTGGTTTCGGGCGATCCGCATCTCCGTTTGAACGCCGCACTGCCGGCATTCCCGGAGGTTGCTTTGCGTCTGGGTGGGGCCGAGATGGCCTCCCTAGAGCGGGGCGCCATCTCCTCAACCCGGAAGTTACGACAGGTGTATCGACGCCATGTTGCCCTGGTCGGTGACGCTTCGGGTGCGGTCGATTCCATTACCGGAGAAGGTTTGTGCCTTGCCTTTCGCCAGGCGCAGGTGTTGGCTGAGTGCTTCGCAACGGGTAATCTGCGACGTTATCAGCAGGAGCACCGCGCATTGGCAAGGCGTCCCGCGCTGATGGCCCGGCTCATGCTCGCGCTCGATGGGAAGACTTCTTTTCGCCAGCAGGTCATGCGGGCTTTCGGTTCGGATCCGCGGCTCTTTAGCCGGATGCTGGCTATGCACGTTGGAGCCCTGTCGCCGCTGGACTTTGTCGCCAACGGGGTTTCACTGGGATGGCGAGTGTTGAGTGTGTGAAAGCGCTTGCCCCGTGTGAAAGGCGCATGTGGCTGCAATATCGCAGTCTTACAATAATTTCCGTGAGTTACCGCGTAGCTCCGACCGTCTGCGCCGGAACCGCTTTCGCCCCCGGCCGCAACCACCAAACCACCCCGGATAATGAAGCAACGCATTCACCAGCGTCCCGCGATTGCGCGCATCGTCGGTAGCTCCGGCTCCCGTATGAACCATCATCCCTGCAGGCTTGTTGATCACCGCGAGATCGTCGTCCTCATAAACAATGTCGAGCGGAATTCCTTCGGCGACAGTCTTAAGCGGCGCCCGCTGCGCTTCACCCAGCACGCTGATGCGCTCCCCGCCGCGCAGCTTCAACGATGCCTTCGCGCTGCATCGTTGACCCGCACTTTGCCTTCGGCGATCATTTCCTGAACGCGGGCGCGGCTCACGGACTCAAGGCGTGCGGCAAGAAACTGGTCCAGCCGCTTGCCTATGTCAGCTGGGGTAACAACAACCGTGATGGGAAATTGTTCGATCACGAATTCAGAAGATCATCGATGAGAAGCATATCCCAGCTACGCAAGCGGCAGCAGATCGGACCGAGATTCTCGTTGCATGAAGGGCGCATCGCTGCCAAAATACACGGGAATGGAAGTCACTTACGAACTGACGCAGAAGGATTTTTACGATTCCTTCATCGCCCACCGGAATCGCAATGCTCTCAGCAAATGGGCGTTTCGCCTGCTCGGGGCCTTCTCAATCCTGTTTCTTGGGCTTGGTCTGCTAGGTGTGGTGATTCGTCACAATTCCCAGTCTTGGACCGACTTTGGTCAATGGGTTGTATTGGCCAGTCTTTTGGCGGGTACCGTGTGGGTCCTTCCCTGGTGGAATGCAAGGAACCAATTCGTGAAACAACCGAAGGCGAAAGGCACTCGAACCATGATGCTGGATATGCTGGAATCCACCTGCAATGGAACGGCGGATCCGCGGAAACTGGATGGGCAAACTATATTCGTTGGCTGGAGTCCGACACGGAGTTGTTGCTCTACACCTCACCGGCGTGTTTCAACATACTGCCGAAACGCTCGCTACTCCCTGAACAGCTCGCCGAGGTCCGGACTCGCCTTTCGAAAAACATTTCGAGTCCGCATTCAAAATAAGTCCCGAGGCTTGGGTTCCCGATCTTCCGCTCCCTTTTCGCTATCGCGTCGCTCCCACCGGCTGCGCCGTAACATTCTTCGCCCCAGGCCGCAGCCACCAGATCAGGCCGCCGCCGATGACTAGCCCGATCGCGATCAACTGCGTGCCCGTCATTGCGCCATTGAACACCGACCCGCGTCCCGGATCGTCCCGGAGATATTCGAGAAAGAACCGCGCTACGCCATAGATGAAAAGGAACGCGCCGAATATCTGGCCATCGAATTTCCTGTGCTTAAGCAGCCACATCAGGAAAAAGAAATTCGCGAACTCTACCGCCGACTCGAACAACTGCGTCGGCTCCAGCGGCACGTTCAGCGGAGTGCCCGTAATCTGATTCGCCAGTGGATTGCGAAACACCACGCCCCAGAAATGATGCGTCTCTTTTCCGTAGCAGCATCCCGCCGCAAAGCAACCGATGCGGCCGATCGCGTGTCCCAGCGCCAGCCCCGGCGCGAACGCGTCGCAAGTTCTAAGCGCGGGCAGATGATGCCGGCGCACATACCACCACGCCGCCAGAAACGCAGCAATCAATCCGCCGGAAAAGACTCCCCCGGCCTGCAGCGTGGCAATGCTGAAAATATCCGAAGGGTGCGCAGCGTAAGTGCTCCATTCGTTTATCACATAGAGCACCTTTGCGCCGATAATCCCGCACAGCACCACCAGAATCCCCAGGTTCCAGGCCTTTTCGCCGTCCATCCCCAGGCGCTCGGAATTGCGCACACTGATCCACAGGCCGATCAGCACTCCCAAGGAAACCAGGAAGCCGTAAGTCGGCAGGAAAAACCGTCCGAAATGCACTAATTGTGGATACACAGTTAGTTGGATGCAGAAACGAGGGAATCTGATACTGACTCAGTCTAGCAGGGACTCTTTCATCCGTCCCAGGTTCACCAAGAAAACGGCCGTCAAGAAACCTCAGTTCAAGAACTAGATTGTGGCGCATGCTAAGAAGTGCGGCTGCTCAGCCGCTAGCGGAGAACGCCGCAGACGCACATCTTGAAACCCCATGGCAATGCATTCTCCGTGATTGAGCGATGACCTATCCGGATTCCCGACAACACGGTAAGGCTGGGCTGTGCGGTTCCTTTGCTCGCGCCTCGCGGCACAGGAAGCTCCAAAATCAGCCCGCCGGTCTGAAGGAATGCGACGTCACCTACGAAGCTTCCGCGGAGATCGACGGGATCCCCTGAAATCAAGTCCATTTCCTGCAAGTAACAGGCCTTTCCCTCCAACGCCCCCCTTCCAAGTTCCTCCCAGTTCTACTTGACTTCCCGTCCAATCCTTGTAATAACTATTGCGTCCTACCGGACGGGTTTGGGGGTGTGTCTGTTTGGCGGAAATTAGGCTGCAAGAGGGGGAATCCCTCGAAAATGCGCTGCGCCGCTTCAAGCGCAAAGTGCAGCAGGAAGACATTATCAAAGAGGTCAAGCGCCACTCCTTTTACCTGAAACCCGGTGAAAAGAAGCGCGTAAAAGCCGCGTTGGCCCGGAAACGCGCTCGCAAGAAAGTTCGCAAGGAGCAAGACTAGAGGTATCAAGGCATTAAAGGGTCGCCCCGTCCCGGGGTGACCCTGCTCCATCTGGCCCCTACCGGAGAGAGTTGCACAAAGGGATTACTCAAGTATTCTTTATTCATTTCGGCATTGTGCGGAGTTGTATCCACGCGCCGTCCAAGGTGCGTGGCGGGTGGCCGAGTCCAGGGGCAATTGAGGGGGATGTACACAACCTGTGTTTGCTGTGCGCCACCGCCCTTCCCCGCGTGTGGCAGGCGCAAGCACGGGCACAAGGGAGCCATCCTCAATGGAATTTCAGGACAAGGTACTGACCTGCATCGACTGCGGCGCCGATTTCGTCTTTACCGCCGGGGAACAACTGTTTTTCCACGACAAACGATTCAAGAACGAGCCCAAACGCTGTAAGACCTGCAAGTCCAAGCGCACGGCCGTCCTCACTGCCGTGCCACCTCCGCGCACTGCACAGCACTACACGCGCGTCGAAACGCGTGCCACCTGCTCCCAGTGCGGCAAGGACACTACCGTTCCGTTCCGCCCGACGCAGGGACGTCCCGTCCTCTGCCGGGAATGTTTCACGCAGAAGAGAAGCGTCGCCTCCTGACTTCCATGGGTGACCCTGTGCGGCGCTGAAGCTGCGTGCGCTTCGGCCGCAGCGATGGTCTGCCCGGCCAACGCGGTCTCCACAACCGCAAGACCGCGCTATGCGCTACGATAGTCCCGTGCCCACTTATCACGTGGAAAACTTCGGATGCCGCGCCACCCAGGCCGACGGCGCCGCCCTCGAGCGCCAGTTCGAAACGCGCGGCCTCGCCCGCGCCTCCGCCGCCCAAGCCGACCTGGTCATTTTGAACACCTGCACCGTCACGAATTCGGCGGATCAGGATGCCCGCGCCGCCATCCGGCGGGTGCGGCGGCAGAATCCAATGGCAAGAATCATCGTTACCGGGTGCTATGCGCAGCGCGCTCCGCAGGAGATTTCTGCGCTGCCCGGCGTGAGCTGCGTGATCGGGAACTCGCACAAACATCAACTGGCTGAAATTGTGCTGGATGATGCCACTACAAGGCCGGGAGCCTTCGTCCATCTCGACACGCTCGTGCTTTCCGGCCAACGAACAGCGGCGAATGATCAACGGCCGCTTTTCGTTTCCGATATCTTTGCCCACACCGAACTGCTTGCCGCTCCTGTGTTCGATGCCGGCTCTTATGAGAGCGACCGCACGCGCCCCAACCTCAAAGTGCAGGATGGATGCGACAACCGCTGCTCCTTCTGTGTGATCCCGAGCGTCCGCGGCCGCAGCCGGTCTTTGCCGTTGCCACAGATCGTTCGCGAGGTGAACTCGTTGGTCGCCGCAGGCTATCGCGAAGTGGTGATCAGCGGTATTAATCTGGGACGCTGGGGGCGCGATCTGGCTGCGGGCTCCGGGCTTTGGGCTTCGGGCTTCGGCACGATCCAGTCCGTGCACGCCTCGAAGCCCGAAGGCCGAGGCCCGAAGCCTGTCTTCGAGTCTCTCGTCCACAGCATTCTCGACCAGACACAACTCGAAAAGCTGCGCATATCGTCTGTCGAACCGATGGATTGGTCGGACGAACTTATCGGGCTGGTGGCCTCTTCGCCGCGCATTGCGAAGCACGCGCATGTACCGCTGCAATCCGGCAGTGACGCGGTGCTGCGTCGCATGCATCGCAAGTACCGGCCGTGGCACTATCGCGAGAAGATTGAAAAGATTCGCGCCGCCATGCCTACCGCCGCCATCGGTGCCGACGTCATGGCCGGATTCCCTGGCGAAACCGACGCCGAATTTGAAGCCACTCGCCGCCTCATTGCAGAGTTGCCCTTCACTTATCTGCACGTCTTCACTTACTCCGCGCGTCCCGGCACGCCGGCCGCCAGCATGCCCAATCAAGTGCCGGCGCAGGTCGCGCGCGAACGCAACCGTATCTTGCGCGAGCTTGCCGCCGAGAAGAAGCTGGCCTTCCTGCAATCGTTCGTCGACAAGACGCTGCAAGCGATCACGCTCAACTTGATTCGTAGCGGCCCTGAGGTAGAGTTCACCGAAGCCCTTACCGACAATTATCAGAAGCTGCACCTGAAGGGACGGCACGAGGCGAATCGCTGGATCACCTCGCACATCGAGGAAGTCGACGAGAGTGCGCTCGTAGGAAAGCTGGCAACTTAGGGCTTGCGCGATGCGTCTGTGCCGACTGAGATCCTTCGGCCCGCGATGCAAAACGCGGGCACTCAGGATGACAGACTGAATCGGCGAACCGCGTCCTCCGAGTCCCGCGGCTGAACCCGCTTCCATGGCATCTTTCGCACCTAAAAAGTCAAGGCTTAGGTAAACGCATCCCAATGTTTAGGTGCATACTTGCGGCGAAAACTGAATGTATTGCTTTATCTCACCGGGCCGAGCCTGCAATCTATCAGTTTTCCGAACGTTCATTGTGGAGGGTTCGAGTATGGCTCAAGCCAGAACTCCCGTGCGCGTCATGTATGCGTGCGGCTTGGTGGTTGCAGGCTCAGTCTTGTTTCTCATGATTTACTCCGGGATGCTCGAGGGCGTGGGGGAGGCGATCTTCGACCTTGTCAAAGAGATCGTGAAGTCCTTTATCAGTTAGCTGGCCCCGCCGGAACCCATCCCCTGACCTGAAGTTATTAGAGCTCTAACTCGGCACGCAATCATCTCAATTGGCGATAAATCGGCGTTACGCTCAGAGAGGGTTTTGAGTGTAACGGCCTGTCTCAACAGTTACGCAATTGGAAGATAATGTCACCGTAGGGTAATCGCGCGAACCTGGCATGAGTCGATATTGGATTGGCGTCGCTTCCGGAGAGCACATAAAAGCTGGCGTTGCGGGCGGATTTGCACAACTAAGCCACGGCAGACTTGATCCCATACTAAAACTGAGCACGGGCGACTGGATTGCCTACTACTCGCCGCGAAGCAAAATGACGGACGGAGACGCCGTGCAAGCATTCATCGCAATCGGAAAGGTGAAAGCAGGTGAGGCGTACCGGGTTTCTCAGGGAAAAGTGTTTCGGCCATTTCGGCGAGATGTCGCATATCGGCGCACCACTGAGACGGCACCGATGTCTGAGCTGCGAGACAAATTGTCCTTCACGCAGGGTCGCGGATCGCATTGGGGAATGGCGTTCCGGCGAGGAGTTTTCGAGGTTTCGAGAGAGGACTTCGCCCTGATCGCCAGAAAAATGAAGGTTCGGATGCTACGGTAGAGAAGAGCGAGTAGTCGGCAAACCGGAAGATATTTGAGCCCCCAAAGTTCGGTCGACAATCTCGCTCACCTACTCTTGCGAGGGGTTTTGAGTGTAAAGGCCTGTTCTCGACAGTTGAGACTCCTCATGGCATTATTGGCCGGCATGGGAATCAAACGCCGACTTCCTACGCTAGCTTTCTCGTGCAAAAGCAGCTTGGTATTTGGCTCGTCCTCTGGCGATTCGTAGGAAGCCGACTCGGACTTCAAGCTCTGCGACACTGCCAAGGCGGTACGTTGGACCGTGGCTTCGGGCTTGGCGCGTTTTCGCTAGGGGGTATCCGGATCTGCTGTCGTGCATCTTGTTGCGGAATCAAGGGAGATCTCATGAAGATTCGCCTCGGCGTGTCGCCGTTATTTGCCGTATTACTAGTCTTCTCGATGGGAGCCTGTAAGAAATCCCCTCCGACAACGGCCGTCGCGGTAGGAGCCGATTGGATAATGTACGGGGGGACCAACGACGAACAACGCTTCAGCCCTTTGAGCCAGATCAACGAGCAGAATATTGGCCAACTCGGGTTGCTGTGGGATCGCGAACTCGGTACCACTCGGGGCTTGGAAGCAACACCACTAGTCTCGAATGGCGTGATTTTTACGACCGGAGAGTGGAGCGTCGCGTACGCACTGAACGCAAGAACGGGTGAGATTCTTTGGACCTTCGATCCCCAGGTGCCCCGTGCACGGGTTCGAACCATCTGCTGCGACGTTGTCAATCGCGGAGTAGCCCTTTACAACGATAAGGTTTATCTCGGCACACTCGACGGGCGCCTGATCGCCCTGAATGCCAAGTCCGGCAAACCCGTTTGGGATGTTACCACGGTTGACCAATCCAAGCCTTATGCGATTACCGGGGCTCCGCGAATCGCCAAAGGAAAAGTCCTGATCGGCAACGCCGGGTCAGAATTTGGCGTGAGGGGTTATATCTCGGCTTACGAGGCCGAGACCGGCAAGCTCCTCTGGCGTACCTTTACCGTTCCCGGGGATCCTGCCAAAGGCTTCGAGTCCAAGGCCATGGAGGTCGCCGCGAAAACTTGGCACGGCCAGTGGTGGATTGCGGGGGGCGGAGGTACGGCGTGGGACTCCATCGTCTACGACCCTGACCTTGATTTGGTGTACACCGGCACCGGAAACGGAATCGCCTGGTACCGCGATCTCCGCAGCCCCGGCGGTGGCGACAACTTGTACCTCGCTTCCATCCTGGCGCTGCGCGCGAGCGACGGCGAGGTGGTTTGGCACTATCAGGTTACGCCCGGCGATAATTGGGACTACGACGCCACGCAACCTTTGATGCTCGCGGATTTGCCGATCGGCGGCGGTACGCGCCAGGTCATTATGCAAGCCTCGAAGAACGGATTCTTCTACGTGCTCGATCGCCAGACCGGCCAGTTCATCTCCGCAAAAGCGTTCGTCAATGGCATCACTTGGGCCACTGGTGTTGATCCTAAAACTGGACGCCCACAGGAATCGCCGACCGCTCACGATGGCTGGCAGGCCGTACTTGTATCCCCATCGCCCAGTGGTGGACACAACTGGTACCCCATGGCGTTTCATCCCGCCGCTGGCCTGGTCTACATCCCAGCCAGAGAAAACTCAGTCTTCGTTAGCGCTCCGGACAAAAACTGGAAGTCGAACCCCAAGCTTTGGAATCGCGGTGACGATACCGCCTACGATGGACCAGTCAGGCAAAAAGCATTCGCTTCTCCGCTCATGACCGGCCATCTAATCGCCTGGAATCCGGTCGGGCAGCATGAAGCGTGGCGTGCCGATCTGCCACTGGTCGAAAGTGGCGGCGTACTGGCGACTGGGGGCAACCTCGTTTTTCAAGGCAGATCGGATGGAATCTTCTGCGCCTATCGCGCCACGGATGGCAAGAAGCTTTGGGAGTTCGACGCGGGGACAGGCATCATGGCTCCGCCGGTCACCTACCTTCGCGACGGAGTTCAGTACGTGACGCTGATGGTTGGCTGGGGAGGATCTGCGGGACTAGTCAATGGCCCCGGCAGCGGCCCGGTGAAGCGGGGTCTTGGCCGTGTACTAACTTTCTCCCTTGGCGCCAATGCAAAGCTGGAAGTTCCGCCGTTCGGACACACCCGGCCACCGTCCCCCGCGATCCACATGAACGCCACCGCCGCTTCGATCCGCGAAGGCAGCATTTTATTTCACCGCTACTGCTTCTTCTGCCATGGAGTGGGCGCTGTCTCAGGCTCCAGCATTCCTGACCTGCGCTATGCCAGCGCGGACACACATCACCAATTCCAGTCGATCGTGCTGGGCGGCGATCTCGAATACGGCGGCATGCCTTCGTTCAACGACGCGCTGAAGCCTGACGAGGTAAAGTCGATTCAAGCATATGTTTTGTCCCAGGCAGCGGCCGCGTCCAAGCCCGTGCCCAGCAAGGCTCCATAGTTGGCGTAATATCGCCATTTCACTCATTGACCCAGTCTTCGGCGTCAGTGGTACCCTCCTGCGAAACCCAAAAGCTCGGCAGCCGCATTCGTGGTGGCGCAAAGTTGGCTGTCGTCCAGTCGGCAAGTTCCACGGATCCCTTCGGCAGGCTCTTCGTCGGGAGTCCTCGGCTTTGCCGAGGACTCCGCTTCTCGGGATGACAAGGCGATTTTTCGGCGATAGCGAGATTTTGTTTTGATGGGCGGCGCTCGTCCTCGGGGGCTTAAGGCCCGCATGGATTTGTGTCGCTTTACCCGGTGCTGCGGGCAGTCGTTAGTCCCACCCCTTTCGGCAGGCTCAGGGCAGGCTCTTGCGCAAAGAACGCGCAAGGATGGGGCACCCTCAGCTGTGGTTGCGTCGGCGGAGTGCATAGATCCCTTCGGCGCGCTCAGGGCAGGCTCTTCGTCGGGAGTCCTCGGCTTTGCCGAGGACTCCGCTTCCTCAGGATGACAGAGGGGTCGTTCGGGCGGGTTTTCGGCGGGGGCGGAATTTCGTTTTGCTTAGCGGCTACGGAAATTCTGGCGCCCCCTTCGTTGGCTTTCGCGATTCGAGGAGGTCCCAGGCTTCTTTGTAGCGGCCATGTTTGTGGCCGTGGCGGTGGGGAGTGAGGATTACCGCCGATTGTCCGATTAGTTTTTTGGCGGGGAAGATGTACCAGATGTCATCGGGAACGAGGTAGATGGCGAAGTAGTCGATTTGTTTGGTGGTATAGGCGTGCTGGTGAGCGGCGTAGAGGATGCAGGAGTAGGCGCTGCCGGTCCAGCGGTCGGTGCATTTGACCTGGACGCGGATGAAGCGTCCGTTCTGTTCCAGGATAACGTCGTAGCGGGAGGAGTCGCCCCAGGGTTTGGAGACGCCGAATCCGCGTTTGGCGGCGCGGGTCATGAAGAGCAGTTCGACCCATTCGCCGCGTTGTTTGTAGGTTGTGAAATTCTCCGGGCCGGTGCGCGGAGATTGATCCAAGTATTTTCCCATCGGTTTTGCCTCGCAGGTTGTTTCTGATTTTTGTTGCTGGGCTTGCGTGAAACCGGGCTGAAAAGAGAAAGGCGCGACCCGGAGGCCGCGCCTTCGATTTTTTTTACTCTATACTTATAGTATATCAAACTGCAAAGGGTAAACCCGCCACCATTGCCAAGAATATTCCTCCTTTGTTTGCTAGGGGATAAACCCGATCGTGTAATTTTTGCCTATTGACAAGATTTTCCACAGACGGGGGAAAGCGAGTGCGAAAGGCGCGAGTTTGAGAAGGTTCGAGTTCATGGCGCGGGAAGCAGGTTCCTCCGGGTCGTTCCGCGAACCGTCGGAATGAGAAGATTTGGTTTTGGGCTACTGACGCCTGTGATTCCGATACGGCGGTAACGCATCGTGAAAACATGGGATGAAGGCAGAATTCCTCATCCTGTGTTCCAAGGGAGGTGTCAGCAGTCGTTTCAACCGACGCACGGCCCGCCGCCCGTGATACAATCCGGGCCGCTCAAGAGGCTCGACTCATTGATGCGCCGCCGCCTGCGGCAG
>Ga0185299_10005835_pt1 | contig 13511 bp, 9 predicted proteins | sample PaiPotPPA55metaG_FD_128002 | JGI IMG/M metagenome (GOLD analysis project Ga0185299, IMG submission 128002) | Iron sulfur acid spring bacterial and archeal communities from Banff, Canada, to study Microbial Dark Matter (Phase II) - Paint Pots PPA... ...
TGTGGTCGCACCAGAAAGGGGAGCGCACTGGGACTTCGCCAAGCGATTACCTGGACTGGCAAAAGCAAAGCAAGTCGTTCGAATCTCTGAATGCATGGATAGGCTCGGGGTTTACCATCTCCACGCCCGAATGGACCGAGCAGGTTTCGGCGGACCGGGTTGCGCCGGGATTCTTCGACCTTTTGATCGGAGAAAAGGTGGCGCTGGGGAGGCACTTCGTTGCGGAAGACACGCAACTCGGAAACGATCATGTGGTCATTCTGTATAACAAGTTCTGGCGGGAACGGTTCGGCAGCGACCCTAATATCGTTGGCAGAAAGCTGAGGATGAGTGGAGAGCTTTATACGGTGCTGGGCGTAGCGGCTCCGAGTCCGTCGGATAAAGGAACTTCGCAGATGAATGTACCGCTGGCGTTTAAGCCAGAGGAGCTCATTCGCGAGAACCGCTCACTGCTGGTGATGGGACGACTTAAGCGTGGAGTGACCCTGGAAGCGGCAAGGGCGGAGATGACCGTGATCGCGCAGCAGCTCTCCCAGAGTTACCCGAAGACCAACCGAGATGTAACGGTGAGCATCGAGCCACTGAAGAATGATTTTCTTCCGCGCGAGACTCGCATGGGTCTTTGGTTGATGATGGGCGCGGTCGGCGTGGTGCTACTGATTGCCTGCGTCAATATTGCGAATTTGCTGCTCGCGTGGGGCACGGCGCGGCGAAAGGAAATCGCGGTGCGAGCAGCGCAAGGGGCCACGCGCGCACGGATTTTCCGGCAGTTCCTGATCGAGAGTCTTTCGTTAGCGTTGATCGGCGGCGCCTTGGGGGTATTGCTGGCGGAAGGGATCCTGCGGGGCGTGATGAGCTTGATGCCGCGGAACCAATTGGGGATTCCCTACGAAGCGGACCCGCAGCTGAATATCCCGGTGCTGCTCTTCACTCTTGGAGCGACGCTGCTGTGCGGAGTGCTTTTTGGATGCGCGCCGGCGTGGCACGCGGCGCGGCAAAACATCAGCGACATGTTAAAGGAAGGAGGAAGATCATCGTCGGCGGGCGCCGGGCACCATCGTTTGCGGCGCGTGCTGGTGGTCGCGGAGTTTGCGCTGGCGCTGATTTTGGTGGCTGGAGCGGGATTGATCCTGCGAAGTTTTTGGAATGTCACGCAGGTGGATCTGGGGATTCGAAGGGATCACGTGCTCACGTTCACCGTGCCCATCCAGCACGATCGGACGGCAAAGGCCGAGCAGATTCGCGCTGTATACGCCCAATTGCTTGAGAGGATTGGGGCTGTACCCGGCGTTTTGAATGTGGCGCTGGCTCCCGGTTTGCCGGCGGAGGGAGCTGGCAGGTTGGGGTTTAGTATTGTCGGCCAACCGTCTGAGGAAGACGTCAGCAAACAGCCACAGACGATTTTCATGCCGGTCACGCCTGGGTACTACCAAACCTATGGCATCCGGCTTACACGCGGACGATATTTGGGCCCGCGGGATCTTGCGGGAGCGCCGCGGGTAGCGATGGTGAGCGAGAGCTTTGCCCGGCAATACTTGCCCGGACTGGACCCGCTGACGCAAAGGGTCAAAATCGCGGAATTGCTGCCGGATCACATGCCGCCGCTTGGAGCGCCGGTCGAATGGCAGATTGTTGGCGTGTTTCACGACGTACAGTATCAGAGTCATCCGACCAGCAGCTCCGCTGAGGTAGATGTGCCCTTTGACCAGAGCCCGTGGCCATTTGCGACGATCGGCGTGCGAACTTCTGGCGACCCGGCCGCGGTGACGACGAGTGTCGCGGCCGCGGTTCGGTCGGTGAATCCCGACTTCCCGATGACTCGGGTGCGAACGATGGACCAGGTGGTGAGCGAATCGCTGGTGAGCGACCGCTTTACCGTCATTGTCTTTGGAAGTTTTGCGGGGTTGGCAATGCTGCTGGCGGCCATCGGGATTTACGGCGTGATGACATTTTCAGTGGCGCAGCGAAATCACGAGATGGGGATTCGCATGGCTCTTGGCGCTGGGAGCGCGCAAGTGCTGAGATTGGTGGTAAGCGAAGGAATGCGGGCAGCGTTGATCGGGATGGCCTTGGGGTTGCCGGGTGTGTATCTGGTCGGCAAGACATTGAGTAAGCTCTTGTACAACGTCGGAGCCATGGATGTGCGAGCGCTGATCGGAGTCGTCGTGGTTCTCCTGGCGTCGGCTTTGCTGGCGTGCTACGTTCCAGCAAGGCGCGCGACAAAGATTGATCCGATGTCCGCGCTGCGCCAGGAATAGCGGGCGAACTCAGGCAAATTCAATCACGAAGTTAACTCTCCAATTGGTCGGATTGCCTTCTCTAGCCAAATGCCGATCGATACACTACCGCCCAAGGACCACTTAGCGTTCAGCAAGAAGCCCGGACTGAAAAGTTTGCGATGCTGACCGAGGCTAGACCTCGAGGATAACGGGGAGAATCAGGGGGCGCTTGGAGGTGTGTTTGTTGATGTAGCGCTTCAGGTCTACGCGGATTTTTTCTTTCATTACGGACCAATCCATTTTTTCTTCGGAGTTGGACTGCTCGACTGTCTTTAGGACTACGTCGCGAGCGCCCGCCATTAGCTCCTGGCCGTTGTCGCTGAACATCCCTCTAGTGACGATTTCTGGTTGCATGTCCATTTTGCCGGTGTGTTTGTCGATGGCGATGATGGGGACGAGGACGCCATCTTCGCTGAGATGTTTGCGGTCGCGGACTACGGCTTCTTCGATTTCTTCCAGGGAGCCGGAATCGACTAGGACGCGGCCTGCGGTGACTGGGTCGCGGCGGTAGGCGCGGTCTTCGGTGAATTCGACTACCTGGCCATCTTCCATCAGGAGGATTTCTCCAGAAACGCAACCTAATTGGTGGGCTAAAGCGGCGTGGCGGAAGAGGTGGCGGAATTCGCCGTGGACTGGGATGAAATATTTGGGCTTGCAGAGCTGCAGGATTAGTTTTTGTTCTTCCTGGCTGGCGTGGCCGGAGACGTGGATCGTGCCGGCGGAGTTTTCGTAGTAGACCAGGGCGCGGCGGCGGAACATGTTGTCGAGCATGCGGAAGATGGGCTTTTCGTTTCCGGGGATGATGCGGACGGAGAGGATGACCGTGTCGTTTTCATCGACGGAGACGAAGCGGTGATTGTCCACGGCGATGCGCGACATGGAAGACATCGGCTCGGCTTGGCTGCCGCTGGCTAGGATGACCAGGCGCTTGGGATCGAAGCCGCGAATGTCTTGCGGGCGGACGACCATGCCGTCGGGGATATGCAGGTAATCGAGAGAGTGCGCGATTTCGATGTTGTCAACCATGCTGCGGCCGACGAAGGCTACTTTGCGGCCGACGCGCGAGGCGATGTCGATGACTTGCTGGATGCGATGAATGGAAGAGGCGAAACAGGACAAGACCACGCGGCGCGGGGCGGAGCGGCAGAGATCTTCGAGGCGTGGGACGACCGCGCGTTCGGAGGGCGTGAAGCCCGGGCGCTCGACGTTGGTGGAATCGCTGAACAGGGCGAGGACGCCTTCGTTGCCGTAGCGTGCGAAAGCGTGGAGGTCGAAGGGAGCGCCGCCTACTGGCGTCTGATCGATCTTGAAGTCGCCGGTGTGAATGATCACGCCTAGCGGAGTGCGGATGGCCAGGGCCACGCAATCGATGGTGCTGTGGGTGACGGGAATAAATTCGATCTCGAACGGTTCTATTTCCACTAGGCGTCCGGGGGTGACTTCGCGGAGGGTGGTAGAACCAATCAGGCCAGCTTCTTCCAGGCGCTTTTTCACGAGCGCAAGGGTGAAGCGACTTCCGTACACGGGGACATTCAGGTCGCGGAGGATGTAGGGCAGCGCGCCGATGTGGTCTTCGTGGCCGTGGGTGAGGACAATGGCTTTGACGAGCGGGCGGTTCTGCTTGAGGTAGGTGATGTCGGGGATGACGAGGTCAACGCCGAGAAGCTCGGATTCGGGGAACATCATGCCGGCATCAATGACGATGATGCTGTCGCCGAGGCGCAGCGCCATCATGTTCATTCCGAATTCGCCGAGACCGCCTAGGGGGATGGCTGTGAGGGACTGCGAGGTGTTGCTCAACGAATGGTTATCTCCATTTACTCAACATTGATCGTATCATACGGGGACGATGCGGGCTTGTAACGGTGGGATCGCGGGGAGCGTCGTTCGTTGGGCTTGTGCGCGCCGGCAGGAATAAGCAAAAGATTTAACACAGAGCACGCAGAGGTCGAAGCACAGAGATCACGGAGAGATCGCGGTTCGCTGAGCCGTGAGCACGATTTATCGGATCGCGTCGGGATGACATTTCGCGGAAAGTTTGGTTTGATTCGGTGTCGCTGTTTGATTCGGCTCCTGTTCGCGAACAGATGGCGGCGTGGAATGCGCTCTATCAGTAAGCGAAACCGGGGTGAAACGATGAACGTTCAAAGCAGTAGGATGCGGAGGAGCGCGAGATGAGCGAGGAATCGGGAGAAGTGACACGAAGGAAATTCTTGGGAGTAGGGTCGGCGGCGGTGCTGGCGGCGGCTGCCGCTGGCGTTGCGGGCGCACAGGAGGCGACGAAACCGCAGAGGTCGCCCGATCACCATTTGCCGAACGAACAGAATCACGGACCTCAGAATCCGCCGCTGGAAGGGGAAAACTCGAGCGCGGTGTGGGCGACGGAGACAGATTCGGGGACGGTACCGCCGTTCAAGTATCCGTTCGCGCTGGCCCGGAAGCGAATCGAGAGCGGCGGGTGGACGCGGCAGGTGACGGCAAGGGAATTGCCGATTTCGAAGACGATCGCCGGAGTGGAGATGCGGTTGACCGCGGGGGGAGTGCGCGAGCTGCATTGGCACGTGTCGTCGGAGTGGGCCATCATGCTTTACGGGAATGCGCGGATTACCGCGGTGGACACCCAAGGGAAGAGTTTCGTTTCGGATGTGGGTGAAGGCGACCTGTGGTTGTTCCCACCGGGTGTGCCGCACTCGATCCAGGGACTGGGGCCGGACGGGGCGCAATTTTTACTGGTGTTCGACGATGGAAATTTCAACGAGTTTGAGACTTTTTTGCTGACGGATTGGCTGGCACATACACCGCGAGAGGTGCTGGGCAAGAATTTCGGCGTGTCGGAGGCGACCTTTGACAAGACGCCGAAGAAGGAACTGTTCATTTTTCAAACGGATCTGCCCGAGGATTTGAAGAAGGAGCAGCAGTATGCGGCGGAGGGAACTGGAACGTCGTCACAACGGATGGACTTCAAGCCGAGTCAGATGAGGCCGAGTAAGGTGACGCGCGGCGGGGAAGTGAAGATCGTGGACGCGAAAAATTTTCCGATTACGCAAATCGCGGCGGCGATTGTGAAATTGAAGCCGGGAGGGTTGCGCGAGTTGCATTGGCATCCGAACGCGGATGAGTGGCAGTACTTTATCAGCGGGAAAGGCCGGATGACGGTGTTTGCCGCGGGAGGCCGAGCGCGAACGATGGACGTGCAGGCCGGAGACGTCGGATATATTTTGCAGTCGAATCCTCATTACGTCGAAAATACCGGGGACACGGAGATGGTGTTTCTGGAGATGTTCAAGAACCCACACTACGAGGATATTTCTTTGGCGGAATGGTTGGCGCATACGCCGGCGCTGCTGGTGGATCAGCATTTGAGGGTGGGGCAGGAGATGTTGAAGGCGATTCCGAAGGAAGAGGTGGTGAACACGCCGTTGTGATGTTGCGGGTGCGACGAGCGGCGTGATGCTCGAAAGCGCACCCTACCTTGCGCACCCACGTCGGGCTCACATTTGGATGCTGCGGCTACGCGGCAGCCGGGCTACGTCTTTCAGCGGGAGTTGCCGGCGAATAGGTGCGCGATGGAAACCAGGATGATTGCGCCTACTGTGGCTGCGGCCAGGCTGTAGAGAAAACCGCCGCCTAAGATTCCTAGTTTCATGAACAGCCAGCCGCCTAGGAGCGAGCCTACCAGACCGAGAATGATGTCGGTGATGCAGCCGTAGCCCGCGCCTCGGGCGATTTTGCCGGCCAGCCACCCGGCAATCAGGCCGATGATGATCCAACCGATCAGGCCGCGCTGCCATTCCACAACGACTACGCGTTCTTGAAGAAGAGTTAGGTAGAGTGACGCCGGCATTTCGGCCTCCTTGGGCGAACTGGGAATTCCTGGGACTTTGATGGCGGCATTGTAGCGTTGGAGACGCGAAATACCAACTTGAAGTGTGGATTAGACCGGGATCATTTCCGGCCGGTCCGTCTGTGATCCCTGCATCTTGCTGGATCCATCTTCGTTGGAGCACAGACAGGAATGTCTGCGCTACTTCGGTTGTTGCTGGGTCATGCAGTGGATTGTGCCCAAGCCTAGGACTAGATCGCGGCAGGCTATGCCAACAATTTCGCGGTCGGGAAAGAGGGCGGAAAGCGTGTTCAGGGCTGCGCGGTCATTGGCGTCGTTGAAGGTGGGGACGAGGATTAATTTGTTGGCGATGTAAAAATTTGCGTAGCTCGCTGGAAGGCGCTGTCCGTCGAAATAAATTGGCGCGGGCATCGGCAGCGTCTCGATGCGAAATGCGCGGCCGTCGTGGTCTTTCATCTTGCGAAGCAGGGCTAGATTTTCTTGCAGCGGGCCATAGTTCACGTCGGATTTATCGTGCTCAACAACAGCGACAATTGTTGTGGGATTGACGAAGCGGGCGAGGTCGTCCACATGGCCGTGGGTGTCGTCTCCAGCGATTCCGTTGTGTAACCAGAGAATTTGCGTCGCGCCGAGATAGTCGCGGAAGACTTGAGCGTAATCGTCACGGGTAAACCCGGGATTGCGTTCCTGCGTGGAGCTGAGAAGGCACTCTTGAGTGGTGAGGAGCGAGCCGCGGCCATTCACGTCAATGCTGCCGCCTTCGAGCACGACGCGGCGGCCTTTGTGCAGGGGCTCCCAGACGCGATGTTTCAGTGTTTTGTTTACCTGCGCCGCGGCGACGGCGTCCTTTTTATGATTGGCGTATTTGGCCCACCCGTTGAAGCGCCAATGCGTGTAGGCAACTTCGCCGGAAGAGTTGCTGATGGCGATGGGGCCGGAATCGCGCATCCAGCCGCGGTCGGTGGGAACGCGGAAGAAATCGACAGCGGCGAGATTTGCGCCAGACTTTTTCAGGATGGCGCGGACCTTCGATTCAGCGGCACGATTTTGCACCAGAAGATAGACGCGCTCAACGCGAGAGAGGTGCCGCACGATTTCGGCGAACGCCCAGGGAATCGCCGGAAACTTTCCGGGCCAATCGGTCTGTTCGTGGGGCCAGCCTAGCCAGGTCGCTTGGTGATGTTCCCACTCGGCTGTCATCCAGTAGCCGAGCTCGGAGGGAGTCTGCTGGGAAGCGGTAGTTCGTGGTCGCTTTCGCGGCATGCGGTTAATCGCCGAGCCAGCGATTGAGAATGGGGCCGTAGGCGTCGATACGGCGGTCGCGGAGGAACGGCCAGTTGCGGCGAGTGTCTTCGCTTCGTGCGGGGTCGCACTCGACGACGAGGATTTCCTCTTTGTCGTGCGAAGCCTCGGCAACTAACTGGCCGAAAGGGTCGGCGACGAAAGAATTTCCCCAGAATTCGAGACCGGGATCGCCGCTCTCGGGCTTGCCTTCGTAGCCAACGCGATTTACCACCGCGACGTAAACGCCATTGGCGATCGCGTGAGCGCGCTGGATGGTGCGCCAAGCGTCAAGCTGCGCGGCGCCGAACTCTTTCATTTCGTGCGGGTGCCAGCCGATGCTGGTGGGGTAGAAAATGACTTGCGCGCCGCTGAGCGCGGTGAGACGCGAGCCTTCGGGATACCACTGGTCCCAACAAATCTGTATGCCAATTTTGCCGTACTTGGTGTTGAAATTCGGGAAGCCGAGATCACCAGGCGTGAAATAAAATTTTTCGTAGTAGAGGGGGTCGTCCGGGATGTGCATTTTGCGGTATTTGCCGAGGAAGCTGCCGTCGGCATCGAGAACCGCGCAGGTGTTGTGGTAAACGCCAGCGGCGCGGCGCTCAAATAGCGATACGACCAGAACGACTTTCTTTTCTTTTGCGACTTGCGCGAGGGCTTCGGTGGCCGGGCCGGGGACGGCTTCCGCGAGATTGAACAGCTCGGCGTCTTCCTTGCGGCAAAAATATTCGCTGCGGAAAAGTTCGTGAAGCGAGATGATTTGTGCGCCGCGCGCAGCAGCTTCACGGATTTTGTCGATCGCGCGCGAAAGATTTTCGTCCGGGTCTGCGGTGCAGCGCATCTGCACCAGGCCGATTGTAAATTTGTCCGCCATAGAAATTTAGTTTAGCACGACGCGCAACGGCGCTAATTCCCGCGATTTTTCTTTCCTTCCGGACGCATTCGTATTATCTATCTGCTCGACGCCGTGTTGCTGGATGATTAAAATCGAAATAATCGGTCGTAACTACGCGTAAGATCAAAATCCGTTCGCGGATTTTCAGGAGAATAAATGGCAAAGCAGAAGAAGACGGTCACCGGGCGTGTGCTGCACGATCCGGTCAAAGACAAACTGAGGCCGATCTTCCCGCTGGATTTATCGAAGTGCCGCACCATCGACCAACTGGTGCGCGCGATGGGAGACACCGCGTACACCGGGCGGCAAATCGGCGATGCCGCGGATGTGTTGGAGGCGATGGCGCGGGATAAGGATTGCTTTGTGGTGTTGACGCTATCGGGTGCGCTCACCGTCGGAAAGATGGGGCTGGTTTTTTGCGACTTGATCGAAAGCGGCATCGTGAAGGCGGTAGTCTCGACGGGCGCGCTGATGGCTCATGGATTGGTGGAGGCTACCGGACTTTCGCATTTCCGGTATGACCCGTCGAAGATGAACGACAAGGAATTGTTCGAGGCGGGCTACAACCGCGTCTATGACTCGCTCGAACCGGAAACCAACCTCGATCATGTGGAAGAAGTCGTGGACCACATTTTTGACGAATGGGATGCGAACGAAGTGGTATGCAGTTGGAAGCTGCACCGCAGGATCGGGGAATATCTAAAGGAGCAGGGCGCCGGCCGCGGAATTCTCAAGTCTGCTTTCGAACACAACGTGCCGGTATTCGTGCCTGCGTTTTCGGATTCGGAGCTGGGTATCGACTTTGCGCTGCACAAGATTGCGCGGCAGAAGTCCAATCGGCCGTTGCTGCGTTTTGACCCGTTTGAGGATTTCGAGACGTTTGCGAACACCATGCTGGCGACCAAGCGCATGGGCATTTTTACCGTGGGGGGTGGAGTACCGCGGAATTGGTCGCAACAATTTGGTGTGTACGCGGAGTTGATGGCGCGGCGCGGATACAAAAAGGTGCCGCTGAAGCGCTACAACTATGGATTGCGGATTTGTCCCGAGCCGGTGCACTGGGGCGGATTGAGCGGGAGTACGTATACCGAGGCGGTTTCGTGGGGGAAGTTCGTGCCTCGGGAAGAAGGCGGACGGTTCGCGGAGGTTTTTGAGGACGCGACGGTCGCGTTGCCGCTGGTGGTGGGAGCGGTGCTGCAGCGAATCGGCTATTTTAAGCCTTAAGAAAACTCGCGCTAATTTGTGACCGTTGAGGTTCTTCGGTTGAGGTGAATGCGGCGGAATTCGCCCGAAATGCACAGATAGGAGTGTCTGTGCTACCTGCTAGTCGTCTTCGCCGATGAGGATGGCGGCACCTAAGACTGTGGTCCACAGGCCGCGCTTGTCGCCTACCGCGGATTGCGTGACGTTCATGGTGCGCACGATTTTGTTGGAGATGCGGTAGACCTCTTTTTTTTCGTCGAAAGATAGATCGGGATCAAACTCCACGTTCAAGGTGGTGGCCAGCATTTCCGCGGCAAGCTCTTCGGCGTATTCACCGGCCACTTCTTCGGTTTCGCCGAATGAGTGGTGCTCGGATAAGTAGCCGTACATGGATTTGTCGCTCGGCAAGGCTAAGCCAATGCTGGCTGCGATCAGGCGGTGCGCTTCCTTCGTGGAATTTTCGCTGATTACCGTAAACGCGACTTGTCCGGGCTTGATGTGCTTCAGTCCTTCGCTGCGCGAGATCAATTTGCAATTCGGAGGGAAGATCGAGGAAACGCGCACGATGTTGCACGCGGCGATGCCGGCATTCCTCAGAGCTAACTCGAAGCTCGAAAGCCTTTCACGATGTTTTCCGACACCTTTAGTGAGAAATATTTTCCTTGCGACGAACGCCATGGTGCCGGTGTGGGTGCCTCCGTGAGTGGGCTGAGAGCGAAAATTTTACCGCTGTGGAAAAGTAACAAGAAGGTTTTGCAGTGTCAACGCATTTCCCGCGCGACTCCGCAAAAAAACGAGGCGCAAGGCGATTCGCTCTGCACGTCACCTGATAAAAGAGGCTAAGAAACACAAAGTCTACCTTGGATTGCTTCGAAATGTGCGTTGCTTTCAAAAATGCCGTCAACTTGCATCACTCGTCTCAACTCCCTATACTAAATTTGCCGCGGTTCTGAGCGCTGAATAGGCAAGAGCGCGGCGGAGAGGGCATGTCCGCTACGGCAACCCGGCTTGACTCAAGTTATTTCCTCCGCAAACTGCATTCTTTGACCGGCATCATTCCCGTTGGAGCATTTCTCGCCGAACATTTTTGGTCGAACAGCACCGCGCTGGTCGGAGCGCGCCAATACGACGAAACTTCACAAACTTTACAGACCATCCCCTTTCGCATTTTCGTGGAGTGGGCGTTCATTTTTTTGCCGATGCTGTATCACGGAGGATACGGCATTTACATCTGGTTGCGCGGCCAATCGAATGTTTCGGAATATCCGTGGGTTAAGAATTGGCTGTTCACTTTGCAGCGGTATACCGGCGTAATCGCGTTCGCCTACATCGGATGGCATCTGTACACGGAGCGGTGGTTGACGCACGGCACGTCCACCTACGCCACCGTTGAGCGCGATTTACGCAATCCGTGGTATTTGGCGTTTTTTGTGGTGGGCGTGCTGGCTTCCTCTTTTCACCTTGGCGTCGGCATTTGGAATTTTCTATGCAAGTGGGGACTTGCCGCGACCGTACGCGCGCAGCGCGCAGCCGGGCAACTTGGCGTGCTGGTTGGAGTAACTTTCAGTGTCGTCGGCGTACTCATCATTCTCAGCTTCCGGCTGAACTGGCATCCCTTCGCTTCGTACGTCACCTCAAAATGAGACAACCGAAAATTATTATCGTGGGCGGGGGTCTCGCCGGCCTGATGGCCACGATTCGCGTGGCGGAAGCGGGCGTGCCGGTGGAGCTTTTTTCGATCGTGCCGGTAAAGCGCTCGCATTCCGTGTGCGCGCAAGGCGGCATTAACGCGGCGAAAAACCAAAAAGGCGAAGGCGACACGACGCAGAAGCACTTTGACGACACCATCTACGGCGGTGATTTTCTGGCGAATCAACCGTTGGTCAAGCGCATGTGCGAAGCCGCGCCGGGCATCATCGATCTGCTCGACCGCATGGGCGTTACGTTCAATCGCACGCCGGAAGGATTGCTGGATTACCGGCGCTTCGGCGGCACTTTGTATCACCGCACGGCGTTCGCCGGCGCCACCACGGGGCAACAACTTCTATACGCGCTCGATGAGCAGGTCCGCCGCCATGAGTCCGAAGGCCGTGTGACCAAGCGCGAAGGCTGGACATTTCTCTCCGCGGTAATCGACGACAGCGGAATCGGCCGCGGCATCTGTGCCATGGATTTGCGCTCCATGGAAGTGAAGACGTTCCCGGCGGACGCGGTCATTTTTTGTACCGGCGGCATCGGCGCCATTTTTGGACGCTCGACGAACTCCGTCGTCTGCACTGGTTCGGCACAGTCCGCGCTGCTGCAGCAGGGCGTTGACTACGCGAACGGCGAATTCATTCAAGTGCACCCGACGGCGATTCCCGGCGAAGACAAATTGCGTTTGATGAGCGAATCGGCCCGTGGAGAAGGTGGCCGCGTGTGGGTGCCACGCAATCCACAGGATAAACGCGCGGCGAAAAGTATTCCCGAAGCGGAGCGCTTCTATTTCCTGGAAGAATGGTATCCGAAGTACGGCAACCTGGTGCCGCGCGACATCGCCACGCGCGCGATTCACCGCATCGTTTATCAGGAAAAGTTGGGAATCAACGGGCAGGCCGCCGTTTATCTGGACGTGACGCACATCCCGCGCGAAACGCTGGACCGCAAGCTTGAGGGCATCCTCGAAATCTACGAAAAATTTCTCGGGGTCGATCCTCGCGACGAGCCCATGAAAGTTTTCCCGGCCATGCACTACACCATGGGCGGGATTTGGGTGAACAACGAAGACCAGGCCACAAGTGTCCCTGGAATTTACGCGGCGGGCGAGTGCGAATATCAATATCACGGCGCGAACCGGCTGGGAGCGAATTCGCTGGTGTCCTGCATCTTTGGTGGAGGCATTGCTGGTCCCGCGGCAGTGAAATATGCGCGGGGGCTCGAAAAGGGAACTGAATCGGTAGACTCCAGCGTCTTTGGGCGCGAGCAAAAACGCCAGGAAGCGAAAAACGAGGCGCTGATTGCACAGGACGGCGCCGAAAACCCCATCACCATCTGGAAAGAACTCGGCGAGCTCATGACCGAGCACGTCACCGTTACGCGCATCAACAAAAATCTCGAAGGCGCGTACGCCAAGCTGGGGGAATTGCAGGCGCGCTATCGCAAGATCAATCTCAGCGATCGTACCCGCTGGTCCAATCAAACGCTCAACTTCGCGCGCGAGCTGGAGAATATGCTCATCCTGGCCCGCGTGATCACCGTCGGCGCGTTCTATCGCAACGAATCCCGCGGCGCGCACTACAAGCCCGATTTTCCAGATCGCGACGACGCTAACTGGCTCAAGACCACCCGCGCAAAATGGGTGAATGACGACGTCCAGCTTTCTTACGAGCCTGTCGATATTTCGCAGATTCCGCCGCGCCCGCGTCGCTACGACGCCGCGAAATGAGGTAGGCATGGCCGAGACCAAACAAGTCGTCCTGCGCATCAAGCGCCAAGCGAGCCCGAAGGAGCCGGCGCGCTGGGAAGAGTTCGCGTTGCCGTGGCGGCCGTCGCTGAACATCATTATTTGCCTTCGGGATATCGCGGAAAATCCGGTCACGCGCGATGGCAAGAAAACCACGCCGGTAACCTTCGATTCCAACTGTCTCGAAGAAGTCTGCGGTTCTTGCGCCATGCTGGTCAACGGTAAGGCGCGCATGGCTTGCTCGGCGCTCGTCGATCAACTCGAGCAGCCCATTCGCATCGAGCCGATGTCGAAATTTCCGGTCGTGCGCGATCTCGCGGTCGACCGCCAGTTCATGTTCGAAAGCTTGAAGCGCGTGAAAGCCTGGATTCCCATCGACGGCAGTTACGATCTCGGCGAAGGCCCGCGGGTCGCCCCGGAAACGCAGGAGAAGGCCTATCCTCTCTCGCGTTGCATCAGCTGCGGAAATTGCCTGGAAGTCTGCCCGCAGGTGAACGAACACAGCGACTTCATGGGTGCGGCAATTTTCAGCCAGGTTCGCCTCTTCAACATGCACCCCACCGG
>Ga0185299_10005836_pt1 | contig 13510 bp, 12 predicted proteins | sample PaiPotPPA55metaG_FD_128002 | JGI IMG/M metagenome (GOLD analysis project Ga0185299, IMG submission 128002) | Iron sulfur acid spring bacterial and archeal communities from Banff, Canada, to study Microbial Dark Matter (Phase II) - Paint Pots PPA... ...
TGGTTATCGTCGCCGCGCATTCACTCGTCTCCTTCTTCTTTCTCTCAGACGAGTTCTCTTAAACTAAAGTTGCACTTGGACGGTATTTTTCAACAAGCTGCTAGACGTCCAAAGACATATGAGTCCGCGGACAGATCTTCTTCTTGTCTGTGCAGTGGTGCGAGCATAACCATCTGCTTCATCGCCTTGGGGTCTCCCATCTCTTTGTCTAGTTCCATGTCGAGTTGGGTTGTCAGAGGCTCATCGGCGATGGGGTTGATGTTGTCGATATCGGGCCAATTTTTTTTGTACCTGTTGCTGGTGTAGAGGCCAGCCGCCTTGGTGAGTATCGCGGATAATTCAGAAAATGGAATCTTTAGACGAAGGCTTGTGCTGCCGCGAACCGTGGCTCCAAGACTCTTGTCTTTCGGGATTCCTTCCACTCTCGCGACTAGATCCCGGTCGAACTCGACGCCGAACTCCTCGACCGAAGTGGCGCGGGGGGCTCTCTCGCGCGAGACATGCCACTTCGCGAAGACTTGTTCCAAGTGAATTTCAATCAGTTTGTTCGACGGTATTGAGTTGAGTGCGACACGTCTGCCAAAATCGCGTTCGAGCCACGCATCTTCGAGACGGGCTGCGGCATGACCGAAGGCCAGCGCAAACGTATTTCCGTCCTGCCTGACCACCATCATGGCGGACGGTGACTGTCCGAACGCCGAAAAGTTTCTCGCATCCTGAAGTGATCCCTTGATCGCGGCGGCCCAAGCGGGCTCACCGCTACTTGCAGGAAAGGAGAGGACGTAGCCGTCGAGGGGAGCTGCCAATTCGAAGGTGCTCTGCGCAAAGAGTTCCTTCTCAAACGTAGCTACACGGTGGGGCTTGATCAGATAGATGGTGAGAGGTAGTTTCTGGTCGCTCATCCCAAGGTCCAGTTGCATGCGCCATTGACTCGGCTGGGATGACGGTAGCAAGGCGTTTTATAGACTGCTACGTTACTACCTCAAAGAGATACGTAACGGTTTGAGAACCAAGACGCGATAGCTCTTCGAGAGCTGCTTGGATTTGCCTGCGGCGCGCGGGGCTAGGCCGCCGAGATCTTGATTTAAGGTGTCTTATAGTTTACTGTATGGCATGTATGGTCACATATAGTAGACCGTAATCAGTGAGGAGACAAGCTTTGTTGACTTTGCCCATTCCGGTCACTCGTGCTCTGCGCAAACTCGGACACGATATTAAGGATGCACGGCGGCGGCGGCGCATCCCGATGGCCATCGTGGCACAGCGAGCATCCATCAGCAAGCCGACGCTCATCAGGGTGGAGCGCGGCGATTCCAGGGTTTCCATCGGAAGTTATGCCACGGTTCTTTTTGTCATGGGAATGGCGGATCGTCTGGCGGATGTCGTCGACTCCAAGAACGACCCAGTAGGCTTGCAGCTTGAAGAAGAAAACCTGCCACAACGGATTCACGGTTCACGTAAGCAGAAGCCCGTGAAAGGAAAGTGATGGACAGAAAAGCCCTTGTGTACGTGGACTTGGACGGCGTTCCCCACCTGATGGGACGGCTGTGGGCTCGCGTGCGCAAGAACAAAGAAAGCGCCACTTTCGAATACGACGACGCCTGGCTGCAACATCCCGCGCGGTTCTCGCTGGAGCCTGCCCTACAGCTTGGTCCCGGGCCGTTCCACACGCCGGCCGATACGCCAATGTTCGGTGCGATCGGAGATTCAGCGCCGGACCGCTGGGGACGGACGCTGATGCGGCGGATGGAACGAAGGCGGGCAGAACGCGAGGGAGGTGCACCTCACACATTGCAGGAAATCGACTATCTTCTCCTGGTAGACGATGAGGCCCGCCAGGGCGCGTTGCGTTTTGCTGAACGTGAGGGCGGACCGTTCTTACGGGAAGAGGGCGTCAAACGTATCCCGCCGCTGGTCGAATTGCCACAACTGCTTTCCGCAGCCGAACACGTCATGGAGGATAAAGATACCGAAGAGGATCTGCGTCTGTTGTTCGCTCCGGGATCGTCGCTTGGCGGCGCGCGGCCAAAGGCTTCGGTGATTGAAAAGGACGGTCATCTCGCGATTGCAAAGTTTCCGCGGAAGGAGGACGAAATCAACACCGTCGTATGGGAAGCCGTGGCTCTGTCGCTAGCGAAGAAGGCGGGCATCGCGGTTCCCACGTTTCGTGTGGAACTCATCGCGAAAAAGCCGGTGCTTTTGCTGCGGCGTTTTGACCGCGACGGCGCAAGACGTATTCCGTTTCTCTCGGCCATGAGCATGGTCGGATCGAAAGACAACGAAACGAGAAGCTATCTGGAAATGGTGGACGCGCTGCGCCAGCACGGGGCTGCGCCGAAAGCCGACATGGAGGCTCTGTGGCGGCGAGTGGTGTTCAATATTCTGATTTCCAACAGCGACGATCATCTGCGCAACCATGGATTTCTTTACACGGGTCAGGATGGCTGGCGCCTGTCACCGGCTTATGATCTAAACCCCGTGCCCACCGACGTAAAGCCGCGCATCCTCAGCACGGCGATCAACGAGGATGACAACACCGCCTCTCTAGAACTAGCCCTGGACGTTGCCGGGTATTTCGAACTGGACGGTGCGCGACCGCGTGAAATAACGGGTCAAGTCGGAAAGGCCGTGTCGAAGTGGCGTGACGAATCGGCGCGACATGGTCTCAGCAAAGTTGAGATCGACCGCATGGCGTCGGCTTTTGAACATGATGACCTCCGTCTAGCAATCGGAAGACAGTGATGTCGACGTTTGTATGGCTGGATTACCCAATCCGGCTCACTGCCTCACCGGGATATTTCCGACCGCAGTAGCGGTCGGAAGGCAAGCACCCCGCTACCAACCACTGCCCGATCCGCGATTCGGATGGACAACAGCTCCAGAATCCTTTTGGATTTCGGATTTCCCTTTCATCACTCGTCTGGGCCTCGGGCCGAAGGCCCACTGCCCTGCTAAGCTCTCTCCATGTCACAAGTGGCTTTTCCGAAATGAAAACTCTCTTCAATATACCCGACCGCAACGAAGTGCAACCAACTGAATCAGAAGAAAGAAAAACAGACTTGACTCATACCGGCCTTCTCATGGAAGAACTTATCGGGCACTGGCGGAAAAAAAAAGTCATCCGAAGAGGATTATTTGGGAACTTTTTCTGCCTTTTCCGGGAACTCTTACCGAAGGGGCGATTCTCGACAGATGGGGAAAATCAGAGGTAAAGTCGGACTTAGCCTCCACTTTTTTTGGTTTCCTGACTCATTAGAAGTTAAACCCGCGCAAACTTGTCATTCCGTCTTTGATACATTTTCGCGCTGCACCCGGGCCTTTGACATCTAGTATTCGATATTCCTTGCCAGTCAACTCGTGATAGTTGACGAAAAACTCCTCAAGCTCCTTTAGAAATTTCTTGCCGAGATCGTCAACGTGTTTGATGTCAGCCCATGAGTGATTTTCAACTATTCGGATGGTTGCAAGGGTTTGCAGGAAGCGATTGAAAGAGAACAGACTTTGGTTGCGAAAACCTGATTTTGAACCAATGATCTCGAGAGTTTCACACCTCGCACGCACGCGCACGGGCGGTTCTTTCTGGTGGACGACGAGAGGCTTGAACCGGATCACAAATTCTCATTTCCTCTAGGAGAACACCCATGACGGATTCCACGCTTAGATCCCCTGCTTGAGAACAACAACTCGCTGGAACGCGCGTCTTCTCTCTGAGCAGATTCTGAGTATGCGCCGGCTGTGCAAGGTTCGGAGTCCGCACAAACAAGAATGAAGAATGCTCTTCAAACCGTTTTATTCGGCGGCGAAAACTGGTTCACGCGAGGCGAGGCCCAGACGCACAAAGCTTCCACATATATATGTATGCATATATAAGGATACGACCATGGGGACCGGCTAACCGTCGAGAATTATTATTTCGACTTTTATCGCAGTTCGCAACAGCGTCGGGAATGAGCGTCTTCCATCGGAGCAGAGAGTAATTGCCCAAAAATACTGTGCGTGCTAGGCACAATTATCTTAGAATCAACGTAGTGCGCCCGTAGCTCAGCTGGATAGAGCGCCTGCCTTCTAAGTTAGGCAATGTCAATCCAAGTCGTTGTTTCTTTTGCGTTTACGTGTTCTGAGCCATTCTTGGCCTGCTCCAAGCTTGCTCCCAACATATCCGAACAATTCCGTTCAGATTTTCGATTAATGTAGGCACGACAAAGAGCAATCCACAAGAGCAATGTCTATTTTTCGGTATCGATCTCTCCAAGAATTAATACGGGGTATTTATGCTAGGTTAGTTGTCAGTAATGCAGCGATAAATGCTTCAATGCCTCCGTACCCGGACAACGCAATCACCGTGACTTCGCCTGCTGACCGATTTTGTACACTATTCAAAACCAGGGATAAAGAAGGTCATGAACTGGCTCATCAATCGTTTTCGAGATCGTTCAGAGGGAGGCCAGTTTCTCGCGTCGAAGCTTGACAGCTACGCTGACCGTCGAGACGTAATTGTGCTCGCGTTGCCTCGGGGCGGCGTGCCGGTCGGCTTCGAAGTCGCACAATCGCTTCATGTACCGTTGGGTCTGCTTCTAGTGCGCAAGATAGATACCTCCGGGCCACGAGGAACTAGCCATGGGTGCAGTCGCTACAGGAAACGTGCGTGTTCTTCACGCAGATGTGGTCAAAACTTTCGGCGTCTCTGAGTGCGCGATCGAGCGGGCCACCGCGAACGCGCTCCAAGAACTTGCTCATCGTGAGCAAGTTTATCAAGGCTCCCGCCCCCATCTCCAGATGACTGGGAAAACAGTCATTCTAGTCGATGACGGCATGGGAACTGGGACCACGATGCAGGCTGCAATCGCCGCACTGAAATTACACCGGCCCAAACGAATCATTGTAGCCGTTCCCGTCGCTTCGGTGGAAACATGCGAAGAACTCAAGACGGAAGTCGATGAGATCGTTTGTGGTCAGACTCCCGCATCCTTTTTTTACGCCGTAGGTTTATGGTATGAGGATTTTTCGCAGCTCACCGATGGTGATGTTCGCAAACTGCTTGAGAGAGCAACGCAATAAGAAGCTTTTTCAAGATAACGAGTCGGCTATCCTACACAATTTGGTGTTTACTTCGTGCACTTCATCAAGCCCTTACATCCGTTGGGGAGATTTCTAAATCGTTCGTCAGGACGGACTTTCACCGTCTGCCCGAAAAGACCCCTCACGTCGACACTAATTTGCAGCACAACGAGTTGTGTGCAATACCCGCACGGAAATCCGTCGTGCTCAATGATACTTTCGATTGACCTTCCTGTATCACGGTATGGTGCGCACTCCTATTACTTAAAGATTCGAGACCGGGCTAGTTACGCGTTCGCGCTGGTTTCGGTGGCTGCGGCGCTCGAAATGGTTGGCGACGAAGTTCATAGCGCGCGAATCGCACTGGGTGGCGTAGCGCACAAGCCATGGCGCGTGGAAGAGGCCGAGAAGGCTTTAGCGGGGACGAGGCTATCAGCGGAAGTGATCGAGTCTGCAGCAAAGCAAGCAGTGGCGGGCGCGAAAGCATATCAGTACAACGGTTTCAAGATTGAAATGGCTAGGCTGGGCGTCATACGAGCTTTGCGGATTGCGGGAGGTGTGGCATGAGTATTATTGGAAACCCGCTTCCGCGCGTTGATGGGCGATTGAAAGTGCCGGGCGGCGCAAAATATTCGGCGGAGTTTGCAATACCGAATCTGGCCTACGCGGTGCTGCTGCAAAGCACAATTCCCAGTGGCCGGGTAACCAGCATGAATATCACAGAAGCCGAACATGCTCCGGGCGTGCTGGCGGTGATGACACCGGCAAATGCCCCAAAACTACCTGCGCCGCAAGAGCGCATATCCACACTGCAGGACGTCCGCTTGTGAACATCCAGGCCAATGTAATATATACCTGCATGGGGGCCTCTTTGGTGTCTCTGAATCAGCGCCGTCGCTGAGTTCAGCTTTGCATACCAAGCGCTCCTCCACCGACGTGTACACTCAAACTAATCGGGATTTGGCGACCCGGTCTGTTATGACCACAAGCGCGTTCTCGTTAACTATCTTAAAAACCCAGATCTTATGCCTTCGGCGACTCAGATTTCCCAAAAGTGTACATAGTTCTTACTTGATTCGTTGACCGCTCCTCAATCACGGATGGCCGTAACTCAACACGCGCGCGAGCTTCCATCCATCAAGCGTCTTTTTCCAGACATTCGCGAAGCGGGGGGCAGCATCCAGTGTCTCAGTGCCGTCGGCGCGGTATTCATAGAAGTGATGAGTTCCAATCTCAAGCGCTCCGTAGCCCGGTACCGGGAAGATCTGAACGCTCTGTTCGTCCCCGACTATCCCTTTTCTCGAACACGGCGTCTCCATTCTAATTTTTCGATGCTTCTTCTTGTTTGGCTGCGACATGGAGGTGCATCGCTTGACCCTGACGTAGCATTTTTCCAGCTTCCTTCCAGCGCATCCCCACGGGCACCGCATAGGCATTATTTCGGCGCTGAAATGGTATAGGCGAGGACAATTTGGGTTAAGCGATACTGATATTTGGCGTCCGTGTCGGCAATGTCGGCTTCGGTTTTTCCGAGTTCGGCCTGGCTGAATTCCACGATGGAGCCAAGACCGAGGTTGTAGCGGGCTTGCGCCAGCTCAAGAGCAAGGCTGGCTTGTTCCCGGAATTGCTGAGTGACAGCAAGACGTTCGTAAGCGCGGTTGGTGTCCTGCCAGGAGTTTCGAACATCACGCGCGATGTTGTTTCGAAGGTCGGCAAGCTTTTGACGATTGGCCTCCGTTTGAAGATCGGCGACCTTGGCCCGAGCGTTGTATAGGAATCCGTTGAAAACGGGAATGCTGATATTCACGCCGACGGCGCCGTACCAATTTGGAATATGGTCGTCTCGAATTGGGGCTTCGCCCACCACGCCGAGAGCGCTAATGGTGGGACGCCAGAGATCATGTTCGGCGTTACTGGATTTTTGCGCGGCTTGAACTTCGTTCTGAAGCGCGGCGACTTCCGGCCGCTGTTGAAGGGCCTGCTGAATCAGCGCGAGGACATCTAAGGTGGGCGGCGCGATTTGGGCGGGTTCCTCAACGAGATGGAATTCCTGCTCGTCTGGAAAGCCGAGAATGGCCGAGAGCACCGCGAGCGACGTTTCATAATTGTTCTTCGCTTCGAGAAGCAAGAGCTTTCCGCGGGCCAGATCGACCATCGTGAAGCTCAGGTCGAGGTCCGACTTTAGCTTGGCATAAGTGAGGGCTTTGATTTTGTCGACCAGCACCTGCCGGGAATCTACGGTCTTCTGGGCAACGGTAACCAGGTCTTTCGTTTCGAGCGCATTGTAGAAAGCACGATCGACAACGAGCACAATTTGCGCGGTGGTGGCAGCAGAATTCTGGTCTTCGGCCTTGGCTTGGTACTCGGCGCTGGAGAGAAGACTTGTGGAGCGGCCAAAATCCGTGACCAGTTGACTGACGGTCGCTCCAGCCGCGGCGCGCGGGAAGAGAACCGGATTATTGAGACCGCCAGCCGCGATTCGACTCCCGGGATTGGCGGCCACCGCGGTTAGGCTCAGATAAGCGTTTGGCAAAAGCGCAGAGCGAGCCTCCCGCGCATATTGCTGCGCGGCCAGCGCGCGCAATTTCCCAATCGTAATCTGAGGGTTGTTCCTTAGAGCCAGGGCTTCGGTCTGAGGCAGGGTCAGGGTGCGCCCCGTTGGAGAGACCACCTGGGGCGTGCTCTGCGTTTGTGCGAAGAGAGGCGAAGCAGCCAGAACCAAGAGAATGGAAGTTCGGAGTAATCTTCGCATTACGCTGCAACCTCCTCAGGATTCTGGTTCTCCTTGCGGTGAACGAGGAGGTACGCGGCGGGCACGAGGTACACCGTGACGACGACGGAAACGAGCAAGCCGCCGATGATCGCACGTGCCAGCGGGGCGTACTGTTCGCTTCCCGCCTCGGTGCCCAAAGCCATCGGGATCAGCCCCAGAACAGTCGCCAACGAGGTCATCAAGATGGGGCGAAGGCGGAGACGGGAGGCGACCGAAACAGCCTCTTTCAAGGGTTTGCCTTCGTGATGCAGGTGGCGGGCAAACTCGACGATGAGAATGCTGTTCGAAACAACGATACCTACCATCATGACCAGGCCCATCAAAGACATCACATTCAGTGTCGTACCCGTCGCCAAGAGCATGAGCAACACCCCCGCAAGGCCCGGTGGGATCGCCAGGAGAATGATGAACGGATCCTGCCACGACGCGAATTGCGCTACGAGAACCAGGTAGACCAGCACGACGGAAAGAATTAAGCCGATGCCAAAACTCTTGAACGAAGCGCGCATGCCCTGCACGGAGCCGCGCAGATTGACGCGCACTCCTTCGGGCAGCTTCGTCCTTTTTATAATGTCGTCAATCTGACTGGCAATGGTGCCGAGGTCTTCCTTCTTGGGAGAAACGTAGACGTCGATCACACGAAACAACTGGTAGTGATCCACCTCCGTGGGGGAAGGGATGGTCTTGATGTCTACGACGCTGTCCAGAGAGGTCGGTTCCATGTTTTTGGCGCCACGCAAAGGAATCTGCTTAAGATCCATTAGCGTCTTCACTGCGTTCTCCGGGTATTGCACAGTGAGAAGGTAGGGGTTGCCGCTCTTCGGATCGATCCAATAATTCGGCGCGATCATTCCATTTGAAGTCAGCGCGGTAATCACGTTATTGACAATCTCTCGCTGAGAGAGATCCAGGAGGCTTGCTTTCTCCCGGTCGATGTCGAGTTCCAGGGCGGGATAGTCGATGTCTTGGGGAATGAGAACGTCGCTTACTCCTTTCAGTTCACGAACTGGCCCGGAAAGCTGCTTCGCCACGGCATAGACTTTGCCGAGATCGTTGCCGCTGACTTGCACGTCGATGGGCGCAGGCAAGCCCAGATTGATAACTGCATCCACGAGACCTCCCGATTGGAAGTAGGTGCTGAGTTGCGGCAGTTTCTCGCTCAATTGTTCCCGCACCCGTCGCATGTACTCATAGCTCCCGACCCTATGGCCCTCCTGGAGGCTGACTTGGACGAACGCGGTGTGGGAGGCCGAGTTCGGCGTGTAAATCGCGGAAAAATCCGTGGTGATGCCGATATTCGAAACGATGATTTGCAGTTCCTTGGCGGGTATCGTTCCACGAATGATTTCTTCAACCTCCTTCACGTAGTCCTCGGTGAGTTCCACCCTGGTCCCAGAGGGTGCCTTAATGTTAATGACGAACTGACCGGGATCCGTGCGCGGGAAAAAAGAGACGCCCAGAAACGGATAAAGCGCGAGAGCGAGGAGCGAAACTCCTACGAGTCCCGTCACCGTAGCCAACGGCTTCAAGAGCGAAGTGGTCAGCGTTCGATCGTACTTCCCTAGCATTTTTTCAAAGTAGAAATTGAATTTCTTTCCGACCCCACCCAGTCGCGAAGAAACAAAATCGTCGCCTACTTCTTCGTCCGCCTGGTGCTTTTTGATGAGCTTGGCGCAGAAGAGCGGCACTACGGTCATAGCCACTAAATACGAAGCAAACAGCGACAGAATGACCGCAAGAGCCAGGGCAACGAAAAGAAAGCGGCTGACGCCGTAGAGAAAAACAACGGGGAAGAACACAAGCGCCGTGGTCAGCGTGGCTGCCAGAACCGCGAGAGCAACTTCCTGGCCACCCCTCTCTGCCGCAACTTTCGGAGCCTCGCCCATTTCTAAATGGCGAAAGATGTTTTCCAGCACGATCACCGAATTGTCGATCAAACGGGAAAACGCTAGGGCGAGTCCGCCGAGCACCATGGTGTTGACCGTGCCGCCCCCCATACTCATCGCCAGGAAAGCGGCGAGCGCGGAAAGGGGAATCGAGAGAAATACCGCCGCGGTGGCTCGAAAGCTCCCGAGGAACAGTAGAATCATCAGCCCGGTGAGCACCAGGCCGATGGCGCCTTCCTGCATCAAATTGTTGATGGCTGTCTTCACAAAGAGCGATTGATCGAACACCACACGCGTCTGGAGTTGTTTCGGAATGTCCACTAAGGTTTTCAAGGCATCCTTGATTCCTTGGACGACCGCAATGGTGTTGGTATCGCCGCCCTGTTTGAGGATCGGCAGGTAAACCGAAGGCTGGCCGTCCACCCGCACAATGTTGGTCTGAATGGCCTGTGCATCCACGGCTTTGCCGACGTCGCCGACAAGTACGGAGGATTGCCCCACCGTTTTCAGCGGCATGCTATTAATGGCGTTCGCAGTTGGAGCTTGGCTGTTGGAATAAAGGTTGTAATCGAACGGGCCGATCTTTACGTCGCCCGCGGGAAGAATCAAATTGCTCTCGTTGACTTGGCGCACGACGTCCATGGGGCTCAACTGGTGAGCCTGCAGCTTCATGGGATCAACGTAAACCATGATCTGCCGGTACTTCCCGCCGAATGGCTGTGGCACAGACGCGCCAGGCACATTCGCTATCTGGTTTCGCACGGTGTACCTGCCGAGGTCCTGCAGTGCGGTTTCGTTGAGGCCCTCGCCCTTCAGCGTAATGAGGCAAACGGGCAAGCTGGATGCGTCGAACTTAAGCACCACAGGAGGCAGTGTGCCAGGAGGAAGACGGCGGAGATCGGCCATGGCAAGATTCGAAATGCTACTGAGGTCGGCGTCGGCATTGGTGCCAGGTTGAAAGTAAATCTTGATGAGGCTCACCCCCGGCAGCGAGCGCGATTCGATGTGATCCACTCCGCTCGCAAGTGTGAAAAAACGTTCGAACGGGTTGGTGATGTTAGTTTCGATCTGCTGTGGAGGCATTCCGGAATAGAAGGTGGCCACCACTACCACGGGAATGTTGATCGGGGGAAAAAGATCGACGGGCATACGCACCAGTGTCACCGTCCCAACGATTGCGATAACCAGACAAGCGACGATGATCAAAAAGGGATACTTGATAGAGAATCCGGACATCAGTTGTCGCTCCCGGTTTTCGTTGCTGTTCCGCTCACCTCTTTGGGCTGAATCTTCTGACCGTTGTGGAATTCGCTCCGGTTGCCGATGATGACGCGATCAGCTTCTGACAAGCCGGAGATGATCTCGACGCGCTTCTCGTCTTCCAGGCCGAGACGGACGTGGCGCTCCTCCACGATGTTCTGTGGATTCACCGCCAGCACGGTTGCGTCATTGCCGTTGCGTGTTACCGCCTCGATCGGAGTCGTCAATACATCCTTCTTTTCGCGCATTGACAAACGTGTTTCCGCATACATGCCCGGGATCAGATGGCCATCGCGGTTGTCAAAGTCGATTTCGGTTTCCATGGTGCGGGTCTGGCGGTCCAGGGAATCCGCGAAGCGGGCAACTCTGCCTTCGATATCCTGCCCTAGCGCTTGGACACGCACTCTTACAGGGTCACCAAGGTGAATCTGCGCCGCGACGGATTCCGGTACTGCCAGAACGAGCCGAAGTTTGGATGTCTGCGCGAGGCGCACCACTGGAAGCGCTTGCGTGCTCGAAGAGGTTCCCGCTTGAATGAGCGCACCGGTATCCGCATACCGATTTGTGATGACGCCCGCAAAAGGCGCGACGATTCGCGAATAGTTCGAAAGGGCAGCGAATTGTTGTTGATTGGCCTGCGCAACCTCCAGCTGCTGCTGCGCGGCGGAAAGCGCAGCCCGAGCGCTGGCCATCTCCGCTTCGGCCTCCAGATCCTTCGCCCGGGAGTTGTCCACTTCCTGTTGCGCGACTAGGCCGGCCCTGGAATCCGCAGCCTGTTTGAGCCGCGCATACGCTGAGTGCGCCGCCGAGTGCGTGGATTGTGTACGTTCCAGGTCGCTCTCCGCACGTCGAATCTCCTCTCGCGCGTGGCGCACCGAGGCGTCCGCACCGGTGAGCTGAGCGGCCAACTCGGGGATCTCGAGGACAGCGAGCGTCTGACCTTCTTTCACGTGGTCACCCACGTCCACATGGATCACACGAATGTAACCTGCCACCTTCGCGTGCACATCTACGTCCTGAAAAGGCTTGAATTCTCCGGCGATGGTCAGGGTATTACTGAGAGTGCGGCGTTCGACCCGCGCGACGGCGGCGGGCGGGTTGCTGTCTGCCGCCCCGAGTTGGTTCTCGTCGTTGGCCTTGGTCGGTGCCCGGCCAAGCCAACACCATATCAAAATCGCCGTGAACACCAGAACAACGCCAACGATCCACCGTTTTTTTGCAGACATACCGTTGTCCAGGGCGGCGTGGAACGCCGGGCCCAGCTGTCTCCGTGTCGAAATTAAACACCCGCAGAATGATTCGAAAGGGCCCGACTGAGAATGGGTGACCGTCATCGCGCGGTCGTAGAAGTCTTCTTCGAGAAAATCGTAAAACGAGATTATGCTACCGGCGGCGGTCGAAACCACAGATTGCCAGGTAGGAATCGGACACGGGGTAAGAAGGTTTCTGTATCGCTGTATTCCTCGCACGGCTGCAGCGTAGGCTTGAGCGGAGTGTAGCCTTCCCAAAAAGCAAGTTCCGCAATTGTGATGCCTTCATGGCTCTCTGGATTCTTGAATTTCAGGAGTTCAGACGATGCAACCCCCGCCCGATAGCTGGGAGGGTGACAAACGGACAAAGTCCCAGAGGATTCCGACGTTGCCAGGAAAGGGTTACAGAGCAACAGAAGCGGAAGCAGCAAGCACATCCAAGCGTGTTTCTTGGTCACAATCTCGGGAACATCGCACTGGAGCGATCTGCGCATCTATGTTCGAACGATATTAGGATTGCTTTCTCCGGTCAAGGGGATGCTCGACACTCTGTCGCATTGCAAAGACTATCCCTTTCGCGAATCTCGAAGCATCGTTCTCAGAGCAGCGGCTTCATTGTAAGCTCATAAGTCATGAGTCGCCAACCCGCCGCAAGTTCAATTTCAAGGTAGTCTCAGGTACGGCGCGGATTGTACAAAAGAGAATTTGTGCCACCCAAGGGGTTCACCCCAGGATCTGCACCGCAGAATATGTAGGCGTGAATTCGATTTGAACGCGAACACGAATCAGCTCGTCACCGACGCCGTAGTCTTTCTCAGCATGTTGGGCGCTGTACTCGCTTGAGTTCACCCATGAATTCAGCACCACTTGCGCGTTTGGGGTGTACAGTGTGATGTCAGATATGTAGGCGCCGTTCTCCGGCAACGGCATTCGTTTTATATATGCTCCCAAAAATAATGATGTTTTTTGATCACTTCGCTTTCCAAGAAAATATGCCTCACGGATAGAATTTGACCGCAGAGGAGTTTCATAGGCAAGGGAAACTGGTGTTATAGCAAGAAGAATGCTTAGCGCAACGACAGTTCGCTGGTTCCACGGACTCGTCATTTAAGCAGCCTTCGATCTACAAAGCTTGCAATAGGTGCTTACTGCGTAACCCGAGGCATTGCGCTTAGTGGTGACCGCCTGCGCCACCACCGTGAAATCCGCCACCGCCACCACCTCCGTGAACTCCACCGCCGAAGCCGCCATGAAATCCCCCGCTATGAAATCCACCACCACCC
>Ga0185299_10005837_pt1 | contig 13509 bp, 16 predicted proteins | sample PaiPotPPA55metaG_FD_128002 | JGI IMG/M metagenome (GOLD analysis project Ga0185299, IMG submission 128002) | Iron sulfur acid spring bacterial and archeal communities from Banff, Canada, to study Microbial Dark Matter (Phase II) - Paint Pots PPA... ...
TCGGCGTATCGGCGTGGCGGCGTGGCGGCGTGGCGGCGTGGCGGCGTGGCGGCGCGGCGGCGCGGCGGCGCGGCGAATGGGCGACTCGACGATTGCCACGCAGTGGCTAAACAGAATAGCCCAGGGCTTTAGCCCTGGGTATGACGAGAACGTGGACGCGCCCTGAAAGGGCGCCCGAACAAGAATCCGGGATGTGAAATTCACTCCGCGCCAATCCAGGATTTAAACGTGTGTGCGGTGACATAACACACGCAACGTCCGAATAACCTTTCGGGAGCACGAGCACGAGCACCGAACGCGAAGCGCCTTGTGAGCGGATGTTTTTAGAACCCAACCCAGGGCTGAAGCCCTGGGCTATTCTGTTTAGCCACTGCGTGGCAATCGCCCCGTCGCCCTTTCGCCCACTCGCCGTTTCGCGCAGCCCTCACCGATGTTTCATCTCGATCTGGGCAACGCGCGCCTTAACGATTTTCTTGAGTAACGTAGTCGGTAACGGCTTATCCACAGGGAAATGGATTGTTCCCTTGGAAGTGGAATATCCTTTCAGTTCATCCTTGAACGCTTCCACAATCGCCGCAGTAGGAAACAAGCTACAATGGTCCGAAAAGGCGGCAAACCAAACCAACACGCCCTTGTACTTAAACGCGGGTATCTTGTAACTTATAGTCTCGGTCGCCTCCGCCGGCGCTGCCGAGCGAATCGCGGCACGAATTTTGTTCAAGGTGCTACGTGCGGGTTCCGGAACGTCGGCGAGATATTCATCAATATCTTTCGGCGCTGCGACGATTTTTCTGGCGGTCTTGCGAGTAGTGGGCTTCGCCGATTTCACAACGCGAGCCTACACAAAACATCGGTTTAGTTCCAGAACGCTCGGTAGGCATGAGCTCCCGCGCGTCAAGGGCGAATGGGCGACTCGGCGAATGGGCGACGCGGCGACGCGGCGACACGGCGACACGGTGGCGAGGTAACACACGCGGCGTACGAACAACCCTTTTTGGTCGCCTCTTTCAGGGCGAATCTCTTTTAGAACCCAACCCAGGGCTAAAGCCCTGGGCTATTCTGTTATGCCACTTCGTGGCGTTCGCCGTATCGCCGTATCGCCGTATCGCCGTATCGCCGTATCGCCGTATCGCCGTATCGCCGTATCGCCGTATCGCCGTATCGCCGTATCGCCGTATCGCCGCATCGCCGCATCGCCGCATCGCCGCATCCCCGTTTCGCACAACCCTACCGACGCTGTGCCCGCGGACTCTGGCCGCTCTGATGCAGAATCACGGCCACAACTTTGCCGGCGGCATCGCGTTCGAAATCGAGTTGGGCATCGACAATCTTGTAGAAAAATTTGTCTTTAGCGCTGGCGTAAATCGGGGCAGCTGGCTGGCCGGTGAACTGGGCTTCAAGATGGTCGCCTTTTAGTGTTATCTCGAACGCACTCCCGAACGAAAACTGATACTGGCCGACATACTCACTGAGCGTTTCCGGCGGTAGCGCCGTTTCTTTCGGCTCAGGCGGTAGCTGCGCCGCGGTAAGCTTTGGCGCGGTGTGATCGCCATGCTGGTGCAGCACCAGGCTGGTCACAGCTCCTTTATCATCACGAGTAAACGTGATGGTAATCCCGCCGATCTTAGCAAAGAATTCGTCCTTCGCTGAAGGGAAAATGGGAAACGCCGCTTGTCCGGTTGCTTGCCCGAAAAGCTGGTCGCCGTTCCTTGAAATCTTGAGCACCAGTTGCTCGGTGAACTTATAACTTCCCAAGTATTCATCCAGTGTGGTACTGGGTAGCACGGATATCTTGTGTGTGGGCGCCAATGGGGCGCTGTCAAGCAGGGCAGCAAATCCTAGATCATCGACATCGGTCGCGGTGTTAGTAAGGATAACAATCCCTTTCTGGCCGTCTGTGCTGAACCCGATAAAGCTTCTGTAACCGCCCGTTCCACCATTGTGCCAGATCACTCCTTTCTCGGTTGTCATCCAAGCCAACCCGATCCGCATATGGCCAACGATATCCTTGCGAGTCTGTTGGGCGAATTTCATCGGGGGTGCCAGCGAGCTAGGATGGACACCCATATTGGCTTTCAAGTAACGCAACATATCGTTGACGGTGCTGCGGATTGCACCGGCGCCCGCTAATACTCCAAGGTCCCAGTTCTTTACCGGGTTACCCACTTCATCATGCCCGGGGGCTAGATGCGCTCGCATCGCATCGTTGAATGCGATCCCGCTCATTTTCATTCCGAGCGTCCGCAGAATCTTAGTTTCAAGCAACGTATCGTAGGTTGTGTGCGCTGATTCAGCGAGCGCATAGCCGAGCAAACCAAACGCCAGATTGGAGTATTCGTAGGACTCCCCCGGATCACGGGGCAATTGGTAATCTGCGAGAAATGCTTTCAGTTTATCGATGTAGTAGTCGGAGTAAGGATTGGCTTCGTCCTCGGGCGCCAGATTGGAGGGTAATCGAGGAAGACCAGAATACTGCGTGGCGATTTCATCGAGTGTGATCTTTTTGCCATTAAGTTCCGGCATTTTGAAATCGGGTAGAAGATCTCCGATCGGTGTATCGAGCGTAAAGCGCCCGGAAAGCACTGCGTCCGCCAGGAGCGTCGCGGTGAAGGTCTTCGTTATCGAGCCGATTTCAAATACCGTGTCGCCATCCAGCGCTTTATCACCATCGAGTTTACCAAAAGTGAAGACGTCGCTTTTATCCCCGTCTACGACGCCAAAAACCAGCGCCTGATAAGTGCCGGCATCAATCCGCTCCTGCGCAGCTTTGGCAACCCTTTCGGGTAACAATTCCGTGTTCGCTCTAGAAACGCCCGCCACGAGACCTAAAACCAAAAGCGCCGGCGCCAAGCAACAACGCATCGAAACAACATTTCCTGGCAAAGGATCACACATATTGTCCCTTTCATTCGTGGTTGAAGTGCTCGCCACTCTATGCTAGGCGCATTCAAATGAAATGGACGTCATTTAGTAAAAAGATCAGCGTTGCTTTGTTTGCTTTGACTCTGGCCGGCCGCGCGCTGGCCGCCGATATTCCCACCTTCAGCGAGCCAGAAGTTAATACGTTTGTGAGATCGTATGCGCAATTCACTGACGACTATGTGGCCGCCTGCAACGCGATGAAAGCCGGCGACAGCTCGAAACTGCAAGCACTTCAATCGAGGGCGACCTTGTTGCAAAACCAGACGGTGGGCATAACCGGGAAACTTAAGCCGGACGAGAATTCTAAATTTGCTGCGTTTATCACCCAGTGCGGCCAGAAAATCTCAGCGACCGCCCAATCACAGTAGTTGGAAGATTCTTTAGCCCGGCGGGTGCCGGCCTATCCGGCTGGCGTTCGGCAGCCGTTGTTTTGATCTTGCCTTCTGTCTCATATATGAGAATCTGTTCCATATATGGAATCAGTAACGCTCGGGTACACCGATACCGATGCGCGCCTTGCTCACCGCCTGCACCAACTCCGGATTGAACGGTCGTGGTCATTGGAAGAGTTAGCCACCAAAAGTGGCGTCAGCCGGGCGACGCTGTCGCGGATCGAAAATAATGAGGTCAGCCCAACGGCCGCCGTGCTCGGCAGGCTCTGCGGTGCGTTTGCGTTGACCCTGTCTCGACTATTAGCCTACGTCGAATCGGACCTCCCGGCCTTAGTTCCTCCACAAGCCCAGCCCGTCTGGATTGATCCCGAGACCGGTTTCCGCCGACGCTCCATCTCCCCACCTTCCCCGGATTTTGAGTGCGAGCTGCTTCAATGTGAGTTGCCGGCTGGTGCGCAAATTGACTATCCCTTACCGCCGCGGCCGGGACTCGAACATCATTTATATCTGGAATCCGGCGCACTGGAGCTCAAGATCGAAGGGTCGAATCACAGTTTGTCTCCCGGGGATTGCCTGCGATACCGATTACATGGCGCCAGCTCATTTAGAGTACCGCACCGGCGTCCGGCCCGATACTTCTTGGTCATTCGATGAAGGCGACACCCACGAGTCAACGCCGAGAACGCCGACAGCGCCGGGAACGGGTGGCACAACAGAAGTCGATCAAAAAAGAAGGCGCTCTCCCCGGCATCGAAATTGTCAGGCTGGATCGAGATGGGCTCGCACAGCATTTGGATGCCATCGCCGAGGTTCTGCACGCCTGCGTTCATGATGGCGCCAACGTCGGTTTTATTCTGCCCTTCGAAAGGAGTCAGGCGCGGGCTTACTGGCTCGAAAAGATCGCGCCTGGCCTGGCCGGCGACAAACGAATCGTACTGATAGCCAAGCTGGATAACGAAGTGGCAGGCACGGTTCAACTTGGCCTCGATACTCCACCGAACCAGCCGCATCGAGCGGATGTCTCCAAACTTCTTGTTCATCCGAAATACCGCCAGTTAGGCATCGGCCGCGCTCTGATGCAGCAGATTGAATCTTATGGGGCAACCGCAGGACGACGACTGTTGACCTTGGATACCGCCACTGACATCGCCGAGCATCTATATCTATCTCTCGGATACGAACGTGCCGGCCATATCCCCGAGTATGCGCGAGAGCCGAATGAAGAGCGATTCGTTGGCACGACGATTATGTACAAGGTTTTGCCGCGAAGCGGCTAGAGATCATAGCCCAGGGTTTTAACCCTGGGTAAGGCAACCGATAAAATCGCGCTGAAAGCGGCGACCGAGGAGGTGGTTCCGGGCTTGGTATGTTGGTTGGGTGAGTCGTACGAACACAGCTATTCTCCATTGTACTAACACGCTGGCACCAGCCCAGCGCCTCGGACGCCACTTTCAGGGCGTGTTTCGCGCGCGAGTTACTCAGGGCTGAAGCCCTGGGCTACGATCTGTAGCCGCTTCGCGGCAAAATCCGACAGCCTTCCGGGCTAAGTTCGTAAGCCCCTTCGGGGCATCCTTGTTGTCCCAACCCAAAATCCTCCGACATTAAACCCCGCTGTGAGCACGCCTAAATTCAAGGATCATTTCTCTCATTCGGCAGCCAGTTACGCGGCCTATCGTCCGACGTATCCGCGCGAGCTGGTAAGCTTCCTCGCTAGCATCTCTCCGCGGAACGAATACGCTTGGGATTGCGGCTGCGGATCCGGGCAGCTCTCCACTTTGCTAGCCCAAAGATTTCATCAAATATATGCAACCGACGCTAGCGCCAGGCAAATTGACAACGCCATCCCGCATCCTCAAGTGCACTACGCTTGCGCTCCGGCCGAAGCTAGTGGCCTCGGTGATAACGTCGCTGACTTGATTGTAGCGGCACAGGCAGCGCATTGGTTTGATCTCCCGGCTTTTTATCAGGAAGTACATCGAGTGGGTCGTCCTGGATCCATCATCGCGTTGGTGAGTTACGGCATTGTGAAGGTTGATGAACAACTGGATCCCATTATCGAGCGATTCTATTGGGATGTGATCGGTCCCTATTGGCCTCCTGAGCGCAAACATGTCGAGAATGGTTACCGCTCACTCGATTTCCCGTTCCGCGAAATCACGGCGCCGGACCTGGCCATTAGCGTTTCCTGGACGCTTTCAGATTTTACCGGATACGTCGACACCTGGTCAGCAGTGGCGGCTATGGAACGCGCCATCGGTCGAGAACCGCGTGAACGGTTCACCCAGGAAATGGCCACGGCCTGGCTCCCGGCGGAAGAGAAACGTACCGTTCGTTGGCCGCTATCATTACGGGTGGGCTATGTCCATGAAGGAGCGAGGAGCTAGGAGCTAGAATCTAGGAGCGAAGGAAGGGAGTCACCGTCATACTCGTCCTCGGCGAGCGCATCTGGTGCGGCGACGAATTCGTGCACTGGTGTTAAGTGTCTTTGTCCCGTAGGGACGTCATGAAAGTAGCCAGGCAATTCATTGCCTGGTGTCGGTGCGAAAAATGGACCCGTCCCCTAGGGTACGGTATGATTGGGTCCGATAGGCGTGCCACGACTAGGACGATTGACCAACCGAGGATAGTGGCTCAGACCGTGCCCTACGGGACGGATTCTCGATTTGACGCCTTCCAGGCAATAAATTGCCTGGCTACGATCATTAGTCCCTCCGGGACAACAAACAGGCAGTCCTGTCCGCATTCCCCGCTCCAGACCAGCGTCTTCTGGACCGATGATGGTCGTCTAGCTGCGGTTAAAAATCTTCGTGTTCATTCGCGTGCATTCGCGGTTAAAATTGTTATTCATGGCAGCCCCCAAAAAGAACAACATCCCTCCTGAGAAGTTAGATTTGTACGAAAAGCTGATTGCGACGAATCCACATATCACCCGAAAAGGCGCCGCTAATCCGTATACATCGCTAAACGGTCATATGTTTAGCTATCTGAATCCGGAGGGCACATTAGCTCTCAGGCTTCCTCAAGCTGAACGGGAGAAATTCCTCAAGAAATATAAGACCACGCTTTTTGAGGCTTATGGCGCGGTAATGAAGGAGTACGTTACCGTCCCAGACCGGTTGCTGAAAAACACGAAAGAGCTGCAGCCGTACCTGGAGCTGAGCTACGAATATGTCGGATCGCTAAAGCCAAAGCCGACTAAGAAGAAATCGTGAATGCCTAAATCGCTCAACATCCTTTCTATCCAATCTAGCGTGGTGTACGGCCATGTTGGAAACAGCGCCGCTGTATTTTCACTCCAACGCTTGGGCCTGGAGGTTTGGCCAATCAATACGGTCCATTTTTCGAATCACACCGGATATGGAAGCTGGGGTGGTGCGGTACTACCAACCGCAGTAATTGAAGATCTCGTCCGCGGTCTGGAAGAACGAGGGGTTTTACCCTCATGTAACGGCGTCCTAAGCGGGTATATGGGAGACGTGACTCTGGGCCGGGTAATTCTCGAGTTAGTGCAGCGGGTCCGAACCGCGAACCCATCAGCCCTCTATTGCCTGGATCCGGTAATGGGTGACACCGATCGCGGCTTTTATGTGCGGCCTGGAATCAGTGAATTGATGAGAGACGAAGCGGTCCCACTAGCGACCGTCATTACCCCGAACCAGTTTGAACTCGAGTTCCTGGCAGGCCATTCAATAGTCGATCTCAAGTCGACTCTGGCTGCGGTAGATAAGCTTCGCGAACGCGGTCCATCGGTCGTTTTAGTGACCAGCTTGCTCCGCAGTGATAGCGCTCCTAACATGATCGAGGTATTGGCTGCGGACAAAGAATCAGCTTATCTCATCGCTACCCCTCAGCTGCCTTTAGCGGTCAATGGAGCGGGCGATGCTACCGCGGCGATGTTTCTCGCCCATTGGCTGATGGGTGAACCGCTCCCCGTCGCTCTGGAGAAAACCGTGAACGCCATCTTCGCGGTCCTTGAGCTCACGGCCGAGAGAAAGGCTAGAGAAATCCAACTGATTGGCGCGCAAGATCAGATCGCGCATCCGCCGGTGAGGTTCCAGGCGGTTAGTGTGCGGTAGGGGAGCGGCGTGTCGGCGTGTCGGCGTGTCGGCGTGTCGGCGTGTCGGCGTGTGGGCGTGTCGGCGTGTCGGCGTATGGGCGTGTCGGCGTATGGGCGAATGCCACGAAGTGGCATAACAGAATAGCCCAGGGCTTTAGCCCTGGGTATGACCGTTATCGTGGATGCGCCCTGAAAGGGCGCCCGAACAAGATTCCGAGCGTGCCCATCGCGTTTGTGACAATTCAGGATTTGCTCACGATGTGTGGCGAGGTAACACACGCGGCGTACGAACAACCCTTTCGGTCGCCCCTTCAGGGCGAATCTCTTTTGGAACCCAACCCAGGGCTAAAGCCATGGGCTATTCTGTTTAGCCACTTCGTGGCAAGGGAATCCGCCCCATCGCCCCATCGCCGTTTCGCCCACTCGCTCACACGCTCCCCCTAGATCCCGAGATACTTGCCCATGAAATAATCCAGCATTCGCGTCGGCAAAAGGCGCGGGATGGTGAATTCCACAAAATGGTTGGGGATGATGGTGTAGCGTGCTTTCGGTCGTTTCGTCGCTAAGATGCGGGCGATTAATTCCGCTACTTTGGTGGCGGGGAAACCCTCGCGACCGGATTTCATCGCGGTCTCAACGAACTTGGTCAGCGAACGTTGGTACGGCGTGTTGGGAAAATCCTGTAGAAGTTTGCCTTCGGCCTTCTCCCAGATCGGCGTCACAATGGCTCCCGGCTCCACCACAATAACGTCGATACCAAACATCATCATTTCTCGCCGAAGACTGTCCGACAAAGCTTCCAGGCCGAACTTAGATGCACAATAGGCGCCCACAAAAGGAACGGCTAAGCGGCCCAGCATCGAACTAATATTTATGATCTTACCAGCGTTCCCTATGAGTTGAGGATCGGTACCCAATAACGGTAAGAATGCTTGAATCACAGAAAGCACTCCGATCAGGTTCACTTCCAATTGCTGGCGAAATCGGTCCAACGGCAGATAGGCCAATGGCCCAGTCATTTCGACGCCAGCATTATTAATCAGGGCGAATAAACGGTTTTGACCAAGTCTTTCCCGGACAGTATCGGCGGATCGGCGTACCGCTGCCTCATCCGTTACGTCCATGATCAAGGCGCAGTAGTTAGGACCTAATTCCTGGCCGATGCGCTCGGCATCCGCTGTTGATCGCACGCTGCCAAACACTTGAAAGCCCCGTTCAACCAGCAGTTTGGCGGTGGCGTAGCCGATTCCGGTCGAGACCCCGGTGATCATTACCGAATGCTTCAATGACTCAGGCATGGCCAAATTGTAAGCAAGACGCTGGAATTTTCCTAGACCTCCTCTATTCTCCGATACCTCAATCAATGATCCCCAGGCTTTTCATCCCTCTCGTCTGTATTTGTCTGCCCCTCTTTCTGAACGGATGTGCTTCCTCAGCCAAATCAGATTCTAAAGATTATACTATAGCCCTTGGCACTGCTTACCCCAACGAAGCGTACATTGCGCAGGAACGCGTCAACAAATACCTGGAGCATCTGAAGCCGGACAAAAAGGCGCAGATCATGCAAAATGATTATCTGGCCGTCGAATCAACCGAGGTACCGGCTAGTGAAGTTCCCGGTTTAAGTGGCCGAATTACGGGCCAAGCCGGCGGCTACACGGACCGTGGTTCAATCATGACCAAGTTCATTATGGTCTTTGATACCAAGACAGGTCGCCCGGTGAGTAATGAAGGTTACATCGTCATGGACACTCCAGCGAAAGGAAGATTGGGAGTTTTCGGCGGTTATACGGCAGTTTACATTGGAAACGGAAAATGAAGCATCTCGCATTTTTTCTGGCGATTGGTTCTCTTATCCTGTCCGTCTCGGCCGCTCCTCCACCTAAATCTCAGGAACGAGAATACTCTTTCATGACCGCAAAGCCCTACCGGGCGGAGGTAGAACGAGGTCAACAACGATTGGCGAAGTTTTTGTCGCGTTTGAATCCGAAACGCAGAGCGTTATTGGATCAGACTCCCTACGTCGCAGTCCAGGTTTACACTTTAACTGCAGGAGAAGTCCCTGGCCTTACCGGGCGCTTGGGGACAGGAAGCGTATCATCGAGTCAATTCGGGCAGGATATTCATAGTGGAGCGAACGTGGAGGTTAAGTTTCTTCTTATTTACGATGCTCGCACCCAAAAGTTAGCCAGCGAGGAGGGCGTCCTCGTAACCGACACCCCAGGTCTGAATACGGTCGGTTTATTTGAAGGAACGCGCGCTGTGTATGTCGGCGCCGGCTGGTAGGCGTGAACCGTTCACCGTTCACCGTTCACGGTTCGCGGTTCGCCGCGAGCACGTGGCTTCGAGGCGTGATAGCTCCGTTGTGTGCGATCCACGCTGGCCCCCAAACTACTTCGCCAACGCTGGTGAATTTTACCCGGGTCAACTGTGAACCGTGAACTGCGAACGGTGAACCGTTAACGCAACAGCCCGCCGGCGGCTTGGATCGGGGTTAATGAACCGGAACGCGTAACCCAGACCGCCAGAGCATCCGCTCGATCAATAGGATAGGAAAGGTCTGCTCCGAAACTATCCCCGGACCCGCTGAGGTCGGTTCTCACCAGGTTCAGAGCGATAAATTGGTGGGCCAACGTCCGGCCATCGTTTTCTCCGGCGGTCACGTGTGAAGTCACGTTCATCTTCAACGGAGCGATGGCCGCGGCATAGGGGCCGCTCGATCGCATCGGTGAATAGCTGATCTTCAGGTGGCTCCCGGTTATCTGAACAACCAATTTACCGGCCTGAGGGTTCTCACTACCCGGGAGTGCCCGGCCCCACCCTCGCCATTCAAGACCGTTTAAAACAAAGCCCGGCGTATAGACCGAGTCCGATCCCCAGCTAGTAGCGTAGAGGCGTTGACGCTGCGTAAATTCCCGACTGGAGAACCCGTCCTTCCAACCGAGGTTGTCCCAATAGTCCACGTGAAAGGCCACCGGGACAACGGCTCGCCATAGCTGAGCATTTTGCGAAAGCGTACTCAACCAAGCCTCGGCCGGCGGGCAACTGCTGCATCCCTCCGAGGTATAAAGCTCTAACAACGAGACCTGGGCCGGCCCACTTTCGAACCGGGTCGCTGTTTGGCCTTGTACCTTCATCCCAAATCCAAGAATAGAAGCGGTCAAAAAAACAAGCGTTCTCACTGCTGGTTGATGCTGGAGAAGGACGGCTTATTCCAGCCGGCTAGGACGAAACGCGCTGCAAAAGAGCCAGGAGCCAGCATCCAGGAGTCAGGAGGCGCTGGGTGATACACCGCCAAAAAGGTAACGCGAATCCCTGGGAGGCATGCCATTTTTTGTCGAAGTAACCAGTGAATCAGTAATCAGTGTTCCTGGGAGCCGGGAACGAGATCAATCGACCTCAGTCCGACGCTTGCCCCCACCCGAGACCTCCTGGCTCCTGGATTCTGGCTCCTGGCTCCTTTTAGTGAGCGGGAGCTCATCCCTACCAACTGCTGTACTCCTTTTGTCATTTGCGGTAAACTTCGCGGAAGCCGTGGAAATTTTACTCGCGTCTTTGCTAGCGGACTGGGAGTTTCGCTCTTTGCTGCTTTCGCCGATCACGATCGGATTGGCCTGTGTTTTCGTGCTCGGTTGCATCATCGTTTTGATATGGGTGTTCCGGAGTTCCGGCACCCCCACGGTCTATTTGTCTGTTGTGGATAGTGTGCTTACACCCGCCGAACAGATTTTCTATGAACAACTGGACCTGGTTATCGACGGCCGGTTACAGATCCTCTGTAAAGTCAGACTAGCAGACTTGATCCAAGTCGAGAGCCGGCACCCAGAAGAACGCAACCGCGTTTTTCGCCGGATTTCTTCCAAACATATCGACTTCCTTTTAGCCGAGCCCGGAAATCTGGCGCCAGTCCTCGCCATTGAGCTCGATGACAGTTCTCATGACCGCCCCGATCGAAGAGAACGCGATGAATACCTGCAAGAATTGTTCGAGACAGTGCGTTTCCCTTTGATGCGCATCAAAGCCTCTGCCAGCTACAACCGCCGAGCGTTAGTGGATGCTCTCGAGCAAGCGCTAAAGCGACGGTTTCAGCCCTCTTAGTTCTAGGTTATAAGTTTTAGGTTTTAGGTTTTAGGTTTTAGGTTGAGGGACACTCGGCCAACTTAAAACTTATAACCTGGAACTTAAAACCTATAACCTCTAACCTAAGCCCCGACCATTGCCGGTTCAGGATGCGCGCCGTTTAGCTTCCTGGTGTCGGCCCGTTTCGCGCTCTTTGATTTGGCGGTATTCAGCGCTAGTTCCAACATTGGTCCTGGGAATTGGCGGCATGCTTTCAGCGTTTCATCGAAAGCATTCACGAAATAATCCACCTCTTTTTCGCCAATCATTAGCGGTGGAAGGATTTTGATCACATCCATGTTATGTCCGGCGACCTGAGTCAAAATTCGATGTTTACTGACTAACGGCACCACCACCATCTGCGGGAAGAGGGCCCGATCAATCCTATGCAACAAGCGCCAGGCCAGTTTTAAGCTAAGCTCCGGAGGCTCGGCGAATTCGATCGCAATCATCAAGCCTTTACCTCGAACCTCTTTTAGAAAGGTATGTTTACGCCGGAGCGCATCCAAGCGGGCAACGAGCAGTTCTCCCATCCGAGCGGAGTTCTCGACCAGATTTTCTGATTCTAACACGGCCAAACTGGCTAGCCCGCAGGTCATGGCCAGATTGTTCCGTCCGAAGGTGCTGGAATGAACAACGCAACGATCCAACCGGCTGAAGACTTTTTGATAAATCGATCGCCTGGTAATGATCGCACCGCAGGGGACATAACCGCCGCTTAAGCTCTTTGCCACCGTAACGATGTCGGGCTCGAGACCCCAGTGTTCGAAGGCCCACCATTTTCCGGTGCGTCCCAGGCCAGTCTGAATCTCGTCACAGATAAATAATGTCCCGTACTTCCGGCAAAGGATCTGCGCTTGTACAAAAAAATCGTCTTTAGGAGATTTGACCCCTTTCCCCTGGACCGGCTCTACCAAGAATGCGGCCACGTTCTTTCTCCGCAGCAGCCGGTCGAGTGTCACTAGATCGCCCATCTTGACCCGCTCGACGTTGGCCATCAATGGACCGAATCCTTCCTGAAAATTCGCGATACCGGTCACCGACAGTGAGCCATAACTTAGTCCGTGATACCCTCCATGGAGAGCAACTAAGCCGGAGCGTCCCGTGGCCGCGCGCGCAAATTTCAGCGCTCCTTCAATGGCCTCGGTTCCGGAGTTGCAGAAAAAGATGGCCTCGAGATGGGGCGGAGTCTTCTTTAATAAAGCTTCGGCTAAAAGCCCGCTCAACAGTGAGCAATCCATCTGGACCATATTGGGCAGGTCAAGGTCCAAAACGTCCCGGAGCGCTTGCTTAATAACGGGATGATTGCGTCCCATATTAAAGACGCTATAGCCGCTGAGGAAATCGAGGTAAGCATTGCCGGCTGCGTCGTACAGGTAAGCTCCCTCTGCGCGCGTGTAGACCCGGTCAAAACCCGTGATACGCAAAACCTCCACCAGCGTCGGATTCAGGTGCCGGGCATGAAGCTCATAATTGTCACCCATGCGTGACGACACCAGGCTCTTAAGATCAAAAGACATTTTCAGGTGTAAAACTGATGAAACCGTAGGCGAGTTCACCGCAAGATCAATGTGAAACGGCGATGGGGCGATGGGGCGATGGGGCGATGGGGCGATGGGGCGATGGGGCGATGGGGCGATGGGGCGATGGGGCGATGCGGCGATGCGGCGACTCGGCGACTCGGCGACTCGGCGACTCGGCGACTCGGCGATACGCCGGTTGCCACGAAGTGGCAAAACAGAATAGCCAAGGGCTTTAGCCCTGGGTTGGCGTAAGAAGAAGATCGCCCTGAAGGGGCGGCCGAACCGTTGTTCGTTCCTTGGTTTTATGTAGCCGCGTCGATCCTGGATTCGATTCGAACGCAAGGGCAGATCGAATTCTATTCGGTCGCCCTTTCAGGGCGGTCTTCCTTCGGCATTAACCCAGGGCTGAAGATGACATGAGCCGACAACTAGCAGCACCCGCTGCTAAATTGTCGGCTCTTATGAATAAAAAACTAACAGGAAAAAGTATCGAACA
>Ga0185299_10005839_pt1 | contig 13507 bp, 15 predicted proteins | sample PaiPotPPA55metaG_FD_128002 | JGI IMG/M metagenome (GOLD analysis project Ga0185299, IMG submission 128002) | Iron sulfur acid spring bacterial and archeal communities from Banff, Canada, to study Microbial Dark Matter (Phase II) - Paint Pots PPA... ...
GATCGTCGGTTACTGGTTATCGGCCGCATCCTGCATGATGTCCGCGACCTTCTTCGCCGCTTTATCCAGGGCTTGCTGCGAGGTTTCATCGCCGATGATCGCCTTCTGCAATTCAGGCCACAACGCATTGGAAATCTCGTTCCATTGCGCGATGCGCGGCGGCGTGAACGAGTCTTCCTTGGCGGCCTGACTGAAGGTCGCGACTGCGTCCGCCATGAAGCGATCGTCCTTCGCCTTGAACTCCTGCACGATGGCCTGCTGCGCATCAATACGCGAAGGAATCGAGCCGAGGCGCGCTTCGACCATTTGCGAATCCTTGCTCGTCAGGAACTCAATAAAACTCGCTGCCACTTCCGGCCGCGCGCAGACCTTCGTGATCGAGAAGCTATGCGAACCCGACCAGCCCGGCCGCTTGTTACCCGCGCCAAGCGGGGCACGAACCACGCCGACGTTGCCCGCGAGCTTGGACGTCTTCGGATCGTTATAGAACGACGCAAAACCCGGCCAGTCGAGATCGAGCGCGACCTTGCCCGACGCAAAGTTGTTGCCAAGATCGTCCCAGACGTAACTCGGTACGCCCTTCGGCACTACGCCCGCCTTGTAGAGATTCACGAACCAGTCGAGCGTCTTTACGCCGGCCGGCGAATTGAACGTCGGCTGCATCTTGGCATCGAGTAACTGGCCGCCATTTGCCACCAGCAGCGAATAGAACGTGCCGGTCAGCGCTTCATCCTTGCCCGGGAATTGCGTACCGTAGAAGTTCGGCGCCTTCGTGAAGAACGTCGCCTGTTGCGTGAACTCGGCGAAGTTCTTCGGCGGCGTGAGGTCCTGCCCGAACTTCTTCTTATAGGCATCGCGATTCGCCGGATCGGCGTAAGCGGTCTTGTTGTAATAGAGCGCTTCTATATCCGTCGATCGCGGGATCTGCACAAGCTGGCCCTTCACCTCGGACTGCTTCAGCAAAGCAGGTGCGAACGCTGCAAGATAGCTCGCGGGAAACAAACCCTTGAGGTCGCGGAAGATCGGGTATTGTGCCGAAAAATTCGTATGATTCGACGACACGCAATAGTCGATGTGCTGAGACGCAATGTCCTGCTTCAACTCGCGATCCAGCTCGAAGTGACTCTTGCGCGAGACGATCTCCACCTTCGCGCCGGTCTCTTTTTCCCATAACGGAATGCGCGTGTAGAGCGCTTCATATTGCACGCCGCCGATCAGCTTGACCCGCAACGTGTAGCCCTTGTATTCGTTGTCGGCGCGTGCCGCCGTGGTGGCAATCAATCCCGCAAAAGCCAGTACCGACACGGCGATCTTCAGTCCGGTTTTCATCGAATCTCTACCCATGATTCATCTCCTTTGTTATGAGCCGTGACGTCGAGCGGGACGGCTTTCGTGTGGTTTTTTGCGTGGTTTTTCAGCGCAGCCGGCGGCTGGTGTTGGTATCGAAGACGAGGGTGTTGTCCAGCTCGGCGTCGAGCCGGATGCCCTGCTCCGGGCGCAGCAACAAACGGCCGTTCACGATGACGCAACAGCGTTGCCCCGCGACCGTGCCGAACAACTCGGTGGACGCGCCCGTCGGTTCAACTACATCTACGTTGAACGGAATGCCGCCCGTCTCCGACACCAGCAGATGCTCGGGCCGCACGCCGACCGTTACCTCTTGACCGTCACGAGCGTTGACCACCGGCACCTGCAACGAGAAATCGCCGATACGTACCCTCGCTCCGCTGCCTTGCAACTCATAGCGGCCGCTAAAAAGATTCATCGACGGTGAGCCGATAAAACTCGCGACGAACAGGTTGTCAGGGTCATCGTAGAGTTCGAGCGGCGCACCTATCTGCTCGATCACGCCACCATTCAGCACGACGATGCGGTCCGCCATCGTCATTGCTTCGATCTGATCGTGAGTGACATATACCGTTGTTGCGCGCAGGCGCTGATGCAGCGCCTTGATCTCTGCGCGCATTTGCACGCGCAGCTTTGCATCGAGGTTAGAGAGGGGTTCATCGAAGAGAAAAACCTTGGGGTCACGCACGATCGCGCGGCCCATTGCCACGCGTTGCCGCTGACCTCCCGACAAGTGGCGCGGATAGCGCCCAAGTAAATCCTGAAGCCCAAGAATGGTCGCGGCCTGATTCGCACGCGCCGCGATTTCATCGGGCTTCAGATCACGCAGCTTCAGCGCAAACGTCAGGTTTTCCAGCACGCTCATATGCGGATACAGCGCGTAGTTCTGGAACACCATCGCGATGTCGCGATCCTTCGGCGGCAAGTCGTTGACCACGCGGCCATCGATCAGGATCCGTCCATGCGTCACGCCCTCCAGCCCCGCCAGCGCGCGCAGCAATGTCGACTTGCCGCAACCGCTCGGTCCCACGAGCACGAGGAACTCGCCGTCTGCAACAGTCAGGTCGATCTGCTTCAACACCTGTACGGCGCCGAACGACTTCTGCACCTGTTTGAATGCCACTTCAGCCATCAGCGTCGCCTCCTTTGCGAATCACTCCGCGCTGCGGATCTCGTGTCTCGCACGTCTTGCGGACCACTTTCCCACCGATGCAAATCATTTTAATGATAAAACGATCTTTTATATATGAATTTTCATTGGTGTTTTCCCGATGCCCGCAGGAGACCTTTTTCGTCGACGATGGCATCAAACGTGAGGTTTTCGCCGGTCTACAATCACGCCATGCAGCCGCCGGATCTCCTCACATCGAGGCAGGCAAAAGGCGGACACCTGGCTTAGGGAAGGAGGGGTTTTGGACAACACGCGATATTCGGCGCCGGCGCTCGAAAAGGGACTGGACATCATCGAACTTCTGGCGAGTCATCCGGAGGGCCTGTCACTGGCTGACCTGGGAAAGACGCTCGGGCGCACGACGGCGGAGATTTTTCGCATGGTCGTCACGCTGGAGACGCGTGGATATCTGCTGGCGATGGGCGATCGATACGTGTTGTCGTTGTTGCTGTTTCAACTTGCTCATCGACACCAGCCGGTACGGTCGCTGGTGACCACCGCGCTGCCGTTGATGACGCAACTCGCCAACGACGTCAGGCAATCGTTCCATCTATGCGTGTATCAGGACGGTCGCGTGTTGATTGTCGCGGGCGTGGAGAGTCCGGAACGCTGGGGCTTTTCGTTGAAGGTGGGAACGCTGATCGGCATGACCGATACGGCTTCGGGACAAGTGCTGATGGCGTTCCAAGAAGAGCTGGAACGCAAGCGGATGCTTAAGCTGCATGTGCCCGTGGATGGAGAATTACCCGTTGACGCAAAACAGCTTGCTGCGGATCTGGCGCGGATCAAGGAACGTGGACATGCGCGCATGCCTAGCCGCCAGGTCAAGGGCGTCAAGAATCTTGCTTATCCGGTGTTTGGACGAAGCGGGCACGCGATTGCTTCGTTGACGACGCCTTTCATAGAACGCATTGACAAAGCGCCCGTGCCTGCCATGAACGAGGTGGGGGAACGGATGAAAGCGGCAGCGCAAACACTGACGGAGCTAATGGGGTTAAATGTGTATTGGGAACCGGGCGTGGGTGTGAACTGAATCACGCGCCTTCCACGCTGCTGCGTCGGAATTAATTAAATGGAGAATTGAATATGAACCTGGCCTTTTCCGCCGGCCCTATCGATCTACAGGCCGCGTTCGATGCCGTCACCGAGTATTGGTCTCCCAAGGTCGTAGCGCAGGTAAATGACCAATACGTGAAAGTCGCCAAGGTTCGGGGCGAACTGGTCTGGCACAGCCACGCGGGTGAAGACGAACTGTTCTATGTCGTTCGCGGGAATCTGCGGATCGAATACGAAGGCGAACGAGTGGTCCATCTGCATGAAGGATCGATGCACGTTGTGCCCCGCGGCATTCTGCATAATCCGGTCGCGGAAGAGGAATGCTGGATTGTATTGATCGAGCCGGTGACGACCAAACATACCGGCGATGTAGAAAGCCCGCTCACGAAATCGCTTGCGCAGCAATTGGCGTGACCAAGCTTTATGGATCTGCTGAAATTCGCAGCGCATCCGGCGACCAGACGTCTCGCCTCGTCCAGCCGCCGGCACGCTACCTCTCCCCTCGTTAACTATCTAATTCGCTTCGTTTCACTCGCCGGTCACACGCCCCCGTAGTTCTATCCCCGTCGCGTCGTCACCGGCTTCCCCCTACGCTGAACTTGCGTCAGCTTGTCCCCGTCAGATCCTTTCGAGTTCCGATGGCGGCGGCGCAACGGTCGTGCATGCCACGGCCGTTTGTTTAATCGCTTAGCGCCGCTTTGGACTCGTTTGTTCGAATCGTCAGGCTTATTTAGCCACGAGTTTTCCGTCCGCGCATCCCCACTAAAGCAGGCATACAGATGGGCATGTGAGCCCTGAGCAGCCCAGGACTCACGGGTACGATCGTGGAGCTCTGTGGCGCCGGTGATCGCTAAGAAGGTGCCATCGATACCGTGAATGCATTCAAATCCGGTGGCAGCCGCTCGACCGCATAACCACGGCGCACCCATTCGTCCAGCCCGCCGTATAAAACGCGAACGTTCACAACGCCGTTTTCGAGCAACTGCTTGCGAACCTTCCTTGGGGCCGCATCGTTCGGATACATGCCGTACACAACTATATTGCTCGCCGAAGGACTGGCATCCGTAGTTCCCAACGATTTCAAGTCGAGCAGCAAAGCCCCCGGGATTCGATACGACTCCTCGCGCCGAACCGAAGCCGTACGCGCATCGAGAATCAAGGGCGGCGTGCTTGAACGCATCATGCGGTCAAGCCGCTCCGGCGAGACGATCCTGCGGCTCAGCCACTTTCGAAAACGCCAGCGCAATACATATCGATACGTCAGATAAAGAATGGCAGCCGTGACCAGCACGTCGAGTATCGATCCGCCGTGGGGTCTAAGCATCATCAGCAATAGCGCGAGTTGCCGCTCGAACAACGCGCCGCCAAGCAACCAGAATGAAGCCCACGTCACCGTGCCCAAGGCGTCCCATGCAACAAACACTGCCGGCGCGATAAGCGTAGTGCCCATCAGCGGAGGCGTGATGAGCGCGAGACCGGGAACGAACTTCGATACCGCCACGATCGGCACGCCAAAACGCTCGAACAAGGCGCGCGCGGTCCGCACACTCGCATCGAGTGACAAGGACATACGCCCGAGGATATGCGTCAGACGGCGTCCATAGATGCGTCCCGCCGAAAACCACACACAGTCGCCAATCAACGCTGCGAGCACCGCGGCACACAGTACGTGAGAGAACACCAGCGATCCGCCGGCGATCGCGGAACCGGCGAAGATAAGCATGGGGGTAGCCGGCAGCGGTGCACCAAGGCGCGTGACCAGTACATTGGCGAAGACCGCCACGCTTCCCCAGTTTGCGATTGCCGATGGTGGAATTTGTATCAAGTACTCGCCTCCTGGAGCATTCGACCTCGCGCTGCCGCCGCTTCATTTCATCGTGTGTTCGAAGCTCATTGCCCTTCGGGCGCCACGAGCGTCACCGGAATGCCGCCGCAGCCTGCGCTTCTTGCCACCTCGAGACCGAGCCACGGCGATGCCTCTCCGCGTGCTGCAATCATCGAATCGATTCGCTTGTCCGGCCGCAAGACATTGAATGGCCACGACGGCCGCAGCAGCCGCTCGTGAACCAGCGAGCCGAGCCAGATAGGTGTGGGCGGCTGTCCGCCCCGGTGCTGCACGGCATACTGCGTCGGCCAGAATCGCAGGACATCGCGTTCGTCGGCATTCACGTGAGCACGCGTGAATATCAGCGCCGACGGTTCGCCATTGTTCAACCTCGGCAGCACGGGTAGCGCCGTGGCCGCCACGTTCGGTGAAACAAGCGACAGGATGCTGTGCGCGGACAAACGCGTACCTTCTGTCCACCCTCTGCGCTCCAATTGAACGCTGATCTGCTCAGCTGTCGCGGCCCATTGGACGGTGATCGGTTCGAGCCGGTCGCCGTCCATGCTTGACCGATAGCAAGAAAAAGTCCGCCACACGGTATCCGTCCATTGCATCGGCGTCACCACGATAGCCGGCCGCACCGGTTCAGCCGCCATCGCCTCGAGGCTCGTCCTGAATTGCAACGCGACGCTCGCGCAAACGACCGCCAGAAAGGCCACCGGCATCACGGCGCGCTGCACCGGTTTCGCGGGGTATCGCCACACGGCGGTCAACGCAACAACAAAAACCCAGGTGGCTGCTAGGGCCGCTCCACCGACTGCATCGGAGAAGGTGAAGTGGCCGAAATAGAGTCCCGAGAACGCGACCGCGACGAGGATGGCGATGGTCGCCATCGCGACCAGTATTCTCGCCACGCCACCCACCCGGCGCGCAAGCAAGAACGACAGGAAGCCGTAGATGACGACACTGGCTGCCACGTGATTGCTGGGAAACGCGCGCAGGCTGGATGCCACCGCGCCCGGAAGCGGACGCTGGATCGTGATCTGGATCGCCAGGATCAAAAGCTGGGAAAACATGACGGCGGTCAGCCAGTACGCGACGGTGCGCCAGCGGCGTTCCAACACCATCCACACGACTACCAGCACCGTCAGCGCAGCGAGCGTCGGCATGCTGCCTAGCGTGCCGAGCACGGCGAGGACCACGTCGCCCCACGAGGACCGGAACGACTGGAGAAATCGATAGACCGACACATCGACCTGAACCAGCGGCTGGCCGTGCGAGACGCCATGCAGCGTGGAAAAGAACACGGCGGCGGAGGCGAGCAGCAGCACGGAGATGACCGCGATAAGCGCAGCGGCCTGATGCTTGGGATCCAGAATGCCGAGGACGAAGCGGCCGGTTGCGCCGTGATGGCGACGCGCCCAATGCAGCAGACTTCGACGCGAGGAGTCCGTCCATGCCCGCGCATGCGACACAACGAGACTCGTCAGCCGGAACGTCAGCCAGGTTGCGGCAACGAGAATGGCAAGCACGGCGACGAGCCGGAACGAGACGGCCCCCGCCAGTTCAATCGACGCCCCGAAGACAACACCCGGAAGAATATGCACGGGCGCCCAGATCAGCGCCGAAACGATGTTGATCACCAGGAAGCGTACCGGCCGCATCCCCAGCGTGCCCGCCACAACTGGAACAACCGCTCGCAGCGGCGCGATGAAGCGCGCGAAAATCACGCTTTTTGCGCCGTGCGCTTCGAAGTAGCGCTGCCCCGCTGTCAGCATGCCGGGGTGCGTGCGGAACGGCCACAACTTCGCGATGGTTTCCTTATGGCTGGAGCCGAACCCGTAGCTTGCGGCATCGCCGGCTACGGCACCTGCAATCGCGCAGGCGAATACCCAGCCAAGGTTGAGCGAACCGGTGCCGACGAGCGCGCCCGCAACGAACATGGCGGTGCTGCCCGGAACGAAGGTGCCGATAAACGCAATGGATTCGAAAAATGCTGCAAGCAATACGACCGTGAGAGCCCACGCAGGATGCCCCGAGAGCACATGCAGCAATTTGAAGTAGGCATGCTCCATCGGCATCTCCGGACCGTTCTTTCCTGGTTCTTTACTTTAAGTAGATTTTAAGGCCGTTCCAGCGAGGCCAGGAGCGCCGTTGGATCTGTCCGCATCGTGCTGGTTTGAATGGTCAGTATGTTCCTGCCAAGCGGTTGTTGCGTCGGTCATGTCCGCCAGTTTCCGCTGCCTTGCGTTGAGCGACAGTGGGGCAAGTGCGCGAGGACTTTTTAGCGTCGGGGCACGCTCTCTCGTCAAGCAATGGCAAGCTAGCGGCCCGCTTTCAGGAATGCCGTGCCCGACCTGAACAGATGGCCAGGCAGCGCTCGCTAAGCAACGCTTATGGTGATTTTTAAGGGCCCCTGGCGACCCGGATTCAGAGAACGTAGCAAGACTGCGGCCTGACAAGACCAGAGCGCGGCCTGGGAAAGACGCTCGGTTACGAACGCAACACGTTCCAGAATGGCAACCAGATGTCGGAAAACGAACGCACGCGATCCGTGGGTACCGGGTCCTCTTCTTGCTGATCGCCGTGAATCTCCTGAGCGATGTCCTCAGGTTCCGCCGATGCAACCTCGGCCTGCCTGGACGCGTGTAGCGCAAGCGCACTATCGGCGATGCGACAAGCAAGCTCGTCGTTGCAACCATGGCCGAGCAACACCCCGCGGACCACGTCGCGGTTATACCCTTGTGCGGCGAAGCGCATCGCCAACGCGACCGTGCTGGCGTATTTCGCTTCCTCTGCCGCGCGAGCCGCAGCCTCGCGTTCTGCCTGCTCCAGTTCCTCGCGCCGCCGCTGCTCCTCCTGCCGCCTCATTTCCTCAGCAAAAACGGAGTCATAGACCTGCCTTTGCGCGGGGTCGGACAGAATGGCGTAAGCATTTCGAATGTCGAGGAATGCGGCTCGCGCGGCATGCTCCTGACCGACATTGCGGTCCGGATGCCAACGCATGACCGCTTTCCTGTAAGCCCGTTTTATCTCTTCGGCCGTCGCATCTTCCGGGACGGACAAAGTGTCATATAAGGTTGTCATCGCGATACCTCAAACTTATCCGCGAAACATCCTAGCACGGGAAAAAATACATTTTTATAGCGTGGCATGATCTAAGCGCGCGCGGTGCCTGGGCCGATCCTACAAACAATAAAGTGCGCCGAATGCGGCATCCGCTCGTCAACACGCGAGGTGATGCTCCTGTAACATAAACGCATGAATACGCGAAATGGTTAATGGAATGCACAACAAATCTTTGGAAGAAAAGCTTCGTTTGCACGCATACCATCTATGGGAAGCGGACGGTCGTCCAGAAGGACGTTCTACCGAGTATTGGGAGAAAGCGCGCGTTTTGCTCGAGCATGAGGCTGCAGCGGTCGCTCCGGTTGTGCCGGTTATGCCGCCCGATGAGGCTGCCGACGCGAGTGCTATTACCAAGCAATCCGCAAAGAAGCCGGTCAAGGCAAAGTCAAAAGTGACGCCTCCCGGCGAGGAGAGCATCAAGACAGCAAAGACCAAGGCTAAGGCCAAGCCCAAGGACGACTCGAAGGTCCCGCGCAAGGCTGCGGCTAAGACAGCGGCCAAACCCAAGGCTACCGATACCGCTCCCAAAAAGCCAAAGGCCGCTGCTAAGGCTTCGGCCAAGCCGAAAGCGATCGCCGAGGCTGCGGAAAAACCCGGTAAGAAACCGGCAGCTGAAAAAGCTCCGGCTAAGCCGGCGTCTAAAGCAGCGCCCAAGGTTTCGAAGACCCCGAAGAAGTAGCAATAGGGTGCCGTGTTTTCGTCCGGGGACCGCTATCCCCAGACGATGACGCGTGCTGATTGTTTATCGCCGGATAGTGCCATCGGCGAGCAACAGTCCGGTTCGTATTTTTGCGGAGTAAGTATGCGAAGATTTTTCGCGGTCGTCTTGTTGGCCGCTGCAGCAAGCGCTGCCGTTCCATCGGCGGCTGACGCACGGCCCCGGATGGAATGCCGGCGCGTCTGGGTCCATGGGCATTATGTGCGGCGCTGCCGTCCGTTGCCGCCGCCGAGACACCACCACCATCATCATCGTCCACCGCACCATCGACCGCCTCCTCACCGATACTAAAAACCTGCCGACGGGCCACGCGCTTGCGCAATCGCGCCGACCGATAAGCGTGCCTGCGTTTCGCACCAGGACAAAGCAGCATTAACGGCTTGCCGGTCAAACAGATCCAGGCCGTTAATCAAGACCTCTCCGATCGATCAAAGTAACTTTCCCGGTCGTCGCGATAGAAGCCAGGCGTTTTCCCTCTTTCGCTGACGCTCTCTGAACCCATCGTTTCGCCAATCTGCATCGGTATCCTGTGCTTTTACAAACGAGGGCTAACCGGTATCGGTCTCGTGTCACTGAACAACGCAGCGGAGAGCGGCAAGACCTGCATTCCTTCTATTTGAATACACCGCAACCTAAGCGAATCGAGGCCCAAGCGTTCAACGCGCCAGGCGTAAAGCTTGGTCTTTTGTCATGGAATGAAACAAAGTGTATTAGGCCGTGCGCGCCTTAAATATTAAGGCACTATTGGCCGCTTCCGAAATCAGAGAGCACATGGCATAGTGCGGGCAACCACTCTTAAGGAAACCATAATGCCGACTCTGGAACAGATTCAAGCCAAGCTGAAAAAGCTGCAGGCGCAAGCGGAAGCTCTGATCGCAAAGCGGGCGCAATCCGTCCTCAACGACATCCGCAAACTAATGGATGAGCATGGCCTGACTACCGCTGACATCGACGCTCACTCATCCACAAAGAAACCCCGTGGCCGACCGGCGGGCACAACGTCCAAGGCTAAGTCCAAGGGAAAAGCGGCGGATAGCGGGAAGCTACCCGCCAAGTATCGCAATCCCAAAACCGGCGCGACGTGGAGCGGCTGGGCCCGGCCGCCGCTGTGGATCAAAGACGTTAAGGACCGCACGAAATTCTTGATCGGTGGTCACGGCGAAAGCAATGCTGAAGCAAGCGCGACAAAACCTGCAAGCAAGAAGGCAGCAAAGAAAGTTTCCGGTAAGAAAGTAGCAGTGAAAACGCTAAGTGCGAATGCGCCGGCAAAGAAGGCCGCCGCCAAGAAAGCAGCGACGAAACGCGTGTCGATGAAGAAGGCTTCCGCCACGAAGAAATCCGCAATCCGCACAAGCAAGACGAACTCTGCGGCTAATCAGGATTCAGGCGAGCGTGCGTTGGCCGTATCCGCTACGCCTGCAATTTAACGAATAGCGAGAGCGCCCCTCGTCGATGAACGAGGGGCTCGCTGATCTTCGCGAAATGATTTTCTGCCCAGGGTCACTCAGCCGCGATGAGCCTGGAAAATTTGACCGGGCTTATGACGGCAGCGGTAAAGCCTTACCGGAAAGCGCCGAACGCACCAGACATTAGTTGTTGCCCGGCAAAGCTACTCGGGACATTCTTCTTAGCCGTGGCCACCGCCATGGCCGCCACCGCTTGCGTGTCCGCCGCCACCCTGCCACTGCCCGCCGCCACCGCCGCCGTGCCATCCACCGCCACCGTGATGGCCGCCTCCGTACCCGTGGTCCCAACCATGCCAGTAGCCGCCGTGGTTGAAGTAATGTCCACCGCCCCAGCCTCCACCGACGTAGATGCCGCCGCCGTAGACAGACGGATATCCGTAATAGTACGGCGCCGCGTAGCCTGTTTCGTAGGGGTCGGGGTATCCGTAGGGGTCGGCATATCCGTAGCCCGGCGCGACGGCACAGCCGCCTAAACAAGCAACAAGTGCGAATAATGCAATTGGCTTAAGCATGTGATGGTCTCCCGCGCTTCTTAAGTAAGAGCCGAGCAACCTTGCTTGGTTCAAGCGCAATTGTGTCTCTGGATTACAGAGCGAAGCGCGTGGCGGAAGAAACATATTGCCGGCTAAATCCAGACACGGCTTAGGCTTCGCGTCTTTCCGCTATGCACAAGACAGTGTTTCCTTTTCGGCAACCGGCGGCTTAAACGGCATTGCCCTACTGCCCATTCTTAACAGCGCCGTTTGCGCTATTCGGTGCCATCGCGCCCATGCCGGCGCTATTTTCCATCCGCTGGTATTGCATATTGCCGTGCATGGAATTCGTCCGAGTGGCAACAGGGTCGCCCCAATGGGTCATCCCTGACGTGGCCGCGCCGTGAGCATTGCCGCCGCCCGAGCCGCCGTTCCCGTTGCCGCCACCCTGCGCGAATACCGCCGTCGAACCAAACAAGGACGCGACCGACACGCCCGCCAGAATCACTTTCCGCATTGCCTTGTCCATGGTTTTTCTCCATTAGCCGCGAGTGCGAGGTTGCGTCGCGTCAAGGCTATATACGGCGTTGGCGCGACGCTGGATGCACGGCAAAACGAATTGAACAAATCCAGCGCTTAGTGAATGTGGCGATGGTGGATATCGGGGAAATGTCCATGCGTATGCGTTATGGGCAGATGTCGATGCGGATGGGTATGCGGCTCGTCTCCATCCCACTTGAAATCATGCGCGTGCTGGTGGTGCTCGTCATGGCGGTGCCGGTGATTGTGGTCCATCAATACGTGCGTGTGCGTGTGCTCGTGCCGCTCACGAATATGCAGCCACACGCCCAGCACCATCAACGCGGCTGCTACCCAAAATAGTACACCCGGCATATCCGGCCACAGGATCAGCGACAGCGTCACGCCGAATAGCGGCGCCACTGAAAAATACGCGCCCGTGCGCGCGGTGCCGAGGTTGCGCAACGCGACGACGAACAAAGCCAGGCTTACGCCGTATCCGGCCAGACCGGTGAACATGGCCGCCGCCGTCTTGCCGAAACCTGGAAGATGCGCGCCGAACAGAAGGGCAATGCCCAGATTCACCGATCCGGCGATCAGTCCCTTCAGACAGGCAATGACCATTGCGTCGTTCGTCGATACTTTGCGCGTCAGGTTGTTATCGATCGCCCAGCACGCACACGCCGCGGCAACCAGCAGCGCGCCGGCGGATACGCCGGCCGCGCCCGGCTGCCATGACAGCGCAACGCCGCCTGCGACTATCGCCACCATGCCGAGAAAAATCTGCGCGTCCACATTCTCACGAAACACGACCCACGCGATGACCGCCGTAAACACGCCCTCGAGGTTCAGTAACAGCGAACTCGTCGCGGCTGGCGTGGTGCTTAGGCCGAACATCAGCAGCACCGGGCCCGCGACACCCCCGGCGGCTATTGCGCCCAACAACCAGGGCACTTCAGCCAACTGAATCCGGCTCTCGTTAGCGCGCTCGTTTTCGGAGCGCCTGACGCGCTGAAACGCGATCGCAATGGCCAGGCCAACACCGCTGCCCAGGTAGAACAAACCCGCGACCATGAAGGGCGACATCGTGCCAAGAAGCGTCTTGGCTAACGGCGTTGTCGCGCCAAAGAGGGCGGCAGCGAGAAGCGCCGTGAAGGCAGCGCTGTAGCGGACAGACATGGATTTTCCTGGCTCGGGAATTAACACCGATTTTAAAGAAGGTTGCGGCGCTGCGCCCGTAGGGTTCTCCTGCGCGGTAACGCCCGAACGCTAAGGCATTAGCGCTACATGTGCGCATGCAACGCAAACATCGTCGAATACATCAGATCTTTGTGTCATTTTGCCAGTTGTGATCGACAGGCTACGCCTGAGCGGCGCGGCCTGTCGTTAAAGCGCTTAAAGCATTTAATACCGGTTTAGCGGCGGAAGCGGTGACTGCGTCTCGCGTTTTTTGCGAGCACGCTTAGCCGTGCGTCGAAGCGCGCCTTCCGCTTCGTTCCAATTAAGCTTAGCGTCGGGGCGACCCGAATAATGCGTCGCGATTGTGTCCGTTAGCGCTCCAAGTCCAGGGTCGGCGGATGAATCGAGTTTGTCTACCCGCGCCGGATGTTTGAAATCCGGGCTCTTGTCCATCCAGCGATATAGCGCTGGAATAGTCCGCTGCAGAGGACCCTTGCGCGCAGCCGCACGCAAAACCCGCCAGGCTGGCGCCTCTCCTTCGGCATAACGCTTCCTGGCGGCAACCACAGCCTTTCTAGCCTGCTTATAGCGCCTCGCTAACCTCGGGTACGCCCAGACCAGCAC
>Ga0185299_10005844_pt1 | contig 13499 bp, 11 predicted proteins | sample PaiPotPPA55metaG_FD_128002 | JGI IMG/M metagenome (GOLD analysis project Ga0185299, IMG submission 128002) | Iron sulfur acid spring bacterial and archeal communities from Banff, Canada, to study Microbial Dark Matter (Phase II) - Paint Pots PPA... ...
GCAGAACGCGCTCGGCGGCAATCAATACATGATTGGCATGGCGTCGCTGAATCTGTACGACTCGATATCGGCAGTGGTGGATGGAATCACGCCCGTGCCGGGAAAGAAAGCCGTGGTCCTGCTCAGCACCGGGCTTGATTCTTCGGCGCCCGAGCGCTTCGAGGCGTTAGTGCAAAAGCTGCGCACCCAGGATGTGGTTATTTTTGCCGTCGGCCTCGGCGGATCTCTGAACGACAATCCCGCTCAAGAATCGAAAGCCGAGAAGAAGTTGAAAGCCAAAGAGCGTAAGAGTCGTGAGAATGCCGGCCCGACCACGCTTGAAAGAGCTAGAGCCGCCCTTCTCTCCCTGACGGCGATGACCGGTGGTCGCGCGTATTTCCCCGAGTCAGGCAACGACTTCGCGCCTGCCTACCAGCAAATTGCCTCGGCGCTGCGTCATCAATACGTCCTGGGGATCGCTCCGCAACACGATGGGCAGGTCCACAAGCTAAGCGTGACCGTGCCGGACGCCATTGCTGCATCGAAGAAGTCAAAGGGCCGATCGGCGTACAGCATCTCAGCGCGCGACGGATATATCGCGCCCAGCCCATGAACCATCCCATGAGCCATCGTTGCCCGTCTGGCGCGGAGCACGAACAACCAAAGCTGCTTTGTTCGCGTCTCTTGCACCGTATGATCGTGCGATCCAGATCACATCGACCAGGAGGTTTAGTGAATTGGAATCGGCGGAGGATGAGTCTCGGGTTCGTGTTGTCAGGGCTGTGTCTCTGCCTGGGTGCTAGGCTTTTGGCCCAGAACCAGCCGAGCCAGAACCAGACGAAGACCGCGGCCGTTGTACCCCAACCCCCTGCCAAGCCGGCGAATCGTCCGCGATTCGACTTTGGCGGCAATGCGGCCGCGATTCCCGCCACCTTCATTCAGAACGTGGCGTTTTTTCCGATCAGCTTGAACCAGAGCAAGCCCTCGCTCTTCGCGGTGGACACGAGCGCAAGCGTCACGTCGATCGATCCGAGCCGCGCCGCCGAGATTGGGATCGCGCCGAACCGTGGGTATTGGCTTGTTTTCCTGGGAGGGGCCATTCCTTTTGCATCTGTTCCCGCCGCTGCGCGGGGCGATTTTGCCGCGCAAATCGGACGTCCTTATGAGGGAACGCTCGGCGTGGACTTTCTGTCCGCGGTGGTGGCGGAACTCGATTTCGGACGCGAAACCGCCCGCATCTTCGACCCAGCGGCATACAAGTACAGCGGCAAAGGGACGGTTTTTCCACTGCGGCTTTCGAACGGAATGCCCGTGATTCGCGCGAAGTTCGTTTCGCCGCGAGGGAAGGATGTGGAAGCCGATTTCGCCGTGGACACCTCGATGATCGCGGGAATCGTGATCTCCGAGAAATTCGCGGGAGCGCGCAAGCTGATCTCGTCCCACGGAAAGCCGATGAAGGGCTACGACCCGCAGTTGACCGGTGGCGAAGACGTCTCGCTTTTTCGCCTGAAGAGTTTTCAGATCGGCCATTCCGGCGCGCCGGACATCGTGGCAGAATTTTCCCGTTCGAGGCTGGCTGATGCCGATGACCCGAAACTGGCAGGTGTTATTGGCGGCGCTATGCTCCGGCGGTTCAGCGTCGTTCTCGACTATCCGCACCAGCAAATCATCTTCGACGCGAATTCCCGTTTCAAAGATTACGACGAAGAGGATAAGAGCGGCGTCGCCGTCGTCGCAAAAGGCCCGGGGCTGAAGACATTCGAAATCGTGCACGTCGAGCCCGGAACACCGGGCGCACAAGCGGGGCTTCAGAAGGGGGACGTCATCGCGGGGATCGATGAGGAAGCCGCCGCCGATCTTACGCTTGCTTCCGTCCGCAATCTCTTCCGTCAGGTGGGGCACACGTACAAACTCCTCATCCAGCGCGGTGACCAAACGAAGCAGGTTTCAGTCCAGATGCGCCGTTTGCTGTAGCGGAACGTTCAGCGCTCAAATCTTCGCAAATTGCCGAGACGGTTCCCTCGAGTCAGACAGCCAAACTCGATTGTTAACACTCTGCTTATGGCCGCGTCCTACTTAAGACAGGACGCAAGAGAATGGAAGCTCGTCTTGACGGCAACCTGCCGATCCGAGAAGCTGCGGTGCCGGAAGATCCAACTGTGGAGAACACCTCCGAGGACGCCCAGCTCATAGCAGCGGCGCGCGATGGCGATCGCAGCGCTTTTGGCAAACTCTACGAGCGCCACACTCGCATGGTGCATGGTGTGCTTTTGGCGCACGTGCCTTTTGCCGAAGTCGACGATTTGGTTCACGACGTCTTCCTCGTAGCGCTGCGCAAGCTCGGGTCCCTTCGCGAGCCAGGAGCGTTTGCAGGCTGGCTGATCACCATCGCACGGAATCGTGCAACGGATTTCCATCGCAAGCCCCGCGCGTCGGAAGAGCTTCCTGCGGAAATTGGCACTACCGATCCCGAAGAATACGAGGCCCGCGCCGCCCTCGAGGCAATCCGCTCTTTGCCGGAGGCCTACCGCGAGACTTTGGTTCTCAGGCTCGTCGAAGGCATGAAGGGGCCGGAAATCGCGGCGCGCACAGGGCTTACTCCGGCCTCGGTACGCGTGAATCTTCACCGCGGCATGAAGCAGCTCCGCGAGAAATTAGGAAGGGAACGACCATGAATGACGATTACCTCTGGGATGGCTCTGGAAGTCCCGACCCGGAAGTGGAAAGGATCGAGAATCTTCTGCTGCGCTTTCGCGGCAGCCAGCGCGCACTGGGATTTCCCGAAGTCAGCCGCGAGCGTCGACCGGTTCCCGCGCAAAAACTCGCTTGGATGCTCTCGTTTGCTGGGGTGATTTTGCTGGCTGCATTCTCAGTGTGGTACGCGCGGGGATGGTTTCGGCACGACTCTTGGAGTGTTTCCGAGGTCATCGACACACCGCAGCTTAACGGCCACGTGTTGCGGCAGAGTGGCCATTGGAAGGCAGGTGATCTGCTCGAAACGGACTCGACGTCGCGAGTCGAACTCGAGATGCCTGGTATGGGCCAACTCGAAATCGAGCCCAATTCTCAGGTTACGCTGCTGGAAGCAAGCGCGGACAAACAGCAGTTCCGCCTCGAACGCGGAGAGATTCGCGCGGTCGTAATTGCACCGCCGTACGTTTTTCTCGTTCACACGCCCACTGCCTACGCTATGGATATGGGTTGCGCCTACACGCTGCACGTCGATGACGACGGCACGAGCCTGTTGCGCGTCACCGTCGGCTGGGTGGATCTGCAACGCGGCTGGCGGCAATCCCTGGTGCCCGAAGGTGCCGCAGCGGAATCCCGGCCGGACATCGGTCCTGGCGCACCTTACTATGAAGATGCGTCCGAGCGTTTTCGGCAGGCGCTCGAAATCGTGAATTTCGATGAATCAGACCCGAAAGCTCACTCGGCCGCTTTGACCACGGTTCTTGGCGAAGCTCGCAAGCGCGACGCGTTCACGTTGTTGAACCTCTTTAAGCGCGTGGACGTAGAGGACCGAGGCCGTGTGTACGACCGCCTTGCGGCACTGGTTCCTCCTCCCCCGGGCGTAACGCGCGAAGACGCGGTTAACGACGACCCCAGGAAACTCGGCCCTTGGTGGGAGCTACTTGGCATCGGGCACGCGAAGAAGGGCTTCAAGGCGCCACCTCGCATCGAGGAGTAGTTCGAGTCGGCTCACTAAAAACCACAAGCCCGCGTTGCTGTTAACACTTAGCAAATTCCGGCCGTCTTTTAATCGAGAAGGCTGGGTCCCAGGCGTCGAGAATTCGCGCCGAGGCTCTTCGCTCGAACCGCGTCACGATTTCCGAGAGAGGCATCCACCGTGAGTGCCAAAAGATCGCGAAGTCTAATGCAGGTTTTGCTTGTTGTGTTGTTGTTCCTTGCTCTCGCGCCACAGCGGTTGTGGTCCTCGCCATTTCTGTACCGCGTGAGCAAGACCTACACCACACTCGAGTTCACCGTCACGAAGTGGATGGTTTTCAAGGAGCAGGGGCTTTTTCAGGATTTTCAGGGCCAGTTGACCTACGATCCGCAGCATCCGGAAAAATCGCGCGTTGAGGTGACGGTCCAAGCAACGAGCATTGACACGCGAGAGTCAACGCGGGACAAGGTGTTGCGGTCGGATGACTTTTTCGACGTCGAGAAGTATCCGACCCTCTCCTTCCAGAGCATTAGCGCGGTGCCAACGGGACGGGACGCGCTCGACGTGACCGGCGACCTGATGATCCGCGGCGTCACGCATCGCATCACGATTCCCGTGAAAGTTCTAGGCGTGCAGGAAATGCCGAACATTGGCAGCTTCGTGGGATTTGAGACGAGCTTCACGATCGATCGCAGAGACTACGGCGTCCTCGGCAGCCGTTGGAGTGGCGGAAAGCTCGCCATTGACAACACGGTGTACATCCACCTGATTCTCGGCGGAGTGAAAGGCTAAGAAGCAGTTCCGCGGGAACCCGCGCGAAAGAAGATCCATTGCTGGCGGAGAACATCTGGTCATTTCAGTCCAACCAGAGCGAATTTCCATGAACCGTCGCTCTGCCGCTTCAGCACCCGCATCCCTTTGTCGTTGACGCTGACCGGATTGTCCTTTGCAGACGTCCTGTACGCGGCTGCAAAATCGCCCACCTCAATAGCCCAGCCATCCGCGATTTTGACATCTCTTATGTCCGGCGCGTATTTCAACACTTTGAAATTCGGATAGTCGGTCCGGAATTTCGCATAGGCCTCTCCCATGGCTTTGATTCCCACCACAGGCGCGCCGGGGAACCCGAGGTTTACACCATCGTCCGACCAGAGGGTGGTGAGTGCCTTCGGGTCTTGCGTCAGTGTGGCCTCAACGTCTGCCCTGTGAAGTTTTTCGATGGCCGCTAAGTCCGCCACGTGCGTGTCCTTTCGCTGAAGCATGCCCATAGCGCTTCGGGCGAAGTAGCCGATACCGAGTCCTACAAGAAGCGCGATTGTTACAAACGCAGAAGTCCGTCTCATAGGGCCTCCTGTCGTGCCCGGATACAAACCATTCGTGGGAGAGCTGCTAGTCGAACTTGTGCATGGTTGTGGCCATTTGGTGCAGGCGGTCGTCGACTTTAGCGAAGATGCTGCCCGGTTCGAACTTGCCTGATGAATCTCGCTTGCCAGCGCGAACTCCTGTGAGGATTTCGATTCCTTGCTCGATGCTCGAAACTGGGTAAATGTGGAACCGCTGGTTCGCGACAGCTTCGATGACTTCGTCGCGCAGCATTAAATCTTCGACATTCTGGTCCGGTATAAGGACGCCCTGCTTTCCGGTGAGCCCCTTAATCCGGCAAACGTCGTAAAAGCCTTCGATTTTCTGGTTGACGCCGCCGATCGGCTGAACGTCACCCTGCTGGCTGACGGAACCTGTGACTGCCAGGTCTTGCCGAATGGGGCAGTCGGAAAGCGCCGACAGGAGCGCGTAAATCTCCGTGGAGCTCGCGCTGTCTCCATCCACTCCGGAATACGACTGCTCGAAGCACAGGCTCGCAGCCAGAGACAGCGGTTTATCCTGCGAAAAAGTGCGCCGCAGGAACCCCGAAATGATCTGCACGCCCTTGTCGTGAAATCGGCCGCTCAAGTTCGCTTCGCGCTCGATGTTGATGATGCCCACCTTTCCGAGCGCCACCGACGCAGTGATGCGAACGGGCTTGCCGAACGCGTAGCCGCCAATTTCAAGCACGCTCAATCCGTTCACCTGCCCGACCCGTTCGCCTTCCGTGTCGATGAAGACAATCTTTTGCTCGATCATCTCGCGGATTTTAGTTTCGAGCAGATTGTGCCTTTCGATCTTCGCATCGTGCGCCTGGTGCACGTGTTCGGCCGTTACGATTTCGTTCCCATCGTTGCGCGCGGCATACGAAGATTCGCGCGCAAGATCGGCGAGGTCGAAGAAACGTGTCGTGATTTTGCCACGGCGTCCAGCATGACGAACGCCGTGTTCAAGAATGGCAGCGACGGCAGTTCGATCGAAGTGGAGCAGCTTTTCGTCGTCCACCAGTTTCCGCAGGCGCCCCGAGTACTGCCGCAAAACTTCATCGCTCCACTTCATTTCCTCGTCAAACTCGACGCGAACCTTGAAGATCTTTTTGAAATCGTCCTCGAAGTCATAGAGAAGCTCGTACATCTCGCGGTCGCCGATCAGGATGATTTTTGCGTGAACATCGATCGGCTCCGGTTTCAGCGCGGCCGACCCAAAAGGAAAGAACACGTCCACGGGCTGAATCTCGAGCTTTCCGTGATTGAGAGTCCTCTTAAGCGTTCGCCACACGCCCGTTTCGGTGAGCGCGTCCAGGGCGTACATCACGAGAAAGCCACCGTCGGCGCGAAGCATCGATCCGCCCCGCAAATCCATGAAGTCCGAATTCCAGCCGCCACGCGCGTCGTAGCTGCGATGGATCGTCCCAAAAACGTTCGCGTAGGTCGGAATCGTCTCGAAGATGACCGGGCATTTTTCGCTTTCGCCGTGCGCGAGGATTACATTCACTCCGTAGACGCGAAACGGATCACGTTCGGAGCGCTCTTGTCGCGGGCCACCGCCACCTTCCGAAGGAGGCTGGTCGTCTTCTCCTTCGCGTTCCTTGAAGGGATCCAGGTTATCGAGAATGTGGTGGCGGACTTCCTCGAGGTATTCCGAAATCTGAGTGCTCGGATATTTTTCCTTGAGTTCTTCGATGACGCCGTCGACCAGCACGGAAGCAGCTTCCTGCTCGAGATAACTCATCTCGCTCGCAAGCTCACGCGACAGCGAGAGCGTTTTGCGGTAGACAACTGTGAACTCTTGCCGGAACTGATCGTACTTGCGCTCGAGTTCCTCGGCGGCCGTGTTCTCGAGTTTCCCGTCCTGAACCATTTTCGGGATCTCTTCGATCGGGACCATTTGCCCGTCGAGAACGGGAAAGATTTCAGGCAGGGCGACCGCGCCGACTTGCATGCGGCCCAGTGCGAACTGCTCGCGCGCGATGCGCCGCGTGAAATCGTCCATCAATTCCTTTTCGCGCAGTGTGAAGCGTTCGACAATTCGCGTTTTTTGGCGCTGGAAGGGCTCGCCTTCGAAAACCTGCGGTATGCGCCGGCGCAGGAAATCGATCCCGGACTCGACTTCCTTCTTGAAAGCGTTCGCCTGGCCTCTCGGCAGGGTAAGCAGGCGCGGCCGGTCCGCATTCTTGAAGTTGTTGACGTAGCAGCGGTCGGGTGCCGGTTCGCACTGCGGCCGGAGTTCCTCGATCATCCGGACGATCATGCCTCCACGGCTGGTGCCGGAAAGCCCGCAGACAAACAGGTTGTAACCAGATGCGGTGAGCTCGACGCCCATGCGCAGAGCGCGCAAGGCACGGTCCTGGCCCAGGTCGCCGCTGACCGGTTCGATGGCCGCTGTGGTTTCAAACGGGATTTGCGCCGGGTCGCAGCGCCACCGAAGCTTTTCCGGCGGCAGCGTCTCATGTTTGGGGCTTGAATTCTTCGGCATGACGGAGTTCTTCGCCATCAAAGCGCGCTACTCTAGCACGCCCCCGTTTTTCTTCCCACCCGCTTTGGATGCGCTGTTTCTATGGGGCGACCTGGGCGCGTACACGTCGAGCATGCTGCCGGCCATCGCGACGACGATCGGACCCAGCACGGCGCCCAGCATCCCGAACACGGCGATTCCTCCCAGCACGCTGATGAAAACGACGAGCCCGCTCATCTCTGCGCGTCCACTGATCAGCCAGGGCCGAATGACGTTGTCCACGGTGCCCACGATCACGATGCAAGCGATCACGAGAAAAATGCCGCGACCGATGTGCCCACCAGCCATCAGACTGATCGAAATGGGCACCCAGATGAGAGCGGAGCCTACCACCGGCACCAGCGAGAAGAATCCCATCATCACGCCCCAAAAAATGGGCGCCTGAACTCCGGCGATCCAGAACGCGAGTCCACCCAGCAAGCCGTGGGCGGCTGCCGAGGCGAGACTCGACGTTACACTAGCGAAAATCACGTCGCGGATTTGCTGAATCATGCGGTCGCGGTGGTCTTTCTCGAACGGGAGCAATTCTCGGAGTCGCGCGACGATCACATCGCCGTCGCGATATAGATAGAACATTGCCAGGATGGTGACGCTGAGATGGAAGAGAAACTCGGCGGTGTGACGGAGCAAAGTACCCAGGCGCGCCGCCACATACTCGGCGGCCTGATCAGCGTAGTTATGCACGAGGTCTGAGAAATCGGCGGGTATCACGGTTGGGAAGCGTTGCTGAAGCCGCGTCCAAAGACTGCCAATCCACGAGTAGTGGCCTGCTTCCACTCCGACTTGGATCGCCTGGGCCGCGCCGACCGCCTGACGGACGAACTCTGCCATCACGAGCAGCGTCGGCACGATCAGGACCAACGTCACGCCGGCCGTAGTAGCGAGGGCTGCTCTCGTGCTGCCCCACCGCTTCACAAGCCTTTCGTAGACCGCATAGGACACCACAACCAATATCGCGGCCCACGCGAGCGCAACGAGAAAGGGCGCGAAAACAAGGTAAACCAAATAGGCCAGCAGCGCGATGATGCCGTAGAAAAGCGCGGTGCCGATCTTTTTTTGCGAGCTGGATTCAGCGGCCAACCGTTCTCACTTTCCTTGTCGTATTGGTTGCCGTAGAGACTGATAGTGGCAATCAGCGCGTTTGTCAACAACGACGGGTGGAAGCAGGGTGTTATAATCGACGCCTGCTCGAGGCCAGATACTTTATGGCTGATCGAATTGACTCGTCCGAGTGACTGAGCTAAAGGATTGACTTGGCCTGCCAGCACAAACGCACGCGCTTGATCGCGAAAGATGACGACTCCCAGTACGTGGAGTGTCTCGACTGCGGCGAAATCCTAGAAGCGGGCGAGATCAAGACTAATGAGACCGCGGAAGGCCCCGGATTTGGCGAGTCTCTTTCCGACGCTTGAACCGTTTCTCCTGAAACCGCTGGGAATGCCTACTCGAAAAGATTGGGTTTAGCCCGCCGGATGTGGGCGTACAATGCGCCCAACGTTCTCGTATGTTCGCCGGGGAGGTAACCGTGGGTAAATATCCAGCCGTGTTGTCGGCTGCGCTTTTGGGTGCGTTCTGTGCGTCCGCGCAAGATGCCGCAAGACCTGCGCAGGCAAGCGCTCCCGCCGAATATAAGATCCCGCCGGAGGCAATCAAGGAAATCAATCCGGTAAAACCGACGCCCGAGTCACTGGCACGCGGCAAGAAATCCTATGGCTTGGATTGCGCGATGTGCCATGGCGCGGACGGTGGCGGCAAAGGCGACCTCGCCGCTGACATGAAGGCGCCGCTGCTCGATTACCGGGACCCGAAGGCATTGAAGGACAAGACCGACGGCGAGCTGTTTTACATCATCAAGAACGGAAAGGGCGAAATGCCTGCCGAGGGCGATCGAGTGCAGGCGAGTCGAATCTGGGATATGGTGAACTACGTTCGGTCGCTGGCCAAGAAGGAACCCACCGCGAAAGCCAAAGATCAGAATCCTTAGCGAATGGCGAGTTTCTCGATGATGCGACCCACGTCGGAGGTGGAAACGTCGTAGAGAGAGTGCTCATCTTCCTGCTCGAGCCGTTCGCGGAGATATTCGGCGGCGATGTAGCTGGCTTCCCGGTCCGATAGATCACGCCCGAAGCGGGACTGAAACGCGACGAAACCGGGATGCGCGAGACCGAGAATTACACCCTTCCCATCCACATAAAATTTGCAATCCATCGTATCGGCGTGGCGCGTAGCGATTCCATTCCAACAATGGGAAAAGCGGCATTTATATGCGTAATCCGTGACTTTCGACGGAACGTCGAACGCGCCGATGAAATCGCTCATAGCGCCCGCATTCGGAATCGTTGGCGTCTTTGCAGTTGCCATTGTTCCCGTTAGTGTCGCGCGCCCACAGGCGCAGGCAGGGTTGCTTGATGGTAGTTCTGAATAGCCGCCGCCACGCCCGCGCCTGCCGGCACGCGGTGGCCCTGGTCGAGCAGCACTTTCTCCAGCGCGGCGAGCAGGAGCAAGACGTTCTGTTTCTGGCTCGAATAACCCATCAAGCCTACTCGCCAAATCTGTCCCTTCGTCGGACCGATGCCGCCCGCGATTTCGATGCTGAATTCGTCGAGAAGCTGATTACGAACCTTCCAGTCGTCTACGCCGGTTGGGATTTTCACGGCGGTCACCGTAACGAGCCGCTCCGCTGGATTCGCGACGAAGAGTTCGAGGCCCATCGCCGCGATGCCGGCGATCAGCGCCTGCTGATTATGAAAATGGCGTTCCCACCGCGCTTCGAGTCCCTCTTCGAGGACGAGCCGCACCGCTTCTCGCATTCCGTAGATGAGCGGGATCGGCGGCGTGTGATGGTACGTGCGCTCCTTACCCCAGTAGTCCATCGCCGGAGTCAGGTCGAAATACCAGCTTTGAACGGGCTTTTTGCGCGCGCGAATCACATCTTCCACGTGTGAATTGACGGTAATGGGAGCCATTCCCGGCGGCGCGCTCAATGCTTTCTGCGAGCCACTGAAGCAAATATCGATTCGTTCACGATCCACATCGAGTGGTATCCCAGCGAGCGTCGCGACGGTATCAACCACAAGCAGCGCGCCCAGTTCGTCCGCTACTTTGCGATACGGCTCCAGATGCTGCACCACCCCTGTGGAAGTTTCCCCGTGCGCGAGCCCGACGAATTTGATCTTTCGTCCTTTGCCCGCGCGTCGAATGTCCTCGGGGTCAACGATGCGTCCTAGGGGAGCCGTCACGCGAATCACCCTTGCGGGGGTTCGGTCCGCAATTGCAGCCATGCGTTCGGAGAACATTCCGTTTGAGCAGACGATGCACTCGTCGCCTTCTTCCGCTACGTTAAAGACCGACGCTTCGATTCCGCCTGAGCCCGAGGCCGAAATGGGGTACGTGATTCGATTGTTGGTTTGAAATACGCGGCGAAGGAGCGTTTGAACATCGGTCATCATCTCCAGAAACCACGGATCCAGATGGCCCACCAGCGGTGCCGCCATTGCCCGGTAGACCCGCGGGTCCATCGAGGATGGCCCGGGAGTCAGCATCACCCTTGCGGGAGGGACGAGTTCGCCGATCGTCTCGCTCATCTTCTTATTCCTCGCTGCGGTTGAAATCGCAATTAGGCCACATTGTGGGTCGGTGGCTGCACCGCAATATTATAGAGCCTGCCGGTGGGAACGCCAGTATTCTCCCCGAGCCTCAAGCCGCAAGCGAACCCACCAAAATGGTTCCGGCGGCCCTGTGCCGGCGCCGCGAAACGAGGCCGAATTGGCACTCGCGCCGCCAGCCACGAATGGCGCGAAAGAGTAATCAGGTGTTGGCCGTTTCGCAACTGTTTCGTCGTCGTGTTGAAAGGCCTATACCCGTATGCTAAATTTCAAAATTGGCCTGAATTTTAACAACGACGGCCATTCTCTACTGTGACTGAGAAGCCCAAGATTTCGCGTGTCGAAGTGTACTGGCACACGGTGAAATACCGCACCGTGGCGCTCTACGCTATCGTGATCACGACGATCATGCTCACGACGACGTATCTTGTGTTTCCCGAAGTGTCCGCGAGCGTAATGAAGCACCTCTCTGACGCTGTGGGGCCACGCGAAAGTGGAGTGGCGGCGCCGACTTCGGCCCGGCAGGCGCGCTTCGTGAATCTGGACGGCAGAGTTCAAGTGAAGAAGGAAAACTCGGTGCAATGGACGAGCGCCGACTATCAGATCACGCTGGACAAAGGAGACCTGATCCAAACTGGGACGGATGGCGTTGCTCGCATCGCGTTCGCAGATGGGACGACGTACACTGTGAAGGGCGACACGCTCGTGACCGTAGAAGAGAACATCGTGGCGCAGGATCGAGCGTCGCAAGTGGCCGTGCACATCAGTTCGGGCCAGGTGGACCTGGCAACCGGAAAGTGGGAAGTCCCCGGCTCGTCGGCGCAAGTGTCTTTTGAAAATGCGGTTGCGTCGCTGCGAGAGAACAGCCACGCTGCAGTGAACAGCGACCCGACAACCAACGAGCAGCAAATCACGGTTTCCACTGGCAGCGCTGAATTGAAGCGCGGCAACGAGCACGTCGATATCGGGCAACACGAACGCGTGTCGTTCCCAACGGGCGGCCAAATTACCAAGACAGATGTGCTGGCTCCTCCGGAACTGGTGGAGCCCTCGAACCTTGCGCCGGTAACTGTGGTCGATCCGAAACATGACCCGGTTCATTTTTCCTGGAAACCCGTGGCGATGGCGCGACAGTATGAATTCCAGGCGAGCACGACCGCGATGTTCAATCACATCGTGATCGACCGAAAAGTGTCGGGAAGCAGCGCCGATATTGCGATGCCCGATCCGGGAGATTATTTCTGGCGGGTTCGTGCCATCGACGACGCAAACAATGTGAGCGACCCAAGCGACTCGCTCCGATTTACGCTGGTGACCCAAGGCAAAGAACAGGAAATGCTTCTCGAGGTGGACGATACGCAACTGCAGGGAAGCATTGTCGAGGTGATCGGCCACACGGAGCCGGGCGCCACACTGATCATCAACGGGGAACAGGTGGCCGACATTCATCCGGACGGCCGATTCCGCTATTTCACGCAACCGATGTCGAAGGGGAGCCACACGATCGCGATCACGGGGCAAAACCGGCGAGGCGGATCGTCGACCAAACGCGTGGATGTCGTGATTCCCTGAAAATTGGCTATCGCAAGATTGATTGTGCTGCCGCGGCAGCGCTCGAGTGGAATCTGAGGGGGAAGCGAGAACGTGACGAAAAACGGTTACAACATGCGGTCGGTCTTCAGTCTGTTTTCCTCCGACCTCGCCATTGATCTGGGAACCGCGAACACGCTGGTGTTCGCGCGAGGCAAGGGAATTGTGGTGAATGAGCCATCGATCGTGGCCATCAACAAGAACAGCGGCGACGTGGTGGCGGTGGGCCGCGAAGCCAAGGAAATGCTCGGCCGGACGCCCGGCAACGTGGTGGCGATCAAGCCGATGAAGGATGGAGTGATCGCGGATTTTAAAGTCACCGAGAAGATGCTGACGTATTTCATTCAGAAGGCGCACAACCGCCGCGTGCTGGTGCATCCGCGGATCGTGATCGGGGTGCCGAGCGAGATTACACCGGTGGAAAAGCGCGCCGTGCAGGACTCCGCGTATCGCGCTCGCGCAAGCGAGGTGTATCTGGTGGAGCAAGCGATGGCCGCAGCGATCGGAGCAGGCCTGCCGATTGAAGAGCCGTCCGGCAACATGGTGGTGGACGTCGGCGGCGGCACGACGGACATCGCGGTGATCTCGATGAGCGGGATCGTCTATTCGCGCTCGGTGCGGGTGGCGGGAAACGAAATGGACGAAGCCGTGATGCATTACCTGAAGCGCAAGTACAACTTGCTGGTGGGTGAGCGGACCGCCGAGCAGATCAAGATCGAAATCGGATCGGCTTATCCGCTCGAAAAGCCGCTTACGCTCGAGGTGAAAGGCCGCAACCTGAT
>Ga0185299_10005845_pt1 | contig 13498 bp, 15 predicted proteins | sample PaiPotPPA55metaG_FD_128002 | JGI IMG/M metagenome (GOLD analysis project Ga0185299, IMG submission 128002) | Iron sulfur acid spring bacterial and archeal communities from Banff, Canada, to study Microbial Dark Matter (Phase II) - Paint Pots PPA... ...
TAAAAACGTGGTCCCGGCTGCCCTTAAGACCCTTTCCAAGATAACGTTCACTCCACCTGTCAGGTCCGCCGTAAATGGCGGAGGTATCGAAATAATTCACTCCTAAATCGAACGCGCGTTGGATCATCTGCAGGGCCAAGCTTTCGTTATTGGCCTTCTCCAGCGCTCCCTGGCCGCCGAGGCCAAAAATCCCGACCCGAAATCCTGTCTTACCCAGATTGCGCGTCGGCATCATCTCCTGGATGGCCCTTGCCGCAGCTGGACTGTTTTCCGTTGACGTCACCTCGCCAGACGCAAACGGCGCGATTACCCCTGCAGACAGACCAGCTGCTATCGATGCTGCCCCTGTCTTAAGGAAACCCCGGCGGTTCTGGTTACCGGCATCCTGCGGTGTGCCATTCGTTTTCATGTCCATCGCTCCAAGTCATCCGAAATAGAATACCGATTTTCTTGGGAACTGATCGGTCATGCGAGTATAGTTTTCTCTTTGCGAGCCAGTCAATCGTTTATCTGTTTTACACTTGGTCCGCGTTTGTAAGTTTGGTCTTACCGTCTATTGGAGCATTCGATCTTGTGCATCGCACCTATCGGTGTGAGGAGAGTTGGAGATGAACTGGAGAATGTTTTCTTTATGCTTCATAGCCGCATCGGTATTAACAGCGACTGCGTTTTCCCAATCGTTTTTGAGCCAATATAAAGGCACGCCTTATCACGATACCCGCTATAGTGGGGGTCCCCAAAAAATACCGGGAAAGGTATTGTGCGCTTACTATGACCTGGGAGGCGAGGGAGTCGCGTATCACGACACCGATCCAAAGAATCACGGCAGCGGAGAGTTGAATCCGTCCGATGGGACCTATCTCAATGAATTTCGTATCCATGAGGGAGTGGATACTTCATACACGAAATTCAACCGGAAACCAGATCCGATTGACGACAACCCGTTCGACACGATTGTTCCTCCTCCAGACCTGCTCTATGTTGGCTGGACCGAACCCGGAGAGTGGTTCAACGTTACGGTAGATGTGGCACAATCGGGAACATACGCGACCGATTTCCTTTACACATCGAACCGCGGCGGGACAATATCAGTGGATGTGAATGGAAAGGACGCGACCGGACCTCTGCAGATCACCACGACAAATGATCCTGCAGACCCGCTTGCCTGGCGTCAATGGCACCATTGGAATCTGACTTCGCAACTTTTCAAAGTCCGTCTGAGCAAAGGAGAAAATGTTCTCACGGTGCACATAGTGACGAACGGAAACATGAATTTGGCTTATTTCGACTTCAACCCGGTTCACAGATAAAGTGGAACCTGCCAGCGATTCAGATCACTGTTACGCGCAATCCGGTTGCCTGGGGAACAGTAACGGAGCACTTGCCCTGCTGGAGCGAGTCGGTCTTCGTTGACGTTGTGATGTGCGCTTCGCGGCTGTCGAGTCCCGGTGCGTGTAATGTCTCGGTTTGCACCACTCCGTTCGTGTCGCGACCAAAGTCGAGTTCCACCTCAAGGTCTGCTGCCGCGTCCTTGTTCAGAATGATCACGGATGTGCGCCCGCCAGGCAGTTTCGCGGCATACGCCGTTGCATTGACTCCCGTATCCTGCAGCTGGGTCGAGAACTCGGTCTTCAACAGTGTTCCGCCGCTGAACGAGCCTGCAAACTTCAGCCCATACGCGAGCGGCTCTAACACATAGTCCGAGCCAAATGTCGCAATAGGTGTATAGAAAGGATGCGGATGCGCGGCAATCTGTTCGGGAGTTTCGCCCTTCGCTTCGAGGAGCGCGTCGCCGGGCAGAGATCCGCCAACAGAATTGGCAACAGATTTGCCCGTACCACCGTGCAGATTGACGCCGGAATAGTCACTCCTGGCCAACAGTAGCGAATAGTCGGCCGACCAAAGCGCAGCGGCAAACACATCGGAGACGCCCGGCTTGCCTCCGCGATAGCAGGTGTTGCCTTCGGTCATGCGTACGCGCGCACCCATCTTGCTGGCTGCGGCCGATGCGATATTCGCCATGTTCTGCACCCTTTGCATCGTCGCCGGTTTCAGCAGGTTCGGAATGTTGACCTCGGGGTTCGTCGCCGGGCCGCCAAAGTAATAATGATGAGTCAGGGTGGTTACGCGGGGCGGGGCCTGTATGGAAGGCCATTGATCAGCAATCTCAGTCAGCCAGGACACAGCGCTGGCAACGTCAGGCATGCCGAACTTTGCCGCCGGCACCCGAACTGCGATAGCGCGCGCCAGCGTGAGCCATTCTTCGAGATACGCCTTGGCCGACCATGTCTTTGGATCGCGCAGGTGCCGATCAAATAGATCCGCCTCGTTTCCGATCTGGAAATATTGCAGGCGGTTGCCCAGTGTCTCAGCTGCGAAGGCGGCCTCCTCGGCGGCGCGTGCCGGTATATTCGTACCCATCCCGATTCCGTAGATGCAGTTCCAACCCGCGGTCTGGAGAAACTCCGCCAGATTCCTGACTGCCTCGGGCGTCACAGCGTAGTACTGCGCTTTCGGCTCGCCCATGACCTCACGCACTTGAGGATGCTCCGGCTCGGGAGAATCAGGCTTAGGTTTCCAGTAAGCGAATTCGCTGGTATTGCCCCCAAGGCGCAGAATGCCAGTTGACGAGAGCGCTTTGAACTCGCGAATCAGGCCGCTGTTCTGCCCCGAAAAGAAACTCGGGTCCCTGAGCTGCTGCACTTCATAAGACAGGCCGACAAAGTCGATCGGCATACGAGGACCAGTCGCTTCCCTAGGGATGCTGAGGGCAACCCGGACCTTGCTTTGGCCCTGCGCGTGAAGACGTGCTGCAGCCATTGTGCAGGCTGCGACGGCAAGAAACCTTCGTCGTGTGAGCATCGGATCTCTCGATTCTTTATCTTTACTGCGGATCCAGAGCGCCCGCGTTTTTTGGTGAGGTTAAGAATATGACCAGCGATAACTCCATCTGGGGCGTCCCTTGTCCTTCAGATTTTAAGCGTAACGAGAATGTTTTCATCATCGGCGCCACTGAACAACTCATATGAAAGACATTCGCGCTAATCCGCGAACGATCGGCACCCGAGGCAAGAGTTACTCATCAATCGGACCAGGGGGCCGGCTTGCGCTCCCAACGGTGCCGCTTCAACTCCGCCAGCAGAGCCGGCGAGAGGGCCCCAAGTCGACCGCGTAGCTTTCGCGGAATCTTGTTCTCGGCGCGTTTCATCGGTCACTGTTTGAGTCAATTACGAAAATATTGTGTCATTTTACTTTAGGAGGCATCTGCTGCGACTGGACAACGAAACAGTTTTTTCGTATTGATAAGCATCAGCCTCGTAGCGGGTGCGGTTCATGAGCGATCTTGGGAGAGAACTAATGAGAGGCGTCGTAGTTGGAACAGGCAAACGCCTCGACGAAGTTGGTCAGCGGCTTGCGACGCTGCTCACCAGGTTATTCACATCACGCGACTTGCAGGAAAGCAAAGCAAGACTTGAAGAAGCCCAACGCGTCGCCCACGTCGGCTACTGGGTATGGAACCTCGATACGGATCGCGTGACCTGGTCCGACGAGCGGCCTTAAGGTAGGTCACAGCAGCCGTAACGGGAGGGGCCCTTCGTTAATCGAGGCAACTGCCGGGTATGACCATCAGCAAAAGGCATGGTGACGATTGCTGAATCGCGGCAATACTAGAAAAAGGCTAGAGATGGTCGTCGAGCGATTTGTGTATGATTCGACTCCTGCTTGGCGCGCAGAGATCTAGCGAATGAGCGATGAGTCCGTCCCCGGAAGTGTCGGAGTTGGCATAGCTTCAGTGCAACCCGCCGAAATGGTATCCGGCCCGAGTGAATTCGATCTCGGCTATTACGGCTGGCGTGTAGTGTTAGCGGCGTGTCTCGGCGTGATGGCGGGATTCGGCTCGCTATTCGTCTATACCTTCTCCGTTTTCGTAAAACCGCTCGCCGCCGAATTCGGCTGGAGTCGCGAAGCCATCTCAAGCGGCTTCGCAATCGCCGCCGTCACGCTGGGCCTATGCTCCCCGTTGCTGGGCAGGTGGATCGATCGTTTTGGCCCTCGCCGCATCATTCTTGTTTGCATGACGGTGTATGTTTGCGCGATTGCCTTGTTGTCGTTGATGCGCTTTGGATTGTGGCAATTTTACGTGACTTGCTTCGTGCTGGGAGTCGTCGGGAACGGTGCAGCTCATCTGGCTTACTCCCGATCGATTTCCACCTGGTTCCATCGACGTTTAGGGATGGCGTTGGCGTTCGTGATGGTTGGAGCGGGTTTGGGTGCCATGATTTTGCCCGTCTTCGCCCAATCCATCATCAGCCGGTCTGGCTGGCGGGCCGCCTATGGATCGCTCGGCGGTCTAGCATTGCTACTCGGCTTGCCCCTTAGCTGGCGCTACATCCGCGAACGTGGCGCAGACGGGCACAAGTCCGCTGCCGTTGCTCATTCTGGAATGACATGGCAACAGGGCTTGGGATCTTTTGCTTTCTGGATTATCACCGCAATCCTATTCGTGAGTTCGATCAGCATGAATGGGGCGATCACTCATCTTTCCGCATTGCTGACCGATCGCGGCATCACAGCCGAAAATGCGGCCCTGTGCGCATCGATACTCGGTGGATCGAGCCTGCTTGGCAGGGTCGTGGTGGGATGGCTACTAGATCGATTTTTCGGGCCACGTGTCGCGTTTGTAATAAACGTCATTACGGCGCTAGGCATTTTCCTTCTAGCTCGGGCGAGCAGTTTCCCGGCGGGTTGCCTTGCGGCTGCGCTCATTGGCGTTGGCGCCGGAGGCGAAGCTGCGACTACACCGTACTTGCTAACGCGTTATTTTGGGCTGCGTGCTTTTTCCACCCTTTACGGTCTCACCTGGACGTTCTATGCCGCTGCGGGGGCCATCGGGCCGGTGATACTGGGGCACGCATTTGATGCGACTGGCTCCTACTCTTCTTTGCTGGTTCTCCTTGCGGCAGCGCTCGGGTTGGCGGCCGCAACGAACCTCTTGCTCCCACGCTATTCAGAAGCCGAGCCAACGTAGGAACCAGAAAACATGCGGCGAAAGCCAGCAAAGGTTTCAGCATGGATGCGTCTTAAACACAGGCAAGAGAAATGGAGGGAGCGACGGGACTTGAACCCGCGGCCTCCTGCGTGACAGGCAGGCGTTCTAACCAGCTGAACTACGCCCCCGCATACCACCCGGTCATCCTGATTCCTTCCGGTTCCCTCCGATGCCCTCTCCTTCCCTGCCGTAGCATTTGGCCGTGCCGTGACAGGGCAACAACGAGATGTAACTGATTGATATCACACGATCTCGGCGGACGTCGTTTGGCACGAAGTAGTGCTGGAGGACATTTCTTAACGTTCCCTTAACGTCCCCAGATTCTTGCCTGCCCTACCAGATCAGTTTCAATCCGAACTGAATCTGTCTCGACGTTGTTGAAGTGCTGGTGATCGCCCCGGCAGTTCCGGACACTTTTGTGCCAGAGCTGGAAGACGTAAAGGTAATCAAATTTGGTGTGTTGAAATTCGCTCGATTGAGCAGGTTGAAGATCTCGGCACGAAACTGGAGAGCAAGTCGCTCGCGCAGATTCGTTGTTTTGCAGGCTGAGAAATCCCACGTCGCCAGACCTGGACCTATCAGAGTATCTCTATCTAAGTTGCCGTAGAATCCGCTGCCGGCCGGTGGCGCCAGAAAGGCGTTCGGATTGAACCACTGAGACGGTTTGCCGAGAATCACAGGGCCGTTGAAAGCTGGGTTCACGAACGGCCGCACCGGGTTGCGCGTGTCTCCATTGTTGGACGGGTTGTAGCTGAGTTGTGGCGTAAATGGGAATCCTGATTGAATCGTGACGATGCTGTTCACCGACCAGCCACTCACCAGGGCGTTGCTCCAACCCTCTAAGCTATTGGCGAACGGTTGTCCCTTCCCGAATGGCAAATTGTAGACGGCGTTGATTACGCCGATGTGACGGACGTCGTAGGTCGCGAGGCCGTAATCCGCGTGCAAGTCGAACGGATTTGACACCAGGCCAGGTGCATTAGGAGCGGCCGTCGCATTCAGCGAATCACCATCGTCCAGCGCTTTGGACCAGGTGTACACGCCTCGCAAGGACAACCCATGGCTAAAGCGTCGGTTCACATCGACCTCAAGGGCGTGGTAATTGCTGGTGCCCAGTGAGAACCATGTCCACGTGTTTGCGATTGTGGGATTTGCCCTTGTGGTGGTTGGTACGTAGAACGCACCTGCAGGAACTGGAACACCAGCCAAAGCCCCTAGTGTAGGGACGTTCGGATAAGTCGCCGGACAAGGCGAAGCTGGACAGATGACAGGAAATGGCTCGTTGGCGTCAATGCCAATTAGTTCATGATAGCCATGACTTCCAACATAGCCTACGGTCAAAGATGTGTTGGGTGAAACCTCCTGCTGAACACGTAGCGACCACGAGATCAATGTCGGTGTCCTCATATCGGGCTGAACTCCGCCAGGAACAAGTTTTGCTCCAGTGGGCGGCGGTGCAGTGGGATCGATCGGCAGTGACGAAACCTGAAATGGTGTCGTGGCGCTCCCGACGCTGTAGACCGGATTGAAAGGTGCGTTTTGATCGGTACGATAGCCCAGCGCATCCTGTAAGTCGCTGTAAATTCCAAGACCAGCGCGAATTACGGTCTTGTCCGAGAGCGGACTCCAGGCCAATCCGATGCGCGGCTCAGGCAAGAACTTGGCATGGTTGGTGGTGAATAGAGAGTGTCCGATGTGCGGAGTGTTTGAGATCACTCCGTTGCTGAAGGTGTAGTTGGCAGCGCGACCGTGCGCCTCGTTCCACCCGGTTGTGAACTCGTCTCTAAAGCCCAACGATAGGGTCAACCGCGGCGCAATGCGGATCACGTCCGAGACGTACCAAGCGCCGAAGAGCGAACGCCAGTTCATCTCCGTCGGCTTCGGGTCCCACAGAAAACTGGAGGCCGATCCCCGGAGGAAGTTTGCAAGGCTCGAGAATGTCAATTGGCCGTACTGACTGAGTGCAATGGTTTCGTTCGATTGGAAGGGTTGGAACCACGCCCCAAACGTGAGTTGATGCCGCCCGCGGGTCATTGCCACGCGATCTTCAAAAGTGAATAAATTGCGTGCGATCCGGAGATTGCTTCCATTATTGCTGCCCGCGAGACCGATCGCCGCTTGCGGGTTGGATGCGGCGCTCCCACCCACCACGACGGCACCTACCTGGTGCCCTAACAAGAAACCGGGCACGCTGTCTGCGGGCGTTCCGGGCGTTGGTAGGCCGGTGAAGAAATAGCCCGCACGCGAATATCCCACACGCGCCACGTTGACAGTGGAGTCAGAAAACGAGTGTGTTTCGTCGAGACTGAACACCTGTTCGCGCAGCGTGAGGATATCCGAGCTGTAAGGGTCCAAAACGGTTGCTGTTAAATCATTCCCATCGTCAATGGTATAGACGGCTGACAGAGAATCCTGTGAAGAAAGCGTGTGGTCAAGCCGAACCGTGCCAAAGTCCTCCCGAATTGTTTGGAACGGACTGCTGAAGACTTGCGCAATCCCACTGAAATCCGGGGCGCCCGCTGGAGCTACAGGCCACAAGTTGAGCAGGGGCTGAACGCTGCGTACGGCAGCCGCACGCGAAGCGGCGTCCGGTACAAATGCAACCGACGTCTGGTGCAGATGCTGGCGCACACCCTCGTAGTTGCCAAACAGGAAAGTCTTGTTGGCTCGGATCGGTCCGCCGAGTGAGCCGCCAAATTGGTTGCGCTGAAAGGGCGGCGCCGACCCCTGATCGAAGAAATTGGGTGCGTCAAGGGCGTTGTTGCGGAGAAACTCGTAGACGCTGCCGTGGAGCTGATTCGTCCCCGATTGGGTCACGATAGTCACTTGGCCGCCGGGGCGCTTGCCGTATTCGGCGCCGTAGGAATGGCGCACCACATTGAATTCCCGGACAGCATCGACCCCCAGCAACTCCTGGCTGCTGCCTCCGGGTTGCATGTTGTTCTCCGCAGCCCCGGTAAATTCCACACCGTTCAACAAGAATATGTTTTGCTGTGGGCGATTTCCGGACACCGCAAAGTTGTTGCCGGTGGTCGAATTGGATACGCCGATCCCGCCGGTCTTTTCCCATGTGAAGTTCACAATTCCCGGATTCAAAGTGAGGAGCAGATCGTAGCTGCGCCCGTTCAGCGGCAGATCTTTGACTTGCCGTTCGCCGACCAAACCCGAGATGTCTTGCGTCGTCAGGTTCACAACCGCAGCATCCCCGTTGACCTTGACTTGCTCACTGACTTGTCCAACGCGCAGATCCAAATCGACCGTAGCATCTTGCCCCACTACGAGGCGGACGCCCGATCGGATCCCCTCCGCAAATCCATCTTTTGTCACCCTGATCTCGTAGGGGCCAACAGGCAAAGCAAAGAACCGGTACCGTCCACCTTGGCCTGTCGGAACGGTGCGAGACATTCCAGTATCAAGATTCTTGGCGGTTACCGACGCAGCGGATACCGCCGCGCCAGATGGGTCCGTAATAATTCCGGACAAGCTAGCCGACACTTGAGCCGCAGAAAATGGCACGCAGATGCAAGAGAGAAGCAACGCCAAGATCGAGAAGTTAATAATCCAGGTTTCGCCAAATATGCTTGGGGCAATAATGTGCGGTCCGATCCGCACAGTCCGGAGGCCTGGAAGTTGTCTAGAGTGACGCATTCTTTCCTCTCCGCAGAAGAGTGATTTTAAGAATCCAAGAAGTGTATATTACAGATAGTTATGAAGTAGAATATGATGCGAGTATGGACGACTCACAGGATGATTGCGTTGGCGAAACGGGTGGCCGGGCTTGTTTGACCGAGTTAGCTTTTCGACTGTACGATTCGGTTCCAAATGGCCAAGAAGCCCCAACCTCAACGACGTGAAGCGATGAACGAAGAATTCCTAAAGCCGCGCGACGCGGCTTTGGAGCTTCGCATTAGCTTCCCAACGATCAAACAGTGGATCTACAAACGGAAGATTCGCAGTATCCGAACCGCGGGAGGACACCATCGTATTCCGCAGAGCGAAGTGGATCGACTGTTATTCCGGACAAGAGCCAAGACTGCACCCGAGCGAACTCTCACGATGCGTCGTTTGAGTGGCAGGAATCAGTTAGTTGGCCGGATTGAGAGTGTGCGCATCAGCGGGCTTATGGCGGAGGTGGTTATTTCCATCGGCGAGCAACAAATCACCTCAATCATCACCGCACGATCAGCTCGCGAAATGAGTCTCAAAGCTGGTCAGACTGCAGCGGCACTCATCAAGTCAACAGAAGTAATGATTCTTCGAGTGTGACATGAAAAAACTCCTCTTGTTCTCTGCCTTGCTGTTCGCATTGGTCTTCACCGACGTGGCCCCCCAGTGTCAGCAGTTGACCGTTCAAACTGATTCCGGGAAACAAGTGGTTCTTAGCCTCGCCGACCTCGAAGCCCTGCCCCACATAAGAGTGACTGCGTCGGAGCATTCGTCTGCTTTCGTGGAGTTTGAAGGTGTGACGCTCAAGAGCGTCTTGGAAAAGGCGGGTATAGCTTTTGGAGAATCGATGAAGGGTAAGCGACTCACGAACTGCCTGCTCGTGGAAGCGGCTGATGGTTATCGGGCTGTCATTGCGCTACCAGAGTTGGACCCGGCGTTCACCGATAAGCAGACCTTGCTCGCTTTCTTGCGGGATGGGAAATCGCTCGGTGAGAAAGAAGGGCCGTACCGAATTGTCATCCCCGATGAAAAACGAATGGCCCGATGGGTCAGGCAGGTGACGATGCTGAAGATTGTGGATGTTCGGTGAAGGAGATCAATCCTTCTGAATCATCACCTCGGTGGCTTTGACGACAGCGGAGACGGTGTCACCTTTCTTGAGCTTGACTTCGTCAGCGCTGCGGCGCGTGATGACGCTCTCAATGAAATTGTCCCCGACCCGAACGACAACATGAGCCATGACATCGCCGAGCTGAATTTCTTCGATTTTTCCGCGCAGTTTGTTTCCAGCTGATATAGGCATGCAGTCATTATAGAACCCGTCAGGAGTCACTGTATGAATCGTCGGAGACTAACCGTATTTGCAATTCTCGGGATTACGTTGATTTCTCAACTGTGTGCGGCGCAAGAAATAACCGTGGCAACTGCGGCAGACCTGCAATCTGCGATGCAGGATGTGGCCGCGCGTTTTGAGCGGCAGACAGGCAAAAAGGTCAAGGTCATTTTCGGCTCGTCCGGAAACTTCTTCCAGCAGATTCAGAGTGGCGCGCCCTTCGACATGTTTTTCTCCGCGAATCTCGATTACCCGAAAAAGCTGGAAGCGGCCGGGCTGATCGAAAAGGGGAGCTACTACGAGTATGCCAAGGGCAAAATCGTGGTTTGGGTTCCCAATGATTCCAAAATAGATCTGACTTCCGGCTTGAAGGCTCTGCTTGACCCGAGTGTAAAGAAAATAGCCATCGCCAATCCGCTACACGCCCCGTACGGGCAGGCAGCGGTCTCGGCGATGCAGAAGGAGGGTATCTACGACCAAGCAGAAGACAAGTTCGTTCTTGGCGAGAATATCTCGCAAGCGGCATCATTCGTTGTCTCAGGTTCAGCCGAGATTGGAGTAGTGGCTCTTTCCCTGGCGTTATCCCCAAACATGAAAGACAAGGGGCGCTACACCGAGATCCCTGCGGATGAGTACCCGCCAATTGAACAGGCCTGTGTGATCCTGAGTTCATCGAAGAACAAGGAGATCGCGCAACAGTTCCTCTCCTATTTCAAAGGTGCTGCTGTCGCTGACCTGCTGGTAGGTTACGGTTTCGACGTGAGCAGTCGAACTAACAAGTAAAACGATTAGCGGTTTATGCATCTCTACATCGTGGTCGACTGCAAGACTGAGAATTGCAGAACGGTTCACGTACTCATGCATCTTGCCGAAAAAGGAAAGACTCCTGCGAAGGTTGAGTACTGGATGTCCTACCCTTTGATTCTCGACTGCCCGAGCTGCGGCAAGGCCTACGACTACTCGGACATTGAGGAGAAATTCTGGCAAAAAGAGCTTCCGCCTCCTCCTGTTGGATATTGGAATCGACTAGTCCTGCCGACAGTACAGGACACATTCGCTTCGGAAGAAAATTGATGTGTTCACAGATTCTTCCTCGCGCTCAGCGCGTGCGTCGAGCTGGCAGTCGTGATGGAGCATTGTCGGCACGAAGTATCTGTCCGAAAGTCCTGGCCGTGCATCGACCAGCCAGTTCTCAGTGCCCATCGGCGGCAGCGGATGTCCCGTCTGACCGTTGGAGCACCTCTCGTTCCTAGCGGCTCGTTCTTAGTGAATTCGTGGTTGACGCAGCTCTGATCTAAAGATCGAGCACTATCCATGTTGGCGCACGGTCGCTGGCGTTTACCTGCCCACGCGTCCATCGGTCTACACCACCGTCCATGAGCCGGTCCGACACCTTCGGCGAGAGCAGAAAATGATCGAGTCGCATGCCTTTGTCCTTCGGCCACCGTTCGTATTTGTAATCCCAGAATGTCCAGAGCGGCCCGTCCGGATGTAGCCTCCGCATCGCGTCGGTCCAGCCTTGAGCTAGCAAGCGCGCAAAGGCGTGCTTTCAGGTTGGATCAACGCGTTGTTATCCAACGATCGAGTCGGATAGATGTCCAGCTGTGTCGGCACGACATTGTAGTCACCGGCCAACACCACGGGGGCACCGCTCGCCATGAGTTCGGCAGCATGGGCAATGAGGCGCTCAAACCAGGCCAACTTGTAGTTGAATTTCGGTCCAGGCTGCGGATTCCCATTGGGGAGGTAGATGGAAGTGATCAGGACTCCCTGAACAGCTTTCGATGTAGCGGGCTTGGTGATCTTCAGGATTTCCGGGCAAGCTTGCGCAGGTCAGCATGGGAGCGTGGTTTCGCGCGAGAATGGCCACGCCGTTCCAGGAACGCTCCCCTTGCCAGACTGCTTCGTACCCGAGAGTCCGAAGGGCATTCACGGGAAAGGCTCCCTGCTCTGCCTTGAGCTCTTGGAGACTAACCACGTCCGGCTCAGCTTGCGCTAACCAAGCCAAGAGGTTATCAAGCCGCTTATTGATGTTGTTAATGTTGAAGGTCGCGACTCTCACCAAATCCCTCTCTGTCCCTGTACTTCTGGGTGCACCTCCCAAGAGGAGCAACCGAGTACGTTGTTCCGGCTGGCATCATCTTACCGGTGGAAAGAGATGGAAAACCCCAAACTAAAACGCATAGCCTAGTCTGGCCAAGACGACCCAGTGGGATCGGCGCGATCAGAATCCGCTTTCGGTTGTCGAAATGGGTGATCGCTATACGTCATAGGTTCAGATACATACAGAACTATTTTCCGGAAGGAGAAAGGTGATGCAATTCGCATTGTTGATCTACGAATCGCCGGAGGCTTTCGCGTCGCGGAAAAGCGATGGGACCGACCCCTATACAGGCGCCTGGCGCGCGTACCACAAGGCTCTTGTCGAGTCGGGGGTCTTTGTCGGAGGCGATCCGCTGGAAGTACCGGAAACGGGAACCACGATAAAAATTAAGGAAGGAAAGCGGGGCGTACAGGACGGTCCATATGCCGACACGGTTGCACCCTAATTGCACCCAGATTCCAAAAGTGCCAATTTGCAACTGCTTGAAAAGAATGGCGGGGACGACGGGACTCGAACCCGCGGCCTCTGCCGTGACAGGCAACAACAAGATGTAACTAATTGATATTAAACGGCGTCGGCGGATGTCGTTTGATACGAAAAGGAACTGCAGGATACTTCTTATCGTCCCCTTAACGTCCCCAGATTTGCATGCCGCACTACTGCAAAACTTGCGCAATCGCCACAGGCTGCACAAGGGGGTCATGTCGTTTCTCAGCCTGACCGCCGCAAAATGGCGACTGGTCCGTCCGCGAACGCACCGCCCTCCAGCATCGCATTGAGAAGACTTGCCACACTTCACAACTTCTGCAATGGCCACATTTCACCAAATCAGATGGTTGACGAAAGCGATGCGACTACCCCAGATTCCGCGAGCCCAATCCGATTGCAACCAAACGTCAAGAGTTGAAGCCATAAACAAGCTCTAGTGCTCCCGCTCCGCCTGCGCCGCGACGCTGGCTACTGATAGCTGTTTCTGCATGGCAACATCTGGGTGGCGATACCCTGCTGCTCGTGATTCATTAAAGCTGATTTGCTGAGTGTTCTCTGCTTGTAATGTTTCCACTGCCATAGGCCATACCCATGCGCGAGATAGAATTGCTCTTCATCACCACAGTTCTGATAGTTCTGATTGCAGTTATAATGGTAGTGCAGTACGCGCGTCCACACATTCCCTAGACTGCCAGACGCGTTCATGAGTAGAGGAGCATCGAGATCGTTGACCGCGGTTCCGATCGAGCTCGACTTGTAACCACTGCAAGACGCGTAATAATTGAATGTGGTGTTGGCCACCTTGATCTGTGGTCCAGGCTTTCCCGAGGTGATGCAGCGGACCGCAATCGGCAGG
>Ga0185299_10005849_pt1 | contig 13493 bp, 8 predicted proteins | sample PaiPotPPA55metaG_FD_128002 | JGI IMG/M metagenome (GOLD analysis project Ga0185299, IMG submission 128002) | Iron sulfur acid spring bacterial and archeal communities from Banff, Canada, to study Microbial Dark Matter (Phase II) - Paint Pots PPA... ...
TTTCGCTCTGGGGACGCGCCAGCGTCCGCAGCGCCGGCAATTCCAACGTCGAGCTTTATGCGCGCAGCGGCAATGTGGACAATCCCGACCGCAACTGGAGTCCCTGGACGCGCATTAATTTTGCCCTCGCCCTCGCCGCCGGTTCCGAACTCAAGATTCCGCCGGCACGCTTCGTGCAGTGGAAGGCAGTCCTCCACGCCGGCAATCCCGCTCCTCGCGTTGACTCTGTCCTGCTGAACTACCTGCCCAAGAATGTTGCTCCTGAAATTGACGACATCACGGTACAGCCCGGCTATCGCTATCAGGCGATCTCCCATGTGAGCGGCAGCGAGCCGCCTACTCCCGGGCAGCCGCGCTTCGATCCTCCACCACCCGCCGTCCGCGACCGCGACTCGGTCGGCATCCGCTGGTCGGCGCATGACGACAACGACGATCAGCTCGTCTACAGCGTCTACTACCGCGGCGACGGCGAATCGCGTTGGCTGCTGCTGAAGAACAACCTCTCCGATCGCTACTATTCTTTCGACGCCAGTCTTTTACCCGACGGCGGCTACGCCGTGAGGGTCATCGCCTCCGATGCGCCCTCGCATTCGCCCGGAGAAGCCCTCTACGCCGAACGTGTCAGCGCCCGCTTCGAGGTCGACACGACTGCTCCGGTCATTGACAACCTGACTGCTACGCTCGAGGTTACGCAGATCGGCAAGCAGATCGATGGCAGGCAGATCGATGGCAGGCAGATTCACGTGCGCTTCCGTGCCAGCGATTCGTTTTCGCCGATCAAGCGGGCGGAGTATTCGCTCGATGGCGGCGACTGGCAGTTCGTCGAGCCGGTCGGCCAGTTGTCCGATTCCAAGACGGAAGAGTATGACTTTCGCGTGGCCGTGCCGCAACCCGAAGCTGCGCCGGCGCTGATGGCCGGGAATACGGCAAATGACCACGTCGTTGTGGTTCGCGCCTACGATCGCTTCGACAATCTGGCCACCGCAAAGACGGTGCTTCGCGGGAAATAGAAAAATCTTAACCACAGGGGACACAGAGAGGCACAGGGGAAAGGAATCACAGTTTCCCCCTGCGTGCCTCTGTGTCCCCTGTGGTTAAGGTTTTGACTTATTCGCGCCGAGGAAGGCTGGTGGCGTATACACGAGCGAAGGCAGCTCGCAGGGCTTGTGTATTACTTCTGCCATCCGACTTCTAACCTGCTGCCTTCTCTTACTGCTGCGCGAACATGATGGAACTCGGAGTTCCACTGGTCGTGCCCATCATCATGAAATCGGTGACCACGGAATTCACAGCATCGAAGTCGATAGCGTAGATCACATTCGTCGCAGCGGTCGGAGGGGGCGGAGCGGTTAGCGTGATCGTGCCCACTCCTGTGCCCGTCATCGTGTACTTTCCCCCGCTCAGCATTAGATTCCCGGGGTTCTGCGTTCCGGCGACGTTGTACGTTGCCCCTCCAGTCGATGTGAGGAGCAGGTTCTGGACGACCGGCGCAATGCTGGAATCGCTGTTGCTGATCGTGGCCGAAGCGTAAGTACCGGGCAGCTCCGTTGGAGCGTAACTTGCTTTCGAGGGCTGCGGGTCCATTGTGCCCGTCATCACCGCCGCGCTGGACTGATCAAGCAGAAAACCGCGATTCGCTCCGCTGGCATATAGAACGAATGGAAGCGGCGCTACCACCGGGTTTGCAGTCGGATTGCCCAGCATCTGGAAGGTGTATCGTCCGTTGGTCGTGCCGGTCGCCACGTAGGTGTACGAGAATGGCTTCGTCGCCGGAACTGAAACAATCGCTCCATTATCATTTTGATCGAAGGTACCCGTGAAACCGCCCGCTCCCCCTGTTCCGCCCGAGGTGCCATCCGTGGTGCCGAGAGTCAGCGAGACATTCGCGTTCGTCCCCGTCAGATTTGAAACCGATGTGCCGCTGAAGGCTGCATTGTTGTAGGTCATCGGGACCTGGTAGACCATGGATCCAGAAAGGGCGGGATGAGCCCCGTCGATCGGGTCAGTGGAAATGACATAGAGCGTCAGGGGATTGGGACCGGTCTTGGTTTGTGTTTGCCCGCCAGAAACAAAGAAGTCAAACTTTTGCGTCGAGACCGAGCTCAGCGTCATTTGCCACCACGTGGGGAGGTTTGCGTTGGGCTGGGAGTATGTGCTAGTGGAGCTGACGTTGCAAGGTTGCGCGCCGCATACATTAATGCCGTTGTCATTGGTGTCAAACAGGCCGCCGGTGATCTTCCCGCTTCCGTCCATCGGCAGGATACCGACATACCCAACCCGGTTGCCAGCCGTCGCCTTGTCCACACCGGTGAATCCGAATACGAATGTCTGCGCCCCAGCGTCAAAGACTGTATTCGCCGCCGACTTTTGCAAGACGCCGGACCCGGTTCCCGCACTGTCGGCCTCGATCATCCGAATGATGCCCGATGATGTGAGAACCGCGGTGTATACGTTGGTGGGGCCTCCACTAAGGCTCAGAGTAAGCGTCCCCAGATTGTTGTTTTTGGAAATCGGACTGTATAAGACCTGGGTAATGGGATACTGATGCGGCCCGCTGGCAGACAGCGCGTCTTCGACTCCTGCTGTGATCGTGCCATTGGCCGTCAGGATGAAGCTTCCCGCCGCTGCGACAGGGTTATTGCTGGTGTCATATCCCGAAAACCGGAACGCGTACGTGCCCGCTGCCAGGCGCGAGGTCGCAACTGTAACCTTAGCTTGACCAACGGCTGCGGGAGACTGCTGAACTGTCGAAGTCGCCGCCACCACCACAGGCCCATTGGTGGCCGGTGCGGCATAGACCGCCAGACCGGAAACGTTTGGGTCCTGAACCAGACTTCCGCAGCTGCCGCTTGGCGTGCACGTCCAGGTGAACGTCTGCGGCGCATCGTCCGGTACCGCGACGGCGGTGAACTCCTGCACTAGATTTTGCCCAACTGTCACCGTCGTTGGCGTCACCGTCACCGAGATCAGTACTATATGCACTTGGAGGCCACCCGTCGCCGTGCTGTCGGCTGCGGAGGTCGCAGTGATCGTCACCGTCGCCGGGCTCGGGACGGCTGCCGGTGCCACGTAGGCGCCAGTATTCTTGTCGATCGTCCCGCACGGATTTCCCGTACCCGTGCATGCCGTGCCGCTCAGGCTCCAGGTAACGGTCTTGTTGGTCGTACCCGTCACTGTTGCGGTGAATGTCAGCGGCTGATTCGGGTAAATCGCAGGAATGTTGCCATCACCGACGCTAACCGTAATTCCACTGCCCGTGCCGTTGCCGCCCTTCGCGCAACCGCCAGCCAGCGCCAGACTCAGCAAAGCCGCCGCAAACAGACAATTTTTTATCATGATGATCGGATCTCTTTGAACTAAGTCTATTTGAACTTAGAATCTTTGAACCAGTCTTGCTGTATCAGTCTCTTTAAACCCAACAGGGGGAATCTGTTGCCCGAGAACATCGGCCGTAAGACTAAGACATTGTCCGAAGACGCGGCTTCCATCTTGGACTTATCCCAATTTCCGAGCAGCCATAAGGCCAATTTGTTTTTCAAATCAGCAGGTTACAAATGTACCTGAATCCAAGGCACTTTGGCAGTGTAAGGAGAGGTGTCGGCGGAAGGCGGCAAAGTTGCCTGCGCAAGGAAATGCAGCTTTCAGGATGAGACAGTCCACTGCTAGTCCAGAAGTTCTCCCGGTTCTCAGTCGAGAGCTGTTACGTCTACCTGACAACCGAGACCTGAGACCTGACACCTGATTCTTCAGCAGCCGTCTCCAAAGCCGCGCGCTTTGCGGTTTCCAGCAACGGACGCAGCTCAGCGGCGGTGATCCCGAGCGTGCCCCCGGAGAAGCCGTCGATATAGGCGGAGTTGACGCCCACGACTTCGCCGCTCAGGTTCAGCACCGGTCCGCCGCTGCCTCCCCGCGCCGTAGGCGCGTCATAGATCAGCTTGTCGCCGGTTACATCGCCGATGTGCCCAAACGTCGCCGAAGGCCTGATCAACGATAGCGCCGCCAGCTCGCCTGCCGTTTCGGCGTTATCCGGATGCGACGAAAGCCGCTCATACACTACCGCCGGCGACTTCGCCACCATGCCCGTCACTCCCATCGGATAAGCCAGCACGCTCACCGACTCGCCCACATGCGGCAGCGCCCGGGACAGAGTCAAGGGGCGCAGTTTCTTTGTGAAGGCGGTTGTTTCAAGGCGCAGCACGGCCAGATCGCCATGCTTGGCCAGCACGGCCGTCTCCAGATTTACCGGAAACGGCGAGCCGGGGAAATATGCCACCAGCGTTTCCAGCACCGGCGTTCCGCCCGCCCGCAATGCCACAGCGACTTCGCGGTCGCCATACCATGGCTCGGCCACATGGCGATTGGTGGCCAACAGGCCCGGCGCCACTACAAACCCGGTCCCCGCCACGCGCGCGCGAAAATCTTGCCCACGGCCGGACACATGATAAATCCCATAGATATAAGCGACCGAATCCCGGGCATCGTCCACCGCCGCCGCCGACACCGATTGCTCCCGTTCCAGCTCCGCCACCTGGCGCGAGAGCTGGTGAACCTGCTGCTCCAGGCCGGTAGTCTCCGGGGGAGCGTAGTAGTGCGCCATCACTCCGGCGCCCACCAGGGCCAGCACGCCCAGCAGCCCCTGCACAAACCGCTGCCAGGTTTCCACCACTTCGCTTTCCCCACTATCGGAATTGAACATGAGCCGTCAGGCCCGGAAGGAGGGAGATCTCCGGGTAGCCACTATCCTGACGTATTCGGGCCACGGCGTGTAGGGTACAGAAGTCGGGTGGCAGAAGGCCAAAGGTAACCAAAATTATCGCCAGTAGAGACGTGGCTTGCCGCGTCTCGGCAGTACCTCGCTGCCGGAAACGGGGCAAGCCCCGTCTCTACACAGGCTATTGCTCAACCCCCAGCCGTTTCGCCATCTCTTCGTAGAGGAACCCTTCGCCCGGACGGTAGGGCTGGACCCATTCTCCATCAATCACAAACTGCGGAATGGCGCGCTTGCCGGTCCGCCTGACGACCTCATCGGCAGCTCCCGGAGTGGTCTCGATGTTGATGTCGATGTATGGGAGCTGGTGCCGGTCGAGGAAGCGCTTGGCCTCCCGGCAATCGGGACACCAAAGGGTGGAATAAACGGTGATTTCCATTTGGGTAAGTCTCTTCGATATTTAGAATAGCAGGCTGCGGAAGAACCCCGGCCCGTTGCCGTGTATCGCTCCGGCGGTACCGCCTGTTTCGCATCAAATGCTATCCTCCTCTTGCGCAAACTACTTTTTTCCTTCCGCAGTCTCCCAGTCTGACCGATACAATGCTCGCCGTATGCGAATTCCTGCTTTGCTTCTCGCTTATCTTTCCCTGCTCGGGCTCGTTGCCTGTGGCAGTGGAGGAAGCTCCAATTCCGGGGGCAGCCTGTCGCTGTCGCTTTCACCCGCGTCTGCGCTCGTCTTTCCCGGTCAACCCGCCGCCACGGTCAACGTTACGCTCAACCGCCAAGGTACCACTGGGAACGTAACGCTCAGCGTGCAGGGAGTACCGGCAGGCGCGGCGGCGACCGTCCAGTCGCCCGGTCCTTCGAATAGCGGCAGCATCACCCTCTCTGCCTCGTCGGCTCCGGCGGCAACCTATCCTTTGACCGTGACCGCCAGCGATGGCAACGTCAGTGGTTCGGCGGCGTTTTCGCTTGCGGTTGGAGCGGTTGCCCAGATCGGCATCACGAAGAACGGCGGCTTCCAAGTTGCCATGTCCACGTCGTTCCAACCGGCAGAGTGGGATTATCAATTCTTCACTCTGAATCCAACGGCGACTACGGCTCTAGGGAACCTGCAGCCGGCACACATCCGCTTGCAGGGTATTTCGCAAGGAGTGCCGCAGACGAGGGCCAACACGTGGGATTTCACCGTGCTGGACAACGTCACGCAGCCGGTGCTGGGCGTGGGCGATCATAGCCCAGAGTTTCAGATCGCGGTAGCGCCGGCATTCATGTACGACGCAAATCATAATTTTCTCGATCCGAGTTACAAGACTTTCGGGGCCTACGCGCAGAATCTGGTGCGCTACTACAACACGGGCGGTTTTACTTCGGGTGATGGTTCGTTCCACGTCTCGGCGAGTTCCTATCCCATTACATGGTGGGGCATCTACAACGAGCCTAACTTCAATAACCTCGATTCCACTCAATACACGGAGCTTTACAACGCCGTAGTACCGGCGATGCAGGCGGTCGATCCATCTCTGAAATTTGCGGCTCTGGAACTCGGCGACTATGCCGGTTTGGCGAATGCGTTTATGCCCGCCTTCGTCAGCGGAGTGAGCGCTCACGTGGACGTGCTGGCCACGCACTTCTACTCGACCTGTAATCAGAAAGACAGCGACGCCCAGCTCTTTTCGACGATCCCGGACTTCGTAAGCGAGGTGGGAGACATTTATGCGCAAATGCAGACGAACCCAGCACTCACCTCGGTTCCGGTGTGGGTCACGGAGAATAACGTCAATGCCGACTACGACAAGGGTGGCGGCATCAGCGCCTGCAATGGCGGCACTTTTGTCTCGGACTTACGAGGTTCTAGCGCGTTCTTTGCCGCTTGGCGTCCCTATGTCTTTTCGCAGCTAGGCAAGGCTCGAGTGCGGGCCCTGTATCACTGGGACTTCGACGCCGACAAACAGTTCGGCGAAGTCGACTATTCCACCGGAGCCCTGCAGTTGAGCTACTGGGTGGACTACTGGCTGGCGCGGATGTTCCCTTCGCCGCCAGGCGCGGAACTAATGAGCTATACGACCACGGATACGTCCGACATCGAGGTTCTTCCGGTCGTCAATGCTGATGGAAGCGTTGTCGTGATGGTCGCGAACTACGCTGTCAAATCATCCGGCGACAACAATGGCCCCGGCGCTCCGCGTAGCATTCTGATCGAAACGACAGCTCTGGGAAACTTCGGCTCGGGCGGTCTCCTGACGATCGATGCCAACACCAACGTGGCCAGCGGACCGGTACCTTCCACAGTTACGCCCGCGCACCCGATTCCCGTAACTCTCAATGGATACGGTGTCGCTTTCCTCACGTTGAAATAGCAGCGGGCCTCTACCAACACTACGCACGCTCCAGTTCGTGCACCGTCAACTCGTTCTCCACATTGCCGGTATTCAGCGTCGTGGCTGGTTCAAACAGGACGACCCAGCATTCTTTCTCCGCCACCGGACGGTGCTCCACCCCGCGCGGAACAACGATAAACTCGCCCTCTTCGATCCATTCATGTCGGTCGCGGAACTCCATGCGGAAGCGGCCCTTCACCACCAGGAACATCTCGTCTTCGTGCTCATGATGGTGAAAGACGAACTCGCTGTTCAGCTTGACGAATTTGACGTGCTGTCCGTTGAGTTCCGCAGCGATGCGGGGCTTGTAGTATTCAGTGATGTTGGCGAACTTCTCGGCGATGTTGACTTTGGACATGGAATCCTCAGAGGTTGTCCCGCTGCTGCGTGTTTAGTAGATGGCGCATCTCATTCGGGCGTCGCAGGAAAATTCCGACGGCTGAAAAAGCTGCCGAGCTTCGCTCGGCTTGGACGGGCGAAGGGAGCCCGTCCCCACACAAACAAAGCAAAAGCCGTCAGCTGGGCGCTGACGGCTGAGTGCTGATGGGCTGACGGCTTCTAGAATCCGGTCTCTCCGGCGCCCAGGTGTCCACCGCGCAGCGTTACCCGCACGCCGCGTTGGCTATTCACGCGAGTGGTCGTGCTCCAGTCCACTTCATCGGTGCTGATCACGCCGTTCCCGCCACTGGCCAGTTCGTAGCTGATGCGGCTGTCCTGATAGGTGTAATTTCCCACCGCCAGAACCATACCCGTCTTCAGCACAAACACCGGCACTCCCGGCGCCGTCCCGCTGCGCACTGCCGGATCTCTGGCAACGTAGCTGGCGTAGGTGACCTGTGGAATTTCCTCAGCCATCGGCTGTGCGCTGGCTGCGGGTCTTACCTCGCGCATCGCCAACTGAGGCGTGGCATTTGTGTTCGCGGCACCATAGGACGAACCGCGATAATACGAGTCGCCTGTCGGCTCGGGACGTCCAAAGAAATGCCAGTCCGGCCCGTTGGTCGCCGCGACCTGCGGAATCTGTACATCATCCATCAGGCGCAGCGTGAGCTGGCTTTCGCCCTTCAGCGTGGGACGCGGCCCCCGTGCCGGCAGCATAATGATCTTCCACGGCCAAAGCGGCGGCAGCATCCATTCGACGATGTCGCGCTTGGCGTGCCCTTTGCCCCGGATGTCGCCGTCTTTATTGACCTTGTAGCCGCGGGTCGCGATCACTTTCGCGTCCAAAGGCATATCGCCGTTCGGCATGCCGATCCGATCAAACATCAGTTTCATGTTGCCCTTGCCCCAGAAATGGCCTGGGTCCCGGGCCGATTCCAGATGTCCGACAAGGTAGCTTCCGCGCGGGAACGCCTGCTGGCCGAATTCGGTTACCGAGTGCAGATGACAGAGCACGGGATCGCCGACCGCAACCGTGGCAGAAGAAAGGTTCGGTTCATTCAATGTGCATTTCAGAAGGGTACCGGCGGGCAGGACCATCTCCCGCGCACTGGCACTCAGAGTCAAAGTCAGGGTCAAAGTTAGAAGGGATACCGCCAGAACTGCATACGAGCTGGACTTCATAACGCACCTCGGTCTCACGCCCCGGAATTTTTGGTTCGTATTACCAAACTACCGCGTTGAGCCAGCCCCGATTCACAGGAGTTAATCACAAGTTCATTCTGAGGTCAATCGAACTTTGGGATCAGAGCGTGTCTTTGTTGCAACAGGGAGTCTGTCTTTCCGAGTCGACTGGCAGAGTTGCCACATTTCCGCCAGCAACTTCTTGCCTGGTTTTCTGGACGTGTTTACTCTTAAGTAATCGGTGTTTCCTACTTCTCCCGATCTTTTGGAATCATAGGGTTAGGAAGAAAATCCCGCAAAACGAGATTATCCCTTTCATAAACCCAAGTAGAACTTCCGTCTCGCGCCGCATTTGGAGATACACATTCTCCTGTATGGAGTACTAGGGGATCGCTTCGCTAAACTGTTGAACGGAGACTCTTGGAAGGCGGGCGGTCGGTGCGCCGTAAGGTTTTTATACCCGACACGCCACAGCCGAGTAGGGTTAAGTCCCGAAAAAGGCCGATTGCCCGCATTTGCTCTATTTCGCTAGCTTTTTCTTTGGACGGTTTCGGCTTTCCAGGGGCGTTTCCAGCGCTGACCGTCGCGTTCTGCTTCAACGCTCAGCGGAATCTTACTTTCCCCCGTCTTTCTCTTTGACATTCGCATTCACACCCCCTCAGACATCAATCGCCCAAGTGCCATCCCTGCGAGACTCGATTTGGCCACTTCCGCTTTCCCGGCACTCACGTGCCGGGCTTTCCTGTGCCGTCGCTTCGTGGCTGGATGCCACGAACATGCGGAACACAACAACTAGACAATCGCAAAAGCCCGCACGGGGAACGTTCCAAACCCCTTTACTTTCACGGACACGGCGAAAAACCTGAAATCCACTTGCGGGAGCGCTGCCAGGTTCGTCATGTGCTCGACGATGGGAATTTCGTTTTTCAGAAGAATGCTGTGAACCGGGCGCCGCAAGTCCTCGACATCATCGATGTTGTGCGAATCGATTCCAACGAGGGCCACGCCAGAGTGTGCCAGAAAGCGCGCCGCGTCCTCGGTCAGGAACGGATGCCCATCGAAATACTGAGGCGTGTTCCAGTGTCGCGACCAGCCAGTCTCGACCAGCGCGGCTTTGCCCGTGAGATCCTCGCTACGCGGAAAACACGAGATATCGACCGCTTGCTTGTGCTGGGCCGGTATTTTGAGGGCGGGGAGGTTCGCGAGTTTTTGCAGATCGAGTTGCGACAAATCTTTGCCATCGGCGTAGCGGTGAAATGGAGAATCCAGATAGGTCCCGGTATTCGCCACCATCTCGATCTTCCCAATCTGGAACTCAGTTCCGGGGGCGTAGAGCTTCCGCGACGCTTCGCGGCTCAGGTAGTCGCAGATGATCGGGGCGGGCAGGCCTTTGTAGGTCACCAGGCCATGCTCGACGGTGTGACTGAGGTCGATTAAAGTTCCGGGGAATCTGGGCAGATCAGCCATCGGGATGGATCATTCTGCCACAATTGAGGTTGCTGATATCGCATGAGCCGCTGACCGCCAAAAACCCTGCCGAGCTTCGCTCGGCTTGGACGGGCGGGGCGCCCGTCCCCACACTATCAAAACAAAAGCCGCCAGCTTTTCGCTAACGGCTGAGTGCTGAACGCTGATGGCTTTTTGCTAGCTCTCGTACAGCAGCACGCCTTCGGTCTTCTCCGCGTCCACTGGGCGGTAGTACAGCTTATTCGCTTCGAGGAAGACCTCGATGAACGCCGGCCTTGTGGTGATGGTGCCCTGGATCAGGGCTTCCGACAGCGGATCTTCTATGTACTTCTGCAACGCGCGCCGCAGCGGACGCGCTCCGTAACTGCGGTCGGTCAGGGTCTGATTCAGAATCCACTTCTTCGCTTCGTCGGCCACGGTCACTGTGATCGAACGCTGGGCGAGATTTTGGTTCAACTGGCTGACCATGAGTTCGAGAATCTGGATCAGGTCGGCTTCGCTGAGCGCCATGAACAGGATGATTTCGTCGACCCTGTTCAGGAATTCCGGATTGAAGGTGCGCTTGACCTCGCTCCTCACCAGGTCTTCGACCTTCTCGGAAACCATCTCGTCTTTCGACGACTGGAAGCCCAGGCCCTCGCGCTTCATAAGGTGTCGGGCGCCGATGTTGGACGTCATGATGATGATGGTGTTCTTGAAGTCGACGGTGTTGCCGAGGCCGTCGGTTAATTGCCCGTCTTCAAAAACCTGCAGCAGAATGTTGAACACGTCGGGGTGCGCCTTCTCGATTTCGTCGAGCAGAACGACAGAATATGGCGCCCGCTTGACGCGTTCTGTCAGCTGTCCACCCTCTTCATATCCCACGTATCCTGGAGGCGAGCCGATCAGCTTCGAAACGGAGTGCTTCTCCATGAACTCCGACATATCGAAACGGACGAGAGCTTTGTCGCTGCCGAACATGAAGTGTGCCAGAGTGCGAGCGACTTCAGTTTTGCCAACGCCGGTCGGTCCGAGGAACAGGAACGAACCAATCGGACGGTTCGGGCTCTTCAACCCGGCACGCGAGCGGCGGATGGCGCGAGCCAGTGCGCTGATCGCTTTTTCCTGCGAGATGATGCGCTTGTGCAGCTCTTCTTCTATGCGCAGCAGCTTCTGGGTTTCTTCTTCTTTAATTGAGGTGATGGGAACGCCGGTCCAACGCGATACCACATCCTCGATGTCCTCCCGACCGACTACGCCGGTGGAGGATTCATCGAGGTGGTATTTTTCGCGAAGGGCGCGCAGGTTCTCGCGCTCTTTGCGTTCTTCATCCGAGTAGAAGCGCGCCTTCTCGAACTCGTGGTTCGCGATGGCATTCTCCATACGATGGACGATGAACTTGATCCGCTTCTGGACTTCCGTCAATTCTTCCGGCAGCGTGGTCTGGCGCAGTTTCACGCGCGCACCGGCCTCGTCGATCAGGTCGATAGCTTTATCCGGCAGAAAACGGTCGGGAATATAGCGATTCGAATGCGACACGGAAAAATTGATGGCGTCGTCGGTATAAGTGACGGCGTGGAATTTTTCGTAGCGTTCTTTAATTCCAAAAAGAATCTTGATGGCGTCGGCTTCGTTCGGCGGCGGAACTTTTACCGCCTGGAAGCGGCGCTCCAGCGACCGGTCTTTCTCGATCGACTTGCGATATTCAGCGGGCGTGGTTGCGCCGATGCACTGAATCTCGCCGCGCGACAGGGCCGGCTTCAGGATGTTGGCGGCGTCCAGCGAGCCTTCCGCTGATCCCGCGCCCACCAGCGTGTGCAGCTCGTCGATGAAGATGATGGAATTCTGCGACTCCATCAGCTCTTTCATGATGGTCTTCAGCCGCTCTTCAAATTGTCCGCGATACTTGGTGCCGGCTACGATTAGAGAAAGATCAAGCGCCAGAATACGTTTGTCGGCGAGGAATGAAGGAACCTCACCGTCCGCGATGCGTTGCGCCAGGCCTTCTACGATGGCGGTCTTGCCTACTCCGGGCTCGCCGATCAGCACAGGATTATTCTTGGTGCGGCGACACAGAATCTGCACCACGCGCTCCACTTCGCCGTCGCGGCCGACCAGCGGATCGAGTTGGCTATCCATGGCGGACTGCGTCAGGTCGCGGGAAAACTCGCTCAGTAATGAGGACTCGCGCTGTCCGCGTTGCGGCGCAGCTTTTTCCTGGCTCGTACGCGCCAATTCTTCGCGGATGGTGGAAAGCCGCAATCCCCGTTCGTGCAAAATCTCAGCCGCAAAACACTTTTCTTCGCGCAACAATCCCAATAGCAGGTGCTCGGTTCCGATGTGCTTATGCGAAAGCCGCTCCGCCTCTTCGGCGGCATAGGCCAGAACGCGTTTGCATTCGTTGCTCAGCGGTAAATCGACCGAAGTGGAAACCTTTTCCCGAATAGTGGTGTGACCCTCAATTTGTTTCCGGATCGATTCCACCGAGGCATGAGAGCGCAGAAAACGATTGGTCAGGGCCTTGTCTTCGCGGAGCAGTCCGAGCAGCAGGTGTTCGGTCTCAATATATGGAGATCCGAACTGGCTGGCTTCGTACCGCGCAAAAAAGATTACGCGCCTGGCTTTCTCCGTGTAGCGTTCGAACATATACCCATTCCCCCCCGAGTCTGCGCGGAACGCCTCGCCCTCCGCCAAACCCCTGACCCCAACCCTTTATTATGCATTTATATCGCCTAATCCCCCAAGCGATATCCGTCTTGAGTAACCCATACCGTCTTACTTTGGGAATTCCGAATTTTTCAACTTCAAGTCTTTTTGTTCCCCTGTCTTTAATTGTGGTTCTGTTCTGCATTTCGTTACTCCGGAAGCGACTCCGGCGCCACTTCTTCCATTTTGCCCTGATCCAACCGTAAAACGCGATGGCACCGTCGTGCAAATGCCAAATTATGCGTGGCGATCAAAGACGTCAACTGATGCTCGCGATGCAACCGCGCGACCAGTTCAAAAACCAATTCCCCGGTGCGCCCGTCGAGATCGCCGGTCGGCTCATCGGCCAGCAGTACTTGCGGCTGGGTGATGAGCGCCCGTGCCAGCGCCAACCTTTGCTGCTCGCCTCCGGAAAGTTCGCCCGAACGATGATGCCCGCGTGATTCCAGTCCTACCTCGCGTAACCAACGCGAAGCCTCCTGTTCGGCTGAAGACAGCGCTTGCCCGCGCGTCAGCAGGGGCATGGCGACATTCTCCAAAGCGGTGAATTCCGGCAGCAGGTAATGGAATTGCCACACGTAGCCGATCTGGCGGTTACGGAACTCGGCGGCATCGTCCTCGGAGAGCGCATTCACTTGAGAGTTGGCGCAGTATACGGCACCCGCGGAGGGACGATCAAGGGCCGCGAG
>Ga0185299_10005851_pt1 | contig 13492 bp, 10 predicted proteins | sample PaiPotPPA55metaG_FD_128002 | JGI IMG/M metagenome (GOLD analysis project Ga0185299, IMG submission 128002) | Iron sulfur acid spring bacterial and archeal communities from Banff, Canada, to study Microbial Dark Matter (Phase II) - Paint Pots PPA... ...
AGGTAGAGCCGTCCGGGGTCGCACTGGCTGAACCCGGCGTTGCGGTCCGGGGTCCACTGCATCGGCGTACGCACGCCGTCCCGGTCGCCGAGCCAGATGTTGTCGCCCATCCCGATCTCGTCGCCGTAATACAGCACCGGACTGCCCGGCAGCGAGAACAGCAGCGCGCTGAACAGCTCCATCTGCCGCCGGTCGTTGTCCAGCAGCGGAGCCAGCCGACGCCGGATGCCGACGTTCGCCTTCATCCGCGGGTCCTTGGCGTATTCGGCATACATATAGTCGCGCTCTTCGTCCGTCACCATCTCGAGCGTCAGCTCGTCGTGGTTGCGCAGGAAGATGCCCCACTGGCAGCCGCGCGGGATGCTCGGGGTCTGCGCCAGGATCTCGGCGATCGGGCGCGCGCTGCCGAGCCGAACCGCCATGAAGATGCGCGGCATCACCGGGAAGTGGAAGGCCATGTGGCACTCGTCGCCCACCGCCGAGTCGCCGAAGTAATCCACCGCGTCGGCCGGCCACTGGTTCGCCTCGGCCAGCAGCACCCGGTCCGGGTAGTAGCGGTCGATCATCGTACGCAGCTCACGCAGGAACTCGTGCGTCTGCGGCAGGTTCTCCCCGTTCGTGCCCTCCTCGTGGAACAGGTAGGGCACGGCGTCCAGCCGGAAACCGTCGATGCCGAGGTCCAGCCAGAACCGCAGCGCCGCCATGATCTTCCGGCGCACCTTCGGGTTGTAGTAGTTCAGGTCCGGCTGGTGCGAGAAGAAGCGGTGAAAGTAGTACTGCTTGCGCTCGGGATCGAAGGCCCAGTTCGAGGACTCGGTGTCGGAGAAGATGATCCGCGCGTCGGCCATGCCCGCGTCGTCATCCGCCCACACATAGAAATCGCCGTACGGGCCCTTCGGATCGGAGCGGGAGGCCTGGAACCACGGGTGGATGTCACTCGTGTGGTTCATCACGAAGTCGATGATCACCCGGATGCCACGCGCGTGCGCCGCCTCCACGAACTCGACGAAGTCCCCGAGGTCGCCGAACTCCGGCAGGATCCCGGTGTAGTCGGACACGTCGTAGCCGCCGTCGCGCAGCGGCGAGGAGAAGAACGGCGGCAGCCAGATGCAGTCGATGCCGAGCCACTGGAGGTAGTCGAGACGCGCCGTCAGCCCCCGCAGATCCCCGGTGCCGTCCCCGTTCGCGTCGTGGAACGAACGGACGAACACCTCGTAGAACACCGCTCGCTTGAACCACTCCGGATCCCGCTGGCTGCTGGGCAGGTCCAGCGGCGAATCGGCGATCGGCTCGACGGGCGGCGAGTGCCGTGCTCCCGCGGTGGTGATGTCGGACATCGCAGGGCTCTTTCTCGAAGACGCGCCCGCCGTCGAGCGGATGGGTAGCGTCGATGATCAGGACATGGTGACCGGGCTCTCGATCGGGTGCGTGGCCTGTCCGGTCTGGCCGAGGACGAGCGCTACCGCGCCCAGCGCGCAGGCCTGGGCGCCGAGCGCGGCCGGAAGTATTCGGAGGCTGGAGCCCGCGGCCGGCAGGCTCGCCGCCGTCGCCGCCTCGCGCAACGGAGCGAGCAGCAGTTCGCCCGCCGCGGCCAGCGCCCCGCCGACGACCACCGCCGCCGGGTCGAGGATCGTGCACAGCATGCCGACGGCCCGCCCGGCCATCTCCCCGGCCTCGGTCAACGCCCTGATGCAGCCGCGGTCGCCCTGCCAGGCCTTCGTGATGACGTCGCGCAGCGTGATCCGGTCCCCGTAGCCGGGCTCGAGGGCGCGCATCACGTTCGGCAGGCCCACGTAGGACTCCAGGCAGCCGCGATTGCCGCAGCGGCAGAGCGGCCCGTTGCCGTCCATGACGAGGTGGCCGATCTCCCCGGCCCCGCCCACCGCGCCGCGGGTGAGCTTGCCGTTGCTGACGAAGGCCGCCCCGATCGTGCTGTGCAGCTTCACGTACACGAGCTCGTCGAAGCCGGCGCCCGCGCCCCACTGACGCTCCGCCAGCGCGCCCAGGTTCGCGTCGTTGTCCGCCATCACCGGCAGCTGCAGGCGGCGGCCGAGCTCGGCGGCGACCGGGATCCCGGACCAGGTCGGGATCAGGCCGGAGTTCGGCAGCGCGGCGGCCCGGTTGTAGGGTCCGGGCAGGCTCACGCCCACGCCGAGGATGCGCGAGGGATCGGTCCCCGCCTCGTCCATCGCCGCGCGCACCAGGTCGGCGGCCGCGTCCAGGCCGAGGCTCGGGTCGTAGTCGGCCGGCAGCGGCGCGGACTTGGCGATCTGCACGGCGTGCGTCACATCGGCGATGATCACGTGCACGTGGCGGTAGCCGAAGTCCACCCCGATCGCCTCGCCGCCGGCCGGGTTGAGCATCACCGCGGTACCCGGCCGACCGGCCCGCCCGCCGGCCGGCGGCAGCTGGCCGCCGAGCTCCATCACCATCCCCTCCGCGACGAGGGAGCCGACGAGGGCCGAGACGGTGGACGGCGACAGGCCGACGGCACGCGCTATCTCCGCCCGGCTCAGGGTGCCGCGCTCGCGCAGCAGACGGATCACCGCCTGGCGGCTGCGCTGGTTGCGGCCCTGCTCTCCCCGGGCCCGCTGCTGGGTCATGGGACGAGGATCGGGCTTGTCCGACGATTCGTCAAGTATCGAAATAATCAGGCCCACTCAGCCGAATTACTTCGGGCTGATTAGTGCGAAAATAACTTATTCAGCTTGTACTTGACGGTCTATTCACCCGGGTCTAGCTTCGATCGCAGAGCACGGAGTAATCCACGTCCGGCCTGCCGGGGGCGCCGCCCCGTCCCGGGCGGGCCGCGGCGTGGCCGGCGGTCCGTCGTGACGGGCTATCGTGAGAGGCCGGGAGGTCCGCCGGGTGGGAGGAGCGCTGCGCCAGTGGCCGAGGTCGAACTCGTCGATGTCACGCGGGTGCAGCGGGGAATGTGGCGGCCGGTGCTGGAGCGGGTCGACCTGCGCGTCCGCGACGGCGAGCTCATGGTCCTGACCGGCGTGTCCGGCAGCGGTAAATCGGCCCTGCTCCGCGCGCTCGCGGGCGCCGACCAGCTGAACGCGGGCCGCGTGCTGATCGACGGCAAGGACGTCACGAAGCTGGCCCCCGACAAGCGCGGCGTGTCCATGCTGGCCCAGGGATTCGCGCTGTTCCCGCAGCTGAGCGTGCGTGACAACATCGCCTTCCCGCTCACGATGCGCAAGAACTCGGCGAAAGCGGTCACGGCCAGGGTCGCGGCGATCGCCGAACGCTGCGGCATCGCCGACTACCTGGCGGCCCGCCCCGACGCGCTCAACTTCGACCTGCGTCAGCGCGCGATGATGGCCCGCGCCGTGGCCAACGACCCCCTGGTCGTCTGCGTGGACGAGCCGCTAGCCGGTTCGGGCGTCCCGATGATGATGCGCGAACGCACCCCGATCGCCACGCTCCAACGCGACTTCGGCGTAACCATGCTCTACGCGACGTGCAGCTCCACCGACGCCCTAGCCATCGCCGACAGAATCGCGGTGATCGACCACGGCGTGGTCCAGCAGGTCGGCACGGCAGCCGAGGTCTTCGAGCGCCCGGCAACAGTCGCCGTGGCCACCTTCGTCGGCCAGGCGCCGATGAACGTAATCCCGGCCGTGCACCAAGATGGATTCGCGCGGGCAGGCGGCCTGCGAGTGAAGGTGGGCTCGGCCCAAGCCGAAGCCCTGACGGGGAACAAGATCCTAATCGGCCTCCGCCCAGAAGACCTCTACCTAGGCGGCCAGGCGATTTCACCAGACGAGCGCGACGTCACGAATCCGGACCCGGACTCAGATCCTGACGCCGCCCCGGAAACCGGCGCAGGCCTACGCGCAGTAGCGGTACTCATCAAGGACTCCGGCCGCGAATACATCGTGCACGCACGCATGGACGGCCCGGACGGCCCAGTAGACCTAGTAGTCCGCCACCCGAACGGCCCCCCACCCGTACGCGGCGAGAACCTCCTACTCACAGCCAACGTCTCCGCCACCCACCTCTTCGACGCCGGCACCGGCCGCCGCCTTCCGGACTGATTGGCCCCACGCGTACGTCCGATTGGCCGCCACCTTCGGCACTGATCGGGTCCCATGTGGTCTGTCTGGCTGGCTGCCACCTTTCGGATTGACCGACCTCACCTGTCCGTTTGATTGGCCGTCGCCTTCCGGACTGATTGACCCCATGTGTGCGTCCGGTTTGCCGCCTTTCGGACTTACCGATCCCGCGCATCGGTCGACTTGGCCGCCGCCTTCCGGGACGATCGCCTGCTGCCTGCTGCCTGCTGCCTGCTGCCTGCTGCCTGCTGCCTGCTGCCTGCTGCCTGCAACTGCTCCTGCGCCGCCCGCGCCCCGCCGATCTGACCACTGACCAGCCCCCGCCTGACCGCCTGACCGCCCCTTCCTCTCGACCTCGCTCTCGCGCTCACTCCGGCCGCAACGTCCTGGCCCTAGACCGCCCGTCCGCACCCCCATCCGGCCCATTCGTCATCTCATCCGCTCATCCCGTCACTGCTCCACCCGGCTGGCTTTCGCGCCTCCTGTCAACCTTTCCACCACCTCTCCTCGTGTGAAGAGTGTCGGGCCACATCGGCTCGACAGGGGAGGACGGGCGATTCTCAGAGCCCGGGGAGGAGCAGGCAAGGCCCCATGGCAGCAGTAGAAGACGACGAAGCCGATACGGAGTCGAGCGGGAACCGTCTCGAGGCGGAGTTCCGCGAATTCGTCGCGACGCGTTGGACCGCGTTGCTGCGCACGGCGTATCTGCTCACGGGCGACCACGACCGTGCCGAGGATCTGGTGCAGAGCGCACTCGTCCGGGTGCACCGGCACTGGCCGAAGTTGCTGGCCAAGGATGACCGGTCTCAATGGCGCACGCCGGAGGCGTACGTCCGCAAGACGATGGTGAACCTCAACACCGACTGGTGGCGCAGGCTCGGCTCGCGCGAGCGTCCGAGCGGGATCCTGCCCGGCGGTGATCGACCGAGTTCCGCTGACGCGTATGCGGAAATGGAGATCCGCGAGGACCTCTGGACCGAACTCAGAGCCCTGCCACCCAAGATGCGCGCGGCGCTCGTGCTGCGCTACTTCGAGGACCTGAGCGAGGCCGAGACCGCCGAGATCCTCGGCTGCTCGATCGGCACAGTGAAGAGCCAATGCTCGCGCGGCCTGGCCCGCCTCAACAAGGCCATGTCCGCCACCCCGCCTTCCACCACCGGCCCGACCGTATCGCCGACCACTCCGCAGATTCCCCGCCAAGCAGCAGCCCCCCGAACCCAGGTGAGGAGCGCGCAATGAACGCGACTGCGTCGATCGAAGCAATCGAAGTCGCATTGCGCGGCGAACTGAACGCCAGGGCGGTCGGACTCCGGTCCGGAAGGCCCCCGGTACCTCGGATCGCGGCGGCGGCTCGCCGGGACCGAACGCGCCGCCGGACGTACACGGGCACCGGATTCGTCCTGGTTGCGGCTCTCATCGCGGCCGCGGCTCCGGCCGTCCTCGGCGTCGCGCGCGGCCCCGGTGCCGCATCAGCCGCGGCACGCGGTGACGGTCCGTCGCCACTGCTTTCCAATGCCCCTCGCGGCAACCTCGTCCGCGATCTCGCTTTCATGCACGCAGTCCAGGAACGACTGCCGGGGGACAAGGTGCTCTACGCGAACGACGACGGCGCACACACCATCGTCATCGGCGCCGAGGCCGGTGTCACAAGGAGATCCAGCACCGAATTCAGAACCCTGCTTGGCAACCACCGAGCGAGCGTGTCCCAACTCAAAACTGCAGGCGGCGACATAGGTGTCAGCGGCGACGTGAAGACCTACGCCTTCGTCGGCGAATTCACGAACAACGACGACCGCATTCCGCTCGTCGTGCTCGGCCCCACAGATCTCACCGGCGTCGAGTACGCAACAGGCATCGAGTTGTCAGAGCAGCACGGCAGACTCGTACCCGTGCGCACCGGCGTCACCCGAGTCGGCGCCTCGGACGGCGTCGCCGAAACCGAACTCGCGGACGCCATCGCGCTGAACAGATCAAGCAACTCAGGCCTCTACTTTGCCCTACGGGCGAAGCTGGGCCAGGAGTACGTCGGCACCACCTTCGCGATCGGCGTCTTCCCAGCGACCACGGCAGGCAACATCGAGGACGCCGACTACGACCCCATCCGCGCAGCCGTCGTCGCCAAGGGCAAGGCGGCCGGAATCCCCATCGCGCTCAAGGGCCCCAACGGCGATGCTCTAGCCGACAACGTCGCCTTGGTGGTGAGCGACGTGGCCAACCTCGCAGGCGTCACCCCAGACCAAGTAACCGCGCACATCGCCTGGGTCGGCCGTGAGACCCCGGAGTGGGACTCCGCGCTCGCCGAGTTCTCCGTCCCCGGCCTCCCACCCTTCCAAGCTTTCATCCGCGGCCTGGCCTCCGACGCCCCCACCAAGGACTCGCCGACCCTGGCCCAATCCTTCGTCCGCCCATTCAAGCCACTGATACCGGGTCAGCCCCCAACCACTGCGGCAACCTTCGGCGGCACCCCAGAGTTCACCACCCTCGGCGCCGGTCTCTCCGACCGCTGGTGACGCCAGGAACGGTCGATGCGCACTGCTGATCACCGTGCAGGATCGCATTGAAGTGGTCATCTGCGGCTGCTGGTCGCATTCGCAATGACTGGAACGGCGACAGTGCGTTCCAGATCCCCGGGTGATGACCACCCCTACGAGGAGTTGCTGCTTACCGGTTTGCTGGCATCGGGCTCGGCTCGGCGGACTTATCGGTCGCCTTCGGTGTCGCGCCGCGTAGCAGCGAGGCAGTGGCGGCGAGCAGGGCCATTCCGGCGGCGGTGGCGAAGACGATGGTCAGGCCGTGGTGGAAGGGGCCGGAGATGAGGTTCGGGAAGAAGGTCTTGCCGGTGATCGTGGCAGCGCCCTGCGAGGACAGCGAGTTGAGTACCCCGGTCGGGCCGAGGAGGGTCTGCATCGGGTTGGCGCCGAGGAACGCGGCGAAGACCGTGGAGACCGCGGGTAGTTGGGACGCGTGATGCGCGGCTGCGGCCGAGACGCCCTGGGCGGTCAGGCCCGAGTAGAGGGCGCCGGGGAGTCGACCGGCGAGGCCGGCGATCAGCAGGGAGAAGAAGACGCCGATCGAGAGGGACATGCCGGAGTTCTGGAAGGTCGAGCGCATGCCCGAGGCGGCGCCTCGGTCCGATGCCGGGACGCTGCTCATGATGGCCGAGGTATTCGGCGCCGAGAACATGCCCGAGCCGCAGCCGTTGAGCATGATCAGCAGGGCGAAGGCCCAGTAGGAGAAGTTCAGCGGGAGCAGGAGCAGCCCGATGAAGCTCAGGGCGAAGAGCGTGAGGCCGCCGGTCGTGAAGTAGAAGACCCCGTATTTGTCCGAGAGGTAGCCGCAGAGCGGACCGGCTATCAGGAAGCCCGCGGTCAGCGGCAGCATGAATACGCCGGCCCAGAGCGGGGTGTCGGAGTAGTTGTAACCGTGCAGCGGAAGCCAGATGCCCTGGAGCCAGATGATCAGCATGAACTGCATGCCGCCGCGGGCTATCGAGGCCAGCAGGGCTGCCGCGTTGCCTGCCGCGAAGGCGCGGTTGCGGAACAGCGCGAGCCGGAACATCGGCTGCGAGACGTGCTTCTCGACGTAGACGAACAGCACGAGCAGGGCGACGCCGCCCACCAGTCCGGCGAGGACATAAGGGTTCGTCCAGCCCATCGAGTGGCCGCCGTAGGGCTGGATGCCATAGGTGATCGCGGCCAGCAGGAGCGCGCAGCCGCCCGCGAAGCTGAGGTTGCCCCACCAGTCGATGCGGGCCGGGCGCCGCTCGGCGAGCTCGCGCAGGCTCCGGTAGGCCCAGATCGTGCCGAAGATGCCGAAGGGCACGTTGATCCAGAACACCGCGCGCCAGTCCCAGACCGAGAGCACCCCGCCGAGCACCAGCCCGATGAACTGCCCAGCGAGCGCGGCGATCTGGTTGACCCCCAGCGCCATGCCGCGCTGCTCGGCCGGGAACGCGTCGGTGATGATGGCTGCCGAGTTGGCCATCAGCATCGCTCCGCCGACCGCCTGCACCAGCCGCCACAGGATGAGCCAGAGCGCCCCCGCCCCTCCATGCGACGGGTCCAGGGACAGGGCTACCGAGGCGAGCGTGAACACGACGAAGCCGAGGTTGTAGATCCGTACCCGGCCGACGATGTCGCCCAGCCGCCCGAGCGTGACCACCAGGACCGCCGTCACCAGCAGGTACCCCATGATGATCCACAGCAGGTAGCTGATGTTCCCGGCGGCGAAGGGATTCAGGTTGATGCCCCGGAAGATCGCGGGCAGCGAGATGATCACGATCGAGGCGTCCACGGTGGCCATGAACATGCCCAGGGTGGTGTTCGACAGCGCCACCCACTTGTACCGGTCGGGCCGGGCCGTACCGGTGGCTTCACCGGGGCGCGGGGCGTGCGGGGCTCGGTCGTCGGGCACGGCGGAGGGTCCTTTCCAGGGGTCGCGGCGGACAACCGCTCGTATTCCGAGCATAATTCCTTAGTAGCGCTAATCAAATGGGGGCCGTGTAAAACTTGGAGGGCCGTGGCGGGTCTGACCGATCCGCCGAAGCGCCAGGTCGCCGACCGCTTGCGATATATCGATGAAATATCTTATTGTTGTTACCTCAACAACTTCGGCTCGCGAGGAGGCCCCATGAGCGGCGACCCCACCCCCGGCGCCTCACGCAGCTCCGCCGCTCCTGCGGCCGAAGGCGCAAGCGTCCCGCCCGAGCTGCCCGCCCCGATACCCGGCGCCGGCGACGATCCTGGCAACGCCGCGAGCGACAATAGTCCCGCCCTCGCCGCGAGAGATAGCCTCGCCCAGGCTCCCGCGCCCAGTGGTCAGAGCGGTTTATCGGCTGCGAGTGACGGGCTTGCTCCGGCGCCGGCGATCGACGTTGTCGAGGCCTCCGACTCAACTGTCCCGGTGGCAGATGCGGTCGTTGCTTCCACTGCTTCTGACGCATCCGCTGTGCCCGCTGTGCCCGCTGTACCCGGCGCTTCCGATTCGCGCACCGCCTCCGCTACGTTCGGGGCCGGCGACCGGCGCGGGGCTGCGTCCGCCGCGGGGTCGTGGCGGGGTACGTTCTCCTCGCTCAAGATCCCCAACTATCGGCTCTACTTCACCGGCCAGAGCATCTCGCTCGTCGGGACGTGGATGCAGATGACCGCGCAGGCCTGGCTCGTCCTTACGCTGACGCACTCCGCCACCGCGCTCGGCCTGGTCACGGCCTTGCAGACGCTGCCAGTGCTGCTGCTCGGACCGTACGGCGGTGTGATCGCGGACCGGTCGGACAAGCTCAAGCTGATGACCGTGCTCCAGGCGATCATGGGGGTGCAGGCGCTGGTGCTCGGCCTGCTGACGGTCTTCCACGCGGTCCGCTTCTGGGAAATCTGCCTGCTCGCGATGTTCCTCGGCGTCAACAACGCCTTCGAGAACTCGCCTCGGCAGTCCTTCATCCGCGAGATGGTCGGCATGGACCAGCTCCGCAACGCGATCACGCTCAACTCGGTCACCGTCAACGCGGCCCGCGCGGTCGGGCCCGGGATCGGCGGCATCCTGATCGCGAGCGTCGGCGTCGGGATCTGCTTCCTGCTCAACGCGGCCAGCTTCATCGCGGTCGTCACCTCGCTGCTGCTCATGAATCGCAGCCAACTGAGACCGAGCTCGCCAACGCCTCGTGCGAAGGGCCAGCTGCGCGAGGGCTTCCATTACGCCGTGCGTACCAGGAACATCGTCGTTCCACTGGCGATGATGGCCCTCGTCGGGCTGCTCGCCTACGAGTTCCAGGTCTCGCTTCCGGTCTTCGCGCAGCGCACCTTCCACGGCGACTCCGAGGTGTACGGCTTCATGACCGCGTCGATGGGCGTCGGCGCGGTCGTCGGCGGCCTGTTCACCGCCGCGCGCGGGCGGACCGGCATACGCGCGATGGTCATCGCCTCGACGGGATTCGGCTGCACGATCCTGCTCTGCGCGTTCGCCCCGAATCTCGCGGTGGTCTACGTCGCGATGCTGTTCGCGGGGTGGGCGAGCGTGTCCTTCATATCCATCGGCAACTCGACGATCCAGCTGGCCGCCCGCCCGGAGATGCGCGGCCGGGTGATCTCTCTCTGGCAGGTCGCCTTCCAGGGGACGACTCCGGTCGGCGGGCCGCTCGTCGGCTGGATCATCGCGGCCTCGGACCCGCGCACCGGCCTCGCCGTCGGCGGCATCGCGTGTCTGGTCGCGGCAGCCGGCGCCGTTCTCTATGCGCGGCCGGGGGCGAAGGCGCATTCGCGCCAGCAGTCGGGGCAGGAGCAGAACCCCAGGATCAGCAGCCGGGCTGGGTCGTAGCGACGACGGTGCCGTCGTCGGCGATGGGTGATGTGGCGACCGTCATCGTTACCGCGCCGCCGCAGTACGGCTGGGCGAGGATGAGGCCGGGCAGCACGTACTCGCTGTCGCCAGAGAGCACGATGCTCCGCTTGACCGTTCCGCGTCCTCTGCTTCCGCCATATGTGTAAGTCAGCGTGACCGGGTTCGGGTTGCTCGTCGAGACGGTGATGACATACGCGAGGCTCTTATCGGTCCGGTCTCCGCCGACCAGAGCCACTGTCAGGTCCGTGACCGAAGCCGGTGCGGGACTGTCGGGAGCGGGCTTGGGTTTCGGTCCGGGAACGGGCTTCGGGACCGTATTCGTGGGCTGTGGTACGCCGACGGACGTGCTGCCGGCGTCGTAGCCGCCGTCCCTGCTGCCGCCGCTGTTATTTCCGCCGTCGTTCCCGCTGTCGTCGCCAACAGTCGAGGCCTTGGCTGGCGGGTGCGCGAGCGGAGAGGCACTCGGCGCGGCCGGATGCTTGCTCGCCGAGGCTTTCGCCGTGGGTTTGGATACGACGTCCGGCAACGAGGCCATCGCCCGGCCCATGGCGCGCGCCGCCGCGGAGTGGCCGACCTCGTTCTCGGTGTCCACCGACAGTCGCACGAGGGACGGATCGTTCTGCCGCAGCAGCACTGTCGCGAGCACTGACAGCAGCACGCACGCACAAGCGCCCGCGACAAGCCAACTGATGCTGAGTGTCGGGCGGTACCAGGCTCGACGTGCGCGGCGATATTGACCCTCGAAGCCGCCCGCGATGCCCAGGCCGATCGCCCCGTCAGCCGCCGCGCCGCCGACTGCGGTTGGATCTGCTGCGCCTGGACCACCCACGGCACTCGTGCCCGCCGCGCCCGCTCGCACGGCACCGGCTTCACCGGCGCCACCGCCCGCCGCAGCGTTCCCGGCCGCGCTGATGGCGGCGGCGTTCACCAGGGCGTTTGCCGCAAGGACTGCCTTGAGCGGGTAGAGCGTCAGCGGGTACGGCGTGCCATCCGCCTCGACGCTCGTCGCCGCGACCGGTCCGCTCGCCCCTGCGGCCATGACCAGGCCGACCGCCGCCTGATACGCCGCGTCCCGCACATTCTGGCCGGGCTCGACCGCGACGGGAACGTCGTTCACCGTGGCCGAGCCGTCAGCGTGGTACGCGATGCGGACGTCGTCGGGCAGTGCGGATTGTCTCTCGGCGCTCACAGACTCCTAACGGCCAACCTGCGGCCCGGCACTCTGCGTCAGACGCCTAATTCACCGGATCGAGCGACTGCGAACGTCACCGCCGGCGAGCCGGTTAGCATGGCGCGACGGCATGAAAGATCGCCCACTGAGGAGGAGAGAGGCTCGATGGACGACAAGAACACGGTGGCCCTTCCGCAGGCGACGACGGTGGCTTACGGGGCGCACCCGTCGCAGTTCATTGACGTCTATACGCCCGAGGGCGCAGGGCCGCACCCGGTCGTCGTGCTGATCCACGGCGGGTTCTGGCGGCTGCCGTGGGGGCGGGACCTGATGCACGGGCTGGCCGCCGACCTGCTGGGACGCGGGTTCGCGGTGGTGAATGTGGAGTACCGGCGGTTGGCGGAGGACGGTGGTGGCTGGCCGGGCACCTGCGAGGACGTCGTGGCGGCGCTCCGCACCATCGCGGCCTTGGCAGACGACGAGGAACTCGGGCTGGATCTGAGCAGGGTCGGCCTCGTCGGGCACTCGGCCGGCGGGCACCTGGCGCTCTGGGCGACGAAGTACGCCCCGCTGCCCGTGCGCGTCGTCGTGTCGCAGGCGGGGGTCGTGGACCTGCGGTCGGCGGCGCGGGAGCGGCTGGACAGGAACGCCGAGGGGCGGCTGCCCGCCGCCGTCGAGTTCGTGGGCGGAGAAGCGGGCGATGCCGACTTCGACGCGGCGTACGCACTCGCCTCGCCGATCGAGCTCCTGCCGCTCGGACCGGCCGTCCACCAGCTCGTTTTGCACGGCGACGTCGACAACCGCGTGCCGTTCCAGCAGAGCCTCGACTACGTCGCCGCCGCCCACGCCGCCGGGGATTCCGTGGAGCTCGCGGTGTTCACTGGAATGGGGCACTTCGAGGTGATCGACGCCGCACACGAGTCGTGGCTGCGCGCAGTCGAGGAACTGACGCGGCGGCTCGGCGCGTGATCGGGCCCCGGGCAGGTGTTGGACGTACGCTGAGCAGGTGACCGACTTCGCGATCAGGCCCGCTCGACCGCAGGAGGCGGACGAGCTCGGTGCGCTCGCCGTCCGCTCTAAGGCGCATTGGGGGTACGACGCGGCGTTCATGGAGGCCTTCCGCGACGAACTGAAGATCTCCGCTGGTCAGTTGGCGGCCCGGCGCACGCACGTGGCGGTGACGAGGGGGCCGGACGGGGGCGTGGCGGAGCGGATCCTCGGGTTCGGGACGATCGAGGGGGAGCCGCCCGCCGGCGAACTCGGCATGCTCTTCGTGGATCCGCCCGCGATCGGGCGCGGGGTGGGCGGCGCGTTGTTCTCGCACCTGTCAGCGGTGGCCGTCGACCTCGGATTCCATCGGCTCACGATCGCCTCGGACCCGAATGCGGAGCCGTTCTACCTGGCCAGGGGCGCGGTCCGGATCGGCGGCGTGCCGTCGGTGTCGATTCCGGGGCGTACGCTGCCGCTGCTCGCCCTCGCGCTCTAGGTCTCGCCAGGCAGTGGCGCCGCGCGGGAGACTTGTCGCATGTGTAGGAGCATCAAGACCCTTCGCCCGCCGATGACGCCCGAGGTCGGACCGGAAGACGTGCACGCTGCGGCACTGCAGTACGTGCGGAAGATCTCCGGCTTCCGCGCACCGTCCGCACGCAACCGCGCCGCGTTCGACGCCGCCGTGGAGGCGGTCGCGGCGGCCACGCAACAGTTGCTGGACGAGCTCGAGGTGCGGCCCGCCCCCGCCGGATAACAGGCCCACCGCGCCCGCGCGCCCGGCGGTGGGCGGCGGCGAGAGGATGGCGCTGGCTGGACGGATAACAGGCCCATCGCGCTTGCGCGCCCTGGGGTGAACGGCACTTGCACGCCCTGGGGTGAGCGGCGGCGCAGCCGCTTCGCCTCGGCGACCAGCGTCTTCTCGAACTCGCCGATGTAG
>Ga0185299_10005852_pt1 | contig 13491 bp, 8 predicted proteins | sample PaiPotPPA55metaG_FD_128002 | JGI IMG/M metagenome (GOLD analysis project Ga0185299, IMG submission 128002) | Iron sulfur acid spring bacterial and archeal communities from Banff, Canada, to study Microbial Dark Matter (Phase II) - Paint Pots PPA... ...
ATCCGGCCACCGGCACCTAGCCAAGTACTGCCGGCAGGCTTCCTCTGTGGCGAACTGCGTTTGGAACTCGCGGAGGTTCTTTGGGAACGGCGGCCTGGCACGGCCCCACACTACCAGTTGGGGCTTGCTGAGACAACCGGATAAGCAGGAGATAACTACTCGTAGTGACGCGAAATGGAAAACCGCTCGGCGTTCCCGGGCTGCTGCTTCTCAAAGCTGATTCTTGAGAGAATGGGCCAATGCTGTGGCCCTCTTGGCATTCAGAATGACACCCGCGAGCGTTCTTCCGAGGCCGTTTGGGCTGCTGTCCGCAATATTGTTTGCAGGCGCTAGCATGCTCTCTCAGCTTGCCTGCCACAGCGAGCATTCCGCTCAATTTCGAGCTGCGGATGTTCCTGTGCAGGATCTCGGCTCACAACGGTTGGATCCAGAGACGCAGTTTCCTGAGTCGTCTCCTCTGCAATTAGCCGTTCTATGGACTAAGCCGGAAGAAACCGGACTGGGTTTGCTTCATACATTTCGCCAGATGGGCATTCCGTTCTTCTGGACCCGGCGCCTGGACCAAGCACTTAAGCATTCACAGATGCTGCTCTATCCCAGTGTGGACGGCAACACGTTCACGCCCGAGCAAATCGAGAGACTCGGCCGATATGTGGAGGACGGTGGTACGATTTTTGCTCAGAACGTTTTCGCGGGAGCTGTCAAATCCCTGTTTGGGTTCCGAGAGTTCTCGCCCTCTCGTGGCCGCCATTGGGTGAGTTTTCAAACAGGGAATGACGTCGTTTTCCGCTATCTCGATCGTCCCGAGGAACAGAAGGTGCGCCTCGGTTCGGAAAAAATCAGCGAAATCTTCTGGACGAACGGTTATCAACCAGATTCTGGTGCCAAAGCGCTGGCGACGTTTGAGGACGGTACAGCAGCGCTCTTGTCGAAGACTTCGGGCAAGGGGAAAATCTATCTGGCAGGCGTCGCGTTGGATGATGTGACGGTGCGTAACCAGTCCAACCGCGACTTCGAAGCGCAACGTCGTTACGTCAACGCGTTTGAGCCTGGGACGGACGTCTGGATGTTGATACTGCGCGCGTGGTACGAAGGCTACACGCAGAATTGGATCCGGCTCGCCACTATTCCCGACGGCAGGCGATCGGTCCTCCTGCTTTCCCATGACCTCGACTCGGAGGCATCAGTACCTTTGACAGGCAACTATATGGCCATGGAGCAGCGTCGTGGCTCGACCAGCACGTTGTTCATGCAAATGAAGTATGCGGATGATTCTGTGGGGCCCGCGTTGATGAGCGCTCGCAACCTGGAGTTTCTTCGAAAGGCGAAATCTGAGGGCTTCGAGCTAGGCAGCCACAGCGTCAGCCATGCGCTAACATTCAACCAGTTTCCCAAAGGCACAGGCCTGGAGATCTTCCGCGACTACCACCCTCGAATCGCATGGGGCAGCAAGGACTACTCCTATGGGACAGTGTTCGGTGAAGTGAGGGTGAGCAAGCAACTGCTGGACGGGGAGATTCCCGGCCAGCATACGATTTTCTTCCGAGCCGGTCATCTGCGTGTACCGCCGACGCTCCCGGAGGCGCTGGAGCGGTGTGGATATGAGTTCGATTCGTCCTTTACGGCCGGCGATGTGCTCACCAATTTTCCCTATTCTCTTCCGCTGGAGCTGGGAATGACCGAGGACACCCGAATCTATGAGTTTCCGGTGACAATGGAGGACGAAGAAGCTCCCGGGCTGGCCGGCCACGTCGACAGCGACCTGAAGGTGATCGAGGCGAATGCTGACAACGGCGCGATAAATGTGCTGCTCGTTCATCCAAACAATCCCGGCGAAAAGGTACCGGCGGAAGAGGCAATCATGCGGAGGCTTCCGGCAGGCGTTGGCGTTTCCGATCTGGCTACTTTTGCGCGCTACTGGCGCGCGCGGGATCACGTGCGTTGGTTGGTTCAGCCCTCGCGCGATCCGCTGGAATGGACATTGAAGGTTCGAGCCGCGGAACCTGTGAGCGGCCTAACGTTCGAATTTAAACGCCAGATCGCCAAGGCTGACGGGATCGGGAGCATGCGAGTAGAGCCGCATCGTTTGATTCTTCCTGCGCTGTCTGCAGGGCAAGAAGTGGTCGTTCGTATTAGATACGCACCCTAGCGACGTTAGCGCACCTATGCTGTATGCCTCGCGCGCTGGCCAAAGCCCTTTCGCTCCATCGCGCCCCAGGCCTGACCATTTCGAAAGAGATGCCAAAACGCTTGCGCTCGCCAGATCGTGAGAAGCTGGCGAAACCCTAGACTCTCCACAACGCTAGCGGTCAAGAGTATCAAAAGATCTTGGACCTTTGGATAGCGGCGTAGCGTCAGCTCTTCGAGAAGGACTGATGCGACTGACAAGAGGACACCATAGGTGAGAGACCCAAGAAAAAACAGCAGGGCCGTATCGCGATTAATAAGATTGAAGCCCAAACCCACAAGGGTTACCAAATAGCCGGTCAATTCCACCACCGGCCCGAACATCTCGAATAGAACGTAATATGGGAAGGCGGCTAACCCTAGCAGTCCGTAGCGAGGATTCGCGATCATGCCGCGGTGGGTCCACAAAGTCTGGATCGTGCCACGCTGCCAACGGCTTCGCTGGCGACGCAACGTGGAAAGCGCTTCGGGTACCTCGGTCCAGCAAACCGGTTCCGGCTCGAAAACGATCCGGTAATTTTTATGTTCCCGCCGCGCCCAGTGATGCAAGCGCACCACCAGTTCCATGTCTTCTCCCACCGTGTCGGTGTGATAGCCTCCCACGGCTAGAAGAGCGGCCTTCGAAAACAGACCAAATGCGCCGGAGATCACAAGGAGGCAATTGTATGAGCTGAAAGCGATGCGGCCACCCAAAAAGGCGCGCAAGTACTCAACCACCTGGAAGCGGGCGAGCCAGGACCGGGGAACATCGACGCGAACCACGCGGCCAGCGGTCACCTGGCAACCGTTGGCAACACGCACGATACCGCTCACCGCGATCACTCGCTCCGGATCTTCGACGAAGGGCAGCGCGGCGCGCAAGAGCGCGTCTTCCTCCAGGATCGAGTCGGCATCAACGGTGCAGACTAGCGGGTAGCGGGCAACATTTAGACCCACGTTTAGCGAATCCGCCTTGCCGCTGTTTCCTTTGTCGATCACTACCAGCGGGATCGGATCGACGGACTCATAGATCGCTCGTATCGGGGCGCTGGCAAGTTGGTGACCCGAGAAGCGCGCCGATTTGTAAAGGTGAAACTCATCGATCAGCAGACGGAGCGTTTCGTCCTTCGATCCGTCATTGATGACAACCACCTCGAACTGCGGATACCGTAGCAGCAGCATCGCGCGAACGCTCTGGCAGATGTTGGCCGATTCGTTAAAGGCAGGGGCCAGAATCGAAATGGGTGGCATCAGCGCGGAGAATTCGAGGGCGCGAGAGACCTCGGGGTCACGGCGAAAGAAGCGATGGTGTAACAATGCCGCGCAGCCCACAAGCAACAGCATCATGTAAATAGTGCTGATTGCGAAGAGATAAAAAATGACCAAGTTGTCATACCAGGTGAGGAAAGAAACAAACAGTTCTCTCACCGAACCTCCTGGTGGACATGGGCCAGATGTTTCTCTATCACTTCAGCAGCGATCGCCCGGGTTACTTCATTCTCGGCGACGGTGAATTCCTGCAACCGCCTCCAGGAATCGCCATCGAGCGTCGTGAGAGCACGGGCCAGGTGCCCTGCCTCTACTGGATGGGTAGCACGCGCGAAGCGTTGAGCCATGAGAGGGCCAAGCGAGGCGATACCCAGAGCTCCGCCGGCGCGGGCGCTCATCGTCCGCACGCGCCAATCCGCATCATCTAAGCCCCGGCGGATGAGGACAACGGGATCTTCGTCGGTGGCGAGGAAGGGGAGGGCCCTGAAAAATTTGATCCTCACCTCGACCGAAGTCGAGCCGGCGAGCCGGCTGGCTGGGCCGATGGGTTGGAGGCGCTGTCGGCTCAGCACGAACTCAAGTGCGGCCAACACTGTCGTGTCGTCGCCGGTTTGGAAAGCCCGCGCCAGATATTCATGCAACGCTGGAGAGTCGCCCGGTATTTGCTGAAATAGAACCACGCGTTGCCAGAAAGGCAGGCGCGGAAGCTCTCGGAGAACACGTTCCTGAGCTTGAGGAGATCCTCGGGCAGCCAGAGTAATCCGGGCAGCCATACGAACCACGTCAGCGGGATGGGTCAGGGCTTTTTCGATGGCCTCCATGATGGGGTTATCCAGCTTCCTAAGAAGTGAGATGGCAAATAGAACCCGACCGGGGTCATGATCGCTAAGCCGCGACAGCAGTACGCGGTGCAGGCCCGTTTCGTGCAGTAGGCCTTCGACGCGAAGACGGGACGAGCCCTTCAGTCTTGTGAGTGAGGCCTCCCACACCTCCAGAAACTCGGAAGAATGCGCGTGGGCCGCCTCCAGCAGCTGCGCCTGGCTTTCCGCGCCCGACGAATACTGTGCCATCAAATCACTGATCCGATCGATCCGCCGCTGTCGGCGGTCATTCCACCGCGTACCGATGATTTTTCCCGCCACCAAGCCGGCCGTCAGCAGCAGGAGCGACACCGTCTGCACTACGACACAGGCCAAGGCATAGCGCACGAACTGGTCGTCCAGCCAGGAAAACACCAAAGCTGTAACCAGGATGCTCATAACATACAAAGCCAGGACAATAATTGGCAATAGGCGTTGAGTAGTCTGCCAGTAGCGAGAGTAGAGGAGCCGCGCCATCTTCGCAGTTGGTTGCTAAGAGCGTCTTGTCAGCCGTCGGACGCGAGTGACCAATTCCAGTGGGTTGAATGGCTTGGTGACGTAATCGTCCGCTCCCAGATCGAACGCCTTTACGATGTCGTGTTCCTGTGATCGGGCTGAAAGCATCAGCACGGGAGTTCGGTGGGACTCGCGTAACCGGAGTTGAGATAGCACGCCAAAGCCGTCCGTCTTCGGCATGTTGATATCCAGGATAACTACATGAAATTGCTTCCGGCTAAAGGCTTCCAGCGCCGCATCTCCATCACCTACCAGGGTCGTCCGAAACCCGGCCCCTTCCAGATTGCTAACCAGGAAACGTGCAATTAGAGGATCGTCTTCAGCCACGAGCACCTCCTGGAGATTGGAAAGCGCAACAGCCGGATCTTCTGGAGGGCTCGACTGAGGAACGGTTATGTTGAGCAACGTTCGAAGCTGCAGGTCGGCTGCCTGACACGGCTGCAGCGCGAAGTCTGCGCCGAGACGGTGGACGCGATCGAGCAAAGCCCCGTCTGGATCCTTCGCCAAAACAATAACCGGCAGGCGCAAGCCTTCATCCTGCAGACGTGCAAGCTCATCCAGCGTTGTCGCCCAAAACAACACGTCGCCGGAGAACGGTGCATCCTCCAGCCGAACGCTTCGGACGCTGCAACCTGTGCCGTGAAAGACTCTTTCCAACTCGGATACAACATCAGCATCATCATGAACCACCAGTAAGCACTTGCCGTCGAGCGCGGCTCGTAACATCGTGGGATCGCAATGCGCCGAAGGCGCCGGCACCGGTTCTGTTGTAAGGACCTCAAGGCGGCGTTCACGGGCTGAAGTATGTAGGTCATTCCCTACCCGCTCGAGGTCGGGGTCGAGCTGATCGAGCAACTCTCTCACTCCCCTGAGGGAGCCCGTGCGCGCCAGTGTTTCAATGGAGGCGCAGGTCTGCTCCATGCGTGTGGCTCCCAACTGTCCGCTGCTTCCACGAAGATCATGAGCGACCTCGCGTAATCGTTTGGCATCCTTTTTCTTGAGCGCCTGGCGCAACTCAGCAATGCGCAACGGGGTGCTCCCTAAGAAGAGCTCAATGAGTTCGTCGAGGAGGGTGGGATTCTGGTCACCGGCAATTGCGGCGAGCGAAGTCAGCACATCGCGGTCCACCGCTAGGGGTGGCGCCACAGAATGTGCGGCCGTGTCCCAGCGAGCTAAGACGGAAGCAACGGTCTGAGGACGAACTGGCTTGATGATATAGTCGTTCATCCCGGCCGCTTGCCGCTTCTCTCGATCGGCCGTATTGCTCCCGGCGGTCAGACCGATTATGGGAACGCGCCTGCCCGCCTCGCCCGGAAGACCGCGAATGGCTGCTGCCGCCTCGTAACCGTCCATCTCGGGCGTCTCGCAGTCGAGGACGATGAGATCATAGTGGGACTGCCGGGCGGCGCGCAACGCTTCGCTACCGTTGCTCACGGCGTTCACTTGGTAGCCGAGATTCCGAAGGATCTGCACCGCCACCCTTCGGTTCACAGAACTGTCTTCGGACAACAGTATCCTGCGCTGTGAAGCCGGTCCTTTAGGAACGCCACTGATTGCGTTGCTCAGGCGTGACAGGTCTCCAGTAGGGGCCGATTTCAATGGAGCTTGAAACTCTGGTCCAGCCTCGACGGGCGAGGAGACTCGGTGGTCGTCTCTCTTTCGGACGCGCTGCTGCATTCTTTTAACCTAAATCGTCATATCGGCACTTCTTTGGCAGGATCTAATAGCTCCCTTACCGAGGTCCACTAGGTTATTTACCTGAGGTGCCACTCGCGGAAGCGGGCGGGCCGGCACTATTGAGAAGGCGTGCATTCAGAAACGGAAGAAAAGTGTCCCGTCGACTAGGTGATGCTGAAGCCTAGGGTCGTTCAACCGATCCTCGCGGCTTTCGCCACCCCGAAAGTTGAACGTCCAGCGCCGCGCCACTCGCCAGTTGACCTCGCCCAAGACCGATAACGACCGCAGTACCTCAATTTCGTTGACACTGCCTGTTTGCAATGGTGCACCTCCTGAACCGAAGCGGACACCCACATAGGACGAACCCTCGCCGAAGTAGCGTCTCGCAGAATACTGCAAAGAGACCGAGTCCCCGGCCGCAGCGGGTGTCACGTACGTCCGGGTTGTGAACAGCCAGTTACCGTAATACTTGGAGAGCGAACCCGTGTAGACGTTGACCTTGTTCTGGAAGCCAAGATGGCGAATCCCGCCAGAAACTTCGAGGCCATAATGCAAGCTCTGGAAGAGTTCCGCGCCTAACTTGTACTTCGAGTAGAGTCTGCCGTCCGGCGACCAACCGGCGTTCAGATACGCGTAAGTACCGCGGCGTAGCGAGGGGTAGGCCTCGATTTCTATAAGATTGCTATCGAGCGAAAAGCGGTGCGCATGAGAAATGCGCACGAAGACAGAGCCGAGGCGCGTCTGCCGCTTCAAAGCCAATTGCGTTTCGAGCCAGGGGGCTTGGTGGTCGCTGAACCATTCATAGGACTGATCGAGCGAGGTTTCCCAGTCGCGCAGGCTGTCTTTCAGGTCGCTCCTCAACTGCTTCGCGTGTTGATCGGTCGGGTCCACCTCGAGCAGTCTGTCGAGAGCATCGGCGGCATCTGCCGTGCGATTCAACGCTTTCAGCGCGCGGGCCTTGGACATCAGGAGAGAGGTATCGTTGGGCCGGCTGCGCAGGGCTTGGCTGGCCAGCGCCTCCGCGCGCTCGGGATGATCCGACCAAAGCTCGACGTTGATCAGAGCGGGGAGCGCATCGCCATGGGTTGAGTTACGTTCGAGAACCGACTCGAGCGCCTTTCGAGCGTCATCATAACGTCCTTCCCAGGAAAGAATAATTCCATAGAGAGTGCGGGCGTCGGTATCGTCCGGATGTTCAGCTAGCTGCGTCTCCAACAGCGCCAGCGCTTCCGGACGTTGTTGTCCAATCGCAAGTGATCTGGCCCGAGCGACGACGTCTTGCTCGTTCTTCTGGGCAGTTGCTACGGACGCAGTTGAAAGGATAAGCGCACAGGCAAGCAGTACGATTGCTGCACGCCTGCATCGTCCGCAATTTACACGCCTTTTTGATTCCATACATTCCGAACGGCTATTAAGCCACTCTCTAGATCGACTGATCGGACATAGCGCTTTAGCGGGAAAAGAGAATCAGGCATAAACAGAACTGTTCCACCCGGACACCATACTGATGGCCGACGCCGGACGGTCGCTCTAGCTTGGGAACAGGCGTTATGGCATTAACGGCTATTCGTTTGTCCGATGCGCAGTGTGTGGGACCGGGCGCGGGGCTATGTAGGTTCGCTTTAACAACATCGAAACTTCTTTCACGTTTCCTGATTAGGAGCACCGAGCGAGAAATGATGGGAGTGGTCCAGCGCCATAGGCGGCCGGCACGGACCTCTGCATGCAACGGGATATTAGATGAGGTGCCTCGTCTCGTTCGCTGTGGTGCTCACACTCGCCGCTCAGGATCCCCAATTCGGCGTCCAATCCCGTCTTGTGCTGGTACCTGTAAACGTCACTGACGCGAAAGAACGCATGGTCGACGGGCTCGAACCCAAGGATTTCATCATGCTCGATAACGGCCGCCCGCAGAAGGTAACTGTGGACACCGTGGCCACAGGTGTGGCGCCGATTGCACTAGTGGTCGCAGTTCAGACATCGAGAATCTCCAAAGCTGTCCTGGAGAAGGTGCACAAGATCGGAGCGATGATCCAGCCCCTCGTCACGGGCGGATGCGGCTGCGCCGCCGTTGTTTCATTCTCTGAGCGCATCGGCTGGATTCAGGAATGTACGAACAGCGAGGACGCCCTGGCACACGCCTTTGAACAAGCCCGTCCCGGCGAGGCCAAGAGCGCCCGCATGCTTGACGCTGTCGATGAGTCCATCCAACGCCTGCGGCAACACTCCAACTCACGCCGTGTTCTGCTGTTGATTTCCGAATCCAGGGACCGCGGCAGCGAGACGGCGCTCGACCAGGTCGCCGTGGCCGCACTGAAACAGGTGGTTCAAAGTGAACCCTGCCCCACGCGCCGCCAAAGTACCCTCGCAAGGGCGGAAGCTAATTTACGCGTAATCGATAACGGCCTTCTGCGTGCCCTGTTGCTCAGGTGCGGAAAAACTTTCTAGTCTCGGGCGGAATGTCCTGCTGCGAGATCCACGAGGTGCAAGAATTGGTGAATCGGACTGGGTCAGCGAATGAGATGGAGTCAGCGCAGGAGCTCACACCCCTCATCTGAACGAACCAACGGACACTCCACAAGTCTTGCTCCTGTTTCTTTATGATGATGACCTCTCAATGTCCGCGTTCCACGTTTTCGAGATTCAGCTCGATGCTGTTGCAAGGCGCCGCATTGATTGGTCTCGCGGCATTGACGTCGGCGAGCTTCGCGCAACAGGTCCAACCGGACACCATACCGGTTAGGAATTGGTCGCTGCGCAAGGCGAGCGGTCAAGCGCTGAGCAGTCAGGACGCGGTTGACGCCAATAGCGCCTCCGGATTGGTGTACATTGCCATCACACCATGCCGCGTCATGGATACGCGCGGCCAGGGCGGCTCAGGCAAGGCCGGACCGTTCGGCCCTCCATCGCTCGTTGCAGGTCAATCCCGCGTCGTTCCGGTGCCATCTTCCAACTGCGGTGTGCCCGTATCTGCGGCCTATTCGATGAACTTCGTCTCCGTCACGCCGCAGGGGCAGCCCGTTGCGTGGGTCGCGGCCTGGCAGGATGATATGACGTGGCCGGGGACCGTGGTTCTGAACGCCCCGCAGGGTGGCATCGTTGACAACTCGGCCATAGTAGCAGCGGGCGCCGACGGGGGAATCCAGGTGATGGCGACCAACAACTGCGACCTGGTGATCGACCTCAACGGATATTTCGTTCAGGCCACAACCGTGCAAGGGCCGAGCGGACCACAGGGCCCAATCGGGCCCATCGGTCCCATCGGGAATAGTGGCGCAACAGGCAGTATTGGACCGCAGGGCATCAGCGGAAGGACCGGGGCGGCCGGTGCCGTAGGGGCAACTGGGCCCATCGGCCCCATCGGGAACACCGGTGCAACAGGCGGCGTTGGGCCGCAGGGCCTCATCGGAAGGACCGGGGCAGCAGGTGCCACAGGCGCAATTGGGCCCATCGGCCCAATTGGGTACACCGGTGCAACAGGCGCTGTTGGACCGCAGGGCCCCATCGGAAACACCGGCGCCACGGGCGGAATTGGTCCGCGGGGCCCCATTGGGAACACCGGCGCAATAGGCAATATTGGACCGCAGGGCCCCATCGGGAATACCGGCGCAACAGGCGGTATTGGACCGCAGGGCCTCATCGGGAACACCGGGGCAGCAGGCGGTATTGGGCCTCAGGGCCTCATCGGGAACACCGGCGCGACAGGCGGTATTGGACCGCAGGGCCCCATCGGGAACACCGGGCCAGCGGGTTCCGCAGGCGCGACTGGGCCCATCGGACCCATGGGGAATATGGGTGCAACGGGACCAGCCGGTGCGAGTGGAATCATAGCCTTTTCTGATTTTTTTGCACTGATGCCTCCTAATAACAGTGCGACAGTTGCGGTTGGTGGGGACGTATCTTTCCCGCAGACTGGACCTGTTTCGTCCGGCGGTGCCATCGTTCGGACAGGTCCGTCTACATTCACACTATCCGCTATCGGCACGTATCAAGTAATGTTTCAAGTGAGCGTGAACGAACCGGGACAACTGGATTTAACTCTCAATTCGGCTGAGCTGGCCTATACCGTTGTTGGGCGTGCAACTGGCACTAATCAGATTGTCGGAATTTCTCTTGTGACTACGACCGTCACCAATTCGGTACTCACTGTTCGTAATCCCGCAGGCAATTCCACTGCACTAACGATCACACCATTGGCGGGCGGGGCGCGCGCCGTCTCGGCACATCTTGTTATCACGCAAATCCAATAATACGTATGCGGGCGGCTGGTTTTGTCGGGTTCTATAAAAAAGGAACCAAGCCCACCAAATCGCCTTATTCCGACCTGCCATTCGCCTCAATCGCCTAATCGCTAAAGATTCTGCTTGCTCTTTCTCCGAACCAGAGTGATCCATGTGACGACCGCAGGCAAGCTTGCGGCAAAGGAAGCGCTGCCTAGAGTCTTCACCACTCGGGAACCAAACTCGCGGAAGGCTGCCTTGTAGGTGCGCTTGTTAAACGTGAGAGTTTCTCGTCGGTTTGGCTCCCCAAAAACTCGGTTTTGCAAATTATTCTCTCAAGATTCTTTAATGTTATCGAGGGCCCACAGTGGATTCGAACTTGCCACGCTGATAACCTCTTAACAGTCCACTTCCGAGCACCTCTTGTTGTTTACCTATGGGTCGTAAGTTTGAGTCCTGACTGGGATCAAACTATTGAGACCCTCGCATTTGAAACGCTGTTTTTCGTGCGGACCGGCGTATCGCCTTTGACTGCCGCCAGCGAAAGAGCCAACCGTGCAACGGATGATTTTATGCATCGAGTTTGGTCGCGGGCAAGAGGCCCCAAGCCGCCGTAACTCTGATCTAAGGCAAGTGCCAATTCCATTTTCCGAGAAAACCAACTGGCTCGGCGAGAGCCCGGACTGTAAGTCATGCGGATGCATCGCATGCATGGGTTTGGCCGCCGTAGCGGCCCACAAACTTGGCTGCATCGTTCCGGTGTGCGCCATCTTCAGGACTTCCATCTAATCGGCCAGCGCTGGACGGGCCGGCTCTCGGCGACCGCTCAAGTGCAAGATGAAATCCGGGTGTCGCCCTAAAGTACGCCGCAAGCGGGAGCACCGGAGAGAAATCTCCCGGTACCTGAACCTTCCGGCCTCAAAACTCATCTAAGTAGGTGTGAGTTGTAGAACCACAGAAGAAAATGCGCATTCTGAGCACCTTCGGGCGGATTACAAGGGAGCATTCGCCGAGTGGGCGTCACAGGTAAGTCGCTTGCAAGCGATCACCGGCTCGCCATCCGGCAGTTTCATCATGAAGGAAGCAGAAGCGAGCGTCGCGGCTGCCGAAATCGCCTACCGCAATACGCGGGACAGGTTGACCGACGATATGGTGGTTGACTCCGCCAAAACCGACACGTGCGACTAGCGCGACACATTTTTCCTGATGCTCCCAGCCTTTTCCGTGGTACAGTAAGGGCGACTCAGTGATTTGGCATCTTCGCATTAGCCCGGCCCAACCGCCCTCGTTCGATCCTGCCCCGATTCACCAACCTTTTGGATTAAAAGGAACAAGCAATGAAGAATATCTTTGTAGGAAACCTCAACTTCGGAGCTACCGAAGGTGCAGTTCGATCTTTGTTCGAGGCGTACGGAACCGTCGAGCGCGTCAACCTTGTCACTGACCGGGATAGCGGCCAGGCGAGAGGGTTCGGATTTGTCGAGATGAGCGTCAATGCGGATGCGGATCGCGCCATCGCGGAACTGAATGGCAGGGAGGTCGACGGCAGAACGCTGAACGTCAACGAAGCCCGTCCGAAGACGGAGCGTTCATCTGGCGGTGGCGGCCGCCAACGCAACAATCGCTGGTAATCGACTATTAGATCGGACCGAGGGGCTCCGCGCTCAAAGCGCGCCTCTCTCCATTGAATCAATATGCGCTGTTTTACCGGTGCTCAAGATACGGTACCAGCGCGATACCGACGAGTGTCGGTATCCAGAATGAAAAAAGGCGATAGACAAGGACCACGACAACAGTGATCGCCGTAGGCACGCCCAAGACGCCGGGCAAACCCACCGTCGTGGTTCATTCTGACCAGCGCCACTACGATCACCAGCGTTCTGAGCACGTCCGTGGGGTCAGGGTTCGGTTGCAGCGTACAGGATGTTCAGCTCCCGCTTCCGGATATGTTGAGCAAAAGGAATGCCTCATGCAAGAAACGTCTAAAGTCCACAAGATTGCTTTTGTTGGCGACCACTTGCCACGCAAGTGCGGCATTGCTACGTTCACGTCTGACCTGCTTGCTGCCGTCCAAAGCGCGCATCCCCAAAGCCAATGCCTCGCAGTGTCGGTCAACGACATCGAGGGTGGCTACGAGTACCCGGAAGTGGTTCGCTTCGAGATTGAAGAGCAGGACCTATCGTCCTATCTGCGTGCCGCGGACTTCCTCAACATCAGCAACGTCGATATCGTCTGCCTGCAGCACGAGTTCGGCATTTTCGGCGGGCCCGCCGGCGGTCACATTCTGGCATTCCTGCGCGAATTGAGAATGCCTGTCGTCACAACACTGCATACTGTCTTGCGTGAGCCGAGGATCGAGCAACGGCGTGTCATGCAGGAGCTGATCTCGCTCTCGACACGGGTTGTGGTCATGACGGAGCGCGGGCGAGGGATGCTGCAGGAGATATACGATGCGCCACCGGCCAAGATCGATCTGATCGCGCACGGCATTCCCGATGTAGGATTCGTCGATCCGACGTATTTCAAGGACCAGTTTGGAGTGGAAGGGCGAGTAGTGCTGCTCACGTTTGGTCTGCTTTCGCCGAATAAGGGCATCGAGTATGTGCTCAACGCCCTGCCGAAAATTCTGGAGGAGTTTCCCGAGGTTGTTTATATCGTCCTGGGCGCCACCCATCCGAATGAACTCCGCGAGCATGGCGAAGCCTACCGGGTGAGCCTGGAAATGCTTGCCAAGAAGAACAAAATCGAGAAGAACGTCATCTTCTACAACGATTTCGTAGAGC
>Ga0185299_10005854_pt1 | contig 13489 bp, 17 predicted proteins | sample PaiPotPPA55metaG_FD_128002 | JGI IMG/M metagenome (GOLD analysis project Ga0185299, IMG submission 128002) | Iron sulfur acid spring bacterial and archeal communities from Banff, Canada, to study Microbial Dark Matter (Phase II) - Paint Pots PPA... ...
TTTTGGCGAACCACAGGCATCGGCTTATACGGTGTTCCGGCGGCGGGAGGAAAAGCGTTTCACATTGAGGTTCCCGGACTCAAAGACGGTCGCTATTACAAGCCGGAGTTTCTTCCAGGTGGCGATGATTTCCTGTTTGTGTTCGTACCCCTAGACTCGGCGGAGGCCCAGCTGTTTATAGCTACGCTGCGCGGCGGGAAAGCTATCGATTCGCGAATGCTGTTCAGCAACGATACAGCTGCAGCGTTTACGAGTGCGGGCGGCGGTCGCATTCTGTTTGTCCGAAACGACAATCTCTATGCTCAGAAGCTTGATGTGAAGGGTCGCCGTTTAGTCGGTGCTCCTGAACTCATTCAGGAGCAAGTCGCATCCAACACTGGACTTCGCATCGCCTACTTCTCGGTCTCGAGCTCCGGTACAGTTGTGTGGCGCAGTGGAACGGCCGTGATTTCGCAGGTGACGGTTTTTGACCGGAAGGGGAATCGAATAGGAACGGCAGGCGCCTCTGTTCCAGGCGCATTCATCAGCCTTTCGCCGGACGAAGCACACATACTGGTAGCGTCTGAAGCGGGTTCATGGGTCATGGAATCCAACGGACCCGGCCGCACCAGCCTCGGGTCTGCTCTACTGCATCTTTGGTCACCTGACGGTTCGGGAGTCATTGGCTTCAGAGGCGCAGAAATATTCCAGCAATCCGTAAGTGGCTCCCATGAGATTCGGCCATTCCAGGGATTTCCCGCTTTGGGCGTGCACCCCAATCTGCTTGATATTTCAGTGGACGGGAAGCGAATCCTTTACAGAGAAGAGACCTCCCTTCGTTCGTTCTCCCCTGATGGAGAGCGACGATCGGAGCAAGTTGTGGAGCAGCCCATTGATAGGGCTGATTTGTCGCCCGACGGAGAATGGACCGTTTACCATGCCCTCACGGAATCCGGAATTTACGTGCAGCCGCTTACGAGCCCCGGCCTGCGCAAGCAAATCGCGAATAGTGGCGGTTTCGAGGTATGGCGCAGGGACGGCAAAGAGATCATGTACGTTCAACAAGGCCGCATCTGGTCTGTTCGCGTGGAAAGCGCGGGCACTCAACTGCGTTTCGCTCCTCCTGAACCGTTGTTTTCAGTGACCATGCCGCTCGGCCTGCTCAGCGCGGCGCGACCGTTAGCCGTCAGCCGCGATGGTTCGCGGATCTATTTTTTACAATCCGTGGAGGAGCCCGACTCGGGCGTCATCCACGTCCGCACTCGCGCGATTCGTTGAATCCAGCACCTTCGAGGCCGATTAACTGTTTTGAAATCCAGTTTCCGCTGGCAAACGCCCAAGGAAGTCTCCTTGAGGAAGTTTGGCCTGCATCTCTTACGCCGTATTCGGACCGCGATCGGTTCATGACCAGTACGCCAACGCGGCCGATTGGCAGCGATAGGTAAGGAACCTGGATTTCAGCTTGTAGTTCCAGGTTTGACTTCACTTGATCAGCTAGACTTCTCCGAGGGGCACTGGGCTTACACCGCCGATGTCAGTTTTAAGAATTGCCGCGCATAAGAGAATGCCGCGTCGACGGCCGCGGTGTCTTAGTGGGGCCCAATATTCCCGCCGCGAGCATGTCCTCCAAATTGCCCGTGTCCACGTTCAGTTCCGTAGTCGGCTGCGCAAGTTATTTCCACTTTCGGCCGCAGGGCATCACCGCGGTATCACGTCGGGCAGCCATACGGCCAAGTTGCCCATCCTTGGCGTACAGGTTGCACCTAAACTCAAACACTTAGACCCAACTGAACCGAACTGAACTGACGCAATACACGTTCGATTCCCGTTAGCGCTACCAATTCCTCTATAACTTACGGTCGGTGCGCTGCCACGCGCTGCCACCAGCAACGGAACAGGAAGAATCATTGCACGTCTCCCTTCTGTTTCTCCGGTGAACTTCGGCCCTGAAATTTATCCCATAGCCGCGCAGCCTCATCGTCGCGCCCACGGATGGCGTGTGAGTAAACGTCGGCCGTTACTCGAATGGAAGAATGTCCCAAACGTTCGGAAACAGCAGTGATCTCCATCCCAGCCGCCAGCAGGTGTGATCCGTGGGTGTGGCGTAGCGTATGCAGACTCACGCCCTTTGGGAGCCTCAAGCGCCGCGACAGCGCAGAGACCGTTGCGGAAATCGAATCGGGTTTAAGCGGCGTGCCATCGGGATTTGCGAATATCAAATCCAGATCGGCACGGTAATCGGGACCAAACTGCTGGCGGAATTTCTCTTGCTTCTTGCGGTGGGCCTCCAGCGCAGCTACGGTCGAGGGCGGAAGGCTCACTGGACGGACGCTGTCCTCCGTCTTCGTAGTCTTAAATGCCAAGCCACGCTTAGTCTGGGTAAGAGATCGCGAAATGATCACCCGATCGTCCTGGAGGTCAGACCAGCGAAGCGCCAGAACTTCGCCGCGGCGCGCTCCCGTACCAGCGCACACCTCGAGGATCGTTCCCAAGCACCAAGGCCCACTGGCGGCCGCGACGAGGGTCGTTTGCTGGGCGGGCGCGAGCGCGATGCCCCGCTTCTTCTTCGGAACTGGCGGTTCGCTTCCAGGGACCGGGTTCACCGCAATCAGTCCCCACTTGATCGCGCGGGAGAAAGCGCTCGAAAGCACTCCAGCGATATTCCGAACCGTTTTCGCACTCAATGGGCGCGGCGTCTGATCCTTGCGCGTGTGGCCGCCGCACTTCACCAACCTGACCCATTCGCGGTTAAGATGCAGCGGCGTGATCTCTGTGATCGTCATGGACAGAAGATCATGGTGCAGGTAGGCAGCCTGCTCGTGGTATCGTTCAACGGTCTTGGGCGCCAGCTTCTCGTCAACGTGCTGCGTGAAGAACTCGTTGAGGAGCTGCGTGAGTGTTTTGGGTGGCTTCGCGGCAACGCCGGCACCCGCATTAGCCAGCTCCAGTTTTTGCAGCTCCTCGATCCGTCGGCGGGCTTCAGTGTCCTCAGCTTCACGTTTCGTTGCGAACCCCGACTCAGAAATACGGCGGCGATCTTTCCGCGATGATCCGGGGAGGCTAAACACATATCCCCACCTGACTGCTCCGGATCGATTTTTGTGTTTGTAGGCTGGCATCAGTTCAACACTGTTACCTCGGGTTTGCGCAACAAGTCCAGTGCTAGGTGCGTCCCGCAGGTTCTTTCCCATTGCTCGTAGGCGTGCCGCGTGATGATCCACCGGCGGCCGAGCCGGATTCCGGGTAGAATTCTCTGCTTCAGCATGGCGTACACAGCCAGGCGGCCGATGTCCAAGCGCTCTGCGATCTCTGGTACGGAAATCCGCCCACTCTCTGGCCTCGGCAATGTTTCACGTGGCTCCGTTACCGGCTTAAACACCGGTCGCCTCCTTCACCTGAGACGGTGATCTGCCAAATTCGATTTGGATCGAGAGGCTTCGGAGACGATCGGCCTCACCGCAGAGAGCTTCACGAATTAGATGTTGCTGCTCGGCTGTGAGCGAGCAGTCACCAAGTTCGTAGGTACAAATCTTAAATCGGCTGACGTGAGAAAGCCGTGCCAACTTGCTTTGTGAAAGGCCGAGTGCCTGCCGCTGTTGACGCAAATCCATAAGGTGCTGCAACTGTTGTAGCCCAAATTGATTTAATTTTCGACAACCTAGGAGGAGCGCTTTTTTCGTGGCTTGGGTTGTGTCTGTGGGATGCCTATCTTCGCCAATATTGGCTGGACGGCGTTACGCACTGCCTGCCAACTTATGTCAACTGGGTACGCCTTCGCGATGTCATTCCACTTCAAGCCGAGACACACACGCTCGGCCGCCCAACGATAATGCGTGTCCCTAGAACCGCGGTCGGGCAAAAGCTGACCGCGCAACCGCTTAACGTCACGGATGTGCGCTTCAAGCACGGTCGCGAGTTTCGCCCTCATGCGTTTTCGATACGCATCTTCCATCTCATAATCGAAATGCCAAGGCTCTAGGTGGAATTGCGGCGCTATATATCCCAAAATTTCTGTGAACGCGCCCTTGCGCTCCGGAAACGACCGCCAGTCTGTTAGCTGTCCCGCTGCTTCTGATAGTACCCAGTCGTAGTAAAGATGTAGATCCATTGCCCAACTCCGAAGCAGCCGCTGGTTCTCATGATTCCAACGTTCGTGCGCCTTCTGATGGACCGCTTTCTGCGACGCTGGCAAATCGGATAAACCCAACTCAACCCTCAATTTCCGCGTCGGAATCAAGACCCTCTCGCGTAACGAATCGGCAAGGCGAATCTTCGGGTGCCGTGCAGCTGCCTTTAGGAAGAGGCGGCGGCATTCGTCGATGGCGGTGGATTCGGTTGAGCCGGCCAGTGATGAAGCGCGCTTGCGGCATTGCGCGCAGATAAACAAATGCTTATCGACACGCGCCGATTTGCCTTCAGTTAAGCGACCAAAAAAGTAAAGCTTCAGGACGTCGATGGTTGGGTGTTTAGGTCCCAAATCCCAGTATCATATTTCGCGCGGCGGATTCTGCTGCAGCTCTAGAAAACGTCATCCAGAACTTCACCGGCAAGGGGCCGCCGACCCCCCGGTGACGAGCTCAGACAGTTTCTCCAGATCCCGAACCAGTAACCTGGGCTTCATGAGGATCGAGGTCCGCAGACTCGGCACCGGACATCACGTGTACAATACCATGCACAACGCCTACGTGGAGATCATTCCTTACCAAAAGGTGCTAGCGGATGCCAAAAGACGTAAGCGTGTGCTCCTTGATCAACTTCGAGCCGATCTAATTGCCAATCGACACACATTTTTAGGACACTGGGTAGCTGAATGCACAGGCGTCGAACCAACGGATGAAAAAAAGCAGCATAGAACGGCTCGATTTCGCTCGTAATGGCTTGCTGTTCGCATTCATGGGCTTGCCGGGTTGTGGAAAATCGACGACAGCTAAGAGCCTGGCCAATCTCGTCCCGACGTCAGAGGCCTATCTGGAGCCAGAGGAACAATACTGGCCGATCGCCGTCACCGAGCGCGAGAGGTTCGGTTGTTTTACCGCAATTACCTGGTTCAGATCTATGCGTGTTCCTCTGCTGTGGTCCGCGGACGCTGCGCGGAGGCAAGGTAAAATCGCGATCGTTGACTCGTATTACGACAAACTGTTTGTGGATTATATCGATCATCCGCCAATGAGGTGGCTTTTGCCACAAGACGATCCATATTTCGACGTGGCGAAGCAACTTGCGACAGTCGATCAAGACCGTCTTCCGAACGTTGACCACCTAATCTTTTTGCGCGTGACAGAGTCCCAGTGGAGGCAATTGCTTCGGAGCCGGGGCAGATCCATGGATAAGGAACATGACTTTCTCGCCAGTTTCCCAAGCCAAGATGAGTTTCTTCACGCGACAGAGTTATTCACTCGGAAGACTGGCACCCACCTGATCGTTCACGATCAACAGCTTGGTTCCGCAGAAAAGACCGCTCAAGATATTTTCGCCGGATTAGTTGTGAGCGGAGTTTTTCCCTCTCGAAATGCATGAGCATCTTATAGCGAAGGCATACAGCCAGCTCGAACTTGGCCACAATCTCGACAGAGAATTGTGTCTTGCCCTTGAGAAAACACGCTTCGCTGACTACAAGCTAATCACGTTGTGCGTTCGTCTGTTGACGAAGGCACGTTCGATGTCCGAAGAGAGCGTTGTAACTCACTTCTTAAAGAGTTCTGCCGTCGTCCGCAGCCTGGTTGGGTGCGCATACCCGAATGAGGTAAGAGGTGTCATGCGTGGTGATTGGGTTCCCGACACTGAAGTTCCGTTGAACGGCGATGACTTAGAGATCGTCACCAGACTCAAGCAACGGCAACAGATTGGACGGGCACTCTTCCAGTCAATGCTTGATCGTTTTTTGCGGGGAAAAGTATCCCCGTCGGTCATCTCTCTAGCCCTAGCCATGATCGCTGTCCATGGGTTGTCCACTTCTGACGCGCGAAATTTGACGACCGCCATGGTGCGCTCGGGAGAAACCTTCGACTATCGTCCCTTTGCAAATAACTTGAGGAAGCGAATCGTCAGGCGATACCCGACTGGTGGACTATCGGAAAAGGTTGCACTCATTTTGCCTAGTGTGCTCGCGGCACTCAGTGGCGAAATCCCGTTGCTGTCGACAACGCTCGTTGGTAGGTCCCTGGGATTCACGGGTGGCACCTGGGACAAGCTTAGTACTGTGCCCGGATTCACGTTCGCTGAACCGGGCACCGCAACGGAACGCATCCTTGCTGAGAACAAGGTGGCAATGTGCACAACCAGTGCAAGCATGAATCCGGCTGACCGAGCGCTGTATCTGCTCCGAAGTGAGACCGGAGCAATCATCTCGCAGCCTTTAATCATTTCGAGTATTGCGAGCAAACATCTAGCCATGCCACCTCATCGAATGTTGCTGGACGTTCGTTTCGGCCCTGGTGCCTTTTTGGGGGACGTAAACGGTGCGCGGAATCTTGCTAACAATCTACATACGATGCTTGAAAATGAAGGTGTTCCTACTGAAGACGTCCTTATCTCTACCGAGAAGTTGAACGGCGGGGCAATCGGGAATGTGGTTGAGGTGGTCGAGGCTCTAGTGGTCATGGGGGCGGATCAGGAGCGCATCCAATGGAATGGCCCGTTGCTTCAGTCTCAAAAAGCGATCGTTACGAGACAGGCCATCCAACTTCTTTCCGCCGAGTTCGACGAGTTTCGGGTACTGGATAGGGGCGATTTAGAAGGGAAAATCGATCGACTCTTTACAGGCCGTGACGTCCTAACATATTTCAATTTGTTGCTTCGAGCGCACGGCGTTGCACCTAACCTAGCGGATGAGGTCTGCGCCAGGCCTGAATCTCTTTTACAGAATCTAGAGACCGTTGCTATTCGCGCCCCAGCCGAGGGATACGTTCGCGCCGTGGATCAGGTTGCACTTGGCAACTACGTTAACTTCGGATTGGCTGCCAATGACACACCAAACGTGCCAGGCGCTAACCGATCAGGCGTTGTCCTTTTCAAGAATGCTGGCGAATCTGTTCGGTCAGGTGAGGTCCTCGCCCTTGTCTACCTAGAGCACACAGTCCTCCTTAAGATCCCCCTAAACGAGATTAGTACTTCGATAACAAATTGCTTTCAGCTTTCATAAAGGCCGAGGTGACGCGGCTGAATGAATTCACTGATCAGATTGCCAGCGCGGCAATGACCTTATCTTCCTGAGCGGTTAGGTCCAGGACTTCGTCGTAGCTAAGACCAAGAGTCCGACAGGCCTCGTGAATGGCCTGGGTTTGTTGGATCTTCAAGTATGGGTCATAGACTGAAACATTCGCCAGGACAATCGAGAGGAGTGCTGTTTGAACCGCAGCGCTGTCGTGTGGCTCCCCTCGGCCCATCTTGAAGAGGTTGCCTTTGTCAAGGACCTCGCGGAGAGCTGGAAGTTGATTAAGGTACCTTGGCGTTAGATCTCTGATCCGCGATGCGATCTCGGCACCAGAGTTCTCTTTCGCTTGTCGCAGGATATCGAGGTCTTGGTTCACTTAGTTCTCTCCGGTTCTTGATGGCACGGCAGAATTCCACATCGCATCAAACTCCTGTTCGTAATCTCGAAACAGCCAGGCATGTTTCGTTTGGCGAAGCTCGAGCGTCGCCGTGGCTCGACTCGATTTCGAGACAAACTGAGGCCCCACAAACATCACACGATCTAGTCTAAAGATCATTGTAGTCAGGTCGGCGTGGAGCAAACGAATTTCCACATTTGGCACCTCGTCGAAAGTCCGATGCACATTTTCGATGCTCTTTGAAAATGTACCCGGTGCGTGATTCTCCAACCTCTCCCTTGCTTGCGAATTCGGCGACTTCGGATCGACAAGGAGCATTCGGACGCGCAGGCTTCTGTTGCGTCCTAGCCGGTCGACCAGAATCTGTCCAAAGCTCTCTAAGAAGCTTCTCAGCGAATATCCAGCGATGTCCAACTGTCCAGAGACTGACTGAACAAGGGAGCGGTACTCATCGAGACTTCGCTGCTCATACACAGCGTGAAGACCCGAGCCAATAATTGCTTCCACCGTAGTCGTGTCCTCACCTGTGATTCGTCTATAAACTAGCTCCAAAAGGCCGACGATTCCACTCGCGAAAAGCGACGTTCCGATGGATGGCAGCACGGTGCCGCCCGACAAGATGAATACAAGACCCAGCGCTAACAACAAGAGCACTACCAAGAGGTAGATCAGCACTTTGGTCTTCAACGCCATTGTCGAGCCTCTGAGCGCAGAACCTGTGCCTTCGTTAGAAGCATTATGACTTCATCCCGAATGCTTTCCACACTTCGCATATAACCTTTTGGGTTAACACAGGACAAAATATGGAAGGTTGGATCACCAGACGCAACTTTCCTATATTCCTCCGCGACCTTCTCCTGCAGCTCCAGTGCGGCCTCATGGATGTCGGTTTGGCCATTGAGGTAGGATCGATTCTCGCCGGCCCTCGTGACTATATTTTCCCTGATGAAATCGAATGGTACGTCAAAGAAAATCGTTAGATCTGGCCTAGGAATACTGTTGCACTCGAATTCGACGTAGCGAATCCAGGATTGAAATTTGGCTTTTGCGGAAAGGTCCTCGATCTTGGCACTCTGAAACGCAACGTTGGAATAGAAGTAGCGATCAGCAATCACAAGCTTACTCGCATTAAGCCAGTTCTCTATGACCGGACGCGCAGTGGCACGATCTCCGGCAAAAAGCGACGCTACCAGGTAAGGATGAACTTCATCTACTGACCCAAATTCTCCGCGGAGGAACATAGCAATGGCCTCGCCATAGCCTTCTTCATCGGTGCGCGGGAAACTGATGTACTCGTGGGGGACGGCCTGGGTCCGCAACCAATCAAGCAACGTTCGCAATTGAGTAGATTTGCCTGACGCATCCAGTCCTTCAAAAGCCACGAAGGCGCCGCGGTGATTCGTCGGATTCTTCACATTCCCTTTGAGCCGCACTAAACTTAAGTTTACCAATGCCTTCGCGATCGTTCGGCACCGTGCGCCCGCGAACACCTTCCCAAACTGTCAAAGTCCGCGCCCCCGCAATTCAACCAATCGACAAAAGCAAGAAGCTTCGTGCGCTATGATACCTAACGCTTGGCTATGATTGATCCGCGTCTTGAATTATTTACCGGTGACACCGGCGGAATCGACAGCTGGTTGACAGGCGAAAACGCATCTCGGATATTTCAGCGCCTCGCGCAATTGCCAGGAGACCCCTTAAGTCACGCGCTCCTGAACCAGCTTTTGGCATTGTCACAACAACCTGCGGTTTCGCGGGCATTCTTCGAATATTACTGGTGTTCAGCGCCCGTGCACCCATATCGAGTCGAGGACATTCCGGATTATGATGCGACTTACCTAAAGTTCGATCGAATCGAATCCATCGAACAGCTGCGGTGGGGGCTCTACAGAATATACGTTGATTCGTTGCTCTACTTTGGGACGATCAGGCACGGGTTCCACGTTCTTCGCGAAAAAAGCCTTGAGGAACTTCACAGATTTTTCAAAGGAAAATGTATGATCCGGATGGCTTGATTGCGCGGGGAGAGCCGATTTCGCCCGCGCAAATCCCAAGGGATGATCGTTATCTGATCGGAGAACTCGCGTGCAAGTCCTTTGAGCCGTCCGATCAGGATAAGGATGCTTGGTTCGCATTGTATGGCGCCTGGGTGGAACACCGTAACCGTGGAGGGGGGCGCATCATGTACAGAGAACTTCTCGATAGCGCACGCCTGAACCCTGAATTCTCATCCCGCCAGATGGAATTGACTTTCATATCTGAGGAACTTCTCGACGAGGTCATCGAGGACGAAGATCAACTGAAAGGCAAGTACGACGCGGTCAAAGGGAGATTCGATCAAGCTAGACCGACCGCTCTCGGAAACACCGAACTTTACCTGTCGATGGTGGAGGACCTTGATGTTTATGTAGCAACGAGCATGCGGAACCGTGAGCAATTTCGACAGATGGCAACGTTCTGCGATAGCATTTTTAGTCACCCTTCGATCAGGCACTATAATTTGCGGTATTTCGACCCCACACTTGCAGCTGCCAGGGGGCATGAAGACAAAGGGCTGATCGAGTGCCTAATGGTGAAGTGTGCAAAGGTTCTAATTTATATGGTTGGGGCTGGAGACAGTTATGGGAAGGACGTCGAGGCCGGAATGGCATTGTCGCAGGGGAAGCCAGTGATCTTCTTCGGCGATGCCGAGCAGCGATTGAAGATTTTCCAGGACGTGCATCCGCTCAGCCGACTGGTAGATTTCAGAACTGGCGTTCCGGTTGGACTGATGGCCACCTCTTCCTTGCAAGATGTGATTCTTCTTCTGCACCGCATATTTGGCAATCAAATGCGGTATAGGCTCGAACATAAGCGCAAAGGCTACTTCCGTCTTATCGAACCGCTGAGTCAATCAGTTGTTCGAGTTCAGACGGATGATAAGCGACTCCGAGAGACGTTTTGGAATGTTTACCACCGAGCTGATCTCAATGCGTCCTAAGATAAGAATGGTTTAGGCCCGCTCGAGCTCGGCCAAGACCGGTTACGCTCACCGGTTCGAGGAAAGTTTGGCAGGATCAGGCCACAGCTCCAAAACGTTAATTGAGTAAATCGATACGGGCGGGAACGGGGCGTGTTCTCAGGCCTGAGGGAAAAATACCGTCTCGCGAAAGCCGACGGTTGACGCCTCTTCTTCCGGTTCGGCCTTCTTTCAACGCGAGGCAATCTCGCCATCTATCATCGAGCGCACCTCGCGTCAAAAGAGAAAGCAACTTTTGTGGCAAGCCACCTACGGAAGCGTCGGGCTCTTCTGTAGTGATAGGCTGTCCTTCAAACACGACTCCCAAATCAACGGGAGCATGGCAAGTTGGGCAGGAGATGGGGCCGAAGAAGATGCTTTTACGGGTAAAGAACCATATTAGATGGTGATAAAGATCATTCAGCGCAGCAGGGGTTAATCGCCACGGCCTCGGGTGACCTTCGAAATAAGTCGCCGCTAAAGGACAGATTTTCCTAAAGTCTACATAAGATCCTTTCGACTCTTCCTGAGGCAGAGGTGGAAGAGGGAAAAATCTGGCCGATTTTCCGGCACGAACTGCTTCCGCAACCTGAATGATCTCTCCGGTTCGAGTGTCCTTGGTCTGAACTTCGAGCTCATCGATTGGAAAAACGGGCGCGATCAACCAATGCTTCTTGTGTAGATTGCCGTCGCGGCTGTCGGCCTCGACCTCACTACCCCATGTGAGAAATATCACTCGCGCCATCTGAGATCGCGAGAGCGTTTCCTCTCCAGGAGGCCCGAAATTGAATGGTGGAGTCGGATCGTGCTTGCCTAGTTCTAGCAACTCTCGCAGTTCGCCTTGGATGTTGAAGCCCTTCGGTAGAGTCCGAGTGACCTTCCGCGCAACCTTGAGCGGCTTCGGAACCCTTGAGTATGGTAGGGGGTCGAAAAGATCGCCAGGAGAAATCAGTGGGCCGGTCTTCTCATAGAAGGTCTCCTCCATTTTGAAGCCGCTCAGCGCTCGATAAGATCATCTGGATCGAACAGTGCACCCTCCACCTCAGGCAATGCCAGAAGATTCAGGTGCGATGCGAAGGGAAACTTCCTGGTGGGAACGGGTTCCCAGTTGGCTATCGCCATTTCGCTGGGCAACCTAATCGTCGCAGTTGTAAACCATTGTTCGAAATAACCTCGCAAATATGTGGCCAGTATCCGTCGCAGCTCAGGCGCCGCCCGTTCTACATTCTCGACGAGCCGGCGCTTCACGAAGTCGTCGAACTGCATCAATGACTTCAGTGGAATAGTATCGGCAAGTCGCATCTTGGTTGTCACCGACGTTGCCGCGCAATTGTAGTACGCGGGAGCGGAAATCACGCTGTAAACTGCTGGGCCCGGCAATCTTTCCGTTGTCGATGACAACGCCGCGTCAGTCATGTTGTGTACCTCGCATCTGGGTCATGATCTGCTCCAACACAGTCGCGGTAAAGGCTGAATAAATTATGCCGTGTGCTCGGTCCAGCCAATCTGGGAAACGGTCTAGGTCAAAACCCTTGAGCTCGCCCCAAGAGAAATCGAGATCGAGCAGCGCCCCAATCTCCCCCCTCGCGTTTTGCGAAGGAAACCCAACAACCAATCCCAGGGTGCCAAGTTCGGCGTAATGCAACGCGAGGCGCGACGACACCTCGCTGGGTGGATGCGGGAGCTCATTCGGGTAGGAGATTTCGCACTTTAGATATTTCCCCAGCGTGGGCTCCGCCGACGGGGAAACTATGTGATTTATGTAGCGGAGCCCGACTGTGAGTGGGTTGCCGGATTGGGCGACCTCCCGGTACTGTCGCAACACGTAGAGAATTAGGTCCCGGAAGGTCTCAAAACCCGGGTACACGGGAAGCATGTTGACCGTCAACAATCGGGGGCCGGTTTGCACTAAGGCATTCGGTTGTTGGCTTCGAAATCGATGGTGCGGGACCTGAGGCATCATACCTTCATCAGGAAAGCCTCCCAATAGCGAAGCTGTTGGGAGTACTTCGAACGAGGGGAACTTCGCTCTTAAGCGCTCCGACATAGCGCCAGGTATCATGGTGTACGAAATGCCCTTGCCAAACCTGAACTCGCATACCGCCTCGACAATGGCCGGATGCGCAAGCTTTTCCGTCGCGATGATCGTTTCAGACACGTCTTAGCGTCCCTGTCTGAGCTTCCGTTGGATCTCAACCACTGTTGGAGTAGTAATGGTTTCCGGCTGCTTCATGGGTTCCAAACCTTCCTTGTCAAGTAACAGGGCGAGCCCTTCTACGACCATATCTCGGAAGGTACAGGAGCGATCATTGGCCTCGCGATGTAATTGCAAACGTTTGACCGCAAGTCTTGCTTCCTTGTCGAGCGATACCGATGTCGTTCGGTCCTCCGGTCCTCGCTTGCGCGGTCGGCCTTGCATACCCAGTTATAGCTGTGCTTATTTAGATATGTCAATACTTTTCTATATAGTAAATTGAAACTTGTTATTAATGAATAAGTTAGCTCTCGTAACTAGTGCCCAAAAAGCGTGAGTTCGCAAACCGCATCGCTTCGCCGACTTCTCTACGTCATCAACCAGGGCTTAAACAGATACTGGGCGAGATTGAAAAGCTTTAGGGTGGGGCACCACCCTGGAAGGCCTCCGTGTGATCGCGGAGGAGAACCGCGCCGAGGCAACCTCGAACTGATCGAGCGGCTCCCAGAGCGCGAAGAGGGGGACTGGGCCTACTTTGGCCGGCTTCGCCACCAGCGGGAGAAGAAGCTTCGTCGCTTGAAAACCGCGCAGGAACTCCGTCCGGAATGGACGGTTTGGGATATCGCTAACCTGACCTGCGATGAATGCTGGGCTTCCGCTCAGGCTTGGCTAGCAGGCCGTGGTAAAAACACCGCCAAAAACATGTGACCTCGAATCTGTTTGATACGTCATTGCTGTATGGGCATGGGACGCAAAAAGGATAGGGAG
>Ga0185299_10005856_pt1 | contig 13485 bp, 16 predicted proteins | sample PaiPotPPA55metaG_FD_128002 | JGI IMG/M metagenome (GOLD analysis project Ga0185299, IMG submission 128002) | Iron sulfur acid spring bacterial and archeal communities from Banff, Canada, to study Microbial Dark Matter (Phase II) - Paint Pots PPA... ...
GCGATGATCGCCACGATATTTGTGGTTGTCATCGGTGAAAGCGAAAGAGCAAAACGGCAAAGTGTTGCGTCGCGGGAGAACTCATCGTCCGTACGCAGGCTTAACGCGTCCGTAACTCAGCTCTCGCAGTGGATGCCAGTAAGGCCCGGGCGCGTGAAACCGTTGCGCATATTGTTGGTCGACAGAGTCATCGTCAGTAGTGGCAACGTCACGCTCAGCAGGTTGACTGGCATCGCCGCAAAGCCATATTCCTTCGTGATCGGACCGATCTGCGCGGTGGAAATGATGTGGCCGGCCGCGACGGCGATTTCCCATGAAAGAACTCGCGCAGGTTGAACGCGCCGGCCGTGAACGGCGAGCATCGTTCAAACTTGCAAAATGCTTTGAAGACCGGATGGCGGTGGCGTGTCCGGTTTGTCAGGGCACGGCAGAGATTGCGTATCAGATGACGCATCGGAACTCAGGACCCCGCACGATACAGATCGCAGTCGATGCGAAGTGGCGTCAAAGGGCTAGGATTAATTCACTCGGTCCATCATCGATCAAAGGAGTGAACTATGGAACTGAAATGCGTTGTCGCGATTCTCCGGCCCGGCGTACTGGAAACCCTGGAAAGAAAACTTGGGGAGATTCATATTCACGGTATGACCGCCGCGAGGGTACGAGGGTACGAGGGTACGGTGCTTATCCCAATTTGTTCGCCGACGATTGGACGACAGAACATATCAAAATTGAGATTTTCGCGCAGGCAGAGAACGTTGATGCATTGGTCAGCACAATCATGGATATCGCACGTGTTTGCTCGGCCGGCGACGGTGTCATGGCCGTCATCCCAGTCGAGAGATTTTTTCGCGTTCGGACGGCATCGGAGGCGCTGCCGTAACCCAACGCAGTGGGGTTACGGCGCGGCGGGTGCCTTTGCGCATGCATTTCTGGTAGCGAAGTCCCAAACTCGAACCACGCATTGCATAAAGCCGGGAGCACGCAGTAGACTGCCCGCCGAGCGAACCCGGGTATCGAATTCCTGACTTACCTTTCATGAAACTTTAAGTGCAGCGCCAAGGCACGGTCATTACCGACGAATCCTCCTGCCCTCGACGCCGCATGTCTGTCGGGTCAGCGGACACTGAGCACCTGGAGTCCCGCCTCCGCTGCCTGCGGGCCTTTCGTGTGAACGATGTAGAACCTCTTTAGCGACGGAACATAGACGGAGGTCTTGCCACCGAGGGTATCGATGTGTTGCTCGATCGCGTAATGGCTCTGATCGACTTGCTTAACGACATCGAGGCCGCCGGCGCCAGTCACGTAGAGGCGACGATGCAGCGCGTCGAAAGTCATGTCGTCCGAGATGTCCACGATATCGAGAGACTGTTTGACCGAGCCATTACTCGCGTCCATGACGAACAGCTTACCGGGCTTACGCGACCCGATGAACAGGCGCTTGGTCTTCGGGTCGAATGCCATGGCCGAATTGACGCTTGGACCGGGAACATGCCAGGTACTCGCCAGCTTGCGGGTAGTCAGATCGATAACGCCGATTTCGTTTTTCTCGCGCATGTTCACGAAAAGGCGATGGGTGGAATGGTCGATGGCCATCGCCTTTAATTGTCCCGCAGGAACATCGATTCTCCCGAGCACGGAATCGTCGGCAAGCGAAATCAGGCTGATGTAGGCGTTGTCCTTATGCGATTGCGCGCCTCCGTTACCGACATAGAAGATGCCGCTCTTTCGATCCTCGATGCCGGAATCCGGCTGCGGCTCGAGCGGAATGACTTTCTCGACTTCGAATGTTTTCGTGTCGATAACCTTGACGTTCGCGTCGCCCGCATCCGCTATGAGCAGTTGCTTACCGTCGTTCGCCAATAATATCTTGTGCGGACTTTTCGCGACCGTCTTTACACTTGCAAGGTGCTGGCCGTTCGGCAATTTGAAAACCTCAACGGATCCATAAGTCTCGGCCGACACGTACAGGCGAGAGTGACGCAGATCAACTGCAAAATGGTCGAAGTCGCCTCCGGTGACGGCTGGCAGCGGCGTAGTCGAAAGAACTGTCAGGGGGCCGGCCGATGGTGTTGCTGCAAAGGATGTCGATGTAAAGCAGAGGCATGCAAGAGCAAGTAGACGCGCGGTAGTCTGCATAATTTTTCGTCGGGTAGGTAGGAAGCGGGATTCGAAAGGCAATGCTAGCGTCCGCTAACAACCGCACGGTGACAAATGGATTACAGATTTGAAATAATGATCCGCTCCCCAGCCATTCGCAAGGGTATTGTCACAGTAAGGAGTCCGGAGCGAGCGAGATTGATATGCCCAGTACTGTTTACGTTCCCAATGAGTAGAATTGGTCAGCGATGGACTGATCTGTTCCCGGAGCACACTTCATCTGCCCTTTGGCGATCATGTGCATGCATTCGATGCCGCCCAGAAGGATACGGGCACTGTAAGATTCTTGAACCCCAGCATGGTGCGCGCGCGTCGCTTGATGTCCAATGGTCCTGTCCGACGAGGTTGTCGAGATATTTGGACTAGCGGATCTTGATGGGCGTTTCACGATCGGCATTAATGGCTTCGAGCGCAGCGAGATTGGCGCCGCTCTTGTCGATGGTCACCGTTTCGGGAACACCATTCTGAGCGATCGATTTCTCAAAGAAATGCCGGGCTGCAACCTTGTCCCGCTTGGCGCGCAGCAGAAAATCTATGGTGTTACCGTCCTTGTCGACGGCCCGGTAGAGACACCTCCATTCACCTTTGAGCCGGATGTCGGTCTCGTCCATCTGCCAGCTCTTGCCCATCGGCCGCTTGTGGCGGCGAAACGCCTTTCCAATAGCGGCACCATCTTGATCACCCAGCGGTGTACCGTCGAATGATCGACTTAGATACCGCGCTCGGCCATCATCTCCTCGAGATTACGCAAACTCAGCGAGCAGGCGACGTACCACCGCACGCACAGCAACATCACATCGAGCGGATAGTGCAGGCGCTTTAGCACCCGGGCTATGCCCGGAGCAAGCGAATTTCGCGGTGTTCGAGTCTTCATCGGCCAGCCAAAGCATATTTGTCAGCCTCGAATTCTACGCATCGTCCTTCACGGCCGCCTACAACGCCGCGCGCTTTGCGAAGCCGCCGAAAAGCGTGTTCAACGCGCACCGGCCGCTGCGCGATGACGAGGATGTCGACGCGATCCTGACATGGCGGGTCCTGCGCAAGGTGTCGGATTCACTGACTGTGCTGAATGACCGCGTGATCTATCTGCTGGAAGAAACCGAGGCCAGCCGGAAACTGATCGGCCGCTACATCGACGTTGGGGAGTATCCCGACGGCCGCATGAAGATCCAGGCCAACGGCGTGGCGCTGCCCTATCTACCGTACGACAAGCTTTTCCGAAATCGACCAGGGCGCCGTGGTTGAGCACAAGCGGCGTGGCCATGCACTGAGGGTCGCCCAGGCGCTCCAGGCACAGCGCGATAACCGGCGTGCGTCGGGCACGCCGTCGCGCACGAACCGGGGTCTCGCGGTGCGCGCGAAGGACCGCCTGCCCGGCACCCAGAAGCAGCGCGAGTTCAAGCTGGACGATCTGAATGCAGCCGTGAGGGCGACCTGCTGCACGCCAACTGGCCCGGTACCCGCATCCGATTCCCGGCAGCCCCCGTGCAGCTGACCCGCAGACGCTGACCGGTTGCCCACCGCCGGCCAGCGTCCGGAGCGTGACAGGCGCCCTCCCGCTGGCCAGCCGTGGACAACCGGCACGCGCCACACGTCGGCGTAATCGGGACACACCAGAACCCGGGCAGGCCCGGTGTGGAAACCACTTCGCACAGACAGAGAGGAATCCTGAACACCCTTCCCCCAAAAAACCAGCCTCACATCCAGCCTCAAAACCGGACATTTCTATTTAGCCAGCACCCCGACATTTCAATCGACATTTCAATCTGGCCTTGACATTCAAATGCCGCGCGCTTCCAAAGCCACGCACCCGTTTTGTTGCACGATTCACTCGTCGTGAATATTCATGCGTCCCGCGAACTACCTTTTCCGTAGGGATATGACGCGTAAGCGCCCGGGCGACGATTGCATCGACCGTGGCGTGCGCCTTCATTCGGGTCTGGGTTCGCACGATGCGATCGACGTTTTGCTGCGTTCATCAATGCCAGGAGCAGTACGTTGCGCCGCCCTCGCCTGTCCGCGACGATCGAGGGAGCGAAGTACACCAGCATTGCGACAATTGCGACTTTGCCCCGGGCCAATGTTCTTGCGACCATATGGAGACCTCCTTGCAAAATCGCTTAAGCCCGTAATCGCTTGGCGGCCTCAAAAGCGAAGTGCAACACCTATCTCGTATAAGGTGTCGCAATGCCAGACAAAACTTCGTACCAGCAGCTTCAACCTGAAGAACGCCTCGCCATCGCAAGCCTACGACTGCAGGATGTGAGTATCAGGGCCATGGCCCTGATACTCGGGCGTTCACCAGCCACCATCAGTCGCGAGCTGATGCGAAACAGCTCCGCCGCTGGCTATGCATCAGTGCCGGCTGAAGCGCGGAGCACCGCCCGCCGTAGCGCGGGCCGCCGCCCCGTCAAGCTTTGCCTGCAAGGCGTTTGCTGGCGAGTCGTGCTCACCCTGCTCGAGTGGAAGTGGTCGCCCCAGCAAATATCGGGCACACTCAAGCGCATGTATCCGACCGACCCGACGCAGCACGTATCGCACGAAACCATCTACACGGCTATCTACGCCCAGCCGCGCGGCGAATTGCGCCGCCAGTTGATTGCCTGCCTGCGCCACGGCCACAGCACCCGCATGTCGCGTACACGGGGCATAGACCGGCGCGGGCAGATTCCCGACATGGTCAGTATTCACGTGCGGCCGCCCGAAATCGAAGACCGCCTGCTGCCTGGCCACTGGGAAGGCGACTTCATCAAAGGCGCCGGTAATCAATCCTCCGTTGGCGTGCTGGTTGAGCGCACCAGTCGGCTGGTGCTGCTTGCCAAGATGGAGGACGCAACCGCCGCCTCAGCTCTGGCGGGCTTCTCGGCCAAACTCAATTCGATTCCCGAACCCTTGCGCCAGAGCTTCACCTACGACCAGGGCAAGGAACTCGCGCGGCATCAAGAACTCGCCACCGCCACCGGCGTGAGCGTGTACTTCTGCGACCCGCACAGCCCATGGCAACGCGGCACTTGCGAAAACACCAACGGATTGTTGCGCCAGTACCTGCCCAAAGGCACCGACCTCTCGGTCTACAGTCAGGACGAACTCGATGCTATCGCCGACAGCTTGAACAGCCGGCCGCGCGCAACTCACGCGTTCCATTCGCCATTCGAGGTCTTCGCTGCGACGCTTGCCTCAGCGAGCCAACCTCAAGGCGCTAAACATTAAACCCCGTGTTGCACTTCAGTTTGAAACCGCCCCTTGTTATATGCGGGCCAGTTGGTCACCTTGTAACGCGCTTTTTCGATCTTGTGTCGGCGGCTCTGGTTATGTTTGTACGGCATCGGCTCTTCTGCAGGTGAAGTCAACCGCCGATCATGCCTGATCGGCCGCCTTCGGGCTGAAAGATCGATTTATTCAACAACGCCGTGACGATGTGCATTGGTGGCGGCCAAGGGATCGCTGCGGTGTTCGAACGCCTGTGATGTGAGGCGCAAGGCCGGATTAAGGTCAGTTAGGTATCTTGGCGACGCGAAGAGGTAAGCGCTCGGACAATCGTCTGGCAATTGCAATTTCATCTCGCCGCCGGTCGGTGCTTCACATTGCGCCAGGCGAGGGTCGACAGCGCAAACGCCTCGAAAGCAGTTGGGTCTCGCCGGCAGACCGGGGAACATAATGTGGGGCGTCACGTGAGCGCTTGTCGCATCGTGTGGGCCGGGTTATGTGACTCGATCGGACCCGCTCAACCGCAGCACGGCGGCGGTATGTTTACGTCGATCTGTAGTGCTACCGATCATCAGCATTGAAGCCTGGATTTGAGCTTCTCGAGAAAGTTTGTTATTCCTCCGATTCCTCTGACAGCGTTCTAGCTACTTCATCGATGACCTTGTTGTGCGAACTTCAACGGTTGCGAGGGACCGCAACGGGCCACTCGCTGAGAGTGCCGCGCAGAATACCTTCGGCCAAAAGCGCTTAATTTCGGCTGACACGATCCGCAGCAGAGCGTGGGTTGTCTTGCTTTCGGCACGATGTTTGGGCGTGGCTGCGACTATCAGGGCTTGCATTCGAATTGGCAACGGCGTAACGGTGAGGCGACCCATTGCTATCTCAGCATGAACGGCGCCGTAGGTTAGGATAGTGTTCAGGTGCCCTTGCTCGACAATTTGCTTTATCGCGGGCACGGAATCAATTTCCATATCTACCGCAATCTATTTCTGCCGACCACGCTGTCCATCTTGCCGGACGCGCTATGGAAGTTTGTTCTCAATCTCGAATCTGAGACCGATGCGTAGGGAAGGGCGGATAGCATTTCATCGCCGATGCATTGCCAGAGCTGTCGCGTGACCGGCTGATTTGTCCAATTCCGACCTTCTGCTCGCATAGCGTTAACCCGACGCCAGCAGACGGCTCGCAGCCGCCCGAACGCGGATCGACAATTTTATACGCGCAACAGCGACGTTTTTATCTCGGTATACGTGTGCTGGCCCGACAGTCCCTGCGTTTCGTGCCTATGACCATGCACGTTCGGCGAGGTCGCGACGAGTGCCTCGCTCGATGACGCGCAGGCGAGGTAGCAGCGACATAGGGAAGTCCACTATTACAATCCGACACGTCGGTCGCATAATGATGAAAATTCGGAAACAGAGCGGATTCTCCGCGTGCTAGGCCTCGCAATCGTGTCGAAACCAGCGGTGGTGGAATGGAAGATGACCAAATGATCCTTTTAAAGACAGGCTTATGGGACGAATTGTCCAAGCTGCCTGTAGATGCGCCGTGGCGACCAGTCGCCAATGTCGTCGGCCGTATGGGCGTCGTACTCTTTGCCGCGCTTAAGTGCCATCTGTCTCTCCTAAACGTGGTCGTCACCGTCATCGCGATAGTTGGCTCGATCAATCCGTCTACCTTGTTCGGAAACCCCGGACGGGTCTTTACCGATCATAGCCTGCTCAAACTTGCGGACGACCGTCTTGCTTAGGATCTGATCTGGGGATTATCGTTCCGTTCTGCCCTCCCGATACTGGAAGGTGCAATGATTGCGACGGCGGTTGGTATGGCATTGATTGCAGTTCCGTGGCTTAGCACATAAGTGCGCTGCGGCAGCCGAATTATTAACATTGCTTCCAAGATGGATCCGATGGTTGCTGAAAAGCTTGGATAAATGTCAGTAGCGGCTACCGGACTCGCTCCTCTTACTCGGTACATATGTTAAATGCAGTTAGGTAAACTAACTAATATGTTTTGTGAAGACGCGATACGAAATTCAGCAAGGTTGTGGTAAATGGCGCTCAAATTTTTGCGCAAGCCGGAGGCGGTTCAGTGACCGCCATTCATGTCCCGATCCAGGGTGAAGGACGAAGTGTGGCAGAAGCGCGTTCCGAAGAAAGCACATCTCGGTCCGCCCGCCTGCAGCAACAGCTGCTCTATAGACATGACGGCAAAAGCGAAACAGGCGAGGATGCTTTTCCTTTAACTTGGCTAGATGGGAGAACTGATGCTGAGTCTGTCGGTTTTAGCAGCTATGACGGCTTGACCCGTTGCTGCGCAAGATTTCCCCGGTAGCAACGCGAGGTGTTGTAACGACGCTTCTGAGCGCGAACGCTGCTCAACAGAAGTAGGAAAGTGAAGCACTGTGCTGTAAAGATTCAAGTACAAAACTTGGCAAATTAAATGTGCATCTTAATGAGATTTGGAGACATTTATGAGACGGATTTTTACAGCTGTAGTTCTCGGTGGCACTGCTTTTACGGTGTACGCGCAAAGCACTGTGACCCTATATGGGACCTTGGATAGCGGGATCACATACGTAAACAACGCGCAAACCGGCAAGTCAGGAGGAACGCTTGTCGGACATCCTCAAACTGCTTTGACAGATGGTGCACTGGGATTTGGAAATCGCTGGGGCTTACGAGGTTCCGAGGACCTCGGGGGCGGCCTAAAAACGATTTTCACCATCGAGAACGGGTTCGGCATGAACACCGGTGTGATTCAACAAGGGGGCGCGGAATTTGGGCGGCAATCGTGGGTCGGCCTCTCGAATGATTTGGGAACCGTTACATTAGGCCGTCAGTACGACTCCTATATTGAAGCTGTGCAGTTACTATCGATCCTGCGCGTTTGGCCCGCATACATTGGGACTCACCCCGACGATGTAGACAATTTGGCAAATACAAATCGCACTAACAATTCGATCAAGTTCAGATCGTCGGTAATGAATGGATTCAGGGTGGGAGGAATGTATAGCTTCGGCGGAGTAGCTGGGAACTTTACCCAAAATCAAATCTGGTCTCTAGGAGCAAGCTATTCTGCAGGTCCATTTTCTTTTGGGGCGGGCTACTTCAATGCACGCGATCCGAACGTTTCCTTTTATGGGAACACACCGAATAAAGGCCCGGCGACAGCGAATAACTTAGGTTCATTTGGATCGACGACTTCTCCGCAAGGAAACCCCGTCTTTGCTGGCTATGCATCGGCGAAAACCACGCAGATTATTGGAGTCGGTGCCACATACGCGCTAGATCAGACGACAATTGGAGTCGTAGTGACGAATCCACGCTTTGAGTCGCTTGGCTCCGCGTCGGGCCCCAATCCACTAAAGTACTCAGGCTCGGCCAACTTTATCAATGCCGAACTCAATGTGAGCTCGCGACTGACATCCTCATTTCTCCTAGCGTCTGCATTTGACTATACGAAGCGAAATTCTGTCAATGGCGATGGCGGCGCCAAGTACTATCAACTCGATTTCGAAGCTGACTATAGTTTATCAAAGCGGACCGATCTTTACGCGCTCGCCGTCCTCCAGCGTGCGAGCGGTCGCGACTCGCTCGGTCAACCTGCTGTGGCGTCGATCACCGGTTTTAGTCCATCGGCAACAAATAAACAGGTAGGGTTTCGATTAGCACTATTGCATAAGTTTTAGAGTCTCCACACAACTTCCGTACCTCGGCGGAAACAGCTGCCGCGTGCCTCCAATGCATCTCCGACCCTTGAACTGCATCCCAAAAGTTGGACGTCCGTCCAACGATTTGGGGTGCTCGTATCTCCGGTTCCGTTGTTACCAGCATGCTACGTAAACATAGGGTAAGTTAACAACAGAACGGGACACTAGCTGTGCGATTGATGGCGCTAGGCAGCTTGCAAATCCGGATTACTCCCCACAAGATATTGCATTTTAAATCGGTATCCTGATCAATTGTGGTGTTAACATGGTGGCATGCCTGCTGCCAGAAAGACACCTTCGATCCGACTCAAGCTTGCGTTGCCTGAAGTCAAGGTAGCGCCGCTGCCGCCCCTGCCTGCGCGGTTACCTGACGATGTGGATGCGCTGAAGGCGTTGCTGCATGCCCAGCAGGCGGCGCATCAATAGGCGATCGATCAAAGCGTTCAGCAGTTGCTCGAGCGAGCCCACGAGCACGCGATGCGCCACATTGACCACCTGTACGAGCAGGTCGTTCTGCTGCGCCAGCGGCACTTCGGCGCGAGCACCGAACAGTCCGCAGGCCAGGCGCACCTGTTCGACGAAGCGGAGTTGCTGGCCGCTGCGAGCACCGCTGAGCAGGATCAGGCGCCCATCCCCTCGCAGAGCGACGCGGCCGCCAATGCCGGCAAGAAGAGCGCGGGCAAGGCTGCGCGCGGCAAGCGCGCGCCGCTGCCGTTCGACCGGCCGCGCGTGGACATTGTGCACGAGGTGCCGGAAGCTGAGCCCCTGTGTCCATGCGGCACACCGATGGTGGAGATTGGCGAGGACGTGAGCGAACAGCTCGACATCGAGAATGCGATCCGCCCGTTTGTGGTCGGAAGAAAACGATGGCTGTTCGCCGATACGCCCGCCGGCGCACACGCGAGTGCGGTGATCTACTCGCTTATCGAAACGGCACGCGCCAACGGCCTTGAGCCGTACACCTGGCTGCGCCGGGTGATGCGTGAATTGCCAGCGGCGCAGTCCGTCGAGGCCATCGAAGCGTTGTTGCCGTGGAAGCTCCATCGCCAGAATTTAGCCAGCGAAATGACGCCTGAACAGTCTGGGGTTGGTGGATCGCTTACCTTAGGGCGTCTGAAAATCCGAAGCGGATTGTCGATATCACGTCCTACGTATGAGTCACATTGTGGCCTTTCCTGAGCAGACCCTACCGTCTCGCGAGGCCATTCCGTACCCTTGTCCACATTTCCCGCCCGAACTCGGCCACGAGGAGGGCACAGCAACGCTAAGTCTCTACTTAGTTCAGGTCATTTCTTTCTTCGGACCGAGCGTATTCTGGCGAGCGCCACGGACCCGAGTCTTCGCTTCCAAGAAGCCGGACAGGAACAAACTACCGACCATCTCGTAGAGGTCTCTTGGCGATATCGCTCCAGATTCCTTGTACCAGATCTCGATCCAATTCATCATGCCTACGAGCAACAGACTGTAGATTTTGCGTTCGACCGGATTTACGTTCCCATTTACAGTCGCCAGCACGTTCGAAACCAGGTCCAATAGGATTTTTTCAATCTTTTTCTGTTTTGCCTTCTGCTTGTCGGTCAGGTATCGCATATCGACCAGTGCAACTACATGGCGAGCGCGAACCTCATCCGATGGTTCCAACCACAACTGAACAAAGTAACGAAAAAACTCCTCTTTGTTATCGGTCCCGCCCGATTCTACGTGGAGTTGCACCAACTTGATCAGGCGGAGCACGTGCTCCTGCATAATGGCGAAAAGTACGTCTTCCTTCCTCTCGAAGTAGTGATACAGCATCGATTTGGAGACATCGCACCGCTCGGCAATCTGCTCCATTTTCGTCCCAGCATAGCCGTACTCTGCGAACAAGTTTGATGCAGCGTTCAGTATGTTGCTTCGTTTTTCGTTATAGTCATCCGCGCGAATTCTTGGCATGCTTTTGCACCTTTTATCATTGTTACAGAACAGGCAGTCGGCTATTATATTGCACCAAGTTGTCGAAAAAGCGAGGTTTTTCGTACGTTCGTGCACCTGTTCCCAACCGCAAATAGCAACCCCTAGTGGTGCAAGCTTAAACGATCTACGAAGTAGTGGTAGGAACTCCCCCACGCGGGCCGAGGTAGGAGCGCCATAATTGTTTAATCGGGTAATGGTCTGGCTACTGCCAAGCCACGATTCAGAGGTGCTGATCACGCTACCAGAGTCGTTGGCATTCCTACCTTACACGAGCAGCGCGCGAAACACCGGCGAGAGATTGCGCTCTGTCGTCAAAATCGCCGCGCATCAGTAAACAGCTTCAATCGACGTTGCTTTCAGGGCCGCCGGTTCCGAAATTGGGACCGGCGAAACGTCAAATTGCGGGTCATGTGAATGTCGTGTGCCTTCCGAAAAGCGCGGTTGGGTTCGACATGAATTTCTTTCACATTCCCTTCCAGACAGGCGGACGTTTTTCCGCAAAGGCTCGTGCACCTTCCTGCGCATCCTCACTCTCGTACGCGCTTCGGTATATGTGCCACGCCATTTCGAGCCCCGTGTCGCAGCCGACGCTCATCGCAGTGAGCAACGAGCGCTTGCCGGCGCGGACCGACAAAGGCGCATTGTCGCGAATTGACTTGGCCAACTGCATAGCCCGTTCTCGCACGCCTTCCGGCGTGGCTTCCAGGTAGTTGATGAAGCCCAGCTGCAGGAACCGCTCGATTTGCATAAGATTGGCGGTGAGTACCAGTTCCATCACCACAGGCTGTGGCAGCATCCACAGCAGCGGCATGCCCCACGGTGAGCCGCGCCCCATCTTTGACTCGGTGATCCCGATGTTAGTCCCGGCCAGCCCGACCCGCAGGTCGCAGTTCAGGCTCAGCAACATCCCGCCGGCGATCAGATGGCCGGTCATTGCAGCAATGATGGGAACCTTGACGCGACGCATGCGAAAGTGAAACGGGTCTTTAAAAAAAGTCAGGATGTCCTTTCCCGTCTCCTGCTTTACCCTGCTGGTCTCCTTTAAATCCATCCCTGCGCAGAACGTACCGCAGTCGCTAGACGTAAGTATGGCCACACGAATGTTCGGGTCCGCATCGATCCTTTCCCAAGACTCGTAGAGACCCTCCATAGCCGCGATGGAGAGCGCATTCCTTTGCTTTGGACGATTCAGCGTAATTGTTGCAATGCCATCTTCTACTGAGAAGAGTATCAGACTTTCTTCACTAAGAGCGCTTTCAGTCATTTACACATCCTCGTTGAAATATGTCGAAAAGTCGGTCCGCCTGGGTTCGGTTCGATCCATACGATGTAGTCAGGCGGTGAACCCGTCTCATGAGCAGATGCAAAGGAAATTCCATTGTGTAGCCGATCGCACCATGCATCTGTAAGGTGCTGTCAGCGATGGCCTTGCCGGCGCGGCCAGCGAAATGCTTAGCCGCGAAAATGGCAGCCTCAGCATCGCGGTCATCCGCGTCCATTGCGGCCGCCGCATAATCGATTGCCGCCATCATTGCCTCGACGCGCACGTGGTTATCAGCCAGCGCGTGTTTTAGGGATTGGTTCGCCGCAAGCACCTGTCCGAACTGCGTCCGCAAGAGCAGATACTCACGCGTCATCGCGACCATGCTACGACATGCACCGGCAATCTCCGCGGCCGCTAGCAGGGCAGTTCGTTGCTGCAGGAAGTCGTCGGCACCGTTCACTTGTGCGCCCTCGGCCAGCGGCGTCGCGACTACGCCGTTAAACCTGAGGTCCTCGACGGGATAATCCGGCTCTACCGTGGCGCGTGCCTCGCGGGTGAGATTTGGATCGTTCAGTCTGACTTCGACAAGTTCGATTTCACCTCCTCGCCATGCTTTGAGCACGACTTGGTCAGCCAGGTGAACAAAGGGAACCAATCGGGCGACACCGTTCAGACGTCCATCTTGCAACATCGGAAAATCGGGCTGTGAAAAATTCGCGCTCGACAACGTCCGGGTTGCGCCAGCACTGACCGTCGTGGTGCAATGCTTCATGGCCAGAGCATGCGTGGTCAGTGCTTCGAGAACGGGGAACGGTAACGCCGCCGCACCGGACTCGATGGCCACGGATGCCTGCACTTGGGCCGATGTCATGGCAATATCGTCGGCGCCGGTATCGAAAAGGCCCAGCTCACCTAGCGCACGCCCAACCGTAGCACCGTCTATTCTGACCTTGTTGAGTTGACGCCTTTCGGTGTCCTTCGCTTGGAGGCCGTTAAAGAGCTTTCGCACCGCGTCGCGAATCATGCGGTGCTCTTGCGTGATTAAGTTAAACATATCGATTCCAATTATGGTCATATCGCCGCGCGATCCTTACCGCCCACGAGGCATGTCGAGCAGCCGTTCGGCAATGATGTCCTTCTGAATCTCGGACGTTCCTGCGAAGATGGTTTCGGCGCGTGAGTGGAAATA
>Ga0185299_10005857_pt1 | contig 13484 bp, 7 predicted proteins | sample PaiPotPPA55metaG_FD_128002 | JGI IMG/M metagenome (GOLD analysis project Ga0185299, IMG submission 128002) | Iron sulfur acid spring bacterial and archeal communities from Banff, Canada, to study Microbial Dark Matter (Phase II) - Paint Pots PPA... ...
ACCATGTTTCCTTGTAATCGGTCCTAACGTTAGGCCTGAGATCACGCCGAGCCGAGCGGATTGAGGAGGTTCACGCCGGGAAAGTGCTTTTCGTTGTCCGTAACGACAACGCAGTCGTTCGCCTCCCCGATCGCCGCAATCACGATGTCGAGAGCACTCCTCGGTCGCCCTGCGTGCGTGCCCTGGGACATGAGACGTGCCCAGATGAGTGCCGGCTCTCGAAAGCCAATACGCGTCCGCGGAAGAGCGCTTGGGGCCCTCGCGACCTTTGAACCATTCTTCAAGTTCCCTGCGTTTTTTCCCTGACGGCTTCTCCAAAATGCCACGATATATTTCGGCAAGGCTCAAGGAACAAATGAACAGATCGTCGTCCATTTGTTTGGCCATCCATTCAGTGAGCGGCTGGGACGGGAGAGGCTTTGTGGCGTTGCTGAAAATGTTGGTGTCGAGGAGATACCGCGTCATAGATTGATTTTTCTGCCCGCATCAAACGGACGCTCGATCGTCAGCTCGGCGCCAACCAGTAGTGAACGACGAAGAGCTGCCAAAATGCCACCTTTTTCTTCCTTGGGTGAATGGGAGACTGTTCGCATCACCTCCGTCTGCCGCGAGCTCGTTTACTTGGAAATAGGCGGGGCAGAGCGGGGGGAATAACTGCTCTTCGGTGGGATATCGAAAGATTAGGGCGCTGAACCATACGCTGCCTGCTTCGCGTTGGACAACTACCCAGGTTGTTCGCGAGCGACAGCCTTTGGCGTTAGCTTTTTGGGGTCCGGTGGAGCAGGTTTCGACAGGCGAGGGCTCTTACGGCCTGTACGTGCCGTTCGGTGTTCTAGCTCTCATCACGCCAGGGGGGCACTACGAAGCCAAAGCCCGATCCGAACAATTATGGCAAGAATTACACGTGCAAGCTGGAAGCGCAGAAGAACCTTGATGCTGCTTGCAAGTAGCGCTTATACTCATCGAGCTGGTTGGGGGACTCACGATCCCTAAGTGCCATTTGAGAAATCATTCTGCGATTCCGGTTCGCTCTGGCCGCGACGAGCATTCTATCTCTTCCAGCGCTTCCCAGCTTTCTGGTGACCTCTCTCGGAACGATTCACGAGTGCTATAAAGATTTTCACGAGCTTGCCTCCAGCATGCGCATTGCGGCGGTAGGTGGCGTCGGCACGCCGCGATGGTTCTTGCGCCACAGATTTCGTCACAAGTTCAGACAGGGTGTGTTCTCCTACACAAAAAAAGCTTTCTAAGCTCGATCAACGAAGGCGATCTGCACGACATTCCGCATGGCGAAGCGCGACCGCTAAACATAGTCGGAGTAAGCACATAAAAACCAATTTCACGGGTATTACCGTATTCTGGCACTTCACCTGCAACCTTCCTTGGTGGCCGGGACCCTTCTAAGAGTGCCTCGCTAAACAAAAGCAGCACCCTGAAGGCAGTCAGTTAAATCAAAAGGTATGAAGGTCTTGAGAGTAAAACGCGCGAATACAAAAGGAGTATGCATATGGCAGCACAGGTCCAACCACTGACGAAGCCGCCGAGGACCAGACAGACAGCGTGGAGCGTACTGGCGTTACATTACAAAACGGTTTCAAAGCTCCATTTGCGGCAGCTTTTTGCGGATGATCCGAAGCGCGGTGAGCGTTTGGCGCTCGAGGCCGTTGGTCTTTACCTGGATTACTCTAAGAACCGCGTCACCGATGAAACGATGGGTCTCCTTTTTCGACTGGCGGAAGAGTCTGGCCTGAGGGCACGAATCGATGCCATGTTCCACGGGGAGAAAATCAACATCACCGAGAAGCGCGCAGTCTTGCACGTTGCCCTGCGTTCGCCGCGAGACGAATCCATCGTGGTCGATGGTGAAAACGTGGTGCCCAAGGTGCACGCCGTGATCGACCGGATGGCGGATTTTTCCAACCGCGTGCGCAGTGGTGAATGGAAGGGACACACCGGCAAGCGCATTCGTAACGTGATCAACGTCGGTATCGGCGGCTCCGACCTGGGTCCGGTCATGGCATACGAGGCGCTGAAGCACTACAGCGATCGAGCCATGACGTTCCGCTTCGTGTCCAACATTGATGGCACTGATTTCGCGGAGGCGGTCCGTGACCTCGATCCGTCGGAAACACTTTTCATTATCTCTTCGAAAACCTTCACAACCCTGGAAACGATGACAAACGCTCACACGGCTCGCAAGTGGTCTCTCGCTGGACTAGGCGGGGACGACAAGTCGGTGGCAAAGCATTTTGTGGCAGTCTCGACGAATACGGCCGAGGTTACCAAGTTCGGGATCGATACCGCCAACATGTTCGAGTTCTGGGACTGGGTTGGCGGGCGCTACTCGATGGATTCCGCCATTGGCCTGTCAACCATGGTCGCGATTGGCCCTGAGAATTTTCAGGCGATGTTGAATGGTTTCCATCAGATGGACGAACACTTTCGCACTGCTCCCTTCCAACAAAACCTGCCCGTGCTGATGGGTCTTCTGGCGATCTGGTACAACGATTTCTTTGGGGCGCAGACGGTCGCCGTCCTGCCCTACGAGCAATACCTGAAACGTTTTCCGGCCTACCTCCAGCAACTGACGATGGAAAGCAACGGCAAACACGTCACGCTTGACGGGAAGAAGGTTAGGCACGACACGGCTCCAATTTATTGGGGAGAACCGGGAACCAACGGCCAACACTCTTTCTACCAACTGATTCACCAAGGGACGAGACTCATTCCGTGCGACTTTATCGCCTTTTCGCAGCCGCTCAATCCGCTCGGGCGGCATCACGATATGCTGATTGCCAATGTTTGCGCACAAACGGAAGCACTGGCCTTCGGCAAGACTCCGGCACAAGTCGAGGCGGAAGGCACTCCGAAGTGGCTCGTTGCGCACCGGGTTTTCGAAGGCAACCGTCCGTCCAATACGATCCTGGCTGAAAAACTCACGCCGGAAACTCTCGGAAAGCTAGTGGCGCTGTACGAGCACTCCGTGTTTACCCAGGGCGCAATCTGGAATATCGATTCATTCGACCAATGGGGCGTCGAACTGGGAAAGGTCCTCGCGCAACGCATCATCCCTGAACTGGAGAACATAACGGAACCGCAGCTTGCGCACGACAGTTCCACCAACACCCTGATCAGGTACTACCGTAAATCGAAGCGGTCATAGAGGAGATTAGCGATGCAACTCGGCATGATCAGTCTGGGACGAGGAGTACAGGTCGGGCCACCAAGGCTGCGAGCCCCGGGGATTTCGACGTTGCCTCTGATACCATGCGCGATTTCACCTGGAAGATGCAAACTTGACAAGAGTCGCAGGTTTTCGGCGCATTAAGTCAACGGAAGCAATCATGTGAGCGTATGACCCTCAACATCAACTCATCACCGCGTAACGCCGTAGGTCATCGCAATGCCGCTTTTGGGCCGAAGAGCAAACCAGGGTCCCATGACTGAACAGCCCAGAAGCGAAGACCGCGTGCACCGGCCCAAGCCACTGACCGATTTTTATGGCGAGGATCGTCATGAACTGGTGCAAAAACTCGCGTACCAGCACTGGGAAAAAAGAGGCAGTCCGCTTGGGTCACCGGAAATTGATTGGTTCGCGGCCGAAAAGGCCATGCGTGCGTACCTTTTAGCGTCAGGAATTGAGCTCGGGCCAGACGAGGATCTGTACTCTTGACTGGCGTGGCTTTAAATATTGAACACGAACCGTTCCACAACCTAGAAAACTAAGGATCATCTTATGAGCACCAATCGCGTGGCGCGCCCAAGCTCCGCAAAAGTCGTTCCTATGGCCTCCAGCGCAACTAATGTTTCAGATGTTCTGCAACAGTACGGGTACGGCGCGATGCCGTTTATCGGGACGGAAAACGCTTTTTATGAACGGCACCTGGTTTTTGACAGAGCGATCGATCCCAAAGTAGCGAGTGCGCGTGAGCGCTTTGAGGCGTTCTCCCATTCCGTGCGAGACATTCTCGCTCAGCGTTGGGTGCTGACCAAAAACACTTATGAGCGAGAGAATGCCAAACGCATCTATTACCTGTCCATGGAGTTTCTCATCGGACGTTCGTTGGCCAACAACATCACCAACCTGTTGCTAGATCCGCTTTTGCCGGATGCAGCTCAAGAACATGGTATCGACTGGCTGGAGTTGATTGAGCAGGAACCAGATGCTGGCCTGGGCAACGGCGGCTTGGGCCGCCTCGCGGCGTGCTTTCTTGACTCGATGGCGACCATGCAACTCCCGGGCACCGGCTATGGTCTCCGCTATGAGTACGGCATGTTCAAGCAATCGATTGTAGATGGCTGGCAAAAAGAGAATCCCGACAACTGGCTCCGCTACGGCGATCCCTGGGAGATTGCCAGGCTTCACGAGAAGGTGGAAATCAGGCTGAACGTCTCATTCAAGTTGCGAGAGGGTAATTTTCAAGTCATCCGCGACCGACCGTCAAGCCTGATCGGTATCCCGTTTGATCGTCCCGTGGTGGGCTATGGTGGAAAGACGATCAACACGCTCCGGCTCTGGGCCGCGGCGGCGCCCGATTATTTCGATTTTGAGAAGTTTGGCACCGGAGACTTCGTGGGCGCACTCGGCGAAACTCTCCAAGCGGAGTCGCTTACCCGCGTGCTGTATCCTGACGATTCTACCGCGAAGGGGCAGGGGCTGCGCTTTCTGCAGGAGTATTTCCTGGTCGCGTGTTCCATGGCCGACCTGGTGCGCCGTTTCCAGCGCCACAACTCGGATTGGGAAAAGTTTCCGGAGAAAGCCGCAATCCAACTCAATGACACGCATCCTTCCATGTCGGTCCCTGAACTGATGCGAATCTTGCTCGACGATGTGCACTTGGGATGGGACCAGGCCTGGGACCTGACGAAGAAGACGCTCGGGTACACAAATCACACCTTGCTGCCTGAGGCTCTGGAGAAATGGCCGGTGGCATGGTTTGAGACACTGCTTCCTCGTCACCTGGAGCTCATCTACGAGATCAACCGTCGGCTGCTTGATGAAGTTCGGGTTCGCTTCCCGGGCGACGAGGGGCGCGTGCAGCGCATGAGCCTGGTGGAAGAAGGCAGCCCGCGCAAAATCCGGATGGCCAACCTTGCCATTGTTGGCTCGCATAGCACCAACGGAGTGTCTGCTGTCCACTCCAAGTTACTGCGAACCACGACGGTCAAGGATCTCGCGGAAATGTTTCCCGAGCGTTTTAGCAACAAGACAAACGGAGTGACGCCCCGGCGCTGGTTGCTCGAGGCCAATCCCGCGCTGGCCCGCGAAATCACGCAAGTCATCGGAGATCGCTGGATTACGGATCTTAGCCTACTCAAACAGCTTAAGCCATTCGCGGAAGACTCCCATGCTCGCGAACGCTTCCTCAAGTCAAAGCGAGAGGCCAAAGTGCAGTTTGCCAATTGGCTCAAGTCAACGTCCGGGCATATCGTGGACCCGGATACGATCTTCGACTGCCACATCAAGCGTATTCACGAATATAAAAGGCAATTGATGAATGCACTGCGGATTGTGATCGTTTATAACCGGCTGCGCGAAAATCCCGGCATGAAGATAGTGCCTCGGACATTTTTCTTCGCTGGTAAAGCGGCGCCAGCTTACCAGCTGGCCAAGCTCATCATAAAGTTCATCAACAACCTGGCGAGCACGATTGACGCCGACCCGGTGGCGCGCGGCCGGCTCAACGTCGTCTTTCTCCCCGAGTACAACGCTTCGTTGGCTGAACGCCTCATTCCAGCCAGCGATGTCTCCAACCAGATCTCAACGGCCGGCTACGAGGCGAGCGGAACGAGTAACATGAAATTTATGATGAACGGAGCCTTAACGGTCGGAACCCACGACGGGGCGACCATCGAAATGGCGGAGGAAGCCGGTGAGGAGAACATGTTCCTGTTCGGGCTCACCGTGGAGCAGGTCGAGAACAGCCGGGCCTGGTACGACCCGCACTGGCACTATGAAAATGAGCCGGAGACGCGAGCCGCTCTGGACCTGATTTTCTCTGACCACTTCAGCCGCAACGAACCAGGAGTGTTCGCTCCCTTGCGCGATACGCTTCTGACCCAGGGCGATCACTACATGCACCTGGCGGACCTGACCTCGTATTGCCAGGCACAGGAACGGCTCGGTAGGCTCTATGCCGAACCTGGCGCATGGGCGCACAAAGCAATCCTGAACGTCGCCAGCTCCGGAAAGTTTTCGAGTGATCGCTCGATTGCGGAATACGCTGGCGAGATTTGGAAGGTGGAACCATGCCCAGTGCTCTAGAAACACAGTCCCAGACAGGTGAACCTAACATTTCGCCGCTGGCAGGCAAACCAGCGCCCAAGGAGTTGCTGGTCGACGTGGCTCGCCTGGAGAAGGAATATTTCGAACGGCGTCCAGACCTGGATGATCCCAACCAGCTGGTCAGCTTCGGCACCAGCGGACACCGCGGCTCCTCCCTGCGCGGCACATTTAACGAAGCGCACATCCTCGCGATTACCCAGGCGATCTGCGAATACCGGCACGAGCAGGGAACCGACGGCCCGCTCTATATGGGGAAAGACACCCATGCCGTGTCCGAGCCGGCGCAGCGCACCGCCCTCGAGGTGCTTGCGGCAAACAACGTGGAGACGATTATTCAGCAGGGCGACGGGATAACGCCGACCCCGGTTATCTCGCGAGCGATTCTGGTTTTGAACCGTGGCCGCAAGGAACATCTAGCCGACGGCATCGTGATTACGCCATCGCACAATCCGCCGGAGGACGGAGGCTTCAAGTACAACCCGCCCAACGGCGGTCCAGCTGATACCGACGTGACCCGCTGGGTAGAGGATCGCGCGAACGAATTGTTGCGAGCAGGGAATAGAGCAGTCAAGCGAATTCCGTTTGCTAAGGCGATCCGGTCCGCGACCACTCATCAGGAAGACTTCGTCCTGCCATATGTTCGTGATCTCAAAAATGTCGTTGACATGGATGCGATTCGCGGCGCCCACCTTAAACTTGGCGTCGACCCATTAGGAGGATCCTCGCTGCCTTACTGGGAACCGATCAACTCGATTTACGGGCTCGACATCGTCGTCACCAATCCGATCATCGACCCGACATTTTCGTTTATGACCGTTGACCACGACGGCAAAATTCGCATGGACTGCTCGAGTCCCTATGCGATGGCCAGGCTGGTCGGTTTGAGAGATCAGTACCAGGTGGCTTTCGGGAACGATACCGACGCCGACCGGCATGGGATCGTAACTCCGGTTGCGGGGTTGATGAACCCGAATCATTATCTTGCCGTTGCCATCCGCTATTTGCTCAAACACCGGCCCCAGTGGCGTAACACAGTTGCAGTGGGAAAGACCCTGGTGAGCAGCAGCATGATTGACCGGGTCGTCAAAAAGCTCGGCCGCAAGCTCCGCGAAGTGCCGGTGGGTTTCAAGTGGTTTGTGCCGGGCCTGGTCGACGGCTCGTACTGCTTTGGCGGAGAAGAAAGCGCTGGAGCGAGTTTTCTTCGTCTTGACGGCACAGTATGGACGACCGACAAGGACGGGCCGATCATGGACTTGCTGGCGGCGGAGATTACCGCGCGCACTGGCAAGAATCCCGGAGAACATTACCGCGAACTGACGGCGGAGTTCGGCATCCCGTACTACACGCGCATCGACGCGCCCGCCACGCCCGAGCAGAAAGCAAAGTTGGAAAAACTTACCCCCGACGCGGTAAAGGAGTCAGACTTGGCGGGTGAGCCAATCACTGCCAAGCTGACCAAAGCCCCGGGCAACAATGCCCCCATCGGCGGCTTGAAAGTGGTGGCGGAGAGCGGTTGGTTTGCGGCGCGACCCTCCGGTACCGAGAACATTTATAAGATCTACGCCGAGAGTTTCAAGAGCCAGACCCATCTGAAGGCGATCCTTAGCGAGGCAGAGGAGATGGTGAATCGTGCGCTGGGGTCGTCGGCAGTCGTTCCTGAGCAGCGAGGCCGGACATGAGCGGCAATGGCGGGCTGATAGTTGCGCCGCCCTTTCCGCCTGAATATCGTGCTTCTGGCTTGCTGTTACACGTCACCTCTCTGCCGTCTCCGTATGGCGTCGGCGATCTGGGATCGTCCGCGTTCTCGTGGATTGATCGACTCCACGATGCCGGCCTAAGGTGGTGGCAGGCGCTCCCGCTGGGTCCGACTGGTTACGGAAACTCGCCCTATCAATCAACGTCGTCATTTGCCGGCAACGCGCTGCTGATCAGCCCCGGCTCTCTCATTTCGGACGGGCTCTTACAGGCGAGCGATAGTGAATCTCGGTTTTCCGCGGACGCGGTTGATTACATATCCGTCATTCCGTTCAAGCGGCGGTTGCTCGAGACAGCGTGGACAAACTTCAAAGCCGGGGAGCCCAGAGACAAGGACCTGCGGCCTGCCTACGACGAGTTCTGCGCCAAGCAAACGCATTGGCTGGAAGACTACGCTCTGTTCCGGGCACTGAAAGAAAAGTATCACCAAGCTTATTATCTGGAGTGGCCAGCAGAGTTGATTCAGCGCAGCCCGGGTGCTCTCGCCGAGGCGCGGCGAGATTTAGCAGGTCAAATTGATCAGGTCCGCTTTGCGCAATTCCTGCTGTTCCGCCAGGCCGATCAACTCAAGGAGCATGCTCATGCCAAGGGCGTGAGCTTGATCGGCGATTTGCCCTTCTTTGTTTCCCCGGATTCCAGCGATGTTTGGGTGAACCCCGAGCTATTCCTGCTCGATGAGCAGCATCGGCCACGCTTCGTCGCCGGAGTTCCTCCCGATTATTTCAGCGCGCAAGGTCAATTGTGGGGCAATCCCGTTTACAACTGGGATGCCCTGCGTTCGACTGGTTATCGGTGGTGGATCGAACGATTGCGTGCTCTGCTGGCTCACGTCGATGTGATTCGCTTGGATCACTTCCGCGGGTTCGCGGCTGCGTGGCACGTTCCAGCCGGAGCGGCAACGGCTCAGTCCGGGCAGTGGGTGGCGGGTCCGGGAGCCAGCTTTTTTCAAGCAGTGCAAACAGACCTGGGCCATCTACCATTCGTCGCGGAAGACTTGGGTATGATTACGGCCGACGTGCAGACCCTGCGCGACCAGTTTCGTTTGCCGGGGATGCGCGTCCTGCAATTCGCCTTCGATGGTCAGGCGGACAATCCCTATCTGCCACACAACTTCGTCCACAATACGGTCGCCTATACCAGCACACATGACAATGCCACAACTCGACAATGGTATGAGGACTTGCCCGACTACCAGCGGCAGAACTTCTGGAACTACCTCAAGCGTTCGGCGGGAACCAGTGCGGATGCCGCTCCGGAGTTGATGCGGCTCGCATGGTCGTCACCAGCGGCGCTCGCGATTGCTCCGTTGCAGGATCTGCTCAACTTGGGAAGCGAAGCTCGCATGAACGTGCCTGGTCGTGCCGATGGGAACTGGCGCTGGCGCGTCCGAGAAGACATGCTATCCTCTCAGGCTTTTCAACGGCTGCAGGATTTGACGGAGAGTTCCAAGCGCTCGGTCAGTCCTGCAACACCCGTCAGGACGCAAGTGGACCGCGAAGGTGCGACGAGCCTCCGCTGACCATGGGCAGGCGGAAATGTGACAGGGCAGGTGGATGCGGATGAAAAAAGAGACACCTGGGAACAGTTCAAACCTCGAAGTGCACGCCCACTACTCCGCTGACACTGCCCATTCCGTGGCGGCGCCACCCATCAGGCGTCCGACCTGGAAGGAAGCTGAGGGCAACCCATTGCCGCTTGGTGTCAAGTGGATCGCAGAGGAGCAAGCGTTCAATTTTGCCGTTCACTCGGAACATGCGGAGAGCGTCACTCTATTACTCTATTCTCCAGCCGATCTGGTGAATCCTCTTCTGCCGTTTCAATTGGATTTTTTGCACAACAAGTCGGGGCGGATTTGGCACTGCCGCGTCCCCGTCACAAAGCTTGGTGCCGCTTGTTATTACGCATATTCCGTATCCGGAGAGACGATTCCTCAACTCCATAGCTTCGACCCGCAGAAGGTTCTCCTCGATCCGTACGCGAAGTGCATTTTCTTCCCACCCGGTTTTGATCGGAACTTGGCCATGCGAGAAGGATCCAATGCAGGCTGCGCGCCGTTGGGAGTGCTGAGCGATCACCGCCCGACATTTGACTGGTCGGGGGATCGGCCGCCGCATCATGAGTCGGATGCGATCATCTACGAACTTCACGTGAAAGGTTTCACGAAGAACCCAAACTCCGGCATAGAAGCATCGCGTGCCGGCACGTACGCCGGTCTGACGGAAAAGATTCCCTACTTAAAGGAACTTGGAGTGACGGTTGTCGAACTGATGCCGGTTTTTCAGCGTGATCCACAGGAGCGCGACTACTGGGGCTACATGCCTTTGAATTTCTTCGCACCTCATGCCCAGTACGCTAGCACACACCGTGCGGATGAGCAGCATTTTGAATTCAAGAACATGGTTAAGGCTTTTCATCAGGCTGATATCGCTGTGGTGCTGGACGTCGTGTACAACCACACTTGCGAGGGTGACCACAAAGGGCCGATCTACAGCTACAAGGGACTCGACAGCGCTGGCTATTACATGGTGTCTTCCGATCCGGCCAACCCCTATGCCAACTACTCGGGCACAGGTAATACCTTGAATTTCGGTCAGGCACACGTGCGCAAGATGGTGATCGACAGCTTGCGCTATTGGAAGCGAGGAATGCACATCGACGGTTTCCGCTTTGATTTGGCGTCGGTGTTCAGCCGCAACGCCGATGGGTCGCTCAACTGGGGAGAAGCGCCCATCTTCAGTGAAATTGCCGCGGATCCGGAATTAGGACCCGTGCGTTTGATCGCGGAACCTTGGGACACGGCCGCTTATCAGCTCGGCCGCGGCTTCCCCGGCCTGACTTGGCTGCAGTGGAACGGACGGTTTCGTGATGACATTCGCCGTTTTGTTAAAGGCGATGCAGGGATGGTTCCTGAGGTGATGCGACGTATCTACGGCAGCGATGATTTGTTTCCAGACAGCCGCGCCGACGCTTATCACGCGTATCAGAGTGTGAACTACGTAACATCCCACGACGGCTTCACGCTTTTCGATCTTGTCTCTTATGACCGCAAGCACAATTGGCAAAACGGAAATAATAATGAGGACGGCAGTGATGCGAACTACAGTTGGAATTGTGGACAGGAAGGGGATGAGGCTGTCTCCCCGGCTGTCCGCGCGTTGCGCCGCAAGCAAGTAAAGAATTTCTGCTGTCTCCTCTTCTTGTCTAATGGGACGCCGATGTTTCGGGCCGGGGACGAGTTCCTGAATACCCAATTGGGCAACAACAATCCCTATAACCAGGACAACGAAATTGGATGGTTAGATTGGAGTCAACTCCGATCCAACGAGGACATTTTCCGGTTCTTCAAGCGCATGATCGCGTTCCGGAAAAATCATCCGTCGCTGAGCCGGAGCAGATTCTGGCGGGAGGACATCGTTTGGTACGGTGTGGGACCGACGGTCGATTTGTCCGACGACTCGCACAGCCTGGCATTCTGCCTCCACGGCGCTTCTCAAGAGGATGACGACATCTACGTGATGATCAACGCGTACTGGGAAGAGTTGGAGTTCAATGTGCAAGAGGGAACAGCTCAGGAGTGGAAAAGAATCGTGGATACCGCTTTGCCCAGTCCAGATGATTTCTCGGACGACGGAATCTCTTTAGAGCAGACGAAATACCTACTGGCTCCAAGATCGATTGTGGTCTTATGTCGACCCCAGGCAGAGACTCAATGAAGGGGTGAAAACAGGCATCCCTGGTTTCATCGCACGAGGTAGATGAACAGGGGAGCCGAACAATAACCGGAGGAGTCCATGGCAGAGGAACAAGTACGGGAAGCCCTGAATGCGCACTGGCACGCGTCGGCAGTCGGCGACGCAAACACGGAACACGACATTTACGATGACGACGCCATTTGTGACTATCCCCAGTCAGGCGAGCGAATTCTCGGGCGCGGCAATTTGCAGGCCTTGCGGAGTCATCATCCCGGCAAGCCGTCGGGTTTCAACGTTAGGCGAATTCTCGGTAAAGGTGATCTCTGGATCACGGAATACACAATCACCTACCAAGGGCGGCCGGCATACACAGTGAGCATTATGGAGTTCCGTAACGGTAAGGTCGTGCACGAGACACAGTACTTCGCGGACCCCTTCGAAGCGCCGGCCTGGCGGAGGCAATGGGTTCAGCAGATCGCGTGACGCAGCACTGAGGGCGAGGAAATTTGTCGTCGTGATGCCACTATCGTACGTACGTATAAGGATTGATATCAAGGCAGTATTGGTGGCAGAGTCAGATAGCGCCCGAAGACTTCCGGTGCGATTCGAGTGGGATGAGAACAAGAATGGAGAAAACCGCAAAAAGCACGGCGTTTCATTTGAGATTGCAATGGAGGTCTTTGACGATCCGTTCAGCCTCACAAGCCAGGATCGGATTGTTGAGGTGAAGAGAGGCTTTGGACGCTCGGCCGCGTAGGAAATTGCCGCCATTCCGGACGAACAGATCGACACATCGGATATTCCGGAGCTCATCGACGAGCAGTTGAGCAATGCCGTGCGTGGGGAGATGTATCGACCTGTTAAGAAACCAGTGACCATGCGGCTAGATGCGGATGTGATTCACTGGCTCAAGTCACAAGGGCCCGGCTATCAGACCAAGGCAAATCGACTACTGCGCGCAGAGATGCTGCGCTCGCTGGTACGCTCCGGGAAGCACCGGCAGTCGTTCGCGACAAGGGTTGAGCCAAACACGCCGAGCGAGGAACAGTACGCCGCCGGCGCGGGTAGGTGCTAGTTTCGCAGGTTGGGACTGCTCTCGAACCCACGATTTCCACCCACGGCCACCTGAAGTCAGTGAAGTTGTTTAAACTACAGCACAAGCCATCCCTGAAAAGGCTGGCGTCGGCGGTTAAACTCCATCCCTAGTCACAACGTTTTCAATCACTTATCTTGTATTCCTCAACTACTACATCGCGCCGAGACTCCCACCATCTGGGGCGGAGAAGGATTTGAAACTTGATCCTCCTCCAGATAGCGCGCGCAGATTCAAGGATTTAACTTCTCGCCTGGTTCGTTGAGCGAGAGCCTTTGGCAAGCTGGCGTTCGAAGGCAATCCTGGTAGCCTATGAACTGACGAGAGCGGAGAAGAGTCTCATCTCAAACCCTGAGCGCTAAGGAGCGGCAGGAGGATCTGAGAGTTGAACCATTAGTTTGCCATGATTGGAACCGTCGAATAATTTGTTGATCGCCGCTGGTGCAGACTCGAGACCGCGGACGATATCCACCCGATACTTTAGCTGGCCTGAGCTGTGCCACTGCGTGAAGTTACTCACCATTTCCTTTACTTTCGAAGAGTAATCAGTTGCGAGGAAACCTTGGATCTTGAGGCGCTTGCTGATCACCAGCGCAAAGTTGGAGGGTCCCGGAACGGGTGCCGTGGCGTTGTACTGCGAGATCAGGCCGCAAAGCAC
>Ga0185299_10005861_pt1 | contig 13472 bp, 12 predicted proteins | sample PaiPotPPA55metaG_FD_128002 | JGI IMG/M metagenome (GOLD analysis project Ga0185299, IMG submission 128002) | Iron sulfur acid spring bacterial and archeal communities from Banff, Canada, to study Microbial Dark Matter (Phase II) - Paint Pots PPA... ...
GGGCTCTGCCGGGGGTGCAACCGGCGAGCCGCCAACCGATCAGCAACGCAAGCCACCGCCGGTTGCACCCCCGGCAGGTTCCTGATCGCCTCAGGTGCCCAACCGAGGAGAGAACACCACCCCCACCCCACCACCCCAAAACCCCAACCCAACAGACCACGACACTCTCCGAGAGAGGGCCCGCCGGAGGCAGCAGTTGACCTTGACTTTCATCACGGAACACACAACCAGAGCAAGACGCCAAAGCACATCACGGACAGCGCGAACCGAGGCGACGCTTGAATGTCACAGGCGCGCAGCGACGATATTGAAAACAGTTGACAACAGACTGCCAGCAGCGCCGGTCGATCAGCAAGCAGTCCGCATTAATTCGAGAGCGCGGGTCGCTGGAGCGTACGTAACATGAGGTCTATGGATCATGCGGATCGGTACCTCAATGTGGTGGACGTCGAGGCCACTTGTTGGGTGGGGCGGCCGGCGGCGGGGATGGTCAGTGAGATCATCGAAGTCGGGCTGACGGTGGTCGACCTGGAGGAGGGACGGCGGGTCGGGAAGCATCGGGTTCTGGTGCGGCCGGCGCGGTCCACGGTGAGTGAGTTCTGCACGGAACTGACCGGACTTACTCAGCGCGAGGTCGAGGGCGGAGTGAGTTTCGCCGAGGCTTGCCGGGGGCTGGCGACGTCGTTCGAGTCGGGGGTGCGGTGCTGGGCCAGTTGGGGCGAGTACGACCGCAGGCAGTTTGAGGCGCAGTGTCAGGCTACGAGGACGGAGTATCCGTTCGGCCGGCGGCATGTGAATGCGAAGGCGGTCTTCACCGAGGCGCGCGGGTTGCGGAAGCGGCCTGGGATGGCGCGGGCGCTCGACATCGCGGGTCTGCCGTTGGAGGGGCGGCATCACCGGGGCGAGGACGATGCTTGGAATATCGCGGCGTTGATTCTTGGTCTGCGGTCTTGCCGGCAGTGGCCTATCTGACGCTTGTCGGGGCGTCGGTGCGTCGGTGCGTTTTGTGGAGCCCCGCGGGGATCGGGGGTCACGGTTCGATCCCCGCGGGACGTTCTATACTGGTTACTCCTTTTCGGAGTTGTGGCGTAGCGCGGCTAGGCCGCCGGGGCCCACGGGGCGGCGGCGGTCGGCGGCGCCGGGGGTTAGGCGGTCGGAGAGGCGCTGGACTTCCTTGGCGCCGCGTAGGGCGATGGCGGCGGGGATGGCGCCGCGGGGGAGCCACTGCATGGAGCGGACCCAGGGTTGGCCGTAGACGTGCGGCGACCTTCTCAGGATGCCTGCGGTCAGGCGCTCGACTGCGGGCTCGAGTTTGCCGGTTTTGTTTGCGGGCCAGGGTAGGCGGGCGCGCATCTCGGCTAGCACCTTGTCCTGGTCGGCGCTGCGGACCATGTCGGTGTCGGTCCACGAGAGGTATGCCACGCCGACGTCCACGCCGTCGGGACGCACCTCGCTGCGCAGGCTGTGCGCGAAGGCTTCGACCCCTGACTTGCTGGTGCAGTACGCGGCCATCAGCGGGGTCGGGGTTAGCGCGGCCAGGGAGGCGATTTGGAGCAGGTAGCCCTTCGACCTGGTGAGCGCGGGGAGCGTGGCTCGGGCTGTGGCGATCGAGCCTAGGAGGTTGACCTCGATCACTCGGTCGAAGGTCTCCGGGTCGCTGTCGACGAAGGGGCCGCCGATCGCGATGCCGGCGTTGGCCACGACGATGTCGATGCTGCCGAAGCGGTCGCAGACTTCTGTTGCTACCTCGGCCATTCGGGCTCGGTCGGTGACGTCGGCCTCCCAGATCGCGGCCTTGGCGCCGGAGCCCGGCGCGGCGTGCTCGCGGGAGTTCGTCGCGGCGTTCTCCAGCTCGTTCGGCTCTAGGCCGACTAGGGCGATGTTGGCTCCTCTGGCCGCGAGGCTTGCGGCCAGTGCGGCGCCGATGCCCCGGGCCGCACCGGTGACTACGGCGGTCTTGCCGGCGAGAGGTGTTGATGTACTCATAGTTCTGATCCCTTCGCCAGCTCGGCTGCATTTATCATGCTCTGGACACGCTTGCGGATGAGCGAGACTACGGCGTCCGGCGCCTCTAGCGGCGTCATGTGGCCCACGCCCGTTAGCGTCACCATGCCCTCGAACTGCGGCAGCGCGTCAGCGATGGCCTGCGCGTGGGCGACCGGCGGGGTCAGGCGGTCCTTGGTTCCGAAGATCACTGAGGTGGGGACGTTGAGGTCTCGGATCTGCGCGGAGACGTCTAGATCGCTGAGGACACGGCCCCAGGCGGAGCGGGGCTTGGGGTGGCATGCGGTGATGATGCGTGCGTTGGCGATCTGTAGGGGCTTGTTCGATTTTGGGCCTAGGGCGGTGTGCTTCAGCATTGCTCGGGAGATCGGCGTGATCGGGCCGATGGGCAGGGAGTTGCCTAGCAGGAAGCTGTGCGCTCTTTTGTTCGTCTTCGGGAAGCGGCGCAGGCCGGGGACTACGTACGAGGCGGCGGGGAGGCCCTGGAAGCCGGTTGAGCAGAGGACGGCTCCTGCGGTGCGGGAGAGGATCGCCTCGTTACCGCCTGCGGCCATGATCGTCATGCCGCCCATGCTGTGGCCTACGAGCACGGCCTGCTCGCCGTCTTCCAGGGTGGCGTCGAGGACGGCGGTCAGGTCCTCGACGAGGATCGACACGCCGTAGCGATCCGGGGCGGGGGCCTCGCTGGCTCCGTGTCCGCGCTGGTCGTAGGCGACTACGCGCAGGTCGGGGGCGGCTGCTCGCAGTTCCCTGATGACCGGGGCCCAGAAGGCTATCTTGCACGTCCAGCCGTGGATCAGCACGACGGTCGGGGCGCCGCTCGGGCCGTGCACCTCGACGTTGAGCTGGGTGCCGTCGGCGGAGGGAACGCGCAGCCGGGCCTCGGGGGCCGGGGGCGCGAAGGGGTCCGGCTTGCTCACGCTTGCTCCGCTCCATTCGTGATGAGGGTTTTCTGAGAACTCAAGGCACTGACGCGGGTGTATTCGCGTTCGTCTACACGGCGGGTTTGGCGGCGGAAACGCAGCGTCGAGCCGGGCCAGAGCGTGGGGTTGCGGCCCGCGGCGTTCAGGTACCAGCTCTTGCAGCCGCCGGTGTTCCAGACGGTCGGGCCCATCCGCCGCTCGACGTCGTCGCACCACGCCTGCTGCGCACGCTCGTCGGTGTCCAGGGCGGCCGCGCCGGTGCGATCCAGTGTCTTGATGTAGTCGACGATGTATGACAGCTGCGACTCGATGGTCTGCACCATCGAGTTGTGTCCGAGCCCTGTGTTGGGTCCGATGACGAAGCAGAGGTTCGGGAATCCGGCCACGGTCGTGCCACGCAGGGCCCGCATGTCACCGCCCCAGACCTCGTCCAGCGAACGGCCTCCGGTCCCCCAGACCCGCTTCGCGATCGGCATGTCCACGGTGTGGAAGCCGGTCGCGAAGACGATCGCGTCCACGTCGTGGCGGGCGCCGTCCGCGGCGATCGCCGTATTGCCCTCGATGCTGGCGAGGCCAGAGGCTACGACCTCGGCGTTGGGCTGGGCTAGCGCCGGATAGTAGTTGTTGGACAGGAGAATGCGCTTGCAGCCCATGACGTAGTTCGGGGTGAGTTTCGCGCGCAGCTCGGGGTCCCCCACCGCGCCGCCGAGGTGCTTGAGCGCGATCCGCTGCGCCGCCTTGAGTAGCGCCGGACGCTTGACGAAGGCGCCGACGGTGGACTCGCGGCTCGCGTAGATGCCGAGGCGGGCGAGTCGCTGGACCGGCGGGACGTGCGCGTACAGCCACTTCTCGGCGGCGCTGATCGTGCGGTCGAGGCGTGGCATGATCCAGGCGGGCGTGCGCTGGAACAGGACGAGCTTCGCAGCCTTCTTCTGAAGCTGCGGCACCAGCTGGACCGCCGAGGCGCCGGTGCCGATCACGGCGATGCGCTTGCCGGTCAGGTCGGTCTCGTGGTCCCAGCGAGCCGAGTGGAAAACGGCGCCCGGGAACTCGGCGAGGCCTGGTATGTCAGGCATCGATGGTTCGGAGAGCGGGCCGCCGGCGGATATCAGCACGTCGGCGGCGAGCTGGCCACGCTCGGTGGTTACCAGCCAGCGTGCATCAGACTCCTGCCAGACGGCGCCGGTGACGGGTGTATTGAAGTGCAGCCGGGAGCGAAGTCCAGGCCGGTCGGCTACGTCCTCGAGGTACGCGCGGATCTCCGGCTGTCCGGAGTAGCTGCGGGACCAGCGCGGGTTCGGCGCGAAGGAGAAGGAGTACAGGTGCGAGGGCACGTCGCAGGCGCAGCCGGGGTACGTGTTGTCGCGCCAGGTGCCGCCGACGGACGCGGCCCGCTCGAGGATCGCGAAGTCGCGGATGCCCGCTTCCAGCAGCTTGATCCCGGCGCCGATCCCGCCGAAGCCCGCGCCGATCACCGCCACGCGCACGTGCTCCGGCCGTCCGCCCTCGTGCGCCGAGGATGCCGAAGTCGCCGAAGCAGGGGGCTGACCCGTGCTGAACCAGGACTCGAAGGGCGGGGTGGAGACGCCCTCGACACGGAAGCGCCCCCACGGATCGGGGTCGCCGACCTCGGCCGGGGCCGAGCCCTGCGGCGTGGTCAGCGTGCCGCGCCGGCGCCCCGCGGACAGCTCCTCGGCCAGCGCCGGGTCGGCCGCGATCCGCCCGTACCAGTGGTACCGGCCGTCGATCGGCTGGAAGAAGCCGCGCAGCTCGACACGCACGTCGAAGCGCCGCTCGTCCACCTCCAGCACAGCAGAGCCCTGGTAACCGTCTTCATCGTCGAAGTCCGCCACGAGGCCTTGCCCCTTCCTGTGTCTTAGTCCCCTGACACCAATTTCAGGGAGGGCGCGGGCCGCGGCTCCTCCGGTGACTCGTCCTGCGTGTCGCGCCCGAACCGGGACGTGCCGAATTCGAGTTCTTCATCGAGGGCGCCGGCCGGCAGCACTCCGGACAACGCCGCGTAAATCAGCTGGGTCGTGTATTCGACGGCGTGGACGCGGCTCATCGAGCGACGCTGCAGCCACCACTCGGCGGTGGTCTGCGTCAGCCCGGTGATGCCGTAGGCCCAGGGTTCGGCCGCGCCCGAGTCGAGTCCGTAGGCGCGCAGGTAGTCGCCGAACAGCGCGGTGAGCGCGGAGGCGATCAGCTCCTTGCTGCGCTGGAACGGGTCGTTCTCGGTCGGGATCTCGCCCGCGGTGTGCCGGACGATCAGCCAGTAGAGGTTGGGCTGCATGTCGAGCACTTCGAAGTACGCGCCGATCGCTCCGCGCACGCGGGCCAGCGCGGGTAGATCGGCGGCGATCGCGGGCATAAGCCGGGAGAACAAGACGTTCGTGCCGTGCTCGCCGAGCGCCGCCACGAGCGCGGTCTTGTCGCTGAAGTAGCGGTAGAGGACCGGCTTGGTCACGCCCGCCTCGGCCGCCACGGCGTCCATCGTCAGCTCTGGGCCCTGCCGGTCGAGCACCCGCAGCGCGGCCGCGATGAACTCGCCGCGGCGCTGCTCGCGATGCGCTGACCAGCGATCACGCCGCGCGTCCGCGGCGCCGTCCGGCTTCGGGCCCTTGACAGATGCGTTCACGTTGAGCACGCTACCAGAAGTAACTGTTACTTCAAGTCATAGTTTTCGGTCGGGAGGCCGTCGATGACGACGAACACCCAGGAGACACCGGAGCTCGAGCGCAAGGCCGAGCGGCTGCTGCGCTCCTCCGCCGCCCGCGCCTACGATCCGGACCTCGACATCGACTGGGACGCCCCGCTCGTCGAGGACGCCCCGTTCATGAAGCTGGAGCGCAGCTCGCTCTACGGCACCGAACTGTGGGAGCGGATGTCCCGCGAGGACCGGCTGACGCTGACCCGGCACGAGGCCGCGAGCGTGGCCAGCGTCGGGCTGTGGTTCGAGAACATCCTGATCAGAATGCTGGCGAAGATCGCCTACGAGGGCGACCCGGCCAGCCAGCGAGTCCAGTACGCGCTCACCGAGATAGCCGAGGAGTGCCGGCACTCGACGATGTTCGCGAAGATGATCCAGCGCATGGACGTCCCGGTCTACGGGGTGAGTCCGCACGTGCACCGGCTCGGCCGGATCCTGCCCTTCCTGGCGCGCGGCGAGGTGATCTGGGGCGCCACGCTGCTCGGCGAGGAGATCACGGACCGGCTGCAGCGGGAGATCGTCGAGGACGAGGGGGTCCAGCCGCTGATGCGGATGGTGAACCGGATCCACATCATGGAGGAGGCCAGACACATCGGCTTCGCCCGGGATGAACTGGCGAAGGAGGTCGTGAAGACGCCGCGCCTGCTGCGCCCGGTACGCAAGGCCCTGCTGGCCCACATCGCCTTCATCGTCAGCAGGAGCCTGATCAACCCCGAGGTCTACCGCTCCGTCGGCCTCGATCCGAGGCAGACCAAGAAGATCGCGCTCGGCAACCCGCACTACCAGCAGACGCTGCGCTGGGCCGGGGAGAAGCTCGTCGCCGTGTTCGACGACGCCGGGCTGATCGGCCGCCCGGGAAGGCACTGGTGGAAGGCCTCCTACCTGATTCGGTGAGGCGGCGGCGCCGAGGAGATTCGTCAGGGGTCCTGCAGCCGCTTGACGGCCAGCAGCGCGAGGTCGTCGGTCAGCTTGGGCCCGGCGTGCCGGTGCACCTCGCGCAGCACGTGGTCGAGCAGCGGATCCGGCTCCTGATACGTGGCCCAGGCCGGGGCCTCGGCGTCGAGGCGGAAGAAGCTGCCGTGCGAGTCGCGGGCCTCGGTGGTGCCGTCGGTGTAGAGCAGCATCATGTCGCCGGGCTCGAAGTCCATCTTGTAGACCGGCGGCAGCTCGCGGGCGAGGTCGAGCAGGCCCAGCGGCGGGAAGGTCTCGGGCGGGTCCAGCGGCGTGACCACGCCCTGGTGGATCAGCAGCGGGGCCGGGTGGCCGCAGTTGACGATCTCGACCTGGGTGCTGCCGGGCGGGATCGAGACGAGCACGGCGGTGACGAACTCCTCCGTGTCCGACTGCGGCCGGCGCGCGATGGCCTGGTGCATGCGCAGCGCGATCGCCGCGAGATCGCCCTCCTGGTGCGCGGCCTCGCGGAAGATGCCGAGCACGTCGGCCGCGGCCTCGACCGCGGGCAGGCCCTTGCCGCGCACGTCGCCGATGATCAGCCGGTCGCCGAACGGGGTGGTCATCACCTCGTAGAGGTCGCCGCCGATCCGCGCCTCGGCCGCCGCCGCGGCGTAGCGCACCGCCGAGCGGACGGAGACCAGGTCGGTGGGCAGGGCGCGCAGCAGCACCCGCTGGGCCACCTCCGCGACGGTCCGCACGTCGGTCAGCATCCGCTGCTGGCGCTGCGTGGACCTGACCGCCATCCAGCCCAGCAGCGTCACCATGACGATGGCGAGCTCGGTGCCGATGAGGGCCACCTTCGGGATGCCCTCGGCGTAGAGTCCGAGCAGCAGGGCGATCAGCGCGCAGAGCGCGCCGATGAACGCCGGCCTCGGCTGCTTGGGCGGGCTGACCAGCGCGGCGAGCGCCGGGGGCACGGAGAGGGTGGCGGAGAAGCTGACGCCGCGCGGCGTGCCGAAGTCCGCCACGACGACCGCGAGCATCAGGGCGTACGGCATCGCACGCACGAGCCGACCGGAACGTGCGGGTGGCGGAGTGTCAGATGCGAACTGGCTGCTCATCCCAGACAAAACGGTATGCGGATCTTGAGGCGATCGCAACGACCCCGGCCCGGGCGGCTGGAGGCGGAGCGGTTCTTCCCCACTGACTTACCGGTAAGTAATATCCGCCGAGGCAGCCCTCGCAAGGAGGTCCCATGGCTCATCCACCAGCTTACGCCGAGTCGGAGCGCTACGTCCTGTCCCACGGCCTACGACTCGCCGTGTTCGAGCGCGGCGATGCCGAATCGGGTCCGACGGTGCTGTTCGTGCATGGATACCCGGACTCGCACGTGGTGTGGGACGAGGTCTACGCGCACTTACACACGTTCCACATGGTGCGCTACGACGTGCGCGGGGCGGGCGTGTCGGAGACCCCGCGGAGCCTGAGCGGCTATCAGCTCGACGTGCTCGCCGACGATCTGTTCGCGGTGGCCGACGCGGTGAGCCCGGACCGGCCCGTGCACGTGGTGGCGCACGACTGGGGCTCGATCCAGGCCTGGCACGCCGTCACCGACCCGCGCGCCGAACGCCGCATCGCCTCGTACACGACGATCTCCGGACCCTGCCTGGACCACACGGCTTACTGGTTCCGCGAGCGTACCCGGCATCCGACGCCGCGCGGGCTCGCGCAGGTCGCGAAGCAGAGCACGAAGTCCTGGTATGTATACGCGTTCCACCTGCCGTTCGCCGCGCCGTTGCTGTGGCGCGGCTGGCTGGCCCGGAACTGGGGCGAGGTCCTGCGCAAGGCCGAGGGCATCGAGCCGAGCCCGGGCCACCCGCAGCCGACGCTCGAGGACGACGCGGTACGCGGCCTCAACCTCTACCGCGCGAACATGATGCACCGGCTGGGGCGGCCGGAGTTCCGGTACGCGACCGTGCCCGTGCAGATCATCATGCCGACGCGGGACCGCTTCGTCAGCCCGGCGCTCGCCGAGGGCCTGGAGCGCTGGGCACCCGACCTCAAGCGGCAGACGATCGACTGCGGGCACTGGGGCGCGCTGACCCGACGGGCAGGCGAGGTCGCCGACCTGGTCACGGGCTTCGTCGACGAGGTGGAGGCGACGTAGGGGCAGTCCGGGAAAACACCTCAACCATCGAGGACGATCTCCGTCTCTGCTTACACAAGCTTGCACAAGCGCCGCTCGGCGCGCCGGAGATTCATTCTCGAAGGTTGGGGTCTTCGATCATGTTCCAGACGCATATTCTCAATTCCCGGTCCCGGCGCCTGGCCGCCGCCTCGGTCCTCTCAGCGGCGCTGCTGAGCGCGGCCGCGTGCTCGGGTCAGGCGTCGTCGTCCGGCACTCCGTCGGCCGCCGGGGGCGGCGGGCACAGTGCGACGCCGTCAGCCACGGCGGTCACGGCGACGTCGAGTGCCTCGGCGGGCGGGACGATGCCGGTGGGGAGTTCGTCCACCGGCGCCACGTCGGCTGCGACGGCTGCCGCTGCGTCCGCGCAGCCGCAGGCCTCCGACACGGCCGGGAATACGAACGTCTCGGGTGCGGGCTCGACCTCACCCTGTGGGAACGCGGACCTGCAGATCGCCTTGGGATACGGCACGCAGAGCCAGCCGCTTCAGGCGTCGGCCGTGGTCTTCACCAACATCGGCGACCACACTTGCGCGTTGCAGGGCTACCCGGGCGTGGCGATCGCGGTCGACAAGACCGTGGTCAACGCGGCCCGCGTGCTCAACGGCTTCCGCGGCGACCTGCCGCCGCTGGGGAGCCCGCCGCTGGTCACGCTCGCCCCCGGGGCCAGCGCGTACGCCGTGATCGAGTGGATGCTGTCCGACGGCCAGAGCTGCTATCCGACGGGCACGGGCATCATCGAGACGACGGCGCCCAACACCACGCGCACGGTCGAGATCAGCAGTGGTGCGCACGTCGGCAAGCAGGGCATCTGCTCGAGCCTCGAGATCAACCCGGTGGTGCCCGGCACGTTCGGTAGGTGAGGCTACCCGGCCGGCTTAGTTGTTGCGGCGCGCGAACCCGTCGCCCGCCTCGGCGAACACGCCGAGCACGATGAACAGCACCAGCATCCCCTGCGCCGGGCTGGTGAGCACCAGCGGCCGGGTCGCGGAGGCCATGCCCCAGGACGGGTCGTAGTCGCGGCCCGGCTGGTCGCCGAGCAGCCGCTTCGGATACGCCGACGTCAGCATGTACATGTACGCCTCGAGCCGCACCTTGTAGCGCAGCACCGAGGCGGAAGCCAGGAACACGGCCTGCGGCATCCGGCCGAGCACCAGCACGACGACCCAGATGAAGAAGCAGCACACAGTCCAGCCGGAGTACGCGATGGCCTGCACGATCGCCGCCGGGATGACCAGCAGGAGTCGGAAGAAGACCGCGGCCCGGTTGAGCTGACCGGGCTTCAGTTCGATGCGCACCGGGTAGTCGGGCGCGTCGAACGCGAAGGGCGGGTAGCGGTCCACCAGGAGCATGCCGTAGCCCTCGACGCGCGTCTCGTACTCCACATACTTGGCCAGATAGTTCGCGGCGAACTCCGGCAGCCGGCCGAGGACGAGCGCGCAGAACCAGCCGATGAATGCGACGATCGCGGCGACGATGCCGAGCAGCGCGACCACGATGGCCTGCGGGATCAGCAGGATCAGGCGCAACAGCACCGTCCACCGGCGCTCGCGCTCGGTCGGGAAGACGTCCAGGACCGGAAGGAACTCCATGTCCTGACGGTCACACGGCTCGGGCCGCGCGGCACGCGGAACATGGCGCACGGGTGACGGATCGGCCAGACTGAGCTGGCAGCTGAAGATCGTCCGACCATCGTCCGACCGACGGAGGAGTACGTCCGTGCAGAGCCCGCAGAGCAGTCCGGCCGCCCCGAGCCCGCTGATCGCCGCCGCCGAGACCGCGCCGACCACGCCCGCGCTCGTCGTGGAGCTCGACACGCTGGACCGGAACCTCGCGCGGATGGTCGAGGCGGCGCGTTCAAGGGGATTCGGGCTGCGTCCGCATGCGAAGACGCACAAGTGCCCGCAGATCGCGGAGCGGCAGATTGCGGCCGGGGCGGTCGGGCTGACGGTGGCCACGATCGGCGAGGCCGAGGCGTACGCGGCGGCCGGCGTGACGGACGACTTCTTCATCGCGTACCCGCTGTGGCTCGACGAGGGCAAGCGGCGGCGCCTGGCCAAGCTCGCCGCCGAGGTCCGGGTGCACGTCGGCCTGGACTCGGTCGAAAGCGCGCGGCGTATCGCGGGGACCGGCGCGAGCGTCCTCATCAAGATCGACAGCGGACACCACCGGACCGGCGTACGCCCGGCCGACGCGGGCGCGCTGGCCCTCGCGGCGAGCGAGCTCGGGCTGACGGTGGACGGCGTGTTCACCTTCCCCGGGCATGCTTCGGGCCGCGGCTCGACCGTGAGCTCGGCCCTTTCCCCCGTCGAGACCCGCGAGCGTGCGACGCGCGATCAGGACGCCGCGTTGACCGAGGCGGCGGCGTCTCTCGAGGAGTCGGGCATCGAGCCGCGCGTGATCAGCGGCGGCTCAACGCCCACCGCCGGACTCGCGCAGCCGGGCCGAATCAATGAGCTGCGTCCGGGCGTATACGCGTTCAACGACGCGATGCAGATCGCACTCGGCACCTGCGAGCTCGAAGACGTGGCAATCTGCGCGGCGGCGACCGTGGTCAGCGTCCCGGCGGCCGACCGCTTCGTACTCGACACCGGCAGCAAGGTCCTCGCCGCCGACCCGAACGCCTGGGCGCCGGGGTACGGGATCGTGCCCGCGTATCCGGGCTCGACGGTGATTCAGTTGTCTGAGCACCATGCGGTTGTTCAGCTGCCGGAAGGCGTGGGCGCGCCGGGGCACGGGGATCGGGTCGCGATCATCCCGAACCATGTGTGCAATGCGATCAATCTCGCTGATGAGCTTGTCATTGCGCAGGGTGGTAGGCATGTGGACACGTGGCCGGTGGCGGCGCGCGGGGCGAACGGTTAGGTCGTTTTGGATAACGTTTGTCCGCATTTCCCTGCGGGTGGAGCGCGGCGTTCGTACGATGTAGTAATGGGCTTACTGGATAAGGTGCGTGGGCGTAAGGACGAACCTGCAAAGGGAATAACCCCAGCGCCCGGTCCAGCGGCGCTCCAGGCCAGCGAGAAACGCGAGGCGTCCTCCGAAAGCAGCCCCGACTACGACCCCAAAAAAGCACGCGAGATGCGCCAGGCGTTGCAGAAGGAACTCAAAAGGCCTGTGAACCTGCCTAACAAGGACGAGCCGTTTGGCTACCGGGTCGTGCGCGCGGGAGTGAAGTACCGGCGTCCCATCCTCGGACTGGGCGTTCTCGGCGTGGGCATCGCATCGGTCGCAACCGCCGGCACCGCATCGGCGATCCTCGCCGCCGTCGCGGCGGGCGTTCCCGCAATCGACTTACAGACCTTCTTCGACTCTGAGATCCACGACGCGAACCGCAGCGTCATCCTTCAGAGAGAAGCGGTCGAGGAGCTCCTCAAGATGGAGAAAGAGCAACGAGCAGAAACTGCGCAGGCAGCGATCGACAGTAAACGCCATGCGGGCCCGGTAACGCTCAGCGGCGCGGACATCAGGCAGTACGGATTAGCGAAAGAGCCTGTGCCACAGCTCTATATCGGGCCCGTGCGCGTTGGCATCCGGATGGGGATCACCGTAATCGCCGCCGGGCTCCTGCTCCTCGCCTTGACAATGATCGCGCAGGACATCCACGGGATCATGACCAAGGTGGCAAGCGCGATTCTCGTCGTCGGTGCGGTGATCGTGGGTGCCGCCCTGGCGAACAGCGACTGGTTCAAGGGCCTTGACCGGCTCGGTCACGACGGGCGACCAGGCTCAGCCTAAGCGCCACATCAAGCTTCGTTCACGTCGCGCAAGGAGCCGACGCTACGTCAACCACCGCTCGACGCACGCGTGCCGCAGGCCCACGCCCGAGGACCGGAGGGACGTGGGCCTCCCACAGCGCGACGCCACTACCAGCGGCAGCGCGGCCGTACGAGGCCCGGCACGAAGCGGAGCGCAGTGCCGGGCCGTAGGAAGGCCGACCACCAATCGCAAATCGCAAACCGTCGGCCACAACTCCTACAGCGGCGTCACGTAAGCCCCTGAGATACCGCCATCCACGACGAACGTCGAGGCGGTGATAAACGACGCGTCGTCGCTGCCGAGGAACGCCACCGCCGCGGCGATCTCCTCGGGCTCGGCGAAGCGGCCGGTGGGGATGTGAACGAGGCGGCGAGCGGCGCGTTCCGGGTCCTTGGCGAAGAGTTCCTGCAGCAGCGGGGTGTTCACCGGGCCGGGGCAGAGCGCGTTGACGCGGATGCCCTCGCGGGCGAACTGGACGCCGAGTTCGCGGCTCATCGCAAGGACCGCGCCCTTGGAGGCCGTGTACGAGATCTGCGACGTGGCCGCGCCCATCAGGGCTACGAAGGAGGCCGTGTTGACGATGGCGCTCTTGCGGCCGGACTCGGCGTACTGGCGCTGCATATGCGGGATGGCGGCCTTGCAGCACAGGTAGACGCTGGTCAGGTTGACCTCCTGGACCTTGCGCCAGGCCTCGATACCGGTGTCCAGGATCGAGTCGTCGTCCGGCGGGGAGATGCCCGCGTTGTTGAAGGCCAGGTCCAGCGAGCCGTACTGGTCCACGGTCGTCTGGAACAGCGCGTCGACCTGCTCCTTGTTCGTCACGTCTACGGGCACGAACAGGCCGCCCACCTCCTCGGCCACCGCCGGGCCGGCCTTCTCGTCGAGGTCTGCGATCACGACGCTCGCTCCCTCGGCGGCCAGCCGTCGGGCCGTGGCCAGGCCGATGCCGCTGGCGCCTCCGGTGATGACGGCCGCCTTGCCGGCGTAGCGCTCCACC
>Ga0185299_10005862_pt1 | contig 13472 bp, 16 predicted proteins | sample PaiPotPPA55metaG_FD_128002 | JGI IMG/M metagenome (GOLD analysis project Ga0185299, IMG submission 128002) | Iron sulfur acid spring bacterial and archeal communities from Banff, Canada, to study Microbial Dark Matter (Phase II) - Paint Pots PPA... ...
CTGCCGCTGTATCGGCTGGAAAACATCTTCGAACGCCAGGGTTTTGAGATCTCGCGGGCGACGCAGTCGATCTGGTGTGGCGATGTAGCCGACCTGGTGGCGCCCTTGTATGAGTTGATGGCGGAGCAAGTACGGCAGTCGCATGTGGTGGCCACCGATGACACGATTATGCCGATGCTCAGCGTGGGCAAGACAAAATCGGCGCGCATGTGGGTGTATGTCGGGGACCAGGGCCATCCATATAACGTTTTCGATTTCACCTTGAACCGAGGACGCGACGGACCGAAATATTTCTTGCGAGATTACCAACAAGTTTTGTTGGCCGATGGCTATGGCGGATATGACGGTGTAGTGGCCGGCAATACAATCACGCGCGCCGGATGCTGGGCTCATACCCGGAGGAAGTTTATTGATGCCGAGAAGGTGGCGCCCGAGATTGCACGGGAAGCTGTGGAGTTGATCGGCGACCTGTTTCGAGTGGAGAGACGAGCTAAGGATCTTTCTGTCGAGCAGCGCCTTGCCTTGCGGCGAGCGGAATCCGCCCCGGTATTAGCCAAGCTGCGGGAGAAGCTTCTGGGGTGGAAAGAGCAGTTGTTGCCGAAGCATCCCATGGCGGAAGCGATCAACTACGCCCTGAATCAATGGGCTGAGCTGAACGTCTTTTGTTCCGACGGCGCGGTACCAATGGACAACAATGTTTCCGAACGTGAGATGAAGCGCATCATACTGAACCGCAAGAACTCCTTATTCGTTGGCAACCCTCGCGGAGGGCGGACCGCGGCGATCCTGTCCAGCTTAACCAGCACCTGTCGCCGGCACGAGGTGGATCCCCAGTTGTACCTCACGCAGCTGTTGATGAATCTGCCCCAGACGAAAATGAGCGAGTTATCCGATTGGCTGCCCGATCAATGGAAGATCCGTCACCTGGCTCGAATCGCAACCTTCAGCGGTCCGTCCACCAGTAACTAACCTGTGGTTCGCGAAGCGCTCACGTTGTGGAAGTGGCGCTGATCTTGTTGGCATCCAAACTCGGGAGGATGTCGCAATATAACCTCACCCAGCGCGATCTGGGCGAACGATCTTTACGCCTTTTTTATGAAGTATTTATATGTTCTTTATCCGGCTGGGTGGTGCAATACCAGTAGCGACTGCCGGAGGTACTATGCTCGAAACCGTGCTGCTCAGTATTTGTTTGTTTGCAGTGCTCTTCTCAGCAATCTGCATTCGAGGGTTCCTCTGGGACACGAGGCGCCACAAACACAGATAGCCTCAGCAACATGCTGTCCGACCGCAGTAGAGCAATCTGTACATTAGCGAGCCGACAATTCTTCGAATCGCGTTTTATAGTTTTGTCTGAGTCTCTCCCTACCTAATGGTTACTTGTCATGCCCCGCAATTCGCGCTCAGAGAAGCTGCGTCCTTCAGGACCGCCCCGCCCGTTAAACCCTCTGGATTGTCCGTCTGACTTGTCGCTGTATGAATGGGAAAGCCGCCTAGCGGAAGACACACTCGCAGCCGAGCGAAAGGTAAAGAAGCGGGCAGACCGGAGCGGAATACGTGCAACGCCCTCGCGCCCGAATACTAACGCAGAACTCAAAAGCGGTCGTTTATTTTCCGTGATCTTCGCGACGTAATACTGTTAACGGTTCGCAACGGCCCCGCCGTCCGGTACAATCGGCGCTTCGACGTGCAGCCAACGTTTGGACGTAGGAGATGGACGCAGCCATGATCTCTTCGCACGAAGAGTTTTCCTTGCTCTTGAACAAATGGAGGAGTGAATCGAAAGAGGTATTCGTATCGGTCACGTGTCAAGAACCTCCAGAGTCTCGTATTTGGTGCTCAGTCGTAGCGATTGGATCAATAAGGCACTTCGATGTTGGGGAGTTCGCAATCGCCGATGCAAACGGGAACACTGCGTTAGTGCGCTACTCGAATTGTCGCTTTGTTTATGAAGCAGAATTTGAAAGCCGATTCACAACACTCGCTGGAAAGAAATTTGAAGACGTCTTTGTGCTTGTCAGTCCGAGCGGAACATACATTGCTGTTGGGTCTACTGATCCTTTGTCCTGATCTCACTCCATTGACCGGGCATAGGTTCCTCAGAGACCTTCAAGTGCCTCCAATGGGCCATTGACGCCCTTCCGATGGGCCATTTACCACCGCTGAATTGGTCCTATACTCGATTTCACACATGGAACGCCGGAGCGCGAGGGGTTCATTCCAATCCAGGGAAAGGAGTTCTATGACAAGTCCCGCCCCTTTTTACGTCCGCATCTGCTCAATCTGCGGGAAGCGGGTTAACGTTGAAAGCCGCAAGACCGATGAAGAAGGGCATCCGGTTCACGAGGAATGCTGCCTTTCCCGAGGCCACAGCAAAAAATCCGAAGGCCAATTAACGGGCGGTGACGTATATGAGTCTTGAGCACTCCGCCCAGAAATCCTAGTCCGTTTTCCGTACAACTTGGCAACGGTCGAGGATGGCTTTAGAGATTAAGTTTTTCCTTGATTTTTGCCCGACAACAACTTCCGATTGAGGCTTTACAAAGACGCTGTTTAGATATACGAACTGCGCTGTTCCGCTCCCGTATGTTCCAAGAGTAGTCCAGCCTGCGCCCGTGATGTCATCCATCCCTACTAGGCGGGCGTTCCCGCCGTCCACCACGTAGATGTTCCCGCCCGTGTCTACGAAGATGTTTCCCATCTGCGCGTTGGCTCCGCCGTTGAACTGCAACCTGCCAGTTCCGTATGCCCCGAGAGTAGTCCAGCCAATGCCGGTCATGTCGTTGATTCGCACGATCCGGTTACTGGCCGAATCGCTAACGTAGATTCTGTCAGACGGGTCCACGAAGACTCCCGCTGGGGTACTGAACTGATCGGTCCCAGGGCCGGTTGAGCCGAAGGTGGTCCAGCCTGCGCCGCCCAGGTGCCTTCTTCGAAGGTCACCGACAAGGTTCCACGTAGTCCCGCCAAGAACTCCAGAATGGTTGTGGCTTTGGTGGTTTCCAGGATGGATTCCATGACTACGATACAACCAGGAGCACGTTCCTTGACTCTTCCTGACCAACCATTCATGCCGCTCTCCACAGCGCGAGCCTCCGCTCCGACAGCCGTAGTGTCTCCACTCACCGAAATCCACCTCAATCCAGCATTTGCTTTCCTAATTCATCGTCACCCGATCACCTCTTCCCACCCACCGACGCTCCCATCGACATCTTTTACCAGCCTGCCCAAGCAACCCGTGCGACGAACAAATCGCGAATCGCGCATGCAAAACCCATGGCTCCCCCGCGTCCGCCGCGCCAGCGGCTTCGTCCAAATCTCGTTGACCGGTCTTGAAGGCCCCGGACCGAAGTTATACTCGATTCAGTTTGACTCTCGTTGTTCAGTGCATTCATAATTCATTCCTACAACCAGGAGTGGAGACACAAAGGAGTTACGCGAATGTGGAAGAACCAGGATGATGCGGCAAGCATGCCCCGTGAGTTCGACTCGAAGCAGATGTCGGAGTCGCCCTCAGAAATGGAAGACGAGGGGGTTTATCTCGATAACCTGTCGGAGCAAGGGAGGTCCAAAGTCGGTCCGCAGAGGGTTTTTGCCGAAGCCCAACCATCAACGCCAGTAGGCATGGCGGCATACACGGAAGCGGTAAACGAGTTTACCAGGAACGCCACCGCTTTCATTGAGCACGTTCCTCTTCTTACCAAGGCTCGGGATGCGTATGACAACGCTATGAAGGCCAGCGCGGAAGTGCGCAAGGTTCTGGACAAGGGCGAGGAAGACCTTCGGGCACTCATGAACCACTTGGCACAAGTGCTCAACAGTAACGTGGTAATGGTCCCTCCCGACAAGAAGAGACCAGAGCCGACGCAACTCGAAACGATAAGAGGGGCCGACAAAGGCACCAGTGGTCTGAAAGCATTTCCATGAGAAGGTGTTGACTAGCTGTCGCCAACAGGCCATAGAAGCACTTACCCCCCCACGCGGAGGTCAATGAAAGAGCGCCCTCCCACCGCTGTGTTGTTATGTTACGCCGGATTTACGAGATAAACAGACTCCATCTCGGACCTATCGAAATAGGAGCTCGGTAATAAAGGAAGGCCTGAATAAAAACCACTGCTATGGCGACTTGTGTTTCGGCGTCTTCGCGTTAAGCGTCGAGATAAGGTTTTCTGCTGCGGGAGGGACATGCGTCTCGTGAGCAATTACAATATCCTTCGCCGAGATTTTCTCCCCGTAGATTCTCTTGTTTGCGTCGTTGTCAGGTCGGATGGTTGAACCCTCCAGCGAAATGCCGGCAAATAGGCCGCGGGCGCGGGAGTAGCTCAATATTTCAGCCCGCATCGAGACATCGGTTTCTGCCGTCGCGTTACGACCGACCGGTCCTGCTGCTACCGACGCGTCTGCCCCGAGCTTCACTTTGCTGCTCAAGATTCCATTCGCACCGCGGTCATTCATCACGAGAAGGACGAAGTCAGTCGCTTGCCCGCCGATCTGAAAGCCTACGCTGCCCCCCTCGAGGGCCATCATTGAGGGCGCGCCCCAGGAGCCGTTAAAATTTTCGCCTCTGCGGCACGTCATCGCACCGCGGCCATAACTACCCCCGACCACAAATGCGGCCTTGAGAACCGATGGGAAAACGACCACACAGTCGGCTTTATCGAGAAGATCTTGAGGAATGTCGTCTGGAATATTCAGAATCTCCGTCAGCACCGTGCCGGCATTCTTGAGACGATCCTCGTCCTTTTCCTTGTCGTCTGCCCAACTGGTCATTGCAAGCAATAATGCGCTCATCGCGCCCACTAATATCCTCTTCTTCATGACGGTCTCCTAGAACGGATATAGTTGCGGTAACACCCGGGCCTCAACCTACAGCACTGTTCGACCCTAGCTTCCAGCCGCATCGACCCAAAATTTCTCTCCTCGAGCGGCCGAATGGCAGCGCCCACCGGAGTTTTCGCTATCAACGTTGAGCGAGCTATACATTGAAAACCGTAAACGGGCGGAGTTTTGCCTGTACGTCTTCGCTGATATCACCTGTGGCAGTGGAGGGCGCTTTCAGCTGTTGCGGAAGCGTCCCCTCATCAGCGCAATAAAAGGAATCCCATATGTCACAGGTGTTCTTCGTCCGGTAGCCGCACTTCATTTGGCGCGATTACCTAGAGTCTCAGAATTCATGCGGCAGAGAGTTTCTTAATGGCGAACAAAACACGAAACTGATAGGATTGTTGGCCATGCCCGGCGTCCGGATCGCGAGAAACGGGAGGTTGCAGTTGTGGAAATGGCGGTGATCTTCCCCCAGGAAAATCCGCAAATGAATTTTGCTGCTGCCCTTCGTCGTGACCTAGCCGAGCAGGCAAAAAAATATGCCCAGGATGAAAGCCTGCCATATTGTCTTAGCTATGGCGATCCACCGATCGTTTGTTTTGCCCCGCACGACCAGGGTTCCCGGCATGGGAACTTCTTGCCGGGAAGCCACAAGGCGATACAGGCAAATCCGGCGTGGAGAAGACGCCTGGCGAAGGTTCACACGGAAGGCCGACGGTCGCTCCCCAATACTGATCGCGGTCGTTGGATGGAGCTTGATGCCTGTACAAGTTCCGACGCCCTGCTGATGAACATCTTCTGCCATCCCGGCGTGGCACGAGACGGTAAGGTTTCAGCGCTGCTTGGCGTTGAGGCAGGCACGCCGCCAGATTTTGGATACAAAGCACGCGTTCCCCTGGCAAACGGTAAATTCGATCGGACGGAAGTTGATGTGCGACTGGGAAACCTGTTGATCGAGGCAAAACTCACCGAAAGCAACTTTCAGAGTGCCGAGAAAGAGGTCCTGATGGCGTACCGCGATTTCTCGGAAGTGTTCGACCGGAAGCAATTGTCTCAGACCGACGACCGCTACCTCTCCTACCAACTTCTGAGAAACGTGCTCGCCGCGTATGCCCTCGAATGTTCATTTTGCGTTCTAATCGATGCCCGAAGGCCGGATCTCGCCGGTGCCTGGTATGCGGTCATGAAGTGTGTCAGACCGGTAGAATTGCGGACCAAACTAAGGATCTCGACCTGGCAGGAGGTGGCACGGGCGGCGCCATCAAGTGTCCGAACGTTCTTGGCAGCGAAGTACGGAATTAGCAGGGAATGCTTCAAGTAGTCGCTCTTTCACTCGTGGAGTATTTTGGCTAAAGGAAGCAGCACAGCGAACTGAGAAAAGTCCTCTCGAATTACAGGCAACCCTGAAATAATCCCAAGGTAAGGGTAGCCCACCAACGGGGAGTTTTCGTGCGGGGGTTCCGATCAAAATTCCGAGTGTGACCACTTCTATCGGCGGCGGGGCACGACATTCGACAGATTCTTCATGAGACCTCCTTTTCCGCACCGATTCCCCGCAAGTTAAAGCTGGAAACTTCTCGCGCCAGCGTCTCAGCGGCCAGCCGACCAACCAGGAGTTGTTAACACTCCTTTCCCAACGAACGTCTATGATCTTGCGGGGATTTCGCGCGAATGGCCAGGTCTGGCGACAGAAGTGACCTGCTCGCGGCAGGCTTGGGACTCAGGCCTGTGAGGGAGCAGTTCGCGTCCGAATTCTCCGAGGACGTAACGTGGGTGGCTGCGGCGCAAGACGGCGACCGGGTAGCGTTTGGGCGGCTCTACGAGCGCTACGCTCGCATGGTCCACGGAGTCTTGCTGGCGAGGGTGCCCGTCGGCGAAGTTGATGACCTCGTTCAGGATGTCTTCATGAGGGCACTCCGTCGGTTGTCAACGCTGCGGGACGCCGGGAGCTTTGGTGCATGGCTGGCAGCGATCGCCCGCAATGTGGCGAATGACTACCACCGTCGATCGGTGGCAGAGGAACCACTGACCGATGACGCATCAGACCAAGAAATTCAGTGCGGAACGTCCTGCGCAGATCAGGATGAGCTGGCCGTCGCAATCCTTGAGGCAGTCATGAGTCTGTCCGAGACCTATCGGGAGACTTTAATTCTGCGGCTCGTCGAGGGCATGACCGGTCCTGAAATTGCGGCTCGCACCGGCATGACGCACGGCTCGGTGCGCGTCAATTTGCATCGCGGCATGGAGCAGCTCCGCGCCAAGCTGATTGCGAGCCCCCGCACGGGACCAGAACAGGAGAAGCCCTAGGCATGGACACGGGAACGAATCGAACCGAAAACAGACCATTGACAAAGAGTGACGACTATTTGTGGGACCGATCTGGCGAACCCGATCCCGAGATCCAGCATGTGGAAACGTTGCTCGGGAAGTTTCGACATGACTCGCCCACCCCAGTTTTTCCCGCGATTGTCCCCGAGCGGCGAGGGACATTCTTTCCCTGGCGCGTGCGATTATTTCCCGCTCTGGCTACAGCAGCGGTTGCCCTAGCCGCCATCGTTGCAGTGACATTCTTGGTTTACAGAACGAAGCCCACGTCAACCACTCTTGCGGGTTGGGACGTGTCCGAAGTGCAAGGGGCACCTCGCATCGGACGAAAAACGCTCAGCGCGAAAGAGGGAGCAAGCCGTCTCGGCATTGGCCAAATGCTTGAGACCGACAGTCAATCGCGGGCCAGCCTTCAGGCGGACGATACCGGCAAAATCCAGGTGGATCCGAGCACGCGCCTGCGCCTGCTGAGCATGGGTTCGGGGCTGAAGCGGATCGCTCTGGATCGGGGAACGATTCACACCTACATCTGGGCGCCTCCCGGTCAATTCGTGGTCGACACGCCATCGGCCGTCACGGTGGACCTGGGCTGCGCCTACACCTTGCAGGTCGACGATTCGGGCGCGGGCATGGTGCGCACCTCCCTCGGGTGGGTCGGATTCAAGCTGAATGGCCACGAGTCTTTCATCCCGGCTGGAGCAGCTTGCGCGACCCGGCCGAAGGTGGGCCCCGGCACGCCGTACTTCGAGGATTCATCCGCAGAGTTTCGCGCTGCTTTGACGAGGTTCGATTTTGAGGACAGCACGCCGCAGCAGCGCGCGCACGATGTGGCGATCACACTGAGCGAGGCTCGCAATCGCGATGCCCTCACCTTGTGGCATCTCCTGGCGCGTGTCGATGACCAGCAGCGTGTCCGCGTCTACGACCGGCTGAGCCAGCTCGTGCCTCCTCCAGCCACTGTCAGGAAAGAGGGAATCTTGCGACTCGATCAGCCCATGCTGGACCTGTGGTGGAATGAACTTGGTTTTGACGACATCTCAGTCTGGCGCCATTGGGAGCGTTCCTGGGCTGGAACGGCCACGCCAGTTCGCGAAAAGTGATCTGCAGCATCCTTGCCTCGTACATTAAGCTCTCGAGTTTTCTTCGGTGCCACTCGCTTTGTTAACACTCCACTTTCTCTCGGCGTCTCTTGAAGTGTGGGTTAAATCAGCAAACTGGGGGAATCCAAAATGAATGCACGCACTTTTTCACGCCTCGCAATCAGCACCGTGGCCGTTCTGCTCGGGTTCACAAGTTTCGCCCAAGCCGGGCCGCCGCTGATCTGCCATCCCATTGAAATCGGGCAAGCGAAGTCGCTGCCCTGGGTCGAGTTCAGCCACAAAGGAAGCTCGGACTATGACCTGAAGAACCTCAGCCGGGACGCAATGGCCATTCTCGATTCGCGCACTCCCGTCTTAGTCCGGATGGAGACCTTGCGCCGGGCCGCAATCTACGCTCGCCAGGACCCGCAAGCAGCGAAGGAGTTGATCACGCGACTTCAGGAGCGTGCAGCGAACTCAGATGCCGCCGGTCACCCCGACGCCCTCGCGTGGTTCGACGTCGGCTACCTGTCCGAGGCTTACAAGCAATGGCTGGGCAAGGGCGAGCCCAACCCCGCGGCTGGCCTGGACGGATATAGCTTGGTGCGAAAAGCAATCAGCTTGCGCGGTTCCGATCCGGAAATGGAATTCGCGGCTGCCCTGATCACCCTGCCGGGCCCCGATAGCGCTCACCGTGATCACGTTCAGAAGGCGATGGCAGGAGCAAAGAGCGATTCTCTTCTCGCTCAGAACCTGGCCTCCAACTTCAACCACGAGACGATCTCCGAACTTCTGGTCGCCCCGGCAGGAAGGCTTTAGCGATGACCCCGGCAATGAGGAAGTCTCTTACCGTAGGGGAAGTCAGATCCTGGCTTCCCCGATTGTTGGCATGTGGACTGCTGGTTGTCTCGCTCGCGGGCTGGACCGCAGACGAGCACACGCTTCCTGACCTCACCGTCCACGAGTGGGGAACGTTCACCGCAATTGCCGGGAAGGACGGTCGAGCGGCTGAGTGGTTGCCGTTAAGCTTGCCACGATATCCTCTGTCCACCGATCTACCTCATTTTGTGGAGCATATCAACGGCGTCAACTTTAAGCTGGGGCTGCGCGGCACCATTCGCATGGAGACGCCAGTGCTCTACTTTTATTCTCCACGCGACGTGACCGTGTCAGCGAGAGTGTCCTTCTCCAAGGGACTCATCACTGAGTGGTATCCCCATGCCGATCGCGTTCAGCCAGCCGGAGTCCTGACCGATACCAGCTTGAATCGGGCACCGTCGGATGGAAGCATCGCGTGGAACCATATCGCGGTTTCTCCGAATCTGGCTGGCGAATTCCCCAGCGACGCGCAGACGAATCGCTACTACGCTGCTCGCGAGACCGCTTCTTCGCCCCTCCGCGTCCAAACCAGTGCAGGCGAGCAGCAGGAAAAATTTCTTTTTTATCGGGGAGTTTCCGCCAGCCCATTGCCGATTTCCGCCCGGTTGATCTCCGACGGAAGACTTTCGGTCAAAAGTCTTAACGGAGACGAGATTCCAAATGCCATTCTTTTTGAGCGCCGCGGCGAACGAGTCGGCTATCGCTTAACACACGCGCTAACCGATGAGACTACCGTGGACCCTCCCGTGCTGACTGGAAGCGTAGACTCTCTCTACGGAGATCTTGAAGAGGTTCTCGTCGGTCAGGGTCTCTATCGAGACGAAGCCCACGCTATGATCGAGACCTGGAAAGACTCCTGGTTCGAAGAAGGCAGTCGCCTGATTTACATCGTGCCCCGCAGCTTCATCGACAACGTCTTGCCGCTCACAATCGATCCAGCACCAGAACAGATCGTGCGTGTCTTTGTCGGCCGCCTTGAAATCGTCACGCCCGCCAGCGCGATGGCCGTAAGAACGGCGGTGGCCCGTAACGATGAAGCCACGCTCAATAAGTACGGCCGTTTCTTGGAGCCGATTCTCCAAACCATAGGGCAGGGGCATTAAGAGAAGGCAACTCAAGAATGCTGAAGTGGCGGACAGCTGAATCCTCTAGACCAAGGAATTTGTAACAGCGACAAGCCGGGGAGTTCCACCGCATCCGCTTGACGACTAGTTCCGGATGACGGGCTACTCCTCCCGCTGCCGCCGATTCTCGTGTTCGCAGTCGAAGTTGCAAAGTGGTCCGACGGAACGGCCGCACTCATGCATCAAAAGTAGCTGCATCAAGAGTAGATCGACCACTACGCAATCGAGACATCTCACTGAGCTCCGGCATGGCAACCAGACAGCGAGCGCAACGACGGGAGTGCACTCCCATGACCACGCGATCATTCATTCTCACTCTTGCTCGTCTCCGACGGAGTCGGGAAGCGTTCTTGAATCCACGCTTGCCAGAGCGGTGTCTCGCGGGCGACGGTCCCGGCCGCCTGATCGCCGTAGAGGTAGAAATTTAGCGTGACCATGCTCTGGCCGCCGAAGTTGACGGCGCCAAGCGCGGCGGTGCCCGGCCCCGGCTTGTCGAGCCGCAGCAGCGCGTTGTACGGACTCTGGCTGACGTGCTCCACCACGCCGCTGAGCGCCGGGACGCCCGCCGGGGTGGTCCAATGCTGCCCCGCGCTCACGCCTTTCAGCCCCAATGCCGCAGTCAGCGTTTCCCAGGCCTCCGCTTCGGTTCCCGCGGCGGGCGCCATCCACTGCACCATCGCGGAGCGTTGGCCGCGGAAGTGGGTGAGATAGATCCGCAGGATGCGGAAGAAGCCAGGCCAGCCGGATTCGGTGCCTTCCAGCTGGTTGTCCCAGTCGTCCGTGCTGGCGAAGAGGCTATGCACCACGCGGACGACGCATTTGCCTCCCCCGCGTGCTTCGACGCTCCACTCGTCCGCGATGACCGGCGAGCCAGGGGCCCAGCCAGGAGCCTCGGCGGCAAACGTCCGCGGCGGATCCCAGGCCGTCACGACGGAACTGGACTCCATGCCCGGGCCGAAGTTCAACTTCACCGCAACGGGCTTCCCGTCGCGCTCCTCGAACTCAGTCGGCACGAACCAGGACGAAATACCCGGCCCGGTGGCGATGGCCTGCCAGACTTCCTCCGGCGTGCCGGGGACCTCGACTTCGACCTGGACTGAACGGCGTCCGGATGCTTCTTTCTTCACGCTCATGATGGCTCCTTGGGATTGGATTTCTGCGGCAGAGGGTGCGCCACGACCACCAGGCGATGCGCGCGGCCGCCGGGGGCGGATTCATCGTGGTACTTCGAAACCAGTTTCGTGATGGCCTCGGTGAGTTCGTTGCTGAAAGCCGCCCGGTCCGTCGCCGACCGGAAGCGAACCTCGGTGTCCACCGCCAGGGTCGCCAGGCGTTTGCCCTTCTCTTTCGCACGACGAACAAGATCGCCCACCTCGCGGACGACCCGTGCGCCCAGGGCGATGAGATAGCTCGCGGACAGCCTATCGATTTCCCGATTCGGGTCCGCGGCGACCGGACCCAGGGCGCTCGGCGAAACGACGTAGGAAGCGGCCGTCGCTACCAGCAGCCGTTCCGTCAGCCCGCCCCACTTGCGTTCCTCGGCCAACCGCACCAGCCCGTGCGCCTCCAGCCCGTGCAGGTAGTAGTTGACTTTCTGCCGAGTCAGGCCAACCCGCGTGGCCAACGTCGCCGCCGAGGCGGGCACGACTAGCTCGGAGAGGAGTCGACCCCGCATGGGCTCCAAAGCCGCCGTCGCCGCTGCCGGATCATCGATGACTTGGATGTCGAGCACGAGAAGACGGTACCATTGACAACTTTTCTTGTCAAGGATGATTCAAGGATGATTCAAGGCTTTTTCTTACGAATTTGCAGAGTCGATGTCGTGCCGCAGAATTGTGGTGTTGCGGCGAGGTCTCCTCCTCTGCCCGAGGCGACGACGATTAAGGGAGCTTCGGGGAAATTTCCGACGGGCGCCGTTTCGCCTGGCTCGTTTCCAGCATTCCTGGTTTGAAACCACTCGCAGCTATTTGTTGTCGGCTGGCTTGAGACGGGCTGGCTCTTCGAGGATATCGAGGAGCGCAGTCGCGCAATAGACTCGGTCACGCTTCGCATCGCCTACCCGTTTCACGACACGTGCACGTTCTAGTCGCTCGATGGCGCGCTGCGCGGTCGTAAACGCGATCGCCAATTTGTTCGCCACGCCTTTTGTGGTGATGAACGGATTTGCCTCCAAGAGTTCGACTACACGCAACGGGTTGTTGCTTGATTTCCCCGAAACTCTCTTCTGCCAATCGGCGAGCAGCTCACTGATGCGCATGGCTCGACTCAAAGCATCCTCAGACATGCGAGCGACTCCCAGCAGGAAATACTCCAACCAGTCGTTCCATGCCCCGCGTTCGCTGACACCGCGCAAACCGTCGTAGTAGTCTCGCCTTGATGCTTCGAAGAACGCCGACAAATAGAGCAGCGGTGTCGGGAGGATCTGGCGCTCGATGAGGAACAAGGTTATGAGGAGCCGACCGACTCGGCCGTTGCCATCAAGAAACGGGTGAACGGCTTCGAACTGATAGTGAGCCAACGCAATAGTCACGAGCGGCGGCAGTGTCGATTCATGCAGGAACCTTTCCCAGGCCGCGAGACACGGCTCGACCTCTCCTGGAGGAGGCGGGATGTAGGAAGCAGTTGAGATCGTGCTGCCAGGCTTGCCAATCCAATTCTGAATCTTGCGAAAACGTCCGGGCGCTGCTTGGTGCCCCTGTACGCCTGTCATGAGTTTTTGGTGCAACTCGCGTGTGAGCCTGACGCAAAGGGGAAGTTTCTTGAGGCGCGAGATTCCGTGCTCAAGAGCCACTACGTAATTGCCAACTTCCCGAAGATCCTCGGGACTGCGATCCACGATCGCTCCCGCTTCAGCGGCAAGCAGCTCGCCTAGCGTGGCCTGTGTGCCTTCAATCTTGCTCGATAGAACGGCTTCACGCTGTACGAAGGGCCGGATCAGAATGTGAGGATTGGGAAGGCGACCACCCTCGCCCGCTAGTCTTCCGACTAGCCGGTCTGCATCCGAAAGTGCCCCAATCAGCCGCGGTGTCCACTCCAGTTCTGGAGGCAGGGGCGCTGGCACAAATGCTGAATAGCTGCCCTGCGATACTCTCTGACCGGGAATGTCGGTAGCGTGGGCCACATCTGCCTTCCTAGGGTTGAAAATAGCGTTCCGTCTATTTTCACAATCTATGATAATCGAAAATAGCGAGATTAGCTATTTGCACGGGTGAAAGCCCCCCGCGCTAGGGAGGGCCAAAAG
>Ga0185299_10005864_pt1 | contig 13458 bp, 9 predicted proteins | sample PaiPotPPA55metaG_FD_128002 | JGI IMG/M metagenome (GOLD analysis project Ga0185299, IMG submission 128002) | Iron sulfur acid spring bacterial and archeal communities from Banff, Canada, to study Microbial Dark Matter (Phase II) - Paint Pots PPA... ...
ACGAGCCCGTCCATCACCTTAGCCACAAGTGATCGCTCTTTATTTTCGTCCATCACCCCTCTCCCCTTGCGCCTTACATTGTGTCCCTGCGCATCCGGCGTGCTTCCCCAAGCTCACCAGAAGGCTCAGCGAGCGCCACTGATCGATCGGATCAATCTGCGGCACTGCACCGTGCACGATAAATTGCGTGTTCAATACCGTGGACGCCAGTCGGAATGTCCCTCTCAAGGGTTATCCCTTTGCCGTCTCACGGTGCTGCTTCGGCAACCGCTGTATTAAGTACTTCGTGATGCTTGTGATTTAAATGCTTCGTGATTTCCTGTCTACTGCCCAATGCACTGCGCGGTGCGTCCCCTGCCTGCCTGGACTTTCAGCCCGGTGTCTTCTTTTCGGTCACGCGTCCGTACTGGTCGTCGAAACGCACGATGTCGTCCTCGCCCAGATACGTCCCCGATTGCACCTCGATCATTTCGAGCGGCGTTTTACCGGGGTTTTCGAGCCTGTGCTTCGTACCGAGCGGAATGAACGTGGACTGGTTTTCGCTCACCAGGAAGGTTTCTTCCCCGCGGGTGACGAGCGCAGTGCCACGCACGACGATCCAGTGTTCCGCGCGATGATGATGCATCTGCAACGAGAGCCGCGCGCCCGGCTTCACCACAATACGCTTTACCTGAAAACGCTCACCGTGATCGATGGAATCGTAGAAACCCCAGGGACGTTGGACCTTGCGATGATCGTGCGCCTCAGCGCCCTTGGCGGCCTTCAGGCGGCCGACCATCGCCTTCACTTCCTGCACGCGGTCCTTCGACGCCACCAGGATCGCATCGGCGGTTTCAACGACCACTACGCCGTTCACGCCAACGCACGCCACCAGCCGTCCGTCTGAATGCGCGAAGCTGTCCGCTGAGCCTTCGAAGATCACGCGACCGCGTGCGACGTTGCCATCTTCGTCCTTGTTCGACATGTCCCATACAGCGTCCCATGCGCCGACGTCGGACCAGCCTGCTGCGAGCGGTACCACGACGCCCGGAAAACGGGGCTCGTGCGCAATGCGCTCCATGACCGCGAAATCGATGGAATCGGATGGGCACGATTCGAATGCATCGACATCGAGTTGCGTGAAGCCGTCCTGATGCAGTCCGCGGTCGAATGCGATCAGGCAGGCGGCGTGAATGGCCGGCTGGAAGAGCTCGATAGCCGCAAGCCACACAGACGCGCGGCACACGAAAATGCCGCTGTTCCACCAGTATTCGCCGGACGCCAGATACTGCTCCGCAATTTCCCGGCGCGGCTTTTCAACGAAACGTTCAAGCACGCGCGCTTGAGGCACGCCGTCGCCGGCAGGCCCCAGCGCCGCACCGGCCTTGATGTAGCCGTATCCCGTCTCAATCTTGTCCGGCACGATGCCGAGCGTGACAAGCGCGCCGCTCACGGCATGTTCGATCGCCTTCGCGACCGTGCGCCGGAAGGCGTCGAGGTCGGACACGGCGTGATCGGCAGGCATGGCCACCATCACGGGATCGTCGCCGGGTGCGGCAGCCAGTGCCGCCAACGCTGCAAGCGTAAGCGCGGGTGCAGTGTTACGGGCGCACGGTTCCAGCACGATGCGCGCACGACGTCCGTTACGCTCGATCTGCTGGGCTGTCAGCAATTTGTGTTCCGTGCCGCAGACCACGATGAGTTCATCGGCGGTGGCGAAGTGCACGGCGTCGTGGCCATGCGTCGCGGAATCGAGTCCGTCGAGACGGCGCAGCGTCGCTTCAAGCAGCGACTCCGAGCCCATGAGTTCGATGAGTTGTTTGGGGAACTGCTGCCGCGACAGCGGCCAGAGACGCGTGCCGGACCCGCCGGCGAGAATGACCGGCTGCACGCGAACACTCGCGACGCCCGTCTTGGCAGCGCGGGTAAGCGGATTGTGGGACACGTCCACGGTGACTCCTGAAGCGTTGAAGCTAGTTGAGGGCCGAACGCGTCTGACAGGTGCGGACGCGTGAAACACACGCATCGATTGATGCGCTATTTAAGCAGGCAAATCCAATTTGTTGTGTGCGCGCGCGAACGCCCGCACGCTATTGGGTCAATCTGCCTTTCAAGACGCTTTATGCATCCTTACCCGGCGCTAGGCAGCAATCTTTGCCTGACGCGTGCGGCGACCTCGCGCAGTTCGCTCGATTCGCAGAACGACCATGCGAGGTTGCCGGCAAGCAGCGCGAGAGCAATCGCGGCCATGCCGCTGAGCGAATCCATGGAGTCGGCGCACACCGTGGCAATCACCAGGAAAACCAGATGTCCGGCCATGTTGCGCAGGATCGGCCGCGGCTTGAGCTTCGAGAAATAAAGGAACGCTGCATAGTCGAAGAAAGCTTTCGCGACCACCGCCACGCCCGCACCCAGCAGCCCATACGAGCGGATACTCAGCCACAGCACGAGCGCGAAGATCGGCAAACCAATCCAGCCAACCCGCGCAACCTGCGCCGGATTCGCCTTGGCCTGGATCAATACGCCGATGATGCTCGACTGCCCCGCCAGCCATACGCCAATCACAAGGATGCGTCCGACAGGCGCCGACTGCACCGCCATCTCATGGCCAAGCCAGATGTTCAGGAACGGCGCTAGCGCGAACAACGCAACCACCACGCACGGCGTGAACGCGCAATTCAAGAACGCGAGCGCCTGATGCGAGAGTTCGTCGGCGTGATCGCTGGCGGAGGCCGAAAAACGCGGGAACAGCGTGCGCAACATGGCGCTCGGCAGCAGGTTCATGCGCGTAACGAGGTTTTGCGGCGTGGCGTAATACGCCACATATTTGGCGCCGAGCATTGACCCGATCACGACCCGGTCGAGCGTTGTCGCGATCATGCTCGCGCCCGAGAACAGCAGCAGCCAGCGGCCGTAGTTAAAGAGTTCGCGAATCAGCGGCCACTCCGGCTTCGAGATGCCCGTGATGCCAATTGCGCGGAACGTGCCGTAGCCGAGCAACAGCGCCGCGAGAAACCGCGCAATGACCGCAGCCGGCACAACCACCGCCAGCGACGGCGAGATCAGGTACAGCGCGGCAAGCGGTAACAACTGGAACAGGAACGTGCCGATGGTCTGGTTGGTATTGAACAGCGCGAACTTTTCCACGCCGCCGATCGCGCCACTGAACACCCACGAAATGTTGGCGATCGGCACGGCCAGCGCAATCCACGGCAGCGCATGCAGCACTTCGCGCTGGAACGCCGGTTCGATGGTCGCGATATGCACGACGTAGACATACGCGCCGAACCAGATCAGCACCGCGCCGACGAGACCCGTAGCGAGGTTGAGAAAGAATGCACTCCAGAAGATGCGCTGGATGGTGCCGTCGTTGGACTGGCGCGCCTTGGCGATATGATTTTCGGTCGCCATCGAAATGCCGAGATCAAGCACGCTGAAATAACCGATCAGCGCCCACACCAGGTTGATGACACCGTAGCGCTCGATCCCCATGCCATGAATGTAGGCCGGTACCGTCGCGAGCGAAACGAACACGGGCAGGATGAGCCCGGCGAAATTGATCGCAATGTTCTTGAGAAGACTTTTTTCCATTGAGCAACGGGCCGATTACAACAAACACACACAGGATGAATCAAGGCACCGCGTCACAGCTTGCGGTGAATGCAGGCACGTTGCAGCGCACGGGTGATGCACGTTTGAGTGCACGCAACGGGTGCCTGCCCGAAGGTCAGACGAATTACACGCCAGAGTAGGGCCACGGCATTTCAGGGTCTGTACGCAGACGAACGCATCGCGCCGCGGCTTCCGATCCCTTGCAATCCTTTACATTTCTTCGGCTTATCGCGATTCGAGCGCTTCAGCGCGCATGTCGCCGTGCATGTTTGTTTGCATCTCGTCGGGCCGGCTTGCACGCGCCGCGAAACGCGGCAGCAACGCGCGCACGCGTGCCCAGCTAAGGCCGCCACACCCCGCTTGCGGCGGCTCTCCCTGCACGAATTGAATGAACGACGCCATCATTTCCTCGCGTGCCGAGTATGAAAAGCACGCGTGATCGAGCATGTCGCGATGAATGGTTTCCACGTTGCGCCACTTGCACATCCGCCGTCCGCCCGCACCGAAAAACACCGCGAACTCGTCCTTGCCCGGATCTCCCGTACCGTAGACGAAGCGAACCTTCACGCCGCGCTCACCCAGACCGCGGACCATTGCACGCACACGCGAACCCGCCGAATCCGCGCCGATCGTCCGCTCGGCGAGATAGGCCACGCTAGCCGTGAAGCGCGCGCTCATGCGCCACGCCAGTTCCTTGACAATCGGCGTCAGGCGCCGCTGGCCGCGCAACACACGCTTCCATTTGCGTGCGTTCTTGAAGGAGCGCATGAACGTGCTGGTGGCCGTCTTCGGCCGGTTGTCGTTCGCGGCGAACGACATTGGATCTTCCGGGAAGCCGAACTTGGGTGCGTTCACGAGCACCAGCGAACGAATGAAGGGACTCACCGGCGCCGCGTGCAAGCAAACGTATGCGCCCGAGCAGACCGCAAAACACGAAACGTCGTCGAAACCACGCGCAGCCAGGTAGGCTGCGGCGGTCACCACGTCGTCGCAGCCGGCGCGTGAAAACAGCATCGAGAGCGGGCGTTTGTCGATCGCGCCCGCGCTGTCGCCGAGCGTTCCGACATCGAATCGCAGCGAGGCAACACCCTGGCGCGCGAGTCGCCGCGCCAGGGTGACGGAGATGCGAGCGTCACCTATGCGATGCGTTGCACCGGGGTTGACGAAGACGACCGAACGGCGCGACGACGCGCCCTCTTCCGGTTCGCAAAGAATGCCGAACAGGCGGCCGTTGTCGAAGATCACGGGCGTTTCGCGCACCCCGTCGGCAATCAGCACGGGCGTTTCTACCGGTCCGGTAATCGCTGCCATGTCCTTCGATTCGGCCAGCGCAGGCGCTCCCAGCCAGTCGACAATGCGTGCAATCGCCCGTTGCGGTGTCTCGGTCACGCCGGATTCCTGCATGAACGCAGCACATTCGTCGAAGGCCTCGAACACCGCATCCGAGCCGGCGGCGCAGCAAGCATCGACGAGTTTCTTCGAGCGTGCGGGGTCGTAGGAATCGAGCACGAGCATGCGGCGCGGCGGGTGTTCCGCCAGTTGCGTATCGCGCAGCAGGTCGAATTTGCCCAACGTGGCGACGCTCGGCGCGATCAGGCGATGCCCGACCGCCTCCGCATAGTCGGCGTCAGCCGGTGTGGGTTCGACATGAATGCCGCCCGTTTCAAGCCAGTTCTGTTGCAGCAGGCGCAGTTCGCGCAGATATTGCCTGCCCGACAACACCGGTGCGAGCAGTACCAGCTCATCGACTTCTTCCTCGGCAGCCACCAGCGCGGCGAGTGTTGCGCCCAGACGCAGGCCGCACAGGACCACTTGCGTCACACCAGTCGTTTGCTTCAGATAAGCGATTGCCGAACGAATGCTTCGCAGCCACTGCTCGATCTGCTCGCCGTCTTCCGATTCGCCAGCCGAGTCGCCGGTGCCCGCGTAGTCGAAGCGAAGCGTCGGCGAGCCTGCGGCCGCAAGTGCCTCGGCGAACACACGCCAGCCCTTGTGGACCCACATTGCCTCGCGTCCGAACGGCTGGCAAAGCACCACCCCGCGTGCGGTGGCTGGCTTACCCTCGTGCAGCCAGCCAAAACACTCGTCGAAAATTACAGGCTTCATCTCGATGTTGCGCCCGCAAGAGCGTCGTTATTAAGTTGTCTGCGCATTACACTTTTACTACGCCGTTCATTCCGTGCGCCCGCACACACTGCACAAGCGGGCCCTGATTTTTCCGCCATCGCGAGCGCCTTTATCCACCGTTGTTTCCCCGGTGTTCGATGTCCAACAGACGGTTTTCCCCTTGCCAAGTCAAATAGCGCATCACACCGTGTCGTGCATGCGCGGCACAGAACAAAAAAATGCCGGGGAAAACACATGGTCACCGCCGTTCACGAACCCAGTCCATCTGCTGCGCCGCGCTTTTCAGTTTGCATCTGCACGCGCAATCGTCCAGGGGATCTCGCCCGCGCATTGCGTTCGGTCGAAGCCTCCACCTATCCGGCGCACCAGATCGTGGTGTCGGATGACAGCACCGATACCCTCACGCGCGAAATGATCGCCGCCGATTTCCCACAGGTAGTCTTCCTGGAAGGGCCGCGCCGCGGACTAGGCGCGAACCGCAACTGCGCGCTCGACGCGGTGACCGGCACGCATGTGGCGTTCATCGACGACGACGCCACGCTGAGCATCGACTTCCTCGCGTGCATGGCCGACTCGTTGCAGCATGGCGGCCAGCATCCGGAGAAGCTGATTGTTACGGGCTACGAACTGAATCGCGGCGAGCGCGTGTATGCGAACGCGACTACGTTCCTCGGTTTCCAGTCACGGCCCTATCGAACCGGCGACAATCACGACACTGTCGTCATCAACAGCGCCGTATTCCCTGCCTGGCTCTTCAAGCTGATTCGCTTCGACGAACATCTGGTCTACGGTTATGACGAAGTGGACATCGTCATGCGCGCCACGCTACAGGGAAAGTGCGTGGTGCGGCTTCTGCCGGAAGTGTTCAACTCGCATTTTCCATCGGCGGTGAATCGCGACTACTACGCGGCGTTCCTCGAAGCCTCGCGCATCTATGTGACGCATAAACGCTATCGGTGGTTCGAGCGCAACCGCCCAAAAGCCGCGCTGTACCTGACGCTCGCCGTTACGCACAATCTGCTGCACAACCTGCGCGCTCACGGTCCCAAAGGTCTTGCAAGCAGCGTGCGCACCCTCTCGCACGCCAGCAGCTACATTCGCCGATACACTCCGGAAGGACTCGCCCTACAACATGAAGATCACCGTACTCGTACCCACTTATCGTCGAACCTCGGATCTCGCTCGCTGCCTTGATGCGCTCACGCGGCAACGGCGCGCACCGGACGAAGTGCTGGTGGTGTGCCGTGGCGCCGACGAAGAAACGCAGGCGTGGCTCGTGATCGAGAAGTCGCGTGCGCGCCTGCCGCTCGTCAAGGTCGAGGTCACTCAGGGCGGTCAGGTTGCTGCGTTAAACGCGGGTCTCGATGCCGTCACGGGCGACATTGTCGCGATCACCGACGACGACGCCGCGCCGCGTCCGACGTGGCTCGAGCGTATCGAACGCCACTTCGCGAACTTGCCGGATGTTGGAGGGGTCGGCGGCCGTGACTGGGTGCACGAGCATGGCATGACGCTCGATGCCGCCGAGCCGGATGTCGGCCGCTGGCAGTTCCCAGGCCGCGCGATCGGCAATCATCATCTGGGCGTGGGAGCCGCGCGCGACGTCGACTTCCTCAAGGGCGCGAACATGAGCTATCGCGTAAGCGCGATCAGCGGCCATGCCATTCGCTTCGATACCCGCCTGCGCGGATCGGGCGCGCAGGTCAACAACGACATGGCGTTCGCGTCGGCGGTACGGCGCGCGGGCTGGCGTCTTGTATACGATCCGGCTGTGGAAGTGGATCACTATCCGGCGCAACGCTTCGACGAAGATGCGCGCGCGGTGCGTGGCAGCCGAAGCTGGGTCGCGATAGAAAACGAATCGTATAACCTGCATCTGATCGTACGCGATGAATATCGCGGCGCGCGCCGGGGTATGGCGTTGCTGTGGTTGACCGCAGTGGGACACGGCGCGTGTCTCGGCTGGGTCAATCTCGCCCGTGCGCGTTTCATCCATCGCGAAACGACGGCATTGCAGCGCTGGCGTGCGGCGCGCAGCGGCGCGGCGCTAGCGAAGCGCGATCATGTGCAGCGGCGGCTGGACAGCGTGGAAAGGGAATTCGCGGGGTAATTAAAGCGGTCAGTTGTATGGTTTAGAAAAACGGCGATCAGTTAGTCTTGGTCGCCGTTTTTTTATGCGTTTGCGGCGGCCCAGGACAGGCGAGCGCCTCGCACCACAGTCACGCCGCCGGCGCCCGCCGTGTCGACGGCCGGCTCTGCCGTTCCTCGCACTCCGCAATCGCGCGCTCATAGACCGCAAGATGATCGGCACACACGCGCTGCACCGAAAAACGCTCGAGATTTCGCTTCGCGCGCGCTGCATATTGCGCACGCACTGGTGAATCCATCAACAACCAGCCGATCTTGGCTGCCAGTTGCAAAGGCTCCTGCGGCGGCACGAGCACACCCGCGCTACCGTTCTCCAGCATCTCCGGAACGCCGCCCACCTTCGTCGCGACAATCGCGCAACCGGCTTCTCGCGCTTCGCTGAGCACCAGCGGCCCGGGTGCCTGATGTGCCGCAAACGCGAAGACATCGGCTTCAGCCAGATACGCACGGGGATCAGCCACGAATCCTGCAAACTGTACATGGTTCGCGATGCCAAGTTGTTCAGTGAGACCTTCCATCGAACCGCGATCGGGACCCTCTCCCACCAGATAAAGCCGCGCGTCCTGCGTCTGCCGAACATGCGCGAACGCATGCAGCAGATCGGCAATGCCGTTGCGCTCGAACATCGCCGCCACGCAGACCACGTTGGGACGGCGCAACTGCAATGGCCGCGGCATTGGCCGTGCAGCAAGACGCGGCGAACCGATCGTGCCGCTCGCCACCACGCTCAGGGTGTCCGCCAGCAGGCCACGCTCGAGCATTGCGTCGCCGACCGCGTGGCTCACCACAATCACGCGGTCACCAAAACGCATCAGCGAACCGCTTTTCTGGATATCGTGATGCAAGGTGGTCACCAGCGCGAAGCGGCGGCGCATGCTGCCGAAGCGCGAAATCAACGCGCCGGTCATCATGTGCGCGTGCACAACATCGGGATTAAATCGCTCGATCAGCCGCCCAAACCCCGCGATCATGGCCGGCACGCGCCAAGGCTGGCGCGACTGCTGCAGCAGCACGTGCGTGACGCCATGACGTCGCAGCAACGGCTCGAAAGCGCCGCCCGATGATGCAACCGCAACGTCGTGACCGGCGCGGGCCTGCATGCACGCCAGATCGACCATCGCGTTGACAGTGCCGTTGCCAATACATTGTGCATGCGTGGCCAGGTGAACGATTTTCATGACTTGGTCTGGTTCGAGGTTGAACGGCGCCTGGGGCGCCGGGGCCCTTCTTTCTTCTTGCTGGTGTCTTCTTGTTCGTTCAGTACGAGTCGATGGCTTCGCGATACACCGCGGCCGTCTGCGCCGCGATCACCGGCAGGTCGAAATGCGAGCGTGCGTACGCGCGGCACTCGGCTTCGCTGGGGAGAACCCGCCGGCCGAGGAGCGCTCCGGCGAGTCCTGCCCCCAGCGCCTGAAAACCGCCCGCTTCCAGCACCAGCTCCGGGCTCAGCGGCGCGACCGCTTCGGGCAAACCGCCCACGGGCGTCACGATCACCGGCGTGCCGCTCGCGAGCGACTCGATGGTGGTGAGGCCGAAACCCTCCAGCGCGGTCGTCGGCACCACCGATACATCCGCCGAGCGATACCAGAGCGGCAGCGCTTCGTCGGCGACAAAACCCGCGAGGCGCACATGCTGCGACAAACCCCGATAGTCGATACGCGCCTGCAACGCCGCCATCAGCGGCCCCTTGCCGGCGATAGTCAGCAGCACATCAGGCACTTGCTGGCGCACGAGGAACATCGCGTCGATCAGATCCTCCAGGCCCATGCGCGAGACGAGGCGGCGCACGCAGAAAAGCATCGGGCGGTCTTGCGGAAGCCCGAGCGCGGTACGTGCGGCACGCCGGTCTATATCGGTGCTGAAATGATTGACGTCGACACAACCGGGCACGATGCGGATCGTGCGTGCGTTCACGCCGTACTGCTCCTGCAACACGTCGCCAAAAGCCTGCGACAAAACAATGTGCAGATTGCCTCGCTGATACACATGTCGTTCGACCGCACGCCGCACCATCACATTCGCGTGCCCGCGCGCGCCATGCGCCGATTCATCGCCCCAGGGTCCATGAAAATGGATCACCTTCGGCACACGCGAAAACTTGCCGAGCACGGGCGCGGCGTACAGTGCGAAGTGCGCCGCGACCACGTCGGGCATACGCGCGTTGCGCAACTCGACCGCGGCGCGCCGCAAGCCTGCCACGCGCTTCGGCAAAGGTGCATCGGGTGCGGCGAACGGCGTCACCACGCCATGAGTCGACGTCCGTACGTTCTCACTTCCGGCTACCAGCCCGCGTACCGTGACGCCCTGAGCGGGCAGCGACTGTATGAGTGCGCTGACCATGCGGTCGAGGCCGCCGGGTCGTTCGTCGAACCAGTTCATGCCGATCTGCAGCGAGTCGATGGTCCGCTGTTTTGAAGGCTGGCCTGATAGGTCCGTCAAAGCCTTGCCTGAAGCCTGATTTAAAGGCTTGTTCGAACCGGCAGCCTTGCCCGCGCGATCTGCGGCGGGGGTTATCGTGCTTGCTCGCATGGTCATTGATTTAGTCGCGATATTCATGTCTTCACCGATACAGTCTCGTGGCTTGCCCGTGCATTGTGGCGAGCGGCCTTGCGTGTTGTCGCAATGTCTTCGAACAGTGCGAGATAGCGAGCTGCCATGGTCTGCCACGACAGCGTCGCGGCCAAGGCTTGCGCGGCCTGTCCCATTTCGCGCGCACGGTGCGGGTCGGTCGCGATCAGCGTGATGGCTTCGGCGAGCGCGGTTGCGTTGTCGGGATCGTCGAGCACGATGCCGCACTCCTCCGTAATCACCTCCGCGCCGCCGGCCGTGTGCACGGTGATCACCGGCAACGCAGACGCGAGCGCCTCGAGCAGCACGAGGCTCATGGCTTCATAACGCGACGGGAACACGAACGCATCGGCGCAACGCATCAGCGTGGGCATGTCGCGGATCATCCCGACGAATTGCACGCGATCCGCCACGCCGAGCGCGGCGGCCATTGCCGGATAAGGACTGTTCGCCACACCGCCAGCTACCGCGAGGTGCACGTTCGGCGGACACTTCACGAGCGCGCGCAGCACGGTATCGAGGTTCTTGCGCGCGTTGCGAAGATCGCCGGCGAACAACAGCATGAACGGCTCTTCGGGCAGCTTGAAGCGCTCGCGCTGCGACGTCTGCGACAAGTCCGGCGAGAACTCCACGTTATCCACGCCGTTATGGATCACGCGAATTTTGTCGCGCGACATGCCGAGCGTCACCAGTTCCGCGCTCACTTTCTCCGACACCGGCACCAGCACGCGTGCATGCCTGAATGCCCAGCGTTCACACCACGCGTTGAGCCGCGTGAACAACAGTTGATACGCGGCGTAGATGCCCCCGGTCAGGCGAAACGGGTAATAACCGCTTTCATACCAGCCGGTGTGGACGAAGTGGATTGCGTTGACATCGGAACGAGTCCACGCAATAAAACCGTTGACCTGCACCACGTCGAATTCGTGCCGGTGCGCGCGGATCCATGCCGCCGCGCGCAACGCGAACACCTGATACTGGAGCAGGCGCGTGGGCACGCGGCTCGCGGGCAGGCGGGCGACAGTGATGCGCGGATGCCGGCTCAACGTTTCGTCGACCGTGGTACTGAGCAGCGTGACCGAATGGCCCGCGACGAGCGCGGCCTGAACGACCTCGTAGTTGACGCGCCCCTGTCCGTCGTTCCTGCCGACGGTATGGGTGACGATGAGTAGATTCATGCGGTCCTCGTTGGATACTGAGTGTGCTGCCGTGCTGTCCGATGGGTTGGAGGCCCCTTCAGGTTGACCGCGCTGACCGGGCCGATCGGCGACGGCGCTCATGTGCGCAGCGTGGAAGGCTGCGCAATGTGCTGCTGCGCCGCGGTTCCTGTTGTTGCGCGGCCGGGAGCCGCCGGCGCGGCCGAAGCGGGCCGATGGTCCTGACGAACGGCGGCTGAGCGCGCCGGCTCTTGAATTTCGCGTGCATAGCGCCAGCCGGTAACCGGCAACATCACACCGATGAAAAAGAACATGCCTCCCGAACCGATCAGCGTGTTGACGAACACCATCATGGCCAGCACACCGAAGGCGGCAGCCGTGCCGGCCACGGCGAAGCGGTCGCTTTTCCGGGCGAAGCTGGCAACAAACGCGCGCAATATCAGCATCAGCAAACCCGCTGCATAGAGCAGCGTGCCGGGCCATCCGAGCACGTACGGCACCTCCATCAAGCCGCTGTCGAAGTCGACGTTATTCGACGATCCATCGCCCGAGAGCTTCGAGCCGAGGCCCGTCATGCCGAGACCCTGCCCCGCAATATTGGTCGTCATCTCGGAGAGGAAGTGGTTGTAGATCTCGGTGCGAACCTGATAGCTGTAGTCGTTGTCGAGCTGGGTCACCGTGGAGAAGCGCGCCATCGCCTTGTCCGAGATTTCATCGACCATAGCGACCGGCGAACACAGCAGCACGATCACCGCGATACCGCCGACCAGCCGCAAGCGGCTGCGGCCGTCGAGCATGACGAACAGATACACGAGCCCGATGGCGAGGCCGCCGACCACACTGCGCGACATCGTGCCGATCAGGGCGGGCACGGCTAGGCCGCCCGCGAGGAAGGCCATCTTGTTGCGTGCGGCGAGGGTCATCAGCAGGCAGGCCATCATTGCGATGGCGAACGGGCCCGACGAATTCATGGTGCTCGCGACCCGCATGCCGAACGGCAGCGGCACGCCTTCCGAAACCATGCCCGACTGCAGCAGCCAGAACGCGTCCCAGGGCGGCGGACTGACATACTGGAACACCCCGTATAAGGCGATCACGAAGCCGCCGAACACGAAGGTCTTGAGCATCGTGCGGTGATATTCGGGGTAATGCCGCCACGTAACCAGGATGTGAAACGCGATCAGGACCGGGAACAGCCACGAGATCAGCGTATAAGACGCGGCTGCGATCCCGGCGCCGACCATGCCGATCACATAGCCATAGAAGATGCCGAGCACGATCAACGTGAGCGGGATGGCACGCCGCTGCATCAGCACGCGAAAATGGGTCAGCAGGTTCATGCCGCACAGCGCGGCCGCGATCACCGGCGCGAGCATGATGAGGCTGCGGTCGCTGAACATGCCGTTGAAGAAGTCGGACAGGCGCCGCACTTCCGGTGTCAGGAAGAACAGCCACACGACGAATGAGAGATAGTGCGCAGGCGAACGTTTGTAGAGCAGCGCCGCAACCGCAACGGCCCCCGCCGGATAGAACAGCTCGAGCACACGGCTCTGATGCAGCACGAGCAACAACGCTGTGAGCGCCGCGAAGGCCAGCGGCGCAATCATCAGCCGACGCCGCCGGCTCAGCTCGGCGCGCTGCTTCGACTTCGCGGCATCGGCCGCGAGCTTCGCCGCGCGGGCCGCTTTCGCGGCCGCCGAGGGCGCTGACGCCATCTTCTCGCGCTGCGCCATCCACGGGGTCTTCCACGTCTCGACGCGCCCGCCCTGCGACTCGTCTCGCACATTCGTGATCGAAACACTCGACATCGTTAAATCCTGATAAGGAGAGGTCGGCGTCGTGTTCGTGCAGTGCACGTCACTCGCGT
>Ga0185299_10005865_pt1 | contig 13453 bp, 9 predicted proteins | sample PaiPotPPA55metaG_FD_128002 | JGI IMG/M metagenome (GOLD analysis project Ga0185299, IMG submission 128002) | Iron sulfur acid spring bacterial and archeal communities from Banff, Canada, to study Microbial Dark Matter (Phase II) - Paint Pots PPA... ...
GTCCGGACTGGCCCGCCTCGGATTGGTCGTCGAGCACTCCGTGACTCGGAGAAGCCGGGCGCTCGAGGGAATGAATGATCAGCGCCGCCTGGCTGTGTTTTCGAAACGCGCCGATCCACTGCTCATAGCCGCGAACCACACGCTCGGCAGCTTGCTGCGCCGCATCCGGCGCCAGATCGGCGAAGTCACGCCATAACTCGGGCGCGGCCTGGTCGGCGCGCACGGCCAGCACGACCGCGTTCGGTGCGAAGCGGTAGAGCGTACTCTGGCTGTCGAGCATGTCCTGCACGTAGGTGTTGAAATCGCCGACATGGACTTCCAGATCGATACCATACGCGAATGCTTCCGCCCGCAGCAGCGGCACGATGGGCTCAACGGTGAACGAGCGCAGAATCGCCAGTTTAAATTTCGTAAGAGCGAGCTTGTCGCCCAACTTCTCGCGCGCCTTTTCGCGCAACTTGTCGCGTAACTCGTCGAGCCGCGAAGTCACGAAGCTCGCCGTGCCCGAGGCAGGATCACGCCGCCAAAGTTCGGCCAGGCGCCGCGCGGCAAGATCGAAAGCGCCTTCGGCGATCAGCTTATCGACTTCCGCGCGCAGGTTTGACGGATCATGCTCAGCAGGCGTCGAGTTGGAAATCGGGTGTGACATTGAAGTAGTAATCGAATCAGCGTTCCAGATACTCGATCAGCAGACGGTTCTTGGTGTAAATCCAAGCGATGCGCCTGCCGTCGAACGCGACCGCGGGCATCGGCTGTCGCGTGACAATCGCTCCCAGAGCGCGCGCGTCGGCAAGCGCCGTCTCCAGATTATCCACGACATAACAAACGTGGTGTAGGCCGCCTCCTTTGGCGGCGAAGGAGTGCACCGGCGATTGTTCGTCGGCCGGTTCCACCAGTTCCCAGATCGGATCGCCCGCGCGCCGGCTCATGAGGAATGTGACGCGAACCCCCTGGTTGGGATCGTGAAAAACATGCTCGTCCCAATCCGCCTGCACCATGCTGGCGAAGCCCCGCACGGAATTTGGAATCGAAGCGACCACAAAGCCCACGTGGTGAAACGCGCCTTCGGGCTGCCATGTTAGGGATATCGCATTCATCTGCTGAGATCATTACTGGTGGAGCGAAACCCAACCTACCTCGGACTTGGCATCGCACTCAACAATGCCCAAACGCCTTTGTCGGTGATGCGGACAAGCGGAACTATCCGATCCTCAGGACCGCACCGACTCCGCCACTTGCACCGGTTCCTCTTCGAGTTCGAGCGCAGACATGTTGGCGAACCGTCCGACGGGCGTATGCAACTTCAGCCAAAGCTTACTGCCGAGAAAGGCGGGATACATTCCGCGCATCCACGCTTGCCGCAAGCTCCGACGGCGCTCGGCGGCGGAAAGTGACAGTTCGTAGCCATTTTCCTGCAGGCATTCGCCGACAGTTGCTTCGATGGCGGCAACATCGGCGTGCGCCAGGCGTTCTTTCCAGCGGCCGAGGGGGTTGAGTTTTTCTTTCGCGCTTTCTTCGCGAAACGAAGAGTTCGTTTCCGAGAGCCGGCCCAAGCCAGCGCTCTGAATCCGATCGTAGTCCAGATCGTGATCGAGGAAGCCGCCGAGTTTGCCAAGCGTTTCGCGCGGGCTGGTGATTAGGTCTTCGTAGCGGATCTCTATGTAGTCGGCAGGGAATCTGCGGCCATCGGCGCGGCCCTTGTCAACCATCCACTCCCAGTACAGCGAAGTCGCCACCAGGCTTTCAGTTTGGTTGCGGTCCCACGGTAGTGGCGTGAAGCCGCCCATTTTCTTGAGCGAGAGGGCAATGTCGCGCCCGTCGCGGATGATGTGCACAAACAGCGCGTTGGGAATGTCGCGCTTCACGCGCTCAACGTGCAGTACATTGTCAGGATCGTACACCGCCCAACGCTGCACTTGCTGGCTCCGGGCCACAGTATCCATGACCACGCGGATGAAGTCTCCGCCGGTGCGGCATTCGTCCAGGATGCGCTCCGACAATTGTTCGGCATCGAGGCCGGTGCGCCGAAAACCCTTGCTCCGGAGCCATGTCTCGAGGATATTTTCACGGTGCGCGCGGCTCTTCATGGAACCGAAGCGGGGAATCAGAATTTTGTAGATCGGTAGAAACCCGCGGTAAATGGCAAACCCGCCGGAGGACAATAACATGTCATACAACAGGTTCGTCCCAGAGCGGTGGCATCCCATCACGAAGACAGGAGAATGTTTGCGATCGCTTGGGCTGGGCGTGGGCACCCTAAAAATCTTATCACGCAAGCCGCCCCAGACTGTTTGATACCCTTGTTAAAACAAGGGTTACCGAAGTCACGCGAAATTTGGATAATTCCGAGGGTTATGTAGGGGGCACCGCTTAAATTGAGGAGGAGTTTTTCGAGATATACTTCTCGGCGAAAGGTTGGGCACTCGGCCGACGCAGGCTCTATACGCGTGTTTGCTCGATGGCAAGCCCGAGTAGGGATCACAACCGATGCAATCGCGCGTCGAGAAAGCAACCACCATGAGCCAGATAAGCGAGAGCCAACCCACGCAACTCGATTCGATTCCGACTGCGGACCTGCCGCAGCGCTACTCACCCTACGCAATCGTGCTTATCGCGGTCGGGGCCGTTTTGCGCACGATCTCATTCTTCTACTCGGACAATAGCGGCGGAGATGCTTGGGCGCGTCTGTCGTTAACGGCGGAGTGGTTGAAGCATCCGGTGTTTAAAGTGGGGTACGGGGCATATCCTCCGGGGCACTTCTGGCTGATCGGACTGTTTACGCTTCTATTTCACGACGTGGTGTTCGCGGGCAGATTTCTGAGCCTGGTCACGGGTATTGGCTCCCTTTACGTTATCTGGAAACTCGCCCGCAATCTCTACGGCGAACCATCGGGCGTGCTCGCGCTGGCGGTTTTTGTTTTCTACAGTCTTCATATCGGATACAGCACGACCTCGTCGGCCGAGGTCAGCTACCTGTTTTTTCTGCTGACGGGGCTGATGTTCTTTTTCGGTTACTTCCGCGACGACTCACGACCGCTCTGGCAATTGGCGGTGGGCGGGCTCAGCCTTTCCGTGGCCGAAACCATCCGTCTGGAAGCGTGGGCGATCTTTTTTGGGCTGGGAATCATCCTTGCAATTCTTGCTTATCAGGATCAGGCGTCGAGCCCTGGATGGTTCGGGCGCTGGCTAAAGCCCGTGCTCACTCTGGGTCTGACCGCGGGCGCATGGCCGATCTTCTCCATGGTGTATAGTGCGATTCTCTTCCACGATCCCATGCTCGTGCTGAGCCAGCACAACACACTCGTCACGGGATGGTTCAAAGCGCACCCGGTCCCGGTCGGATACCAGTTGGCGCTCGGGCCCGGGGCTCTCCTGATCAGCCTGTCGCCAGTGGCCGTGCTGGCGGCGATCTATGGGTTCTTCAAATCGTGGTCGTCGCGATTGGCGGCTTCGTTTGCCTTGCTCACCTTGTTCTTTGCCCTGGTGCAGAACTACGAGATCGCCACGGGAAAACTCCTCGCCATGGCGCGCTACACGATGACGCTGGGCGCAATGTCAGCCGTGATCGCGGGCTTTGGCCTCGAACAATTATGCGCGAAGTTTTTGCCGGGGAGGTTGCGGGTGGCCTACGGGCTGGTGATTGCGTTCCTGATCGCGAATCTGGGGATTGTGTTTTTCCTGAGCGAGCATCCCAACCGCTTCGCGTCGAAAGTAGCGTCGATTGCGCCGCGTCTTCATTACTCCCCACACATTTTCGGTGTCGCGCACTACCTGCGTACCCACATGGGGGCCAGCGACTCGGTCGTGATCGATGACTACAACGAGGAGTCGAACGTGGTGGCGCAAGCAGCGGGCATGCCTTTGATCACAGGGGACCGGGCCTTCAAGGCGAACACCGCCTACGATCAGACTGTCGACCAATACATCGCCAGCCGAAAGCCGCGTTTCGTGGTGTATTCCGACCAGGGCACGCTGCGCCGCTCGCTGAATCTGCCGCCGGAATGCGGAAACGCAAGAATTGAGGGCATGGACTACCAATGCACGTTTACGAACCCGATCTACCGCATTTATCAGCTCCGGGAGCCTGGCAAGAATTGATCCTTCCGGCTGAACGCGCGCCTCGGATCCCGGCTGTCGTTCAATGTAACTCTTAGGAATAGTCCCGGTGAAATCAGGTGGTGCTGCGTAGAGGTGCCGGACTAGCTTCCATAGAATTGCTCTTCAGCTTAGATGAGACGCGTCCTTCGCCTGCGGCGAGGGCTCGTACTTTGGCTCGGTTGAAGCGCCAGGTTCGGTTGCGCACTCGACACGCATTTTTGGTGACAAGAAACGCCACGAAGATTTCCGCTCGTCGTAGAACCGAGAGGCGTTCCGGCTTCCATGCTTCTGCGTACTCAGCTAAGAGCGGGTCAGAGGTTAATCGTCCAAGTACCTCTAGCAATGCGCGGTTTAGCGAGTGATAGGGACCCGGGCATAAATAGGCACGGGATCCGTACCAACTCCAGCACTTTCGATAGTCCCAAGTTGGGAGCATCGCTCGTAGACCCTTGATTCCGTCGGTGAACAACTTGCCCGTTGCCGGGTCTCCCGTCTCTACGTATAAGTCGTATAAGCCGAGCAGCGAAGTCATAAAGCCATCCTGAATCCCGGGCGTCCCTTGCCCGGGTAACTCGCTATAAAGGACACCCGAGGGCAACGGTTCCCGCACCCCGCCTTCGCGAACATCGAGCGCGAAGATCCGCGTCGCGCCTTGCAGAAGTCTAAGTAGGTGTGGACGCCCTGTGAGGCGGTAGCCACGAACCAGCGCGCTGATCACCAGGCCCTGGTCGTAAGCTGAGATCCACGGAGACTTGAGAAGCGTCTTGCCTTGCAGGATATCAAAGTTGTTGGTCCAGACAACCGAACCATCGGCGCGGACGACCGCGTTGGACTCTAGCCAGCTCACCTGCTTGAGGAACGACTCGAGGCTGGCTTCGTCGTGGTGACGTAGGAAGTGCCCGAGTTGGACCAGTCCCCACCACGCGATGTAGGCGGGCTTATAGACCACTCCGGCCAGCCGGTTGCGGACTTTCGGGACTCCGGTGGGGTCCATTCTCATGATGGACCAGGAGAGTTTCTCGCTGTAAAGATAGTAGTGAAGAGATTCTTTTGCGCCCGCGTCGGGATCGACCTCAAGCGGGTAATCGAAGCGAAACCGGAGTATCTCGTTCCGCAGTGCGCGCAGGGCATAGCGTAGCGATTCCAAAGAGTCGGTGGTGTCGTTCATCGCGTTGCTCCGGGGCACTGAGTCGGAATTTCTTTCTTGATCCAAAAAATCGCACCATAGTACACCCGTTTCGCCTGTTCGACACTTGTGAAATGATTTTCATCGGGAGCACACGAACTGATCTACCGCATCGATCACCTCGCGGCCCCTGTCAAGAATTGATCCTTCTGGCTTAACGCACGCCTCGGATCCCGGCCAACACGGCGTCGACATCGGCCCCAGGATCGCGGCCATCGGTCGCTTTACCCTTCAGCTTGCTGTTGGCGGCTAGATGATAGTCGCCATCCAGGCCGTGGTTCAGCTTTGCGAACCCGACTGATTCCAAGCTGTCTACAATGGGATTCCCCTCCGGCCAGTCGGGCTTCTGTCCGCGGATGCTGCCGCCTCCCGCTAACACGTTTCCGCGAAATGCGCTGTTCCCCTTCCAGCAGGCTTCGATTCGGGTCTTCGGCGTGGCTCCCGGGAAAGACGAGCAATTCTGCTCAGGAGTTCCACCCATCGGCCACATGGCATACCGGCCCACATCCGCGATCGTATTCGTCCACGTGATGTTGTACATTTGCGGTGGGTCGTTTGGATCTTTCTGCGGTGGCCCTCCCATGATCATTAGGTCTTTCGGTTCCGTCATGGGGATAAAGGTGAGGTGGTCCACGACGACATCGTGCATTGTCGAATCTTTGGGCGAGCCGCCCCGCGGCCCACTCAAGTTGTTGAGAGCGCCGCCACAAGCCTTGCCGCACTCGGGATAGCCGAGTCCTTCGGCCACGATGTCGTGAATCGAGTAGGAATTGCCCGGCGCCGGCTTAACTTTATCCATGGGGTTTGCGATCTGCAAAACCTGGTTCACTTTGCGGACCCATACATAACGGATGGTGACGTCGGAGACCGCGCAATCCGGACACGTAACTTCTCCCGTAATCTTGTTCACATTATTGCGCGGCGTTAGGACGATTGCCGGTCCCACCTGACTAAACCCGCCCCAGGAATTTTCCAGATAGTTTGCTTCGAACAACACTCTGTGGGCGTTCTTGAGTTCGAACAGATTCTTTACGATCGGCGTCGGTTCTTTGTGATCGGGAGAGTTCGGGTTCCAAAACATCGGCTTGAACATGTGGTTACGGCGGATCTCGATATCTTCCGGGCGCACGCTGGACGCCGCGCCTCCCAAGAGAAAGTTCTCACCGCTCGCTTCCAGGAAGTTGTCAACGATCTTCAAAGCGTGAGTTGGAAGGTCGCCATTGCCCCCGCCGATGGCCGTTGCATCGGTGCAAGTCCCCGTCCTGGCTGTGCAAGTGAAGCTGTTGAAATAGGAATGAATCACCGCAACGTAGGACGAATCCTTGATGCCGAGCGCGTGTGCGAGTTCCACTCCATCAGTGCCGTGAACCCAGTTTCGGTCGAAAATCAGATGATCGCCGCCGTTGGTGAAAAGCAGGCGGGCAATTTTCCGGCCCTCTAAAGGAACCCATTCGATGCCAATGAAACGATAATGATCGCCAAACTCGATACCAATCTCGGGCTTCACCACGATGGTGGCCATCAGCTTGGCCGCACCGGTAGCGGGTTGTGCATAAGGGGGGCGGCCAGTCAGGCTGGCGACACCGCCCCAGGCGGGGGAAATCCGGGTACCCTCCGGCGGCAGTTTGGAATCGGGCGTGTCGGTTCGCACCGTGATGTAGTGCCGGTCGTCGCAGTTTTTCTTGGGGAATTGTTTGATTGGGAACGATGCGCCGGCTGCCAGTAGCAGCACATCCCCGCATTTGGCGCCCTCGAGTGCTTCGGCGAGATCCGAGTTTGCTCCCACACGGATTTGCCTGCCCGGGGAGGGGGTACCGTCGAGCCCCGTGTAGTAACAGGTCTTCGGGAGTTCGGCGGGGCCGTCCGTCGCGCCAAATTTAGCGACATTGCCTCTGTCGCAGTATGCGTTTTCACCTTCGGGCGGAGGCGCTGCCACCGTAAACCGGGCTGGTTCGCTAGCCTTCGCTCGTGCGTTCGCAGCAGACTGGCCCCACGCTGGCGTCAGCGAAACGGCTGCGATCAACAGCGCCAGCAGAGGGCTCAAGTGGTAAGACTCGGTGCGAGTCAGAGAGGCTGGTTCAGCAGAGATACAGAGATTGGGCTGAGAGTAAAACAAAGGCATAATCCTCCTCGGTAGATACCGCAGTCTGCCGCGCTGGTGAGGAACGGAATAACGCGTGACGGCTTGCTGTCGAGAAGGATTATACCGCGAAGGAAATTGCGCGTTGAACGCGGGGAAAACGGAGTGCGGGCCAGCTGGACCGGCCCGCACTCGCGGTTGCGTTATTCCACTCCCTGAGTGGCGGCGTTCACGGCGTCGATGTCGGCGCCGGGATCACGGCCGTCGCTGCCTTTTCCCTTGTAAGGACTGCTTGCCTGGAGGTGATAGTCGCCCCCGTTGCCATTGTTGTAGTTCACGAATCCCACGTCGTTGACCGTCGCCGGGAAGAAGTTTCCGCTAGGCCACTTGCTGGCCGGAAAAGCTTGGGGCGTGGCAGCCAGGACGTTGTTGGTAAAGGTGAAGGTCTTGAAGCAGGCAACCATGACCGTCAACGGAACGTCGGCAACCGCGCAGTTGTTGACGCCTCCCGCCGACCAGACCGGGTACGTCGGAACGACGACCAGGTTGTCGGAGAAGTTGAGCGCGTACATCTCCGGAAAATTCAGGCTGTTCGCGATCCCCAGCAGGTGACCATGTTGGTCCGGGAAGCCGGTCACATGCCGGATGCTGATGTTGTTCAGGGTTTGTGTGGGCCAAAAGTTCATCACCAGGAACAGGCCGCCGCCACCTTTGTACTTGGCGCCGTCGATGTCATCGACGATGATGTCATGGATGCTGTAACGCTCGCCGGCTTGCGCGCCGAAATTGGCCACCACGACATTGGCGATGTTTAATCCCGCGGCCGTGTGGCTGATTTTGTTGTAGCGAATCGTGATGTCCGTCGCTTCGCATACGGAACAGAGGTTACCCTGCTGGCTGCTCTTGTTGTAGTCGTTGCGTGGCGTGATCAGAATCGATTGCCCGTATTGCGAGAACCCGCCCCACGAGTACTCAAGAATGTTGCCTTCGAACAGGATGCGTGTTGCATTCTTGATTTCAAAGAGATTCTTCACCACGAAGGGATTGCCATTGTACCCTCCCACAAAGCCCGGTTCGCCTTTCCGCCACTGCGGAACCTTGTAGAGGTGGTTGCGGCTGATGGTAATGTCGGCGGGAACGATGGTTGCCGCTGAGCCACCGAAGAGAATGTTCTCGCCTGCCGCCTCCAGGAAGTTGTTCTCGATCTTCCATGGGCCGCTCGCGTTATTGCCGGTGCCGCCTCCCATGGCGCTAGAATCCGTGCATGTCCCGGTAACCGCCGTGCAGTGAAAATCGTTCAGGTAGGAATCCACGATGGACACATGGGTGAGGCCGCGAAGGGCGACGCCGCGACGGGTTTCGTCCTGCGCCGTCCCGTGGATCCACGACCGGTCTATGATGATGTGATCGGCCGGGGCGTCTTGCGACGGCGCAATCAGCGCTACGACCGGAACCTTGTCCGCCGGTCGCGTTATCTCCAGGCCGATGAGACGGTAGTGATTGGCTCCGCTGGCGAAAACGATCGGGCCGTCTCCCATGCTTACCGAATGGGAAATCTTGGCCAATACGTTTTGCGGTTTGGGGCAGCTATAGGCCGGACGATTGGGCAGCGAAGCTACCCCGGCATAGCAGGGCGTGACTCGCTGGCCTTCCGGCGGAAGGGCGCTATCGGGAGCACTGGTACGAATAATGATCCAGTGCTGGTCGTCGCACGGTTTCGCGGGAAGTGTCAGCTTAGTGGAGTAGGTGGCCCCGGCCTGGAGCTGGATTGTGTCTCCGCACTGGGCGTTGTTGATCGCTGTCTGCAGGTCGCTAACGGCACTGAGCGGGGTAAGACCGCCGGGCGCGGGAGTGTCCGACATCGCACTGGGATCGGTCACTCGCGGAAGTTCCGCGGGACCATCGAAATTGCTGCCGCCCGTTGTGGTCATACTGAAATTACCCGTTGCAGTCTTGGCGTTGGCGTCGGTGACCATGACGGTCAAGCTGAATGTGCCGACGGCAGTAGGCATGCCGGCAAAATTTCCGTTCGCATTCATCGCGATTCCTGGCGGGGGAGCGCCTGCGGAAATCTTCCAGCTATAGGGCGTGGTTCCGCCGGTCGCACTGAAGACTTCGTTATAAGTATTCCCCAGCTGGCCCTGGGGAAGATTGCCAGTTGTAATTGTCAGCCCCTGGGTGCTCGCCGGGTTAACGGTGACTGCGGTGCTGGCCGACTTCGACGAGTCAGCACTACTGGTGGCTTTGACGACCACGCTGGTTTGCGAGGTTACCGTTGGGGCGGTATAAAGACCGCTGGCATCGATCGACCCTGCCGTGACCGACCATTTCACACCGCTATTGGAAGTTCCGCTGACCGTGGCCGTGAGCTGCTGCTTCTGATTTGAGAACAAAGTTGCGTTGGCTGGAGACACGCTGATCTTGACCGTGCTGCCGCCACTGCCGCTGCCGACGCTAATCACGAAAGTCTTATTCCCCTGATCGAGGTTCGGGGCATCGGTCACAATTACCTCAAATGAGAAGGTGCCCGCGCTTGTTGGCTTGCCCGAGAACGAACCTGTCGTTGGGTTCAAACTGATCCCCGGGGGAAGAGCGCCGGTTTTCACCGAGAAATGGTAGGGGAATTTTCCGCCACCCACTGCGAGCACAGCATTGTAAGACTCACTGACCGTGCCGGCGGGGAAATTTCCGTAGAGATTCAGGTTGTTCGGGGTCGCGGTAGTCGGCGCGCCGGCGGCTTGCGCCAGCGTACTGCACGAGGTGGTCGTCAACGCGACCGCCAGCAAAAGGATCAAAACGCTCAAGCGCGGTGCGAGCGCAGGGGAAACTCTGGAATGACATTTAAGAAGAGCATCTTCTGATTTAAACGTTGCAAACATTGTGAGCCCTCGACCTTACAGAATTTGGGGGACTAGTCGATTGTCCTCACGCTCAATCTATCGGGATGAGGTACCGGTTCCCAGATGCCAGAAGTTCATCGGTGACGTAGTTAGTGCATGCGGGCGCTGTGTGTCCAGATTCGCATTCGTCCCTGTCCGCCAGTGTTTTATCGAACTGAGCGAAAACAGGTGCAGGACGGGCGGTCTGGGCGATTCTGTTATTCCGAAATGGCTTGGAAAATGAGGCGGAAAGCAGGGGAAACTAAAGTAACCAACGTTTAGGGTTTACTTGCGGGGTTCCCCAGCAGGACCGCGCGCAGGTGATCGTACGCGTGGTTTCCGAGCAGGCGCTGTGCGCTGCGGCGGGCCCGATGCTGCAGGCGTTTCTGCCACAACCCGCGGCCATGGCAGGTGGCGGCGAACTCCTCGATGGTGAGATCTCGCAGCATAGCTACGCGGCCGAGTTCGTAAGGGCTGGTGCGGGACGAGTTCGCATAAAACTTGCTGTTGGCAACGGTTGTGAATCCGGCGTGCCGCGCCATCTGGAGCGTGCGCTGGTCGTAGCGTCCTCCGGGACAAGAGAAGTGTTCGATTGGGTGTCCGACGATATTTTCGATCAGGAGCTTCGCATCCACGACTTCGCGCTTCAGTTCCGGTTCCGTGAGATCGGAGAGATAAGGGTGTGTCATCGAATGGCAGCCGATCTGAAAACCTTGCGCGTCGAGATCGCGCACCTGGCCGGCACTGAGGTAACCGGGCGTGCCTAGGAATCCAGCAGTGAGGTAGAAGGTTGCGTTGAAGCCGAACGCGCGGAGCAGGGGCGCGGCGGCGATAAGATCGGTCTCGCAGCCGTCGTCGAATGTGATACAAACGCTCGGCTGGGCAGGGTAGCGAACAGCCTCGCCAACGTTGAGGCCGCGCCATCCGGATTCTTTAATCCAAGCCATCTGGCGGCGGAAGATTTCCAGTGGCAGAATGTAGCGCAGGTAGCCGGGTTCGGACTGGCAGAGCTTGCGACCAGCGACCTCCAGTTCGTGGTACATCAGGAACACAATGTGCGATGAGGACATGATGTTTCTTCGCCGGTAGAGACGAGACTTGCCCCGTCTTCCTCGGGAGCAGCGAAATCCAGTTGCGCCGAAGACGCGGCAAGCCGTGTCTCTACGGTTCGGATCGCTTGTCGCTGCCGACCGTCTGCGCGTGCCGGTCTAGCAGGAGGAGCAGCGGATCGCGTAGAAACGGGCTCCCCGCCAGCAGGCCGGAGATCAGCGGATTTTTCTGGTTGCAGCGCAGCGGAGAATTATCGAGTTTCAGTACCCAGCCTCCGGCGCTTTCGACCAGCGCCGCCCCGGCGGCAACGTCCCACTCATTTTTCGGAACCAGCGTGAATGTAAGATCAGCGCGACCGGCGGCGACCAATCCGAGTTTGTAAGCGACCGACCCCATGGGACGAATGTTGAACTCGGCAGACTCGAACTGCTTCCATTCGCCGCGCTTCACTTCGCTGCGGCTGGCAAGCACGAGCGCACCGTGAAGATCCTTGCGCTGGCTCGGTTGCGAGGGCTTGCCATTGTAGGTCACGCCAGTTTCGTGCGAGCCGAGGATGAGTTCGTCGGTTGCCGGATTGCAGATTCCGCCAGCGACCGGAATTCCATTCTCAACCATGGCGATCGAAACGCAGAACTCGGGGATGCCTTGCACGAACTCGCGAGTGCCGTCGAGCGGATCGACGACCCAGATGCGCTGTTTGTCGAGCCGAGTGAAGTCGTCCACGGTCTCTTCCGAGAGCCAGCCTTCGCCCGGCCGGAGAAGGGTCTTGCGCAGAATGTCGTCGACCGCGCGGTCGGCTTCGGTAACGGGATCGTGTCCAACTTTGTATTCGGTTTCAATGGCGCCGGGGGTGAAGCGGTTGAGCACGGTCCGCGCCGCTTCAAGTGCGGCGTGAATGCGTTCAAGTAGTTCTTGCGAATTGGATGAAGAAGACATTAATGCTCCGAAAGTCAGGTCTTAGGTTTTAGGTCTCAGGTCTCAGGTTCCAGCTCGCAGCTTCGTGTCTGGGCCTGAGACCTGACACCTACCTGCTACCTGGTTTTTCACGCCCACAACATTCTGGCTCCCGTCATCAGCAAAACCGTACACAAGATTCTCCGCAGCCAGAGTACGGGAACTCGTGTGCTCAGGTGCGAGCCGAGCATTCCGCCAGGGATCGAGCCAATCAGCAAGGCTCCTACCAGATGCCCGTCGACGTTGCCCGCACGCCAGTGCAAGAGGCTGGTGACGCCGGTCAGAATCACGGCGTGGGTAATGTCGGTGCCGACCATGATTTTAGGCGCGAACGAATAAAACAAAAGAAGCAACATCATGATGATGCTGCCCGACCCGACCGAAGTGATGCCGACCAGGAACCCGCCGACTAATCCAATGACACTCATGCCGGCAAACGATTTCATGGTGGGCTCGCGCTTGGCGAGATGCTCTTCAATCCGTCCCTGGAACAGAAGCAGCGTGGGAATCAACACTAGCAGCAGTCCTACGGCGGATTTGATGAAGTCGTTAACGCCGGCGCCATACACGTGGCGCAAGTGCTGCAGAAACGTTACGCCGAGGTAAGAGCCAGGAATGCTGCCAACCGCCATCGCCAGAACGACTCTTTTCCGCACTGTTCCTTTGCGGAAGTGCATGATGCTGGCGGGAATCTTGGTGAAAAAGTTGAACAGCGCGTCGCTGCCGACAGCGACAATGGCGGGCACACGCAGGCCGAAGATGAGCATGGGTAGCAGCAATACACCGCCGCCCAGACCCGTCAAGCCGATCAGCGTTCCTACGATGAAGCCGATCAGCACTTTTAGCAGCAATAATTCCATGCCGTCTCTTGGTAAGTTCTCAGTTCCCAGTTCTCAGTTCTCAGTTCTCAGTAAACCAAAACCAGGTTAAGGAACTGAGAACTGAGAACTGAGAACTGGGAACTGTTTTTCTAGCTGTTGCCGTTGGCGCCGACAAAGCCCTCGCGCTCAAGGTGCAGAATGATGGTCTGCGCCGCTTCCTCGGGGCTCAGCTTGGCGGTGTCAATCACGACTTCGGCATCGGTTGGCGCCTCGTACGGATCCGAGATGCCGGTGAATTCCTTGACGATGCCGGCGCGAGCCTTGGCGTACAGGCCTTTGCGGTCGCGCTGTTCACACACTTCGATCGAGGTGGCAGCGTGAACCA
>Ga0185299_10005871_pt1 | contig 13441 bp, 14 predicted proteins | sample PaiPotPPA55metaG_FD_128002 | JGI IMG/M metagenome (GOLD analysis project Ga0185299, IMG submission 128002) | Iron sulfur acid spring bacterial and archeal communities from Banff, Canada, to study Microbial Dark Matter (Phase II) - Paint Pots PPA... ...
ACAAAGCCCAATTTCTTGATGCCGTCTTCTTCCGCGGTGACGACAACCCGCACCGTTCCACCGTTTTTCAGCCGGCCAAACAACACTTCATCGGCAAGCGGTGTCTTGATCGCCTGTTGTATGACGCGCGCCATCGGCCGCGCGCCCATCTGCTCGTCGTAACCATGTTCGACCAGCCAATTGCGCGCCTCGTCGGTGAGTTCGATCGTGACATTGCGGTCGGCGAGCTGCGCCTCGAGCTGCATGATGAATTTGTCGACGACCTTGACGATGACCTCGGCCGGCAGATGCCTGAACGTCACGACCGCGTCGAGACGGTTGCGGAATTCCGGCGCGAACATCCGGTTGATCGCCTCTAAATCCTCGCCTTCGCGCCTCGAGCGGGTGAAACCATAGGCGGCGCGCTGCATGTCGGAGGCGCCGGCATTCGTCGTCATGATCAAGATGACGTTGCGAAAATCGATGGGCTTGCCGCTATGATCGGTGAGCTTTCCGTGATCCATGACTTGCAAGAGGATATTATAAAGATCGGGATGCGCCTTTTCGATCTCATCAAGCAGCAGGACACTATGGGGATGCTGATCGATCGCATCGGTCAGAAGACCGCCTTGATCGAAGCCGACATAGCCCGGGGGCGCGCCGATCAGTCTTGAAACGGTGTGGCGCTCCATATATTCTGACATGTCGAAGCGCACGAGCTCGACGCCGAGGCTGATCGCAAGCTGACGGGCGACCTCGGTCTTGCCAACTCCGGTCGGCCCCGAGAAGAGATAGCTACCGATCGGTTTCTCGCCGTCGCGCAAACCGGCGCGGGCCAGTTTGATCGCCGATGTCAATGCCACGATCGCCTCGTTCTGGCCATAGACGACGCGCTCCAGCGTCTCGGTCAGATGTTCAAGAACCTCGGCATCGTCCTTGGAAACGGTTTTGGGAGGAATCCGCGCCATCGTCGCGATGGTGGCCTCGATTTCCTTGATGCCGATTGTCTTTTTCCGCTTTGGTTCCGGCAGAAGCATCTGGCTTGCCCCGGTCTCGTCGATCACGTCGATCGCCTTGTCCGGCAATTTGCGGTCATTGATATAGCGCGCCGAAAGTTCCACTGCCGCCTTCACGGCTTCGTTGGTGTAGCGAAGCTTGTGGAACTCCTCGAAATAGGGTTTTAGCCCCTTCATGATTTCGACGGCGTCGGGAATCGAGGGTTCGTTGATGTCGATCTTCTGGAAGCGGCGCACGAGAGCGCGATCCTTTTCGAAATATTGCCGGTATTCTTTATAGGTCGTCGAACCGATGCAGCGCAGCGCGCCTTGCGCCAAGGCGGGTTTCAAAAGATTCGAGGCATCCATGGCGCCGCCCGACGTCGCCCCCGCTCCGATCACAGTGTGAATCTCGTCGATGAACAGAATAGCCTTTTTGTGGTTTTCGATTTCCTTCATCACCTGTTTCAGCCGCTCCTCGAAATCGCCCCGGTAGCGGGTGCCCGCGAGAAGCGTGCCCATGTCGAGAGCGAAAACCGTCGCCTCGGCGAGGACTTCCGGCACTTCGCCCAAGACGATTTTGCGGGCAAGACCTTCGGCTATGGCGGTTTTGCCGACGCCAGGATCTCCGACAAGCAGAGGGTTGTTCTTGTGGCGCCGGCACAATACTTGAATGGTGCGCTGGACTTCCGCCTCGCGCCCGATCAGCGGATCGATCCGTCCATCCCGCGCCTTCTTGTTGAGGTTGACGCAGTAGGCATCGAGCGCGCCTTCCTTTTTCTTCGACTCGCCGTTTTCCCTGGCATCCTTTGCTTCACGCGCCTCGGCCTCTTCCTCGGTGCCGCGCGGAGTCCTCCGGGAATCGGAAAGGCCCGGCCGCTTTGCTATCCCGTGGCTGATGTAATTGACCGCGTCGTATCTGGTCATGTCCTGCTCCTGCAGGAAATAGGCGGCATGGCTCTCGCGTTCGGCGAAAATCGCGACGAGCACATTGGCGCCGGTGACTTCTTCCCGCCCCGAGGATTGAACATGAATGACCGCCCGCTGGATGACGCGTTGAAATCCCGCCGTCGGCTTGGCGTCCTCCCGATCCTCGCTAACCAAATTGTCGAGCTCCTGGTCGATATATTCGCGAAGATTTTTTTTCAACTGATCGAGATCGACCGAACAGGCACGCAGGACCGCGGCGGCGTCCCCATCATCGGTCAAACTGAACAGCAGATGTTCGAGGGTGGCATATTCGTGATGCCGCTCGTTGGCGATCGCCAAGGCCCGGTGCAGCGATTGCTCGAGATTGCGGGAGAAGGACGGCATTGGCTCCAACCTCTCATTTCTTTTCCATGATGCACTGCAGGGGGTGCTGATGCTTGCGGGCGTGATCCATAACCTGCGTAACCTTCGTCTCGGCGATTTCGTAAGTAAAGACCCCGCATTCGCCGACCCCATGTTGATGCACATGAAGCATTATGCGCTTTGCCTCTTCCGGACCCTTATTGAAATATTTTTTCAACACGGAAACAACAAACTCCATCGGTGTGTAATCGTCGTTCAAGAGCAAGACGCGGTACATGCTCGGATGCCGAATCTGCGTCTTTGGGCGCGTGATGACAACCGTGCCTGGCCCAGGGCCGCCCTCGCCGTCCCGCTGCGGGTCCTTGGCGGCGGCCAAAGCCGGCAAGGCCGCGCCGAACCACGCGCCCGCGCGAGCGACGCCTTGAACCCAAACCGGCAATTGCCGGAAAGCTTCGTCCCTCACCACCAAAACCTCGCCCTTTAATGATATCCGCCGAACGACGGCGCCCAACAGCGGACGTTCAGAGAATGACGCGCCGGGCCTTTGCCGGCAAGCAGTGACGCCACCGCCGGCCCGTCTCGATCACCGCGCTAATCTTAGCCCCTGTTCGCCTCATGGGCCATACGCGTTTTTGGGCAAAAGAAACCAATTTCGCGTCGTTCATGCCACAAAGCCATGCCGCCGCGCCGAAAACGGGCAACGGCCGGAACGAAAGAACCTTTGCAACAAAAAGCCCGGCGAATGCCGCGCTTTATGGGCTTGACAGCTGGCGGTAAATCAGAACGCGGCTGCGATGATCGACTCACCCCGCCTCATCCGGCGGCCGCTCTCAGCCGCCGGATCTCGTTTCCCCTTGCGGCATAGCCGCAGGTGAGGGCCGATCACGTTGAAGCGCGCCTTCTGCTCATCGGTCAACGAGTTGTAGAAATCGGCCAGCGCCGGTTTCACAGTGGTGACCGCGTCGGCAAGTGCATCGAGGCGTTTGCCCACCGCATCGAGCCGGCCCGTCAGTGTGTCCGGAATATCCGCCGGGCAGGAGGCGTCAAGGTTTGCTGCGGCCTTGGCTGAGGCCGATTTTAGCGCGTCGAAAGCGGCATTCTGCTCCCCGGTCGGCTTGATCAACTCCTCGATGCGCTGCACCGGCAATTGCGTGAAGTTCTTCGTCTGCTGCTTGCACAGATCGCCGAGATTGCTCGCAGGCGATTCTTCTCGGGCAATTCTGGCACGCCGATATTTGGTCTGCGTGCCGATGGCAGCGAATCGATCTTTCTGCTCGTCATCCAAGGAATTGTACAGCGCCGTGAGTGGTGGGCGCAGGATCTGCACGGCCTCGCTCATCGTCTGGATTCGTTTCAGGACAGCGTCGAGACGCGCGATCGGCGTGAGCGGGACTTCAGGCAGGCAGGATGGCCGCAACATGTTATCAGCCTGTGCGGACGCCGCCTTGAGATCGTTCACCATTGCGACCTGCGCATCAGTAGGTCGGATTGCCCGCTCGATCCGGTCAATCGGCAAGCTCACGACACCGGGCGCCAGGCCACCGCAGCTCAGGGCGCTGTTGGAGTCGGCGTCAAGATTGGCATGCCCCGCGGAGCGGGCCGCATAAAGTCGATGATGGCGATGATGCTGGCGGCCCCCGTAGTCGCCGGAATAGGCGTAGTCCTTGGCATAAGGGACGTAGCCGTAGATGTCGAACAGACTGTTTTCCCCATAGTAATAAGAATTGTAGACAGAATAGGGCGAGAACAACGGCCCCGGCCAGAAGATACTGGTCAGCAACAAGTCGGACCCGTAGCCGAAGAACGGGTCGTAGAAGGCATAGGGCCAAAGCGCGAACGTGAGGGCGTCACCGAAAAAGAAGGGCCAGAAAACCGGGCCTGCCCAATAGCCCCATCCACCCCCCCAATCGTTCCAGCCGGCACCCCAATAATTGTTGCCCCAAGCATTCCACGCGGCCATGCTGCCGAAGGCGTTGCGATTGAACCCGTGGGAGTCGAAGCCGTGGACGCCGTTGAACCGGCCCAATCCGCGGCCGCCGAAGCCATTATGGGCGAAGGCGGATCGCACGCTGACGCCGCCGGCGGTGCCGAACCGGTGTCCAGCCAGGTTTGCGTGCCCAAAACGACCACCGCCGAAGTGACCAAACTGCCGTCCACCGAAATGGCCGTGGGCGAAACGGCTACCGCCAAAGTGGCCGCCGCCGAAATGCTGTCCGCCGAAATGGCCGCCGCCGAAACGCTTGCCGCCGAAGTGCATGCCTCCGAAATGGCCGCCTCGGAAGCCGCCGAAATGACCAAAGCCGCCGAAATGACCGCCGCCGAAACCGCCGAAATGGCCGCCGCCGAACCCTCCGAAATGACCGCCACCGAAATGGCCGCCGCCGAACCCTCCGAAATGACCGCCGCCGAAATGGCCGCCGCCGAACCCCCGAAATGACCGCCGCCGAATCCACTATGCCCAAAGGCAAAAGCTTCGCTCATCACCCCAGGCATTGCGCCCGGCGTGAACGAGGCTTCGAGACCGAACCCGAGCATGATCGCCGCTGCGAGAATTTTCGTCGTCCGACGAGTCATGGCGGTCTCCTCCCCGCCGCGGAACTACGATCCCCTCTCTATTGCGCAGACAGCGAACGCGTGGACGGTTCCGCGCGTTCCATGGAATTTTAAGTATGGCTTAAGTCTTTATAAATGAAAGGAAGCGGCAACCAAACGGGCGCGGACTTGCAAAAGGTTTATGCTTTTGCGCCCTGCGAGTCGGGTAACGAGGAACGTGTTCGCGCTCTTTCGTATCACGGTGCTGCCGGAAAACGTCCACGCCACTCCGGTGACGTCTAACTCTTTCCGTTGTACACCTTGCTGACCGCTGTTTCGACCGGCTTGAAAGCCTCTTTGGCCAGACTGGAATAGAGTTCGCCGATTTTCGTCGCTTGCGCGACAAAGCCGGCGTAAGAGGTCTTCCAATATTCGGACTGGATCTGGATCGCGGTGTCGTAGGACTTGGCACCGAGCAATTTTTCCATGAACGCAGAATTATGCTCCAAGGCCTTCTTGGAATAATCCGCGGTTTCGGTGGCGATTGTCTGGAGGGTCTTGGCGAAGCACGTCGTCGCCGCGGCCGCCGCGCCGAATTGCTCCTTGCCGTAGTTTTGGACGTCCTCAAATTCGCTGGCCATGTCACTTCCTCGATCGTTGGTGCGCCGATTCTCGCCTTACGGAGACGGCTAACATCGCGAGTTTGTTTGCCTCGCCGGTTATTTAAATAGTGCATCGCACAAATCACGTCAAGGTGATGTTGCGCTGCAATATCGGTCCAGACCAAAGCGTTGCCGCCCTTTGAACCGGAGCCTTAACTAACCAGTAACCGCGCCGGACTAGCATCCCCCGAGGATCATCCGGCGGCGCGCCGACGGCGCCTGCCAGCCGAGAACCGGGGACGTTGCAGATGTTGAAGCTTTGCGCGACGTTTTGCCGCACCCAAAAGGCCGGGGCAGGCCTCGGCCTGGCCCTGGTGGTGGCGACCTTCATTGCTCCGCCCGCCGAGGCCCGCCATTGGCGCCCCCACCGCCATGCTGGGGTGCAAACCCATTTCGAGGGCCGGCGGCATCACAAAGAATCCAGCCGCTACCGCCACGCACGCGGGGGGGACGGCACATCGAACATCGCGGCAATCGTTGTCGACGGCAATTCCAGCCGGACGCTTTATGCCCACAACGAAAACGAGTTGCGCTTCCCAGCCTCGATCACCAAGGTGATGACGCTTTATCTTTTGTTCGAACAGCTCGAACAAGGGCGTCTGAGGCTCGACAGCGATATTCGTGTCTCCGCTTATGCCGCGGCGCAAAAGCCGACCAAGCTTGGCCTCCATCCCGGCGAAACGATCAGAGTCGACGACGCGATCAAGGCGGTCGTCACCCGCTCCGCGAACGACATAGCGGTCGCCATCGCCGAAACCATCGGCGGCGACGAGGAGAGTTTCGCCGCGCTTATGACGCTGAAGGCGCATGCGCTCGGGATGAATAGCACGCATTTTGCCAATGCCTCCGGCCTGCCAAACGGCGAACAGGTTACGACGGCGCGCGATCTCGCAATTCTCGGCCGCGCCGTCCAGGAGCGTTTTCCGCGTCATTACCACTATTTCGCTACCCATGCCTTCTATTATGACGGCGCGACGATCGTGAACCACAATCATCTCCTCGACCGCGTCGAGGGGATGGACGGAATCAAGACCGGCTACACCCGCGCCTCGGGCTTCAATCTTCTGACCTCGGTAAAACGCAATGGACATTACATCGTCGCGGTGGTCCTCGGCGGCCGCAGCGCGCGGGCCCGCGACAAGATCATGGCGGAATTGATCGAAGACCAGATCGAAAATGGCGCCACCGTCCGCACAGCATCTTCGATTTCCGGCACTGGCCTCAATGGGCCTCACGCGGAAGCCGCGAAGAGCCCTGACCCAAGCCTCCGGGGCACCGAATCCCCTGGGAAGATCGATTTGAGGGTCCTCGCGCCAAGCCCCCCCCGGCCCGATCTTGCCCTCGATCCGATCGAGGTTGCTTCGCTTAACGCCGATGTTCCGCCCGAAAAATCGCGCCCGGCCTTTGTCTCCGGGGCGCCGAAACTAGGGACCGCCGCGCCCCGCGCGGCCCGAGGCGAAAACAATTGGAAACAGGCAAGCCTCGATGGCTCAACTGCTCGCGGCCGCCCAGGGCTCGGCAGCGATCTCTCGACCGCGACCCCTTCCGCGATACGCGCAAGCGCGGGTCCGGCTGCGGCGCGCGCCCATGGCGCCGATAAAATCGCGGCCGCGACAAAAGAGCCGCCTCAAGGCAGCGGCGTGAAAGCTGCCGACGTCCGCCGCCCGGCGGCGGCGCGAAGCGGCTGGATGATTCAGATCGGCGCGACCGGCGACATAGGCAAGGCGACCGAACTCCTCGCCCGCGCCAAATCGGAAGGCCGCAAAACGCTTACCACCGCGCAAGCCTTTACCGAGAAGGTTCAGAAAGGCTCCGAAACGCTCTACCGGGCGCGCTTCGCCGGCCTCGAAGCCGACAGTGCCGCGCTCGCCTGCAAAACCCTCAAACGTTCAGGGTTTTCCTGTTTCGCAACGAAGAACTGAAGCAAGCGCCGCAACCACCGCGCCTGGCTCCCACCAGGCCATCTACCAGGGGCCTACTGATGACGCCGCATCAGCACATCCTTGGCTTCGTTCACACGAGCCGCCAGATCCGTCGATCCCCCGTGATCGGGATGCAATTTCTTCATCAGCGAACGGTGCGACCGAGCGACTTCCTCATCCGAAGCGCCTTTGTGAAGTCCCAAAACTTCATACGCTTCATCCTCGGACATCGTACCGGCACGGCGTCCCGCGCCTCCGCGCCCAGGGTGGCGCTGGTTATGCGCTGCCGCACGCCATCCGGCAAACCGGCGGTCGAGATAGGCTTCCATGAGCCTCGCGCCCTCGGGATCGTCCCGGCAACAGAGGTCATGGAGGGCTTCGCATTGCGGCCTTGTCATCGCGTCCAGTGATTTGCCCTCGTCCGGCCCGGCCAGCACCGTCCCCCGCATTTTGCCGGTGCCATGATCAAGCTCCATCTCGATCATCGCCGATCTCACGCAAGAAACCTTTCGCGTCCCTGGCCCACTGTAAGATGTGAACATCCGCGACAGCGACCAGCCGCGCAATCCGAGCAACCAGGCACCAAGTCCGCCAAGCCCAAGCGCCATGTCGAAACGTCCGCGGAGCAACAAGACCGCTCCCGCGAGAAGCGCCGCGCCGCCGCCGCCGCGCTTGATCACGCGCGCGAGCGCGGCGGGATCGGCCGCCGCGAACGCCTTAAGCACGGAGAGCGCGAGCCAGAATAGTAAAAATCCGCCGAGAAGATAGATCATTTCACGCCGCCAGTTCAGCGCAATTGCGACAAGAGGTGGTCCGCCGCCGCGGCGCCGCGCGCGCGCGCCTCGAACTCCAGCGCGCGGCGGCCTCCCGCGGCATAAGCCGCCGCGGCCGTCAGAAGCGCGACGAGCCGCTCAGGCGAGGATAAATCGAAAGTCGCGTAGGCGCCCCCGGTCAGCAGCGCAATCTTCCGGAAAGCCTGCTCCGCAACACTATCGCGCCCCTCTTGGAACAGGAACGCCTTCAGGCCCAAAAGCCCGATTTCGGCGGCCAGCCCGGCCAGAACGTCGAGCCGCTCTTCCATCGCATCGCCAACGAAGACCAAGGCACGGACCGGAGTTTTCCGCGTTTCATCGAGGACATGACGCAAGACCTTTTCGATCTGTGTCTGGCCGGCGCCCACCCCGATCTTGGTCATAAGGGACGCCAAGCTCCGTCCCCCGGCCACGAAGCGCGACGCCTTGCATTCGGAAAAGCCCCGGTAATAAACGAGCTGGACATCGAGTCCGCCATGCGCCGCCGCCGTCGCGAACATCCGCCCTTGCACGGCTTGCGCCATGTCCCAGGTGGCTTGCCGGCTCATGGTGGCATCGAGCGCGAAAATGAGCCGGCCGCGCCCCGAACCGGAGGTCGCGGGCAATTTCGCCGCGGCCTCGAGAAATTCGTCGATATTCGATTTGGCGCTGGACTTCGGCGCGATCACGCCACCCTTGTCCCTTGCTTGACCCACTTGGCTCCTCGCGAATTTATGCTGTTCAGATTTTTATAGATCGTGCTTGCGGGGCGCAACGGCAAGCATTTTTAGCGTTAGTGCCGGCGTGGCGCGATCCGCCTGCAACGGCCGGCCCCATGTGCCAGCCCGAGACGCCGGCGATGGGGGTTCAGGCGATTTCGTATTTGTCGATGATCCAGGTTTCCGCTTGGGCTTGCGCGCTCCAGTCTTGCCACGCAGGCAACGCCATCATCGCGTCCATATAGGCCCGCGTGCCGGGCGTGACCGCCACCTTATACACATGCAGACGATTGACCACCGGCGCGAACATCGCGTCGGCCGCCGAAAAATTGCCGAAGAGAAAGGCGCCAGCTTGACCGAACTCCCTGCGGACTTGCCCAAAAGCCTGTTCGAGGCGGGCGACATCGGCGCTTGCGTCGGGGGTCAGCTCGCGCTGTTTGACCTTGCGGCGCATATTCATCGGCAGCAGCCCGCGGATGCCCACGAAGCCCGAATGCATTTCGGCGGCAAGTGAACGGGCCTGTGCCCGCGCCGCCCGCGGCCTCGGCCAGATTGGCATACTTGGATGCAGTTCGGCGACATATTCGATAGTCGCGAGCGAATCCCATATGACGATTTCGCCATCGTGCAATGAGGGACATTTGCCGGCCGGAGAAAAGCGCAACATTTCCGCACGGGTATTTTCTTGCGCCATCGGAATCACGATTTCATCGAACGCGATGCCGAAATGGCGCATCAAAATCCACGGCCGAAACGACCAGGACGAATAGGTTTTGTTGGCGATAACGAGCGTGGGGTTCATGGGCGCGGCTAATGACCACTCATGGCGGAACTTGCGTTGCGTTTGCCGGAGCTTTACCGGATGCGCCTGTAAAACCAAATCCAGGGGTGCGCGGCCTTTCGGCCGCCGCTACGCCTTCGAAAAACGCCCCGAGCGGCGCTCATGGCGCGGGAAACAGCGCGTCGATCTTACCGGCCAGCCGGTAGGCCAAAAGCCCGACCCATTCGCGGACGCCGAAATCGAGCATGAAAACTCTGTCGGTCATGAATGGGGATGGCAGAAAATCACGCTCGTCGCCAAAAGTGCGATACGCAACCGGATAAGGAACCACATCGAAACCCAAATGCCGGAATATCCCGACGGAACGCGGCATGTGCCAGGCCGAGGTCACGAGGAGCCAGGTCTCTCCCGGCTTCGGCTTGACGAGATCGCGCGTGAACACGGCATTTTCCCATGAATTGCGAGATTTCGCCTCGAACGTCATGCGCTCGGCTGGCACACCCAGCGAAAGCCAGAGTTTTCGTACGCTGATCGCCTCCGGCGGCCCCTCGCCTAGCAAACCCGCCGATCCGCCGGTAAAGACGAGCCGCGCGGATGGATAGCGCCGCGCCAATTCGACGCCGGTTGTCATTCGGGCGGCATCCGCGGTCAGGGAGACCTGCCCGCGCGCTTCCGATTTTTCCGTGTCCACGGCGCCGCCAAGGACGATGATTCCGGCCGGCGCGGGGCTGTTGGCGGGCGGCGGCGGAAATCGCTCCTCCAAGGGCCGCAGGAGAAACGCTCCGAGCGGGGTGAACAAGCCGGAGGCGAGCGCGATTATCGCGCCAGCCGTAAGAGGCCATCCCGCCCGCGCGAAGCGGGTGAACCCAAGAAGGATCCCCAAAACACCCACGACAATGGCCAGGGATATCGGCTCGGCAACGAACCAAAAGATCTTTGAGGCAATGAAAAACATGCAACGTCCGGACGGAAAACTCGGATTATTTTACGGCTCGGAAATCTTGGCCACGCGCTGCTCGCCCGGGCCATCTGATTCCGCTTCCCTGTCAAGAGCGGCCGGAATGGCGTAAACCCCGCCGAGCCAGCGGTGAAGATCGACGTCGGCGCAGCGCTTTGAACAAAACGGGCGGTCGGTGAAAGCGGCGGGCTTGCCGCAGATCGGACAGGGCCGGACCGATGCTTCGTCCGGATCATCAAAACGGTTTTCCGGTTTTGCGGCTGGCATGGGTTTGGCCGGTGCTTGGGGCTAGAGGGGCGGTTATACCCTGTTCAACCAAGAAACATGCGCCGGAAAGCCTTCGCCGGCAAGCAGCGACATGGTCTCGTATAGCGGCAGACCGGCGACCGCGGAATAGGACCCAATGAGCTTTTGCGCAAATGCGCCGGCAAGGCCCTGGATCGCATAGCCTCCGGCCTTGCCGCGCCACTCGCCCGATCCGAGATAGGCTTCGATCTCGGCGGCCGACAGCCGTTTGAGGCGCAGCCGCGTCTCGACCAGCTTGTGGCGCGCGCGGCCCTTTGGCGTGATGAGGCAGACCGCCGTATGAATCCGGTGCGCCCGGCCCGACAAAAGCCGCAAGGATTGCGCCGCCTCCGCCACGATCTCGCATTTTGGCAGAATGCGGCGGCCGACGCTAACGACCGTGTCGGCCCCGATGATATAGGCGCCGCCGAGCTCGGGCCGGCACGAAGCGATCCGCCCGGCAGCGCTCGCCTTTTCTTCCGCCAGCCGCACCGCGAGGCTACGCGGCAGTTCGGTCTTACGCGGGGTTTCATCGAGATCGACGGGAAGCAAGGCGTCCGGCTCGATGCCGATCTGTTGCAAGAGTTCGAGCCGCCTGGGGGACGCGGAAGCCAAAACGAGCCTTGGCCGCCAAGCCCTATCGTCCCCGGTCATTGCGGCTATCCATCGTCGGAATCTCGATCATTTGAACCGGTAGGTAATGCGGCCCTTGGTCAGGTCATAGGGAGTCATTTCCACGAGGACCTTGTCGCCGGTGAGAACGCGGATACGATTCTTGCGCATCTTTCCAGCGGTGTGCGCGATAATCTCGTGGTCGTTTTCGAGCTTGACGCGAAACGTCGCATTCGGGAGCAATTCGACGACGGTCCCTGGAAATTCGAGCAATTCTTCCTTCGACATTTGTTTCCTTGAATTTAGACCGCCGTCGCCCCGCGGCGGCCCAGCGAAGCTTTTCCGTGCGGACCCTAATCGAGAAACGTGCCTTTGTGAACCGGCCGGGTGGGCATGCGAGTCCGGCTTGTCCTGACGCTTATGCGCCGATCGTCAGGGCGGAACCCGCGCGCGGGAAACCGGAGCGGCGGGTTAAATGCGGCCCGTCATTTCCGCGCTTGTGCAATCGGCGGCGCTCCGGCAGCGGCCGCGTTAGCCTGCCTCGCGGCATCCGCCGCCGCATAGGCGTTGAAGCGGCGGATGGCGAAGGGGATGGTCGCCAAATAAACCAAGGTCAGGCCGATCAACATTTCCATCGTGAAGGTCGCAAGCAGGAGAATGCACGCGGCGATCCCGAAAAGGACGGCAATCACATATTCGCGCGGCACGCGGCCAATCCTTTTGCCGGAAAAATGCGGGATACGGCTCGCCATCAAGAATGCTACGATCAACACATACGCGATTTCGAAAGGAACCAGCGCACGGACATTGGGAACCGCGAAAATCGAGAAATTGAGATAAAGCGGCAAGAGCCCGACTATGGCGCCCGCCGGCGCGGGCATGCCGGTGAAAAAATGCGCCTGCCAAGGCGGCCGGTTCGGATCGTCGATCATGACATTGAAGCGGGCGAGGCGCAGCGCCGCCGCGATCGCGAAAACGAGCGCCGCGAACCAGCCGAAACTCTTTATTTCGTGCAGATGCCAGGTATAAAGGATGAGCGCCGGAGCGACTCCGAAAGCGACGAAATCGGCGAGGGAGTCGAGTTCGGCGCCGAACCGCGAGGTGCCGCGCAGCGCGCGCGCGAGGCGTCCGTCCAATCCATCGAGAATGGCGGCGACAATGACCGCGACGACGGCGGTTTCGAACTGACCCTCAATGGCGAACCGGATCGCGGTGAGGCCCATGCACAGCGCCAGCAAGGTGACGAGATTGGGCAATATGACCCGCAACGGCACCGCGCGAATTCCGCGTCTGCGCGGGGGCGGCGAATCGAAATTTTCGAATTCGCTTGCCTCGCCACGCAGCCACGTGACCTTTGCGTCATGTTCGTGGGCGCCAGGGTCATGGCGAGGGCCGGGCGGCGTTTCCTTCATGTCCATGCTCATTCAGCCAGCATAAAGGGGAGGGTTCACCGCCACAAGATTTGATTGTTGCCGAATTACCTGCCGCGAGCTTTTTTGTCAAGGCCGGGGTTATTCAATAAGCCCGGCGTTTCTCATGGCACAGGGGTCGATGAACCCGCCATGCCATAATCTAAACACGCTCCGGGCCAAAGCCTTGGGCATGACGTCCACCTGCTCTAGCCGCGGTGGTTGGATCAGGTTGCTTATATACCGTGGGCTTAGAGTGGAGGCGCTTGTGGCGGACGTGAACGAGGTTGAACGTGCTCTTACCGGCGCGATCGAGAAGCGGATGTTGGAGGGAAGCGGAAAACTGAGCAAAGTCACGACCGTTGATGGCGTCGTGCAGATCCTATGAGGGCGAGTGGCGGCCCGGGATCGAGTATCCTTGGTCGATTGCACACCCGAGGAGAATCGAAGATGACACAGCCTGGAAGGCCCGCGCCCACGTCCGCCGCTCTGGATTACGATAG